>Ga0102590_1004979_pt1 | contig 10629 bp, 12 predicted proteins | sample AraplaMF_Col_mMF_FD_76859 | JGI IMG/M metagenome (GOLD analysis project Ga0102590, IMG submission 76859) | Arabidopsis root microbial communities from the University of North Carolina, USA - plate scrape MF_Col_mMF | ecosystem: Host-associated > Plants > Roots > Endosphere | place: USA...
CGAAGACGTCAATTTCGACGCAGCCGGCGGCTAGGTCTTCCGAAGAATGTAGGGTGGATTAGCCGAAGGCGTAATCCACCGCTTTTCTGTCGTCAGCGCTGAAATCAAAGAGGCGGGTTACGCCTTCGGCTAACCCGCCCTACGATTATGCGCTCTGACAGCTGGGACTACTTCGCAGCTTCCGTCGCCATCACCGGGCGCACCGGGTCGCCTTCGCGCAGCAGCGCACCGGCGCGGGCGACGACGACGTCGCCGTCGTTGAGGCCGTCGCGGACTTCGATATTGCCGCCCGACATCAACCCGACCTCGACACGCTTGGTCTCGACGCGGTTGCGGCGGATCACCTGCACCACGGTGCCGGCGGACGAATATTGCACTGACGTCAGCGGCACCGCGACGTTGCAGCTCTGCCCGGTCTTGATCAGCGCGCGCCCGCTCGCTTTCAGCAGCAGCCGCTTCTGCGAAGAGATGCCGATATAGACCAGGCCCTGCTGGATGTTCGGCTCGACGGTCGGGCCGATGCGGCGCACCTTGCCGTCGATGTCGCCGGCGCCCGCGATCCGCACGGTCGCCGGCTGATTGACCGCGAGCTTGCGCATATCGCTGGTCGCCACCAGACCGACGAGATCGTATTCGCTGCGCGCCACGATCGTGAACAGGGCCTCGCCCTTGGCCGAGGCGAAATTGCCGATCTGTGCGGTCGAGGTGGCGATCACGCCCGCAACGGGCGCCGTGACCTGAAGCGTGCCGCCTTCCGGCAACGCCAGCCGCGCCAGCACCTGGCCGGCGGTGGTGGTCTGGCCGGCTTCCGCCAGCACCTCCGTCACCTTCAGGCCGGGCCGCTCGGGCCGCACCGAGCTTTCCTCGCGCGCGATGATCGAGCCAGTCGCCTCGACAATGTCGGAGAAGCAGGATTTCGCGACCTTCAGCACGGTGACCGCCGGGCCCTTGGGGGCATCGTCCTCGGCGGCTGCGGCCGGATATTGGCCGAGAGCGAACACGCCGGCGATGGCTGCGGGAAACAGGCTTCGGGCAACGGCACTGGGCAAATGACGCATCGAAAATTCCACGGGGTTCAAGCCCTTCAATCGATAGCAGATGGCAACGGGCCGGACTACGGCAGCGTTGCGCCATGGCGGGATGCCGCGCCGGCGCGAACCGATGCGGCAAGTCCTTGATTAGTCGTGGGATTGGAGATCAGGTTCGCTGTCTGCCGGCCGGCCGCCCCGGGGGGCGGCAGGCAATGCGCCGGCGGTCAGTTGCGGCGATCGCCGGCCGGCTTGCCGGTGGAGCGGTCGAGCAGATGCAGTCCCGTACAGGCCGGACAGGACACGGAAACATGCGTGCGATCGGCCGGCTCGTCGCCCAGCCGATGCTGCACGTTCATGCCGGTCCGGGGGCATTTGAAAACGATCTGACGGTCCATGGCCGATGATATGGCGCCAGGCCGGCCTTTCGAAATTGCGGATCATTACGTAGGCCGGCCGCCGGTCCCTCACGGCAGGCTCAGGAACTCGACCCAGTTCGGCTTCTTGCCGGTCGGATAGGATTTCAGCTTGGCGAGTGCGCCACTGCTCTGGTCGATCGCATAGACCGTCATGCCGTCGGAGAGCTCGCCGACCGCGGCGAGGTAGCGCCCCGAGGGATCGATGTTGAAGCCGCGGGGCTGCTTCTCGGTCGGCACGCTGCCGATCGTGGTCAGCTTGCCGCTGACCGCATCGACCTTGTAGGCGATGAGCGTGTTCGAGGTGCGTTCCGAGGCGTAGAGGAAGCGTCCGTCCGGGGTGATGTGGATGTCGGCGGCCCAGGGTTTGCCGGTAAAGCCCTCCGGCAGCGCGGTGGTGCGCTGGATCTCGGTCCAGGCGCCGCTCCTGGTCTCATAGCCGAACGCCGCGACGTCGCCGTTCAACTCATGGATGAGATAGACGAACTTGCCGTTGGGGTTGAACACGAAATGCCGCGGCCCTGATTTTTCCGGCACCTTGATCGCCGCCGGATCGCCCGGCGTCAGCGCGCCGGCCGCGGCGTCGAACGCGAAGCTCAGCACCTGGTCGGAGCCGAGATTGGTCGCGAATACGAAGCGGTTGTCGGGAGAGGGCAGGAAGGCATGCGCGTTCAAGCCGGTCGGGATCACTTGTTTCGGCTCGCCGACGACGCCCTTTGCAGGCAGCGGGTTGAGCGCGACCTTGTTGCCGCCATAGGAGGCGCTGAACAGGAACTTGCCGCTGCGATCGACGGCGATGTTGGCCATGCTGTCGGCGAGCGGTCCGTTGCCGATATGGCTGAGCCGGCCGGTCCGCGGATCGATCGCAAAACTCACCGCAAGATATGGCTGCGAGCGGATGCCGGCGATCAGCACGCGCTTGTCGGGCGTGATCGCGAGTGGCGTCGAGGGGCCGGGCTTTTCGACGCCGGTGAAGGCGGCCGTCTGCACCGGTGTCATCTCGCCGCTCTCGGCCATCTTGAACACGCTGATGTCGTTGCTGTCGGCGTTGCCGACATAAGCGAAAGTTTCGGCCATGCCGGCGCGGACTCCAGGAATGAGGCTGAGAAAGGTGAGGGCGGTGGCGATCGCCGCGCGTGGTGCGATACGTCGGATCGGTCTCGACATGGTCTCCTCCTCGAAGCCGGTGCGGCATTGTCGCCTTGCCGTCGAGGATAGCGGCAGGCGCACCACTGCACCAAATTCCACTTGGGATTGATCGATGCCGAAATTGTATCGGTCGCCAGGAGCGCTAGCGCGCCGCCGCCGTCACGTTGCGGGAAGGCAGATGCGGGCCGGCCGGATAATTGGGCGGCCCGAGCACGGTCCATACGGAGACCGCAAGCAGCCCGCAGGTCAGGATGGTCCAGGCGATCAGTCGCGTCCGCATCAGGGCCTCGTCCGCCGGTCGAGACTCGATGGCCCGGCCGACCGATCGTGCACTGCAAACCACGGCGATCCTATGACCTCGTTCACACGAACCAATCTCGTGCTCGCGCATTGACGCGTCATGCCCCGCGAAAACGACCTCGAAGGCAAGCCCGACATGGGCGGCAAGCACGGCGGTCAGAAAGGCCAGCCCAAGCCGCCGCCGCGCCCGCACGAGGGCGAGCGCGATGCCGACGTCGTGGCAAAGCGCCACACCGGTCAAACCGATCGCGCCGCGCCGCCGACCAAACAAAAGTAGCGCTGCATTCGCATGGGAACGGCAGCCTCGTCTTGCCGTTACCCTGATCCCGCGGGCGGATGGAATCGAAACGGAGGCTGGCACGTGTTTTGGATTTATTGGAACACCGCCTGGTCGCTCATCATCAGCGGCATCATGTTCGCCACCATCGTCAGCCATCCCGACGCCGAGATCGCCGAAGTGCGTGCGGCAAAACGTCTGATGTGAATTCTTGCAGCGCGAGAAAGCGCGATGCGATCGGGATGATCGTCATCGCGCTTTTGGTTTAGAGCATCGGTTCTGATTGAATCAGAACCGGAGCTCATTTTACGCGTTTTCTTTGCGCGAACCGGAATCCACGTCGAAAACTTTTCCGCAATCAGTAGTCCCAGAAGACCGGCACCCAGCGGAAGTGATCGCCGTCGACCGCCACCCGGCCGACGGACGGGAACGGCATGTGCGTGGCGACGAGAAGCTCTTCGCTCGCGGCCAGCTCGCGCAGGAGACGGACGCGAACGCGCGCGGCCTCTTCGGGATCATGCTCGAAGCCGTTGTGCCAGTCGGGATGATCGAACCCGACCGTGAACACGGCATCGCCGGCGAATGTCAGCCGGTCGCCGCCCGATGCCAGGCGGACCACGCTGTGCCCGGGGGTGTGGCCGCCGGTCCGCGTGACCACCACGCCCGGCGCCACCTCGTGCTCGTCCTCGAAGGTGCGCAGCTGGTTATGGTACTCTTTGGCGAACCGCTTGGCGGTCGCCCGCAGCGCGTCCGGAAATCCCGGCGGCATCGAGACGTGGGAGAAATCGGGGTCCTCCCAGAACTTGACCTCGGCGGCCGCGACGTGGATCCGCAAGTCCGGGCGCAGCCCTTCCTTCACCTCGTCGACGAGCAGCCCGCCAATGTGATCCATGTGCATGTGGGTCAGCACCACGTCCGTCACCGAGCCGAGATCGATGCCGGCGGCTTCCAGTCGCTTGCTCAACTGCCCGGCCCGCGGCAGATGCAGGTCCGGGTCGGATCCCAGTCCGGCATCGACAAGGATGGTCTGCCCTCCGCTCTGCACCACGACCACGTTCAGCGCCCAATCGAACGCATCCGGCGGCAGGAACATGTCCTTCAGCCACGCCGCGCGGACGGCCGGGTCGGCATTGTGGGCCAGCATCGCGCCCGGCAGCGTCAGCACGCCGTCGCTGATCACCATCACGTCGATCTCGCCGATCTTCAGCGCATAGCGCGACGGGACCAGCTCTTCGGGGCGCGGTCTGCTCACATGTGTGGGTTTGTGCAAGTTCATCTTCGTCTTCTCCTGGGTGTTGCGGATCGCCTGATTCATCTTGATGCTCCATCGTTCTGTTTCGACGTCAGGTTCTGGAAGAGACCGCGCATCGCCCACGGGCAGCGCGGTCACTGGTGATGTGTTCGGAGATTGGTGCGGCTCTGATGCGCCCGATCCAATGAGCGGTCAGTAGTCCCACCAGGTCGGGACCCACCGAAACAGGTCGCCTGCGGCCGCGACCCGGCCGATCGACGGAAACGGCATGTGCGTGGCGACCAGCCACCCGCCCGTCTCCGCCAGCTCGCGCATGAGCCGCATCCGGACGCGCGTCGCTTCCTCGGGGTCGTGCTCGAAGCCGTTGTGCCATTCGGGATGGTCGAACGAGACCGGGAAGATGGCGTCGCCGGCGAACATCAGCCGGTCGCCGCCGGACGAAAGACGGACCACGCTATGCCCGGGGGTGTGGCCGCCGGTGCGGCTGACGATGACGCCCGGCGCCACCTCTTGCTGCTCGTCGAAAATGCGCAGCTGATTGCGGTATTTGTCCAGGAACTGCTTCGACGCTTTCCGCGCCAGGTCGGCGAGCGCCGGCGGCATGGCGGTGCGGGAGAAATCGGGTGCCCCCCAGAACTTGACCTCGGCTGCGGACACGTGGATCCGCAGGTCAGGACGCAGCCGGTCCTTCACGCCGTCGACGAGCAACCCGCCAACGTGGTCGAAGTGCATGTGGGTCAGCACCACGTCGGTCACCGATCCAAGATCGATGCCGGCTGCATCGAGCCGCGAGCCCAGCTGCCCGGCCCGCGGAAAGTCCGGGTATTCCACCCCGAGACCGCTGTCGATGAGAATGGTCTGGTCGCCGCTGCGCACCACGACCTCGTTCAGCGCCCAATCGAACGCGTCCCGCGACAGGAACATGTCGTCCAGCCATGCCGCCCGCGTGGCCGGGTCGGCGTTGGTGGCTATCGACTCTGCTGGCGGCGTCAGCACGCCGTCGCTGAACACCATCACGTCGATCTCGCCGACGCGAAGCGCGTAGCGCGAAGGGACGAGCTCGTCTCCCACCGGCCTGCCGAGGTGTGCGGTGTTGTGCAGGTTCATGTCTATCTTCTGAGTGTTGCGGATCATCTGGTTCATCTTGAAACCTCCTTCCTCTTGGAGTTCAGTTCCGGGAGATACCCGGCGCTTGACCATGTTGATGGTCTAGCGGATCAGCTTTGGCGCTGCGCCAGAGCGATTGCCGTCCCTGTCGCGCGATTGCTGCGAACATCCAGCGCGAAGGCGTCTTCATGGCGCCGCTCCGTTCTCGCGAAGGATGGTTGATGGGCGTTGGGCCTCTGCGCGGCCCGGCCATCGTCGACGGGGACCGCGACGCCGGCGATCCGTGGCGCGTCGATCCGGCGCGACTGCGCCGCGCGGATCTGGGCGTATCGGTGCAGCCCGATCTTGACGGTGACCAGCACGGGCACGGCGAACACAAAGAGCAGGGCAACGGCGTTGAACGCGGCGTCGAAGGCGATCACCGTCGACTGGCGGATGAGGACCCCGTCCAGCAGGCTCGTGGCGGCGCGGCCGGCCAGCGCGTCCATTCCCTTCGCACTGAGCATTGCGGCCGTCGAGGTCAGCCGCTCGCCGACTGCGGGAACGCCGGCGGTGAGGTTGGCGCCGAGCACCGTCAAATTGCCGGCCGTATGGTGCTCGATCAGGGTTTCGAGGCCGGCGACGCCGATGAGGCCGCCGAGTTGCCTGCTGGTATTGAAGAGGCCGATGCCGAAGGCGCGGTTGCGTTCGCCCAGGTTGCCGAAGGCGATCAGGGTGATCGACAGAAACAGAAAGCCGAGTCCGAGGCCGCGCAGGAGGATGGCAGCCATCATGTCATGTGCACCGCTTTCGCTGGTCGAGCCCGACAACATCCACATCGCAACCGCGATCATCAGGATGCCAAAGGGCACCGTGGCGACGGGAGGAACGCGGCGGACCTGCATGAGGAAGGCCGCCACCAGCAGCGTGACGACGAAGCATGCGCCGCTCGGCAGCAGGAGCAGACCGGCGTCGGTCGGCCTGAACCCCAGGACCGACACGGCGAAAAACGGGATCAGGTACGCGCTGCCGAACAATGCGGCGCCCGCAACGAAGCTGACGACGAAGGCGAAGCAGAAATCCTCACTCTCGAACAAAGAGAAGTCGAGCAGTCCCTCGCCGCCGGCCAGCACCTGCCGGCCGAGAAACGCCAGCAGCGCGGCTGCTCCGATCACCGTGAGCCAGAGGATGCGGGGCTCCTCGAACCAATCCCATCGACGGCCCTGGTTCAGGACGTAGGCGAAGCAGAAGAGCGCGATGACGATCAGCACGATGCCGATCCAGTCAATCGGGCGGCGCTGGTGCATGACGGACTTCGGGCCGTCTGCGATCAGCAGCAGGCCGGCAGCCGCTAGCGCCAGCGGAACGACGCTGAAGAAGATCCACACCCAGGACCGGCTGTCGATCAGCCAGCCTTGCAGGGCCGGAGCGATCGTCGCGGGCGCGACGACCGACCCCATCGCAAACAAGGCCTGAAGGATCGGCTGGCGGGATTGCGGATAGGCGTCAAAGATCGTCGCCTGGCCCGCGACGAGCAGGACGCCGCCAGCAAGGCCCTGGATCATGCGGAGCGCGATCAGCAGATCGAGCCGCGCAGTCACGATCGTCAAGCCGCACGCGATGCCCATCGCCAGGGTTGAGCTGATGATCAGGCGGCGGGGATCGACGCGGTGCACCAGCAAGGGCGCCGTCATGAACCCGATCAGCTTCAAGGCCATGTAACCGACGTCGAGCCAGGCGAACTCGTCGGGCGTGACATGGACATCGCCAATGATGTAGCCGCGCCCGAGCGACAGAACCGTGCTGGCGATCGCCTCCGTCAGCGTGGCCAGCACGATGCCTGCAAGGAACAGGGCTCCCGCCGTGGATCCTTCCCGGGGCGGCGCGGCGACGACGACCGCTGTCATGACCCGCTCCCCTGATCGACGTCGACGCGGGCCGACAGGCCCGGGACCAGGCGGCCCGGCAGCTCATTGTTGATGAAGCGGATCTTCACGGGCACGCGTTGAACGACGCGAACGAAGTTGCCTGTCGCATTGTCCGACGGGAGCATGCTGAAGGCGGATCCGCTGCCTGGCGCAAAGCTGTCCACCACGCCGTCGAGCGCCGTGTGCCTGTAACCGTCGACGACGATGCGCACGCGCTGACCCGGCCGGATATGCTCGACCTGGGTCTCCTTGAAATTCGCGACGACCCACACATCCCTGACCGGAACGATGTCCAGCAGGGAGGTGCCCGGCGCGACCAGTCGGCCGATGCGGACCTGACGGTTGCCGATGACACCGTCGACCGGCGCGCGGACGACGGTGTTGTCGAGATCGATTTGAGCGAGATCGCGTGCGGCCTGTGCCTGCGCCACCGCGGCGACGGCGGCTTCGCGCTGGCTGGCGAGGACGGCGATGCGCTGGCGCTGGGCTTCGATCGTCGCCTCCGCTGCGGAGACCGCCGCCTCGGCTTTCGACAGCGCCGCGTCGCTTTCGTCGACCTGAGCCTGGCTGACTGCATTGGTGCGGATCAGCTCGCGGCGACGGTCGGACGCTTTGCGGGCCAGATTCTTCTCGGCCACGCTGGCAAGCCCTTGAGCTTCGGCCTGCCGGATCAGGGCATGCTGAAGCTGGATCTCCGCATCGACATTGGTCAAGCGCGCCTGCGCGGCTTCGACATTGGCGACGGCCTGGGCGAGCCGCGCGCGGTGGTCCCGATCGTCGATCCGGAACAGCACGTCACCCGCCCGGACAGCCTGGTTGTCCTGAATCTCCACCGCGGTGACGTAACCGGCGACCTTGGGCGCGAGCGACGTCACGTCGCCGCGAATATAGGCGTTGTCGGTCGACGTCTCGCCGGACCGGGCATAGGTCCAGCCCGCGGCCACCACCGCGACGGCGGCGAGGCACAGCGACACGCCGATCGCCCGCTTGTTCAGATGCACCACGATACCCTCCTGCGTCGGCTATGATCACTGATGCCTATGTTCGCGCTCCCGGCTACTGTGCGGTCCACCCGCCATCGACCGAGATCGCGGTCCCGGTGATCTGGTCCGCCGCGGCCGAGCACAGGAAGGCGACGGTGCCGCCGAGTTGCGCGGGAGAGACGAAGTCGAGCGACGGCTGCTTTTCCGCCAACAGCTCGTGCGTCGCCTGTTTCTCGCTGATGTGCTTGTTGGCGGCGATGTCGCTGATCTGTTTCTCGACCAGGGGCGTGCGCACCCAGCCGGGGCAGACCGCGTTGCAGGTGATGCCGCTGCCGGCGGTCTCGAGGCCGACCACCTTGGTGAGGCCGACCAATCCGTGCTTGGCCGCGACATAGGCGGCCTTGTGTGTCGAGCCGACGAGACCGTGCGCGGAGGCGATGTTGACGATCCGTCCCCAGCGCTGGCGCTTCATCTGCGGTACTGCGGTGGCGATGCCATGGAAGGCCGCCGACAGGTTGATGTCGATGATGGCCTGCCACCTGGCCGGCGGGAATTCGTCGACCGGCGCGGTGAACTGGATCCCGGCATTGTTGACGAGGATGTCGAGGCGCCCGAACTTCTCGATCGTCGTCTCGATCAGGCCGCGCACCGCCTCGCCCTTCGACATGTCGGCGCCGTCATGGACCACGCGCACGTCATGCTCTCGCGCGATGCCGTTGCGGATCTTCTCGATTTCGCTCGCCTCGCCAAAGCCGTTCAGAACGATGTCGGAGCCGAGGCGTGCGAGCTCTTTCGCGATTCCGAGCCCGATGCCGCTGGTCGATCCGGTGACGATGGCGACCTTGTCCTTCAACATGTGATGTCCTTTCTGCAATCGTTGTTGCCGTGCGCTCGCGTTCATGCCGGGCCCGTTGCGCGGCATGGCACTCTTCCGGGCCGGCGGCGCTGCCGCCTGCTCAGTCGTGGCGATGGATGTCGTGGGTGACGATGCCGAGCTCGGGCGGCGGCGGGTCGAGACGCCGCCGGTCCGACAGCGTGCGGCGGATGTCTTCCAGTCCGCTCTGCCAATGCCTGCGCATTGCGCTCAGCCCGAACTCGTAATCTCTCGAATGACCCTCGTTGGGCTTGGTCTGATAGATCAGGTGGACGATGTTGTAGGAACGATGACGGGCCATGTCGGCGATGGTGCGGATGTCGGGGTCCTGCTTCGCCGCCTCCGGCAGTCTGTCGATCGTCCGCTGGAGCGCCTGACGCATCTTCTGCATCTGCAGCACCTGGTCGGTGACGGCACGCGTGCGGCTCGAGTACTGAATGTCCTTCTGGCGACTCGACACTTCCATCATGTCGTAGGGAACGCGGCCCTTGGCCGACCAGAGGTCGATCTGGAACGTGAGCGCGTCGCGGGCGTCGCCCGAGAGCACGCGGGAAAGCGGCGTGTTGGAGACGACGCCGCCGTCCCAATAGTGCTCGCCTTCGATTTCGACAGCGGGGAATCCCGGCGGCAGGGCGCCGGACGCCATGAAGTGCTTCGGTCCCAGGCGCCGCTCGACGGTGTCGAAATAGGTCAGGTTGCCGGTGCGGACGTTGACCGCGCCGACACTGACGCGCACCTCGCCCGAGTTCAACCGGTCGAAGTCGACGAGCCGCTCCAGGGTCGCGAGCAACGGTGCCGTGTCGTAGAAGCTGGTCGCCGCATCGCCCGAGAATGGCGACCAGAGCGGCGGCGGGAAGCGCGGCTTGAAGAAGCCGGGCTGGCCCTGCACCAGGGCGCGCATCGCCGCCAGCGCATTCCGCACCGAGCTGATGTCGAATGCAAAGGGCAGGGCGTTGGCCAGTCCTTCGCCGGCGGGCCACTCGATCGAGAAGGCGCAAATGGTTTCCCAGAACTCGCGCAGCCGCTCGACGCGCTCGTCCTCGGGCGAGCCGGCGATGATCGCCGCGTTGAGCGCGCCGATCGAAATGCCGGCGAGCCAGTTGGGCCGGATGCCGGCCTCATGCAGGCCTTCATAGACCCCGGCCTGATAGGCGCCGAGGGCGCCGCCGCCTTGAAGGACCAAAGCGACGACATCGTACGGCAGCGGATCGATCTGCTGCGCGGAATCGATGGACTCCCGGGACACATTCAACATTGCCAGTACTCCCTGCATTGCGGCCGATCCGGTCAGCCGGCGGTCAAGATTTCGGAATCCGATGCTCGTCGTCGCGAGGCC
>Ga0102590_1004980_pt1 | contig 10629 bp, 10 predicted proteins | sample AraplaMF_Col_mMF_FD_76859 | JGI IMG/M metagenome (GOLD analysis project Ga0102590, IMG submission 76859) | Arabidopsis root microbial communities from the University of North Carolina, USA - plate scrape MF_Col_mMF | ecosystem: Host-associated > Plants > Roots > Endosphere | place: USA...
ATTTCCAGGAGGATTTTTTGCAAAATCGAGGGCTCGTTCGTAACTATTCTGCCAAAAATAAAAGCCGTAACCAATTGATTATTGATCCTATATTTGTTCCCGGAATCAAAAAACGGTGCTATGAATTTTAACCTGGATAAGATACCCGGACGTACAGCGCAACCACGCTCTTTTGGACTGACAATGGTAACAGACAAAGGGCTTAGCCTGCAGGATACAAAAGATTTCCTTTCCATCTCAGCGCCCCATGTGGATGTTGTGAAGCTGGCATTCGGTACAGCATATGTGACCCCCAACCTGGCGGAAAAAATAAAGTTATACCAGTCATATAATATCCCGGTGTACTTCGGTGGCCTGCTGTTTGAAGCCTTCCTGGTCCGTAATCAGTACGATGATTTTGTGAGAGCGATCAAAGAATACGGCATTACGCATATTGAAGTGTCTGACGGAGCCGTTACCATTCCCCATGCAGAAAAGTGTGGTTATATAGAAAAGCTTTCCAAACTGGGCACTGTTTACAGCAAGGTAGGCTCTAAGGATAAAGACCGCCAGCATATCACACCGCCTTATAAATACATCGAAGTAATGAACGCCGAAATGGAAGCCGGGGCACAGTATATTGTTGCCGAAGCAGGCGAGAGTGGTACTGTAGGCATTTACCGCGATTCCGGCGAAGTGCGTGAAGGACTGGTGCAGGAGATCCTTACCCGGATTCCCCACGAAAAGATCATATGGGAAGCCCCGCTGAAGAACCAGCAGCTGTACTTTCTCGACCTGATAGGCTGTAACGCCAACCTGGGCAATATTCCGTCCTATGAGGTGATCGCCCTGGAAGCGATGCGTGTAGGCTTAAGAGGAGATAGTTTCCATTTTTATTTAGGAGAGTAAGCATACAACTGACGTTAGTCATTTTCCCCGTTGACCGGCCTCAGGCGTGCATTGCCAGCCCTTTCCGTAACTTTACGCCAAAACAATCTGTATGCGTAAATGGGCTTGTCTTTTCTATACGGGTTTGCTCTGCCTTTTTGTTTTTTCCTGCAGTGACGATGATAATACTTCCCCCCGGAACACAGCCGAGATCACCAGCGGGAGCTGGCATGTTGCCTTGTTTAAAGATAGTGGCAATGACGAAACAGCTGATTTCAACGGCTATTCTTTTACTTTTGCTGCCAATGGCACGGCTACGGCTATTTCCGGCGGCAATAGCAAGCAGGGAACATGGAGCATTAACAGCAATGTCACACGTTTCAACCTGGATTTTGGGGCTAAAACAGACGCCAATAAACCCCTGGGCGAACTAACCGATAACTGGGTGGTGGTCTCCATAACAACCACTGAGATCAAATTGGAAGATGATAATTCCGCCAGTGAAGAGTCCCTGATCTTTGTACAGAACTAATGCCTGAATAAAATAATAGCCAGCATTACCAGCACCACGTTAAAGCTGTAATACAGGATCGTAATGATCACCTGGTACAGCAGCACTTTCCACAAGGGTATCTCCCGGTATAAACCACTTATCATAAACGTGGTGTAACTGATCGCTATCAGCAATTGTATATACAACATCGTTCTGCTGTCTGTTTCCATACTGCTGCCCAGCAATAGATACAGCAGTACATGGGATAAAGAGATGGTACCTGCTATAAACACATTGATCACACAATATTCTGCATAGTTATGCCGCCGGTAGAATAAGTACATCAGCAGTGCGCTCACGGGCAGCAGGAATACGAAAAAGATCTTAAGGTACCTGAAGACGAACGACTGCATGTCGTAAGCTTCCAGCTGCGCCGGAGTGGCATGCGGCGGAGCATGATGCACCAGCGAAAATGCTACGCTCTGCAGGCCCAGCATGATCAGGAAATAAATGAAGGGATTGAAATACTTCTTACGCTGTCCCTCCAGGTAATTACGCGCGGTTTGTCCGGGTTGGGAGATCAGGGCAGCAGTAAGCCCGAGAATGTTTGTTTCCAGGTGTGTAATGCTGTGAGACAGCTCATGCATCAGTGCTGGGATCGTGAAGCGGCTTACCGAGGCCTTTTGCCCACATTGCGCACAGTACTTACCGGTAAGTGTTGCACCGCAGTTTTTGCAGTTGGTCATAGTGATAGGGTAGGTTCAACGAATTAAACGAATTTCTATCACATTTGCAACGTGTTTATTTAGCCATTAAGAGGTAAAACATATAATCTGTCATGGGTGCATCGTGCCAGTCCAGGTGGTGCCCGATGGTGATCAACTGACCGCGGTGGTAAGTGCTGTGGTTCATAGTGTGCTGCACGATCTCGAATACCGGACGCCTCACTTCTCCCACAAAAGGAATATTCACATAACATGCTTCCGCCAGCTCCTCATCGCTCAGGGATTGCAGGCGCTGTACAAATTGTGCAGACTGTTCCAGGATATCAGCATACAGGTCTTCTACCTTGCCCATAAAAACGGCGCCATAGGCAAGCTCCGGTGTAACGCCTATCAGGCTGGAAAGCCAGAACTCCTGTACCTGCAGAATATGATATAAGGTTTGTTTGATGCCGGAGAAGCTGGATGCCACAGCTTCCTCCTGCAGGTAGGCCGGTTTGTTCTTCAGCCAGTTGATCAGCTGTTCATTGGCCCAGTGGTTGTAGGCAGCATAATCACGTGTAAGTGTGGCGAGATTGGCGGATGTCTGGGTGATAGTTGCAGTTTGTAACATAGTGTTTGTTTTATGATACAAAGCAACAATGGGCAAGTGACAGCCTTATGTCAGTAGGGTTAAAAAAAAGTTGTTAGTCTTATAAATAACTGATAAACAGTTTGTAATAAATAATACTTTCGATATTGTACCTTTGCATCAGTTACTAACGACTAACTACTGACGACTAACGACTTAATAAATGATTACCATCGGCGCCTATAACAAGCTAAAAGTGAAGAAAACCTCTGATTTCGGACTGTTCATGGACGGAGGGGACCAGGAGATACTCCTGCCTAAAAGATATGTGCCAGCCGGCGCTAAACCGGGAGATGAGCTGGAGGTGTTTCTCTACCATGATTCTGAGAACAGGCTGACCGCTACTACTGAGCGGCCTAAAGGTATCGTGGGCGATATCGTGAACCTGAAGGCGGTTGATGCCACTGAACAGGGGGCATTCCTCGACTGGGGACTGGCAAAAGACCTGTTTGTGCCCAAATCACAGCAGCTTACCCGTATGCATAAAGGCCAGGAATACCTGGTAAAGATCTATATAGATAACCTCAGCGGCCGTATTGCCGCCACGGAGAAAATAGACCCCTATCTGAGTAACGAGCACCTCACCGTAAAGGAAATGGATCCGGTAGACCTCATCATTTACCGGCGTACCGACCTCGGTTATGTAGTGATCATCAACCAGCAGCATACCGGCCTGCTGCATTTTAATGAGGTGTTCCGCCCGGTAGACATCGGCGATCGACTGCAGGGCTTTGTAAAGAAGATCAAGGAAGAGAACAGGATCGATGTCGTAGCCGGACAGGCAGGCTATAAGAAGGTGGAAGATGAAACCGGCAGGATACTCCAGCTGCTGCAGGAAAATAACGGTTACCTGCCTTATCATGATAAATCAGACCCGGAGGAGATCTACGCCTTCTTCGGCATGAGCAAGAAAACCTTCAAGATGGTCACCGGCGCATTGTATAAGCAGCATAAGATCGCCTTCACCAAAACAGGGATCCAGTTGATAGAGCAGAGCTAATCGCTGTTTTTCAATAGCATTACCAATAAAAGAGAAACACTTGCCAGGTTTAGCAATGCACGTATTGCATGTGAATACTCCCATTGCTTTCTGAGATCCAGCCAGTTCAAAGGCAGCTTGATCCAGTTGTGCGTAGCACTGTTTGCCGGGAAGGTGAACAGGAAGAAAATAGCAATGCTCACTATTAAACAGGAACCAGCTGTAAATAAGAAGGCAAAATTCCCGCTATGATGATACTCCCGTATGGTCCATACCAGCGTTAACACAATGGCAGCCAGTTCAAATACGCCCAGCCATGCCCAGCCCCTGTAAATGCCCTGTACGGTGAGATAATCCTGTGCTGATAAACGCATCTTGGCGGGTAGCGCCAGTAAATGCGCTACTAAAGCGGAGAGCGCAATAATAGAACAGAATAAGGCGCTAAAACCAATTATGTTTTTCATGGTGTATCCGATTGTAAATAACAGCCCAAAAAATAAGCCATAAGAATTACTAATAAATTTAGTATGTTTGCTAAACAATTTAGTTGATAATTCTAAACCGTTTAATCTACCCATGGGGGGAAGCAAGGCTGATATTATTGCACAATTGCAAAGGGACATTCTTTCCCTGCAAGGCTTCAGATCTACCGCAAAGAGCACAGCGGCAGACCTTGGCTTAGGGCCCATCAAACACGCTTTCCCAAACGCTACTTTTCCTACAGATGCAATACATGAGTTCCTGAGCGGCGCGGCAGAACATTCCGCCGCAACAGCCGGTTTTATCAGCGGGCTTTTGGGCCGGCTGATGCAAAATACCGGCGCCTGTGTATGGATCAGTACTGCCCGCTCATTATTTCCTCCCGCATTGAAAGTTTTTGGTATCGAACCTGACCAGGTCATTTTTGTGACCATGGAACGGGAAAGAGATGTGCTCTGGGCCATGGAGGAAGCACTGAAATGTAGAGGACTGGCAGCGGTGGTAGGAGAAATAAAAGAGCTCAGCTTTATGGCCTCCCGGCGCCTGCAGCTGGCAGTAGAACAAAGCAATGTAACGGGTTTTATTATTCGTCACCAACCCCGTTACACTGGTGTTACAGCCTGTGTATCCCGCTGGCAGATCACGCCCTTGCCCAGTGAACTGGAAGCCGGTTTACCCGGCATTGGCTTTCCACGCTGGCAGGTGTCGCTGCTGAAGATCCGTAACGGCCGGCCAGGCGTCTGGCAGGTGGAATGGTCCGGCGGCAGGTGCAATCTGTTAACAACTCCCGCTATTGCCGGGCCACAGCAGCCTGAACATGAAACACGTTTGAGAGTTTAGAATCTTATGCCGCAACGCTATGTCAACATATGGTTTCCGCATTTAATGACGGACTGGTTTTCCATCCGCCGGAAGGAACTGCGTAATACCGCTTTTGTACTGGCAGCGCCGGATCATGGCCGGATGATCATCACAGCAGCGAATCCTATTGCACAATGGCAGGGCATTGCCGCAGGTATGGCCGTGGCAGATGCCAGAGCGGTGCATCCTTCTTTACAGGTGATAGATGATATACCCACACAAGCAGAAAAGCTCCTGGATGCATTGGGCAAATGGTGCATCCGCTTTACACCTGTAACAGCTGTTGACCTGCCAGATGGATTGATCCTTGACGCCAGCGGCTGCGCCCATCTTTGGGGAGGAGAGACGCCCTACCTGGAAGACCTCACTACACGATTGAAAAATGCCGGCTACCATGTACGCGCCGCCATGGCAGATACTATTGGCGCGGCATGGGCAGTGGCGCATTCCGTAAAAGAGATCATCACCGTCATTCCTGCCGGCGAACAGCGGGAAGCTTTGCTATCCCTGCCACCGGCTGCCTTACGCCTGGAGCCATTGGTAGTGGAACGCTTACTCAAACTGGGGCTTCACCATATCGGCAGTTTTATCGGCATGCAGCGTTCCGCCCTGCGGCGGCGTTTTGGCGTGGAGATGCTCTTACGGCTGGACCAGGCCACCGGAATGGAACGGGAAACTATTCAGCCTTTAGTGCCTGTTGAACCTTACCAGGAACGGCTGCCTTGCCTGGATCCCATTATTACACGGAAAGGCATTGAAATAGCCCTGGAACGCCTGTTAAATACTTTGTGCCAACGCCTGCAGCAGGAAGGCAAAGGTATTCGTACGGCTGTGCTCAAATGCTACCGCATCGATGGTAAAATAGAGCAGGCGGCTATCGGCACCAACCGCGCTTCGCATCATGTAGATCATCTTTTCAAACTGTTTGCGCTTAAAATAGACGCGGTCAGGCCTGATCCGGGCATAGAGTTGTTCATACTGGAAGCGCCCAAAGTAGAGGATGTGACGACCTCGCAGGAAGCATTATGGCGAGACGCCGGTGCAATAGAAGATGTGGGATTGGCTGAGCTGCTGGACCGCCTGGCCGCTAAGGCTGCCAAAGAAGGTATCCGCCGCTATGTACCGGATGAGCATCACTGGCCCGAGCGCTCTATCAAACTGGCGGCTTCCCTTGGTGAAAGGCCGGCCACTCCATGGCGTACAGACAGGCCCCGGCCTATTCGCCTGTTGGCACAACCGGAGCCGGTGATGGTTTCCGCGCCCATTCCTGATTATCCGCCTATGGTATTTCGTTACAAAGGTGTGGTGCATGAAATAAAGAAGGCAGATGGACCGGAACGCATCGAACGTGAATGGTGGCTGGAGGAAGGGGAGCACCGGGACTATTATGCAGTGGAAGATCAGGAAGGCCGCCGTTACTGGCTTTTCCGCTCTGGCCATTATGATGTTGATAACCCGCATGCATGGTTCATCCATGGTTTTTTCTCATGAAAGCAACAGAAGAAATATCAAAATACACGGAATTGCAGGTCACCAGCAATTTCAGTTTTCTGCGCGGCGCCTCGCATCCGGAAGAGCTGGTAGAACAGGCTGCCATCTATGGATATACAGCCATTGCCATTACAGATTGTAACACCTTGGCCGGTATTGTACGCGCTCATGTTACTGCTAAAGAGAAAGGTATCCGTTTTATTCCTGCCTGCCGGCTGGACCTGCTGGATGGCCCCAGCCTGCTGGCATATCCTACCGATAAAGCCGCATATGGGCGGCTTTCTGCATTGCTCACGAAAGGGAATCTCCGCACCGAGAAAGGTAAATGCGATCTATATAAAGCAGATGTTTTTGAGCATGCAGCAGGCATGAAATTTATTGTAGTACCTCCTGCCGCTTTGAATGAAAAGTTTGCCTTCGATCCCTCTTTTCAGCAGGTGCTGAAAACCTATCGTGAAGCTTTAGGCGCTCACCTCTATCTGGGCGCCATCCGTTCCTACCAGGGAGATGACCTGAAAAAACTATATCGCCTTTCACAGCTTGCTGAACATTTTGATGTTCCCCTGGTAGCTACCAATGATGTACATTATCATTATCCTGACCGGCGGCAGTTGCAGGATGTATTGACCTGTATCCGCGAGAAATGCACTGTTTATAACGCAGGTTACCGTTTGCATGAGAATGCAGAAAGGTACCTGAAACAGGAAGAAGAGATGTGCCGCCTGTTCCGCAATTATCCGGATGCTATCCGCCGCACACAGGAAATAGCGGATGCCTGTCAGTTCTCTTTGGATACGCTGCAGTATGTTTATCCGAAAGAAGTGGTGCCGGAAGGCCGTACGCCGCAGGAAGAGCTCCGTTTCCTGGTATATAAAGGGGCAAGGGAGATGTTTAATGATGTGATCCCGCAAAAAACTCACGCGAACATTGAAAAGGAGCTACAGTTCATTGAAGAACGAAACTATGCATCTTATTTTCTCACCGTGTACGATATTGTACGTTTTGCCAGGAGCCAGGATATTTTGTGCCAGGGCCGCGGATCTGCGGCTAATTCCACTGTGTGCTACTGCCTGGGTATCACCTCTGTTAACCCGGAAAAATTTGATCTGTTATTTGAGCGCTTTCTTTCTGCCGCTCGTAATGAACCACCTGATATAGATGTGGATTTTGAACATGAACGCAGAGAAGAAGTAATGCAGTACATCTACAATAAGTATGGTCGTGACAGGGCTGCTATCGTAGCCACTGTGACCGAATTGCATCAGAAAGGAGCCGTGCGCGATGTAGGGAAAGCCATGGGACTTTCTGTTGATACCCTTAACCTTCTCGCAGGCGCAGGCTGGCATTATACAGATAAAGGGATAGATCTGAAGCGCATTGTTGAACAGGGATTGGATCCTACAGATCCGCATCTCAGTAAAGTGATACAGCTTACTGAACAGTTCATGGGCTTTCCCCGTCAGCTGGGACAGCATACCGGCGGCTTTGTGATCACGGAAGGGAAGCTCTCTGATTTATGTCCTATCCTGAATGCCCGCATGGAAGACCGTACCTGTATTGAATGGAACAAGGATGATATTGAAGCCCTGGGGTTTTTGAAGATAGATGTGCTGGCGCTGGGGATGCTAACCTGTATTCGTAAGGCTTTTAATTTGTTGAAAGAGCATCACAATAAAGTATACACACTGGCTACTATTCCTCAGGATAAAGAGAAAGTATATGAAATGATCAGCCATGCAGATACCATTGGTGTGTTCCAGATAGAAAGCCGGGCACAACAGGCTATGCTGCCACGATTAAAGCCTAAGGTGTTCTATGACCTGGTGATAGAAGTGGCTATTGTGCGGCCAGGACCGATCCAGGGAGATATGGTGCATCCTTATTTGCGCCGCCGAAATGGCCAGGAACCAGTTGAATATCCTTCTGATGATTTAAAGGAAATATTGGGTAAAACACTGGGCGTTCCTTTATTCCAGGAACAAGCCATGAGAATTGCCATGGTAGCCGGAGATTTTACACCTACTGAAGCAGACGCGCTCCGGCGCAGTATGGCCACCTTTAAGGCAAAGGGTAAGGTTTCCAATTTTGAAGAGAAACTGGTGCAGGGAATGATTAAAAAGGGTTACACAGAGGAATATGCCAATCGCATTTTCAAGCAGCTGGAAGGCTTCGGTAGCTATGGCTTTCCAGAAAGCCATGCCGTAAGCTTTGCCCTGCTGGTATATGTTTCTTCCTATATCAAATGTTATTACCCAGATGTATTTGCCTGCGCATTGCTGAACAGCATGCCCATGGGTTTTTACCAGCCGGCGCAGATCGTGATTGATGCACAAAAGCATGGGGTAGAAGTAAGGCCGGTAGATGTGAACCTTTCCTATTGGGATAATACAATTGAAAGCAAAGAAAGCAAGCCTTATGCAGTCCGCCTGGGCTTCCGCCAGGTAAAGGGCCTGCGGGAGGATGATATGCAGGCGCTGGTAGCCGCAAGAGGAAACGGCTATACAGCTGTTCATTCATTAAGGGATGCCGGTGTACCGCAAACAGCCATCGAGAAACTGGCGGATGCAGATGCATTCCGGTCAATGGAACTGGACCGGCGGCGTGCATTGTGGGAAGTATCTGCCCTGCATGACCGTCCTATCGGAGTATTCACCGGTCTGCCTTCAGAAAGTACTGTTGAAGCGCCTGCAGCGCTGCCGGAGATGCGCTTGTCTGAACATGTAGTGCATGATTATGCGACTACTTCATTGTCCCTGAAAGCCCACCCGGTGAGCTTTGTTCGCGAGAAACTGGAGCTGCTGCGGGTAATACCCATCAAAGAGCTGGACAATATGAGCGACGGTATGCCGGTAAAAGTAGCCGGACTGGTACTGGTACGCCAAAGACCGGGTACAGCCAATAACATTCTTTTTATTACAATCGAAGATGAAACAGGAACCGCCAACCTGATAGTATTTGAAAAACTATTCGATCAATTCAGGAAAGAAATACTGCCTGCAAGGCTCTTGATGGTAGAAGGCAAACTGCAAAAGGAAGGCGAGGTAGTACATGTGATCCTCAGTAGCTGTAATGATGTATCGAAATTATTACGCGGCTTGACGGCTCCTGCAACGGAAGACGCAAAAGACGCGAACATAGAAATGATCTTTCCCGATGGCAGAAACTTTAAGTAAGCTGCAATCGCACCATCGCCCTGCTTTTCCCATTTTGCTGCACAATACTGAACCCATTATCTGTAAAAGCCGATAATATGCCTACCCACAGAAAAGGCGCCGGCACCTTATCATCATAAGGTATGGCCGGGTAAGCCTCCAGCACTTTGATCTTCCGCTTCCTGGCATACGCCACCGCTGCTGCTATCAGGCGCTTTGAAAGCCCTTTCCGGCGATACTCCTTCTTAATAAAGAAACAGGTAATAGACCACACCGGCTGATCATCTATCCGCTTAAAGCTCCGGCTGTTCTCTATTTTAATATAATCTTCCCTGGGCGCCATGGCAATCCATCCCACAGGGATATGATTCAGGGTAGCTATCAAGCCGCTTGGTTTACCGGCCTGTACCAGGCCCCTCATCAGATCCTTATTACCATCAAATTTATTAGCTGTAAACTCCTTGCTGGATAAGCGAAACACCATGCACCAGCATCCCCCGCATCCTCCTTTTTCACCCATCAGGGTTTCAAACTGTTCCCAGCTAGCCGGCACCAGCGGGTTTAGTTCAAGATCATATTTATTCATGACTGCAAACTAACCATCTTCTATCAAGTCCCCTTAAGAAATCTTGCTTTTGTTCTGCTCCCTGTCCTCAACCTCAAACCTCAAACTTCAAACCTCAAACTCAAAAAAGAAGCCCCCCGTCAACCTTCGGAGGGCTCCACAACATCACGTCTTCAAGGCTAAGGGATCAATAGTTTACTATTGATAGCAATGTTTCCGATCACATATTTCACTACATACATTCCTTTTGGTAAACGGCTGATGTCCAGCGTGGTTTGCGATTGCAGCCGCTCGGTATGCACCATCTTACCCTGCAGGTCAAACACCTGTAAGGCGCCGCCGCCTTGTAAACCAGCCAGTGTTACCCTGGCTTGTCCTGCAGTAGCAG
>Ga0102590_1004990_pt1 | contig 10609 bp, 9 predicted proteins | sample AraplaMF_Col_mMF_FD_76859 | JGI IMG/M metagenome (GOLD analysis project Ga0102590, IMG submission 76859) | Arabidopsis root microbial communities from the University of North Carolina, USA - plate scrape MF_Col_mMF | ecosystem: Host-associated > Plants > Roots > Endosphere | place: USA...
AGGCCGCGCCGGGCTTCTGGCTGATGTTCGCCGCCGTGCTCGGCATCATCGCGGCGCTGACCGTGTATCGCGGCGGCCGCCAGGCAGTCGCGGTGCGGGAGCCGGTGACGGCCTGAGCGCTTGATAGGTTGTATTCCGGGCGGCATCGGCACGGTGCCGCCCTTTTTTATTCGCCGCCGCCGCGCGGTCTGCCGTGGAGAACCCGACATGGACGAGCTGATCGCCATCGCCGCGCAGATCGCGCAGCGGCTGGTCGCGCGCAAACAGACCATCGCGGTCGCGGAATCCTCCGCCGGCGGGCTGATCGCGGCGTCGCTGCTGGCGGTGCCCGGCGCCTCCGCCTACTTTCTCGGCGGCGCCGTGGTCTACACCCGCGACGCCCGCCGCGTGCTGATGGACATCCCGGACGATGCCATGCGCGGCATCCGCTCGGCCTCCGAGCCCTATGCCGGGCTGCTGGCGCGGCAGATCAAGACGCGCTTCGCGACCGACTGGGGTTTGTCGGAGACCGGCGCCGCCGGCCCGACCGGCAACCGCTACGGCGATGCCGCCGGCCATAGCTGCATGGCTGTGGCGGGGCCTGCAGCCGAGGTGATGACCCTGGAGACTGATAGTAATGACCGGTTCGCGAATATGCAGGTGTTCGCTGCGACGGCGCTGAAATTGCTGCTGAAGAAATTGGAGGCGCGGTGACAGCCAACCTTCTCACCGTCTCAAATGCCGCATGAATATCCGCACCACATAGCCTTTGAACCGCGGCGCCTCGTCGTAGAGGTCCGAGGCGATCCGCTCGATGGTCTCGCGCAGCGAGGTGAACTGCGCCTGCCGCGCGCTGCTCTCGGTGCCCTGCATGCCCGCCAGTTCATCCATCGCGGCATCGCTGATCTGGCACTGCACGACTTCATCGTCGCTCAGCATGGTGAAGCGAAAGGCCAGCCGTTCGAGGTCGTGGCCGATGATCCTGTCGCGCGTCAGCGGCATTCGATTGTCCCGTTCGCGCCCCCGAACGGAACAATGCTGAAAATCTGACGCTTTGTCACCATCCGCGCCGACGGACAGAGCAGTCACCGGGGGAGCCTGCAACAGCACTGCTCCGTCGAATGGCGCCGCTCCGGCTTCAGTAGACGAGCGCCGTGCCGGTCGGCTTGTCGAGTGCGGCGGCCAGCGATCGATACTCTTCGCAATCCGTGCCGCAGATGGCTGCAATCCGGCTCAGATGATAGAGCGCCTGCTCGCGGTTACCCCGCTCGAGCTGCCAAAGACCATAATACTGCCACGTCAATACGTGGTTCGGATCCGCCTTCAGCGCGCGCTCGTACCAGACCTGCGACTGCTCGTAATCGCCGAGCTTGCGATAGGAGTAGCCGATCAGGTTGGCGACGTTCGGATGGTCGTCATGGCCCAGCGACTTCAATTGCGCGATCGCGGTCGCGTAGTCGTTGCGCTCGTAGATGGTGTCATAGGCCATGCGATACCCGGCCGCGAATGCGGGATCGCCGATACTGGATTGGTTGTTCGGCTTCTTGCCTTTTTGGGTTGCCTTGGTGCCCCCGCGTTTTGGATAGACTGGCTGCGGTTGCGACGCCTGGCCCGAAGAGGACGCGGCAAAGGGATCGGCCCCACCTCCGCCGCCGCCGCCTCCACCCCCACCGCCGCCCGCGGCAAACGTCGGCGAACTCAACAAGACTGTCGCAAATGTACCCAGCGTGACGAGCCTGATCGTCCTCGTGAACATCTCCGCCTCCTGTGCAGTTTCAAGCGGCCCCGGACGAATTGATAACCCTGCCTCGGCAGCATTATTCCGGAGCGCTGTGCTGACGGAAACATCGGCGCTCTTGCGGCAGTTCTGTTGTCCTTATTGAAAGGCCACCTCGGCAAAGCTGCGAAGCTTGCGCGAATGCAACCGCTCCGATTCCTGCTGCTTGAGCCGTTCCAGGGCCTTCAGGCCGATCTCGAGATGCTGGCCGACGCGACGCCGATAGAACTCGCTGGCCATGCCAGCAAGCTTGATTTCGCCATGCAGCGGCTTGTCGGAGACGCAGAGCAGCGTACCATAGGGCACGCGGAAACGATAGCCGTTGGCGGCGATCGCAGCCGATTCCATGTCGAGGGCAACGGCGCGCGACTGCGACATGCGGCGGATCACCTCGGGACCGGAGATCTCCCAATTGCGGTTGTCGACGCTGGCGACCGTGCCGGTGCGCATCAGGCGCTTGAGCTCGAAACCTTCCAGGCCCGTGACGTCCTCGACCGCCTGTTCCAGCGCCACCTGCATCTCGGCGAGCGCCGGGATCGGCACCCACAGCGGCAGCTCGCGATCGAGCACGTGGTCTTCGCGCACGTAGCCATGCGCGAGCACGTAGTCGCCGAGCCGCTGCGTGTTGCGCAGGCCGGCGCAATGGCCGAGCATCAGCCAGGCATGTGGCCGCAGCACCGCAACGTGATCAGTGACGTTGCGCGCGTTGGACGGGCCGGTGCCGATATTGATCAGGGTGATGCCGCGATAGCCTGGCATGACCATATGGAAGGCCGGCATCTGCGGGCTGCGCAGGGGCGCATCGCCGCTCGTCGCTCCGCCGCTGTGCGTGATCACATTGCCGGGCGCGACGAAGGCGTCGAGGCCGGCCTCGCCGGACTGGAGCCGCTGCTGGCAGAGCTGCGCGAAGGCATCGACGTAGAACTGGTAGTTGGTGAAGATCACGAAATTCTGGAAATGCTCGGGATCGGTGCCGGTGTAGTGATAGAGCCGGCGCAGCGAGTAATCGACGCGGGCGGCGCGAAACAGCGACAACGGCTCTGGCGAGCCCGGCCGAAGCTCGAACGTGCCGTCGGCGATGGCATCGTCCATTGTGGTGAGATCAGGTACGTCGAATGCATCGCGCAGCGATCGTGCGACGGACGAATTCTCGCTGGTGGTGATGGCCGCCTCGATGTTGATATCGCGGCGATATGCGAAGTGAATCGGGATCGGCTCGTTGGACTCGCCGATCTCGACGGGAACGCCGTGGTTCTGGATCAGCAGACCGATCTGCTCGGTCAGATAACTGCGGAACAAATCCGGCCGCGTCACGCTGGTCTCGTGCACGCCGGGGCCCGCGACGAAACCGTAGGACAGACGCGAATCCAGCCGCGCATGCGTCGCGGTGGTCAGGCGGACGAAGGGATAATAGGCCCGCACCCGCGTCGCGATCGCATCGCCCGAGACATAGGCCTCGAACCGGTCGCGCAGGAATTTGGTGTTGCGCTCGTAGATTTCCTCGAGACGGGCGACAGCCGCGGAGGCATCGGAGAAGGATTCCGTGGCAATAGAGGGTGGAGATTGCATTGTTCGAGCGCCGGGTTGTTGAGGCTTCGAGTCGAACTATAGCAAAGAAGAAGGTGTCGTAGGGTGGTTAGCCCAGCGTAACCCACCACTTCTGCTTCACGGCTAGAGAAGTGGTGGGTTACGGCTTCGCCTGACCCACCCTACGCAACCGAGATTGTCGCGTTTCACTTCTCGCGGAAGGCCCGCATGAACTGGTCGTGCAGCGGCTTCAACAGGTAGGACAACATGGTGCGGTCGCCGGTCTGCACGAAGGCTTCCACCGGCATACCGGGAATCAGCTTGGAATCGCCGAGCCGGGCGACCTCCTCGGCGGACATCGAGACGCGGATGGTATAGTAGCTCTGGCCCGTGCGCTGGTCGGTGGTGACGTCGGGTGAGACGCGGCTGACGACGCCGTTGAGCTCTGGTGTGGTACGCTGGTTGAAGGCGGACAGACGCAGCAACGTCTTCTGGCCGATCTGCAGCTTGTCGATATCGACGGGGTTGACCTTGGCCTCGACCTGGAGGTCGTCGGTCTGCGGCACGATCAACATCAGCGTATCGCCGGCGGTGACGACGCCGCCGACCGTGTGCACCGTCGATTGCAGCACCATGCCGTCCTGCGGGGCGCGAATGTCGACGCGGCGGAGCTGGTCTTCGGCCGCGACCTTGCGCTCGATCAGCTCGCCGATCTTGTCGTTGGTCTCGCGCAAATCCTTGGAGACCTCGCTGACCATGTCCTTGTCGACCTGGATGATCTGGAGCTCGGTCTCGGTGATCTTGCCTTTGGCCTGCGCCCGCGAGGCGATGTATTGAGCCCGCTCGCCGTTGAGGCGGGCGCTGTCGCGCTCCAGCGTGGTCAGGCGAGAGATCTGCACCAGGTGCTTGTCGTAGAGATCGCGCACGCCGGTGAGTTCCTGCTGCACCAGGTCGATTTCCTTGTCCTTGGCCTTCTCCTGCGCTGAAAGACCTTCGATCTCCTCGTTGAGCTGCTGGATGCGCTCGCGGAGCTGCGCCTTCTGGCCGGCACGGCCGTTGACGCGAACGTCGAACAGCTTGCTTTCGCTGTCGATCAGCGTCTTGACGTCGGGATCGCTGATGCGATCGCGCAGCGATTGCGGAAACTCGATCTTGTCCAGTCCGCGCTGCTCGGCCTGGAGTCGCGCCGCGCGCGCCTGGGCCGCGTCGAGATTCTTGACCACGATGGCGAGGTTGGCCTTGGTCACGGTGTCGTCGAGCCGCACCACGATGTCGCCGGCCTTGACCACGTCACCGTCGCGTGCGCGCACCTCGCCGACCACGCCGCCGGTCGGATGCTGCACCTTCTTGACGTTGGATTCGACCACGATTTGACCGGGCGCGATCAGCGCGCCTGATATCAGCACTGTCGATGCCCAGCCGCCGAGGCCGACGGCCAGGAACAGCACGATTCCGAGCCCGAGGATCAGGTGAAACCGGATCGATTCCCGTACAGTCTTGGGCGCAGCAGGCTTTGTGCCGCCAACCGTCATCGTGCTCATGCTTTGGCCACTCCGCCTTCGCTGACGACCTTGATCGGCGCCGGCGGCGCGACGCGAGGCTGGAGCACCTGGGCGAGCACCTGCTCCTTCGGGCCGAACGCCTGCATGCGGCCGTCGCGGAGCACCAGGATCTGGTCAACCGCCTCAACGCCGATGGGACGATGCGCAACGACGATGACGATCGCACCGCGTTCGCGCGCGCGCCGGATGGCGCGGGTCAGCGCCTCGTCGCCTTCGGTGTCGAGATTGGAATTGGGCTCGTCCAGCACAATCAGAAACGGATTGCCGTAGAGCGCGCGCGCCAGCGCCACGCGCTGGGCCTGACCCGCGGAGAGCGAAGTGCCCTGCTCGCCGACCTGCGTGTTGTAGCCCTCGCGCATCTTGATGATCATCTCATGCACGCCGGCCTCCTTGGCCGCGGCGATGATGCCGTCGGAGGTCGCTTCGGGATCGAAGCGGCTGATGTTCTGTGCGATGGTGCCGCCGAACAGCTCGACGTCCTGCGGCAGATAGCCGATGTGGCGGCCGAGCGCGTCGGACGCCCACTGGTCCAGCGCCGCGCCGTCGAGCCGGACCTTGCCGCGGACCGGCTGCCAGACGCCGACCAGCGCGCGGATCAGCGAGGATTTGCCGGAACCGCTCGGCCCGATCACGCCGAGGCCGTTGCCGGCTTCAAGTGCAAGGGTGACGTCCTGGACAATCAGGCGCTGGTCGCCCGGCGCCACCATGGCGACGCCTTCAACCGAGAGGCGGCTGGTGGGCGCCTGCAACTGGGTCGGCATCGCCTGCGCCGGCATCTGCTCCAGGAGGCGGCTGAGGCGATGCCAGCTCTGGCGGGCCGCCACGAAGGATTTCCAGTGCGCGATCGCGAGATCGACCGGCGCCAGCGCACGGGCCGAGAGGATCGAGCCCGCGATGATGATGCCGGCTGTCGCCTCCTGGTGGATGACGAGATAGGCGCCGACCGCGAGCACGGCCGATTGCAGCATCATGCGCAGCACTTTCGCGATCGCACCGAGGCCGCCGGCGACGTCGCTCGCACGCTGATTGCCCGACAGATATTTTTCGTTGGCCTCGCTCCAGCGCTGGTTCAGCCGGCCGGCCATGCCCATCGCCACCAGCACTTCGGCATTGCGGCGGCTGGATTGGGCGAGGTCATTGCGCCGGGCGGCAAGGCCCATCGCCTCCTTCGCAGGCTGGCGGGACAGGAACTCGGTGACCAGCGTCAGGCCGACCAGGATGACGGCGCCGACCAATGCGGTCACGCCGATCATGACGTGGAAAGCGAAACAGATGGCGAGATAGAGCGGCAGCCAGGGCAGGTCGAAGAACGCGCTCGGGCCCATGCCGCCGAGGAAGGAGCGAACATTGTCGAGGTCGCGCAGCGGCTGCAGTCCCTCGTTGCGGCTGCCGACCAGCAGCGGCAGGCGCACGATGGTGTCGAACACGCGCTTGTTCAGGGCCTCGTCGAGCGCGGTGCCGACCCGTCCCAGGATGCGGCTGCGGATCATGTCGAGCACGCCCTGCGCCGCGTAAAGACCGCCGGCGAGGACGATCAGGCCGACCAGGGTCGGGATGCTGCGGCTCGGCAGCACCCGATCGTAGACCTCCAGCATGAAGATCGACCCGGTCAGATAGAGCAGGTTGATCATGCAGCTCATGAAGCCGACACCGACGAACGCCGTGCGGCAGGCACGCAGCGCGTCACCGAGCTCTGAACGGCGGAGGCCGGGAACGGCTGCCATCAGTCTGATCTCTTTCGGGTAAGGGGCAAAGCCCCTGATTTCCAAGGCAAAATCGAGGCTTACCTCGCCCCGGATTAATATCGGGTATTCCCCGCGTGCAACGCAATCGAATTAATCCGGGCCTCATCACATCTACCCCCGATGACCCGATGCGCAAGTCCGGTATTTCACAGGATTTACGGCTTTTTCCGGCAAGGACGGCGCCTCTCCCCAGACAAGGGAGAGGCGGAACGTTGATTGAACCGCGAACCCGCTAGAGCCGGCCGCCGCCGCGCACCAGCCGGACCACCAGCAGCAGGATGACGGCGCCGATCGCGGAATAGATGATCTCCGAAACCAGCCCGAGGCCGAGATGGATGCCGAGCCTGGGGAACAGGAAGCTCGCGACGAATGCGCCGGCGATGCCGATCACGATGTCGCCGATGATGCCGAACCCGCTGCCCCGCACAACCTTGCCGGCGAGCCAGCCGGCGATCAGGCCGACGAACAGGATGATGATGAGGCTTTGGCCAGAAATATACATGAGTTGAAGTCCCTCTCCGTGAACGCGGCCATGGAACCGGAACCGGGATGAATGGAGTCTGAATGATGTTCAGGATTCCCCAACGAGGCGGGCCAGACAAAAACGCGAAAACAACCCCATGCACAGTAGACATGGACCCGCCGGTGGGCCTGAGGTGGATTGTGACAACGCCAAGCCCGCGCAGAGGATTTTCAAAAGAAGCCGCGTCAGGCAGCGCAGCTCGGCGCTTTCGTGTCACGACGGCAGCTTGGGGACCCGATCGTGATAGTCGGTAACGCGCTGGAACGCGGCGCCGATGGTGAGCAGGGTCGCTTCATCGAAGGATCGGCCGATCAGCTGCATGCCAACCGGCAGTCCGCTCCTGGTGAAGCCCGATGGCACCGTGAGCGACGGCAGGCCGAGGAAATTCACCGGGCGGGTGAACAGCGTCAGCCGTTGCAGCAAAGCCGGCGCGTTCGGTCCGCCGCCGACATCACTCTCCTCGATCGTCGGCGCCGGGATCGGTGAGGCCGGAGCGATGATCGCATCAACGCCTGCAGTTGCCGCATTGTGCGCGGCGAGTGCCGGACCGCGCCAGCGCAGCGCCTCGAGATAGGTTATGGCGGGAATGGCGAGACCGTTCTGAAGCCGCATCAAGGTCTGCGCGCCATAATCCTGCGGCCGCTCGATCATCCAGCGCTTGTGGAAGGCTGCCGCTTCAGCGGCCAGCACGAGCTGGCTCGCCGAGGACAATTGCCGCTGATCCGGCAACTCGACCTTGACGATGTCTGCGCCTTCGCGCTTGAGCACGGCGATGGTCTCGTCCAGCACGCGCGCGACCTCGCCGTCGAGATCGTCGACATAGAACGTCGCGGGCACCCCTATCTTCAAACCCTTCAGCGAGCTCTTGGTCGCTGCGACATAATCCGACAGCGGCTCATGGCTTGCGGTCGAGTCTTCAGGGTCGGGGCCGGCCATCAGTGCCAGCAGCAGCGCGCAATCCTCCGCGGTGCGCGCCAGCGGGCCGACCGTGTCGAGCGATTGCGACAGCGGCATCGCGCCGGCGCGGCTGACACGCCCCACCGTGGTCTTCAGCCCCGTGACGCCGCAGAAATGCGCAGGCATGCGGATCGAGCCGCCGGTGTCCGAGCCGAGCGCCGCATAGGTGAGGCGCGCGGCGACCGACGAGCCGGAGCCCGAGGACGAGCCTCCGGTGATATGCGCGACATTCCAGGGATTGCGCACCGGGCCGTAATGGGCGTTGTGGCCGGTCGGGCCATAGGCGAACTCGGCCAGATGCAGCGTACCGAGGCGAACCTGCCCGGCGTCCTTCAGGCGCTGCAACGCGGTCGACGTCACCGCCGGCACGAAGTCCCGCCGGATCAGCGAGCCGCAGGTCGCGACCTTGCCGGCATCGTAATACATGTCCTTGTGCGCGAGCGGCACGCCGTGCAGCGGGCCACGGAGCTCGCCCCTGGCGAGCTCGGCATCGGCGGCATCGGCCGCCTTCAGGGCGGCTTCCGCTTCGATCGCCATGAAGGCATTGAGATGCGGCTGCCACTGCGCGATGCGCTGCAGCAGCGCCCGCGTCACCTCGTGCGAGGAGACTTGCTTCATCGCGATCGCGCGCGCGACCTCGGTGAGCGTCATCAAGGCCGGCTCAAGCCTCATTTCGACACCTTCCGCGTCTGCGTGATCGGATAGTGCGCGGGCTCAAGGTCGAACGGCAGCGTGCCGGCGATGGCCGCAAAGCCCTCGAAGGCGGGTCCGATGGACGCAGAGATGCGCGCCGCGATCTCGTCATCCACGGGAACGCCGGCGATTTGCGCGATCGGCTTGATCTCTCTCGGTGTCGGTCTCGTCATGCAGTCGTCTCCCTGTGAGAGCTCTCACGCATCCATTACTTCGTCAGCAGCGCATACGCCCCGGTCCAATCCTGCGGCGGCGGATTGGCCTGAAACTCCTTGATGCGCGCCTCATACAGTTTGAACAGCTTCTCCAGCGTGTCGGCGTCCTCGCTGCGGCGGCCGCGCTCGATGGCATCCAGCGCGCCCTGCCAGTCGCGGCCACGGTAGCAGCCGAGCATCTCGATGGTGATGTTGCGCAAGCGCTGGAAAGCGGCCGACCGCATCACGTCCTCTCGGCCGGCGATGGCGTAGATGACTTCCGGCTCGCTCTTGCCCTTGACCATGATGAAGTCGAGCTCGAGGATCGCGAACCTGTCCTTCGCCGCGAGCGCGGTCCGCGAGCCGACAATGATCGGGAAGCCGTATTCCTTGGTCTGGCCTTCCAGGCGCGAGGCCAGGTTCACGCTGTCGCCGAGCACCGAATAGTTCTTCTTCAGATCGGAGCCCATATTGCCGACCACACCGACGCCAGTGTTGAGACCGATGCCGACATTGAGCGGAATGTAGACATGGCCGCCCTCGGCGGCCTCCTGCTCGCGCTCCCGGTTGACGGTGTCGATCTTCTCCAGCATCTGGATCGCAGCTTCGCAGGCGTTGATTTCATGCTGCGTATCGGCGAGTGGCGCATTCCAGAACGCCATGATGGCATCGCCCATATATTTGTCGATATACCCTTTCCGCTCGATGATCACGTCGGTGAGCGGCGTGAGGAAGCGGTTCATCAGTGCGATGAGCCCTTGCGGATCGTGCTTGTAGCTCTCCGAGATGCTGGTGAACCCCCGCACGTCGGAGAACATGATCGTCATCTCGCGCTCCTCGCCGCCGAGGACGAGCTTTTCCGGCGACTGCGCGAGCTGCTCGACCAGCACGGGCGACATGTATTGGGCGAACTGGCCGCGGATCTGCTTGCGCTGCTGCTGCTCGCGGACGAAGCTTGCGAAAATCAGCATCAAATAGATCGCGGTGGTCGAGAACAACGGATAGGTGGCATCGATCAGAAGGCGATAGCGCACATAATAGTACCAGGAGAAGCCGATCAGCACGGAGGCGAACAGTGCGCCGACGCCGACCAGCGTGACGGGCCCAAACCTCGGAGCGAATATGATCACCAGAAGGCCCAGGATGATGGCGGCGAAGAACTCGATTGCGAGGCCGTAATTCGGCTGCGAGATGATCGAGCCGGTCAGCGCGCTTTCCAGCACCTGGGCGTGGATTTCGACGCCCGGCACGGCGGGATCGACCGGCGTCGTCTTAATGTCGTTGAGCCCCGCTGCCGAGGTGCCGATCAACACCAGCCGCTGCGCGATCCGCTCCGGCGCGACCCGCCCCTCCAGCACGTCGACCGCGGGGATGTAGATCGAGGGATCATGATGGGCGAAATGAACCCAGAGCAGACCGTTCTTGTCGGTCGGGATCGTGAAGCGCGGCACGCCGACGCTGACGATGCCGTCGCGATCGGTCTTCACCAGCATCGTGTTGGAGCCCGACACTACCCGCAGCATCTCGAAGCTTAGCGACGGCAGGATCAGGTCCTGGGCCCGCGTGATCATCGGCGGCCGGCGGACGATGCCGTCACGCTCGGGCTTGATGGTCAGCAAGCCACGGCCGGCGGAGGCCGCCTCGAGCACGGC
>Ga0102590_1004992_pt1 | contig 10596 bp, 10 predicted proteins | sample AraplaMF_Col_mMF_FD_76859 | JGI IMG/M metagenome (GOLD analysis project Ga0102590, IMG submission 76859) | Arabidopsis root microbial communities from the University of North Carolina, USA - plate scrape MF_Col_mMF | ecosystem: Host-associated > Plants > Roots > Endosphere | place: USA...
GCTGCATGCGCGTCTTCATGACGCCTTCCTGCAGCTCGGCGGTGACGTTGGAGAGCCGCTGCAGCGGCACCTTGAACTCGGTGTCCTCGTTGCGGCGGGAGATCTCCAGGAGCTGGTTGCGGGTCAGCACCAGCTCGGAGACCATGGTCATCAGGTGTTCGAGGGTGTCGACGTTGACGCGGATCGACTGGTTGGCGATCTTGTCGGCGACCTCGCCGTCGGGTTCCGCATTGGCGGCGGCGCGCTTGGCGGGTTTTGCCTTGTCCTTCGCGGCTTCCTTGGCAGCTTCCTTGGCGACTTCAGGCGCGGCCGGCTTGGCGGCGGGCGCAGCCTTGGCGACCGGCGCCGGTGCCGGGGCGGCTTCGGTCTCGGTCTCGCGGAAAGCGCGTTCGAGGTCGTCGAGCGAGACTTCGCCCGGGCGCAAGGGGCGCTCCAGCACCTGCTCGACCAGCGTGCCCTTGGTCAGCGCGGGCGCGGCCGGCGGTGCCTGGACCACGGGGGCCGGCGCGGGCGCAGGCGGCGCCTCGGCGGCCGCGTGGTGGGCGCCCTCGGCCATCGCATGCAGCTGCTCGATCAGGTCTTCGTCGGTGCCCTCGGGCTCGGTCTCGGTGGCTTCGAGGCCGGCGAGAATTTCCTTGATGCGGTCGATGCTCGACAGGATCAGCGTCACGGCTTCGGCCTTGACCGGCATGCCGTCGCGGAATTTGCCCATCAGCGTCTCGCCGGCATGGGCCAGCGCTTCCAGCCGCGGCAGCCCGAGGAAGCCGCAGGTGCCCTTGATGGTGTGGACCAGGCGGAAGATGTTATCCAGAATCTTCGCGTCGCTCGGGTCCTGCTCGAACCGAACCAACTGATTGTCGACCGTATCCAGGCTTTCGCTGGTCTCGGTCAGAAACTCCCGCAACAGATCATCCATGAAACTGGCCTTCGTACGCACCGGCACGCGACATCGACGCGCCCTACGGAACGAGGCCAGCTTCCATGCAAAGCGTTTAATATTGGTTGAGCAAATGGAAAAGAACGGGATCAACAAAGAGATAAGCGGCAGAAATACACTCTGCCGCTTTTTCTCAACCGTTGATTAACCATATTTGCGCTTTGAGGCGCCCTAGGAAGCGGTGATGATCACCTTTTCCCCGTCGGGCGCCAGCGTCACGTTCAGCCCGCAGGCCTGCGCCAGGAGCCGCGTATAATAAGGCTGCACCGCGTGCGCATCGACCGTCGCCGCCGAGCTCACGCTCAGGAGATCGACGATGTTCTGCGGCACGCGGGCGTTCAGGCCGGATGAGGTGACGCGAAAGCTCATCGTTTCGCCCTCACCGATCGGATCGATCGTCAGCGTGCCGCCGCGCGGGATCGTCTGCTGCGCGATGATCAGCATGTTCAGAAGCAGCTTCACGCGGTTCTTCGGCAACAAGAGGCGCGGCAAGTTCCAAGTGATGGTGACCTTGCCGTCCTCGATGTGACCGCGCGCCATGGTCTGGGCGTCGCCGAGATCGATCTGCGCGCCCGCCGAGCCCGCCGCGCCAAACGCCAGGCGGCAGAACTGCAACCGCGCGGAAGCGGTCTTGGCGCTCTTGCGGATCAGGTCGAGCGCGAAATCGCGATCTTCAGGCTTGGGATTGTCATCCAGCACCTCAAGCCCATTGACGATGGCGCCAACCGGGCTGATGAGATCGTGACAGACGCGCGAGCAGAGCAGCGCCGCAAGTTCGAGAGTATCGGGAGCCGGACCGGGAGTCGAAGTGCCAGACATCATGGGTTCCTGGAAAGCCGCCGAGAGCCGATTGCTGGCGGGCCGTTACGAATCACGCGTGCTTATCGGTTTGATACACTGCGCCGCCCCCTGCTGCCAGCACGGGGCGGCAATGGTAAGGCAGGACGAACAGCAAATAGGCCCCGCTCATGAATGAGGCACGCCCCATGCTCGATCGCGACGCCGCCGCGGCCCTGATCGAACCGCTCACCGAGATCGTGATCCGGGCCGGCGCCGCCATCCTCGCCATCAACCGTTCCGCCATGCGGGTCGACGGCAAGATCGACGGCTCGCCGGTAACCGAGGCCGACCTGGCCGCCGACCGCATCATCGCCGAAGGCCTCGCGCAGGTTGCACCGGCCATCCCGTCGCTGTCGGAAGAGCGGGTCGAGAAGGACGCGCCCCCCCATAAGGAAAGCTTCTTCCTGGTCGACCCGCTGGACGGCACCAAGGAGTTCGTCGCCGGGCGCAAGGAATTCACCGTCAACGTGGCGCTGGTGAGCGGCGGAACTCCGCTGCTCGGCATCGTCAGCGCGCCGGCGCTGGGGCTGATCTGGCGCGGCCTCGTCGGCCACGGCGCCGAACGGCTGACGCTGGGCCAAGGCACGGGACAAGGCCAGCCGCTGATCGAGCCGCTGCGTACCCGACCCTGCCCGCCGCGCGGCGAGCCCTGGACGGTCGCGGTCAGCCGCCTGCATGGCGATGCCAGGACCGAGGCCTTCATCGCCGAACGGCCGGGCGCCATCAGGTGCGAGCTCGGCTCGGCGGTGAAATTCGGCCGGGTCGCCGAAGGCGCCGTCGATATCTATCCCCGGCTGTCGCCGACCTCGGAATGGGACGTCGCCGCGGGCCACGCGGTCGTCACGGCGGCCGGCGGCCGGATCACGGATTCACGCGGCGCGCCGCTGGTTTTCGGCACCGGACGAAACGGTTGCATCGTCCCGGAATTCATCGCCTGGGGCGATCCGGCGGCGGTGCCCTGACTACTGCGCCAGCTCGCGCGCGACCGCCGGCCAGCGCGCAGTCGCTTCCTTCAGGAAACGCGCCGGCTCTGCCGCGAACGCATCGCGGTTTTCCTCGCGGCCGAACAGATAGAGCCGCTGCCCCACCACCAGCCAAAAATGCGGGTTGCCCGGATAGCTGACGCCGCGCCCCAGATCGACCGGGTCGTAGCCGCCGAACTGAGGCCCGTAAATCTCCGGATGCGCCACGAACGAAGCGCGGTTACCTTCGTTGCGGAAACGCCAGACCGCGCCGCCTTCGCGGGCTTCGAAGTCGGGCAGCCCCTGGATCGCCATGGAATCGGTGAAATAAGCGACGGGATCGAAGCCGCCGATGGCGATACCGGAATAGCGGTTCACGACAATCCGCTCGGTGGTCGCGGCACGCGCGGCGAAATCAAGGCCGAGCACACTAAAAAAGCTTGCCAATAAGGCAAAAACGGCCATTTGGGGGCGCAACCGGTATCTTTCCTGCCGTTGTGCCGTCATAGTTGGTGCCGATAACATTGCGAGTCGAGGGGACACTGGACGCAACCTAGAGCCATGCTTGTTGGCGTCAGGTTAAGGCGGCGGCCAGAATTTCGATGCCAGGGGTTCTTTCATGACGTTTGCTTCACGCCTTGCCGCGGTGTTGTCAGCCGCGCTGATGTGCTGGACCGTTCCGGCTTCCGCACAACAGCCGCCGCCCCCGGCCTATCCGGCGCAGCAGCCACCGCCGGTCTATCCGGCACAGCAGCCGCCAGGGGCGTATCCCGCGCAGCAGCCACCGGCGGCCTACCCGCCGCCGCAGCGCCAGGCCGGGCCCGAGACATTCGGGCCCGATGAGCTGGTTTCGGCCGGGCACAAGTTCTTCGGCAACGTTTCGCGCGGGCTCGCCTCCGTCATCGAGCGGGCGGTCAGCCAATGGGGCCTGCCCAACGGCTATGTGCTCGGCGAGGAAGGCTCGGGCGCTTTTGTGGCCGGCCTGCGGTATGGCGAAGGCACGCTCTACACCAAGAACGCCGGCGATCTGCGGGTCTACTGGCAAGGCCCCTCGGTCGGCTTCGACTGGGGCGGCGACGGCGCGCGCACCATGACGCTGGTCTACAACCTGCCGGCCACCAACGCGATCTATCAGCGCTTCGTCGGCATCGACGGCTCCGCCTATATCGTCGGCGGCTTCGGCATGACGGCGCTGACCGCCAACAACATCGTGCTGGTGCCGATCCGCTCCGGCATCGGCCTGCGGCTCGGCGCCAATGTCGGCTATCTCAAATATACGCCGCGGGCGACCTGGAACCCGTTCTGAGCCGTCCTCGCGCGCTAGAAGCGCATCTCCCCAGGTGGATTCAGGTTAACGCGCCATTGGGCTGGCGTTGCTCGGGCCGGGCGTGGCATTGTGATTAACGAATCCTAACCTCGTGTGGAGTAACCATCCATGATCGAACCGATCATGTATCTGGCGATCGGTTTTCTGGTCTCGATGCTGTGCGGCCTGATGATCGTGCCGCTGGTGCACAACCGCGCGGTGCGGCTGACGACGCGGCGGCTCGAGGCGGCAACCCCGCTGTCGATGGCCGAGATCCAGGCCGACAAGGACCAGCTGCGCGCGGAATTCGCGATGTCGGCGCGGCGGCTCGAAATGAGCGTCGAGCAGCTCAAGAACAAGACCACCAGCCAGCTCGCCGAACTCGGCAAGAAGAGCGATGCCATCAACCGCATGAAGATCGAGCTCGGCGAGAAGAACGCCACGATCTTCGCGCTGGAAGCGCGCGAGAAGGCGGTGAAGGAACAGCTGCGCGCCACCGAAGAGGAATTCGCGGCGAAGACCGAGCTTTTGCGCAGCGCCGAACAGGCGCTCACCGACAAGCAAAGCGAGCTCGCCAGGATCAATAACGAGCTTAACGACCGTTCGATGATGGCGGACAGCCGCCAGGTCGAGCTGGTCGCGGTGCGCACCCAGATCGAGGAATTGAAGGGCCGCGTCGGCGACGCCGAAAAGGAGTTTTCGACGACGCAGGCCCGCCTCACGCAGGAGCGCGCCGATTCCGAGCATGCGACGCGCGAGCTTTCGGAAGCGCGCAGCCGCGTCGAAAATCTGAGCCAGCGCGTCACCGATCTCGACCGGCAATTGATCGTGCAGGTCAAGGAAGCCGAGATGCTCGGCAACCGCGTTGGCGACCTCGAGTCGCGGCTGGCGACGCAGGGCAAGCTGCTGGCCGAGCGCGACTACGAAAACAAACAGCTCCGGCAGGCCAGCGAGAACGCCGAGCGCGCCGCGCGCGAACTGCGCGAGGAGATCGCGGCGATGAACGGCGGCAAGTCGCCGATCGTGGAAAAACTTCGCGGCGAGAAGGCCGCCGTCGAGGAACAGCTTCGTGTCGCCCGCGACGAGCGCGCGAAACTCCAGCGCGACATCAACGCGATCCAGCAGCAGGCGGAAAGCTCCTGGCAGACCGAGCGGATGGAAAACGCGCTCTTGCGCGAGCGCATCAACGATATCGCGGCCGAAGTGGCAAAACTCGCCATGCAGATCGAGGGACCGAATTCGGCGATCGAGGCGATGCTGGCGGCGGAACCGGCGGTGCCGAAAGTACCGGCCAAGCCCGCCAACGACGTCATCGGCGCGCCGGCTGGCCTGCCGGAAGGCGGCGGCACGCTGGCCGAACGCATCCGCGCGCTGCAGTCACACGCCTCGCGGGCCCGCCCGCAGGGCGCCTGATTTCCGCCGCCGGGCACGAAAACACGACGTTTCGGCCCGACTGATCGCTTGACACTGAGGGCCCGTCCTTCGTAAATCGCGGCTCTGACGGGGCACCCTGTTCGCCCCCATTTTCCAGGACGCATAGCTCAGCGGGAGAGCGTTCCCTTCACACGGGAGAGGTCCAAGGTTCGATCCCTTGTGCGTCCACCATAGCCCCCTTGTTTTTTAGGGTTCTCTCGCATCCTCGCGGTAGTTCCAATATGCATTTCAATACGTTTTCGAACGTAGAGTTGCGCAAGATTGGCCCAAAATCCGCCCACTGAAATGTCCGCCCAACGGCAGCAATAGACGCATGGCCGCGTTTTGATGTTGCGGATCGAGGGTTTTGGCGACGAGCGCACCCAGAGCCGGGACATCAGGAAGGCAATGGAGATCGCGGAGAAATCGGCGGACCGGGATGAAAGTCAGCAAGCTTAAAAAGTTCGACGCCGCCGAACACCTTCGCACCCCGAAAGCTCGCGCGGAGTATCTCAGTCTCGTTCTCGCTGACGGCGACCCTGCCGAGGTCCGTGACGCCCTCAATGTTGTTGCCAGAGCGCAGGGTATGAGCGAGGTCGCAAAAGCCACGGCGTGACTAGAGAGGGTCTTTACAAGACGCTCGAAGCGGGCCGAAACCCGGAGTTCGCGACCATCATGCGCAAGAGGTAGCCTCGCCTGTCACGGGCCTCGCCCCACCGGCGTTGTTGACGAGGATATCGACACGCCCGCCGAGTGCGGCCGACGCTTCAGCAATTTGAGCTGGGCCGCCTTGCGCGCACACATCTCCCACCACGATGACCGGGCGACCGCCAGCGCGTGAGGCGGGCGACGTGGCCACCTGCGTACCTCGCAACGGGATCGGACGGCAAGCGGGACACATCAAGGGCTGGTGGCAATAGTCGTGAAGCAGAAACCGGGTGTGGATCACTTCTTTGAAAGAACGCATCGTATGCCGCCGCTCGGATCACGAACGTCACCGCTATACCGCGGGATCAGATGCACATGAACGTGCATCCGGTTCTGTCCGGCGGCTCGCCCAATATTGACGCCGATATTGTAGCCGTCTGGCGAATGATCTGCGGCAATCTTGGTCTGCGCACGATCGAGAAGTGACTGTATTTCGGCCTTCTCCTCAACGGTCATGTCAAAATAGCTTGCGACGTGTCGGCGCGGAACGACCAAAACATGGCCCAAGCTCAGGCTGTTGTTATCGTACCGAACATACGCGAGAGAGCCTTCAAGCAGAAGGTTCTCGGGTCGACACAACTCGCAATCTTCAGCCGCCATGGCATCAATCCCATCCAGACTGTGTCGCCGGACGCATTCACCATACCGGGCGAAGATTTCTGCCTCAAGCTCGCATGCAAATTGTGACGGTTGGGGTCAAAGCGGTGGCAAAGGTCGAGCTGCGTCGCGGCCGGCCCCGCCCTAACAGCGGAGATCTGCCGGTTGCGAGCAGGCGAGACTGAGCGGTTAACGAACTCCCGAGTGTCCGCTTCGGGTCGTAGCCCGCAACCAAGGTTCGATCCCCGTGTCCACCATCGGGCTTCGAACGGATCGGTCATCACCGCCAAACACGATGCAGCCTTGAGACCGGCGATTTGCTCTCCTTATGGAATGGCAGATGATTTCGGTTGCTCATCGATCGCGCTCGATCAAGCACTCGCATCTCCGGCCGCATTCTCCCATCCGAAGAAAGCCGCGCCGGCTGATGGCGCAAGCCCAGACCTTCGAGCCCCATCTAGGAGGGCAGTATCTACATCGAGAGGTTCAAACGGCCCTCTCCCATCCAGCGACAAGGGTACGCCGGCGAAATTCGGTGCTGGCCTCAAGCTCGCGATCGAGGCTGGCCGGTGATGCACGAATCCGGGACCTTCGTGAAATTTACGCCGGCGGACGCTGAATTGTTTGCGTGAGCTGACTAGCGGTAAATTTCCGTACCTATTGACTTCACGCAACGGTTGAATTCTGCTGCAACTCGTTTTGATTATTGGTTTTAGGGAATGAATCTGGATGATGCCATTGCGCGTTTTGAACGCCGCAGCACCGGGCTGACGCGGTGGGCTCGATTTTTCCTGTCGCTTGTTGTGCTTTTACTCGGAGCCGGTGCGGCTGCAGTTTGGTTCGCCCCGAACATAACTGCGAGTGACATCGGGCCGACGAGCTACGAAAAGAAGATGGCGGCGATCGGGGCGGCCCGCGCGAAGGGCGAAAAGATGCTTCACGACTTGATGAATGATGCTGCGCGCGCCAAATGTCGTGAGAACATCTTAATGGCTTTAAAAAATTGGGCAATTAACCAGTCGGTGGATACCATAGCCATCAGACTCGAAGACCTAGAGATTCCTACCGGGGATTCTATTCTCAAAGTAGTCGATCCGGTGGCGAAGCGCACATGGATGTTCGGTGATATGCTGGGCCCGGATCCGAAACTGCCCCTAAGGCTTTCCGTTCCTTCTTGCCGCCCGCCTAGCGATGATGCGCTCTTTTATTTCAGCGTGCCGCACGCCAAGTGGACGGAGTTCGCTAACGCAATGAGGGGGCTCATGCTAGCCCCAGCTCCGTTGTTAGCGAATATTGCCGAAATAAAGCAAGTGACGGAGAGACTTTCCCAACTTGATAAGCTAGCCGACCAAGCCGGTCTCGAAAGGCTGCAGGATGAGGTGGGGGGTTTGAAGGAACAACCGGCTGCACCCAGTTCAGGCAAAGACGATCTGTTCGTAAGATTGCTTCAGACCAGTATCACACGATTTGGACTTCTAGCTGTTGTGGGATTTTTCGTTAGCATCCTCGTGTCTCTCTACAAATACAACGTTCGGCTTGCGGCGTTCTACATGGCACGAGCCGATGTCCTCCGGCTCTGTGCTCCGAACATCACAATTTCAGATTTTGCACTGATTGCTACCATTCTGTCGCCTACGGTCGAATTTGGGAAGGCGCCACAGCCCCCGCTAGGGCAATTACTCGAAATGGCCAAGACCGTGAAGGAGGCGGGGAAGTAGACTGTGCTTCCGGTCGCTTGCTTCTGAGTTCGACACGTTCAGGCTCACGCGGACCGGACGCTGGAAGAACGTAGAGTCAGCCGATCGCTATCGGCACACCAGCACCAGTGCGGAGGCGCGGCACGCGGATTTGCTCCCAACCGCGCCCTGATGATGTCTGATATCGCCGCGACCGGTCGTCGGCCACTTGTCTACGCCGGCTTTTCTTTTGGCCTGCCTGCGCGGATGCCGCCATGGCGATCGCAATCAGGAGCCACAGGATCGATGCAAGGATCGTGCGCGACCGCATCATACGCCGCCTCCACAATCTGAAATGCCGGTGAAGGCTGCTATTCGCCTTCGCTCATGCCGGTTGCAGTCCGCCCCGACCCGAAGGATGGTATGGGCGAATGTTTCCGTCGATTGATTTTTTAACCTGACCACCGATTGCGGAGAGTTGCATGGCCCCTCAAAAGATCGCCGTGACCGTCATTACGCTCGCCGGCGGCGCCGCCGGCCTGTTCGCGCCGATCGGCTTCGTCAAATGGCTGCTGCGCACCGACCCCGAGGAGGCCGGAATCCTGACGCTGTTCTTCTTGCCGGTGTGGTGCCTGCTCGTGGTGCTCGGCCTGCTGATCGGGCGCAAGGCCGGACTGCTCGTGACCGGCGGCAAGCGGGCCGCGCAGAGATGAAGCAACGAGGCCGGCACGATCGCTCCGGAAGACTCCCTTCATTTCCCTGCGCCGGCCTTTGCGATCGCAATCTGATGGCGGGTAGTCCATGAGGATCTGCGCTTGCCCGCGCGCTATTGCCGAATTGAATGCACTGCAACATCTGATTGAGTAGTTGACACATCTCTCGCGACGCGCTGCTATGCTGAAACATTTAGTAAAACAGTAGGTAGCGTCATGAAATATGCGTTCTTCAACAGATTATTGCCGCTCGTTGCCGTCACCGCATTTTCGTTGGCAACCCTGCCGGCCTCAGCCAGCATCTATAATTCGCTCGTCGTGTTCGGCGACAGCCTGTCGGACAACGGCAACAACGCCTTCGTCATCGGCGCCAATCCCGGACAGACGATCACGGGCAACACCTACGTTCCCACTCAGCCCTACGGCCCCACTTACAGCAACGGGCCGGTTTGGGCGTCGAGCGTCGCATCTCAACTCGGCGTGCCGCTCCTGCCCTCGCTGCCGCCGGGCGGAGGCGGCACGAACTACGCCTATGGCGGCGCGACCACGGGCCCGGCCGGCAACGGCTTTCCGTTCAGCCTGCTCACCCAGGCGAACCAGTACCTCGCCGCCAACAGTGCCTCCGCCAACGCGCTTTACGTGATTGCCGGCGGCGGCAACGATGCACGGGCTGCGCTCGCCGCGATCGCCCTGTGCGGTCCGGGGTGCCCCGGACCGACGGTGGCGGCAACAATCGCGGCAACGGCCGCGCAATACGCAAACAACGTCGGCTCGATCATCAATATGCTCCAGGCGGCTGGCGCGCAGCACATCGTGGTGTGGAATACGCCCAATCTCGGGCTGGCGCCGGCGGTTACCGCGGCAGGCGCATCCGGATTGGCAACGTTCCTCGCCGCCAGCATGAACGCAGCGCTGGCCGCGCAGCTCTCGCTTGAGCCGGACGTCAAGGCATTCGACATCTTCACCTTGGGCTCGACAATCGCGCTCAATCCAGGTGCTTTCGGCTTTACCAACGTAACCGATGCCTGCGGCGCGATCGTCGGTGCGAACTGCGCCACCTACGCCTATTGGGACGGCATTCATCCGACGGCGGCGGCGCACGAGAAGATCGCCGAGGCGTTCCTTGCGGTGGCCGCAGTCCCCGAGCCCTCCACCTGGATCATGATGTTCGTCGGCTTTGGGTTTGTTGCTTTCGTGGCCTACCGCCGCCGTCCCCAGACCGCCGGGCTTCGCGCGGCTTGATTGATGCCGGCTGCATCAACGTGAAAAGACCGCCTTCGGGCGGTCTCAGACTGCTGACAAAGTCCTCGCCATTGGCGGGGACTTTTGATTCATTGGTGCATGCTCCGCAAACCGCTCCCTGAACAGACGGCGATCGAGATGGTCAGTCTCGATGGTCTGGTTCCGAAGGATCACCTGCTTCGCAAGATCGAGGGGGTGATCG
>Ga0102590_1004996_pt1 | contig 10592 bp, 14 predicted proteins | sample AraplaMF_Col_mMF_FD_76859 | JGI IMG/M metagenome (GOLD analysis project Ga0102590, IMG submission 76859) | Arabidopsis root microbial communities from the University of North Carolina, USA - plate scrape MF_Col_mMF | ecosystem: Host-associated > Plants > Roots > Endosphere | place: USA...
AAGGCTTTTTGCGCAGCGAGACCTCGCTGATCCAGACCATCGGCCGCGCCGCGCGCAACGTCGACGGCAAGGTGATCCTCTACGCCGACCAGATGACCGGCTCGATGGAGCGCGCCATCGCCGAAACCAACCGCCGCCGCGAGAAGCAGGTCGAATACAACCAGGCCAACGGCATCACGCCGGAGAGCGTGAAGAAGTCGATCGGCGACATCCTCAACTCCGTCTACGAGCGCGACCATGTGCTGGTCGAGATCGGCGACGGCGGCATGGCCGATGACGTGATCTCGATCGGCCATAATTTCGAAGCGGTTCTCTCCGACCTTGAAACCCGCATGCGCGAAGCCGCCGCCGACCTGAATTTCGAGGAAGCCGCCAGGCTCCGCGACGAGGTCAAACGCCTCCGCGCCACGGAGATGGCCGTCGTCGACGACCCCACCGCGAAACAGCGCAACGTGCAGAAACAGGCCGGCGCCTACGCCGGCAACAAGAAGTACGGCGAATCAGCCAATCTGCCGGTCAGCGCGATGAAGAAGAAAGGCGTGCAAGCCGCCCTGAAATCCAGCCGCAGCGGCTCTTCAGGCCGCAGCGGCGATGCCCCTTCCCCCTCGCCCCGCTCTTCGCGGGGAGAGGGTCGGGGTGAGGGGCTCTCTCCACAAGGCGGTGCCAGCAGCGCCTCAAAGGTCCACAAGCCCCATCTCGACGAAATGCACGGCCCGGAATCCCTGCCCTTCCGCCCCGACGCGGCCAAACCACGCAAACCCGATCTCGGCAGCGGCAGCAAAATCTTCCAGCCGACGGACTCACGGCAGTCAGGCCCGGAGTTCGGCCCGGCGCCAAGGTCAAGCGGCGGCGCGCCGGGGCATCGGGGTGGGTGGAAGAAGAGGTAGCGGCTTCCACAGCCGTCATTGCGAGCGAAGCGAAGCAATCCATGTTTCCCGGCATTCGGAGCTAATGGATTGCTTCGTCGCTTTGCTCCTCGCAATGACGCGAGACCAACGTTCCGGATTGAGCCAAAGATCGACGTCCGCTGGCAATCACTTCATTGCCACGAGCCCACGGCCGGCACCATCTCACGCATCACCGGTTGCATCGATACCGCCGACTGCGCGCACCAAAGCGAAAGCTTTTCCGCAAGCGACAGGTTGCTCATCAATTCCGGGCACACCGCATCCGCGGCGGCCCGGAATGACGCATGGTTCGATCACCGCCTCGCGGCGGCTACTCCCTGAAAGTAATAATTCCGGTTCGACCCGTCATAGGCGCCGGACTGCATGCAGCAGGCTTTGAAACCTGCGTCCGGAGCTGCATGGACATAGATCGTTGCGGCCGAGCTTTTCGGTCAGCTCGACATCGCCATGAACGACACGCCGTCCACGCTTGACATGGGTTTCGGATGGGAAGGACTTCCGCCGCTTACGCGTGATGCTGAAAGCAGGGGAGGTTTTCGAAATCGCGATGCTTGCGCATGGCGCACCTCCTCGAGGTTCAAGACGCGGCCCATTGCCGCGCGGGGTGCGTATCACACGCGCCGCCATTCGGGAAGCTCGCTTGTGCGCTCGCGAGAACCACCTCTCCCCGTCGAGCCGCGGCCCCTTACACCTCCGCCTTCAAATCCCGAAACGCCTTCTGGATATCCTTTGCCAGCGGGCGCTTGCCGTCGTGCTCGATCCAGTTGTCGACGACGAGGCGCATCAGGCCCATCGACGCCATGGCGACGAGCCGCAGGCGGTCGCGGCGCTCCCTGGCCGGCCACAATTCGCGTAGCGCCTCGCAGGCCCCCTGTTCGAGTTGCAGCTGCCTGCCCTGCCGGCTCGCGTGCAGCGTCCCGGTCTGGCGGATCAGCCGGACGATGGCGATCGTCCGGGGCGATTCGAAGCTGGTGGACACTTTCACCAGCGCATCGCGCATGACGTCGATCGGCTCGCCGGCCGAAGCGCTTTCCAGGATCGCTCCCTTGAGCACGTCCGCGTAGCCGGCCAGATGCGCCAATAGAATGTCTTCCTTGCTCCTGAAATAGTGGAAGAAGGTGCGCCGCGATATGCCGGCGGCCGCCGCGATCTCGTCGAGCGTCGTCCCGTCATAGCCCTTGGCGAGAAACAGCTCGATGCCGACCGCCGCGATACGCTGCAGCGTCTGCCGCCGGTTCCGCTCGCGCAACCCTTCCGTTTTTTCGAGTGCATCCTGCATCGGCGTGTTCTCGCACGAACCGTTGGTCAGCGCAAAAGACATGGCGCCTCCGATTGAACGCGCACGCATCAGCGGCGGGTGCGCATCCGGCCTCGTTCGATCGGGCAAACGTTGCACGCGGGCCGGCGCGACCCGCGAGGGCTGCGCCGCCGGCCGGGATGCGCCAAAGCGCCGCCCCCGGCCATAACTTTACACTGAGTGTAATATATGCACTAAGTGCATAAACTTGGAAAGGGGCCCGGCCGGCGCCCCGGTGGGAGCTCTTTGCGTATGGGTCAGAAAAACAGGAACGGCGCCGGTGTCACCGGCTTCCGAACAAACAAGGCCGGGCTATGGATCGGGCTCGCGCTGCTGGGTCTGCCGGTGGCGGGCTGCGCCACCGCGCCGCTGAACCAGGCGGGCTCGCTCCGCTCCTATGCCGATCTGAAGCCGTCGGACGGCGTGCTCACCCGCTCGCTGCTGCGCGTCAGCAACGAGGTGCTCGCCGCGAAGACGGCCCGGATCGTGCCGACCGAATTCCCGGTGCCTTCAGCGGGCACGCCGCTGACGCCGCAGCAGCGCAGCCTCGTCGCCAATGCCGTCGATCGCACCCTGTGTTCCGGATTGAGCGAGCGGTTCGAGATCGTCGAGGCGTCGCAGCCCGCGGATCTCACCGTGCACGCCGTCGTCACCCATGTCGTGCCGACCGATCCCGTCGCCGCCGGCCTGTCAAAAGGCGCATCGGTCGCGAAATCCGTCCTGCTCCCCGGCGTGCCCGTGCCGATTCCCCGCATCCCGATCGGGCTCGGCAGCCTGTCGCTGGAAGCCGAAGCGCGCGACCCGCAAGGCGAGCAGAAGGCGGCGATGATCTGGGGACGCGGCGCCAACGCGTTCCTTGGTTCAGGCCGGGTGGCGCAGGAAGGCGACGCCTACGATCTCGCCGCGGCGTTTGGCGGCGATTTCAGCGAACTCCTCGTCAAGGGGAAGACGCCGTTCGGCGCGGTGCCGTCGGCGCCATCGATCGAGCGATTGGGCGCCCTGCTCGGCCGCGCGCCGAAATATCCGGCCTGCGAAGCCTTCGGGAAATCGCCGGGCCTCGTCGGGATGGTCGGCGGCAGCATCGGGCTTCCGCCGGACTGGACCGATAAAGGAGCCGTGGCGCGACGCGACTGAACCGAACTGGAATGGCCTCCGATGCGCAAATGGCGCATCGGCAAATGACATGCCAGGCAATCACTTCATCGCGACGACGCCCACCGCCAGCACGGCCAGCATCATCTCGCTCATCACCAGTTGCAGCGATACCGCCGGCTGCGCGCGCCACCGCGAAAGCTTTTCCGCAAGCGACAGGTTCGCGTCGAAGAACAGCGGCTCGTAGCCGTGCTTGAAGAATTTCGGAAATTTCGGCGCCAACCAGGGCGTCAGCAGGCCATGGAAGACGGACGCGCCGATCACCAGGGACACCGGCCCGCCCGCGATCTGGTGACGTGCGAGCGTGAGCAGCAGCGCGCTGGCGGCGAAGCACGGAAAACCCTGGAAGATGGTGGTGAGCACAAATCCTTCGAGGCGGTTTTGCATCGATGATTTCGGCGCGGCGAGCGCGTTCATGGCGAAAGCTCCGAAAGAGTCCTTGGCGAGGACGATGACTTAAGGATGGGAAATCGGATGCGGCGATGCCGTGAGGTGGATCACGCTTTCGTCGGCGCCGGCATGGAGTGAGCCCCTCGCTCGGCGCGTTGCACCGACCTCTCCCCGCAAGGGTGGGGGCGAGGTGATTATTGGTTCGCGTTGCGAGAATGCGAAGGCGTGTCTTGCGTCATTGCGAGCGAAGCGAAGCAATCCATCGTACGGCAAAACGGATAGATGGATTGCTTCGTCGCTATCGCTCCTCGCAATGACGGCGGAGCCGGCTGTTCGACATTTGAACCTGGAAGGATGCCCGCGCGACGCATCCGCGTGACCTTGGCGCATTGTCGCCGTGCCGCGAATACGATGTACTCTGCATGCGGCGGCAACGACGGGAGTCTCCCTTGAAAGCAATCGGCGCGGCGATCCTGCTGGCATTCGGCAGCCTTGGCGGCCCCGCATTCGCGCAAGCCAAGGACAAGGCGCCCAATGCCGACCGTCCCCTGCTCGCGACATTCTGCGATGCCGCCAACATCAAGGGCTCGGCCTGCACGCGGGCGAAGAGCTACCGCAGCGGCAAACGCTGCGACGTCAAGCTGCAGCCGGGCCGCTACAGCGGAAAATTCCTCGCCAATGGCACCACGCTTCTGGTCGTCAACTACGAGAGCGATTGCGAACCCCACGCCACCAATTTCGGCGGCTCCGTCATCTTCGAGCAAAAGGACGGCGCCAGCCTCTTCAGGGGCTATCAGCCGGGCTTTCAGGTCAACAACTGCATCACCATCGGCCGGAATGAGACGCAGGACCGGCTGATCTGCATCACCGGGCACATGGGACAGGGCCATCTCGAATCCGGCGTCGCGGAAATGGTGTTCACCCGCGACTTCTCAGGAACGATCGACGTGTCGCTGAACTATTTCGTGACCGGCGAGGACGCGGTCGGCGCCTACGGGTCGAACGTCGTCGAATGCAATGAGACCTCGAAATATTTCGGCTTCGCAAAACTCGGCGCCGGGCCTGCGCGCGATACCGTCACCGTCGAGATCGCCCATGCCGACAGGGAGACGATCGGGACCGCGTGCGGAAAGGGCTTTCCCAGGCCGAAGGAGACCTTTGGCGAACTGGCCGCCGGCGAGGCCTATGTGCCCGAAGGCTTTGAGAAGAAGGCACGGTTCGTCATCGACCTCACCACCAGCAAGGCGGTGCCGGAGGCGGATTCCGCAAAGCAATAGGCCGCACAGCCGGCGGCGTTTGAACCTGTCTGACGCTGGCGGTGTCAGAGTAGTTTCAGAAAACTTTAAGTCCTTTTGCTGATTGATAGGGCTGCCGTGCCGTTCACAATGGATCAAGCCGCAAGAGCCGATCGAACAAGGGTGCGCGAATGACCGAGGGATCGAACCGCCAACGCGTGCTGGACTTTCTCAACGTCCTGTATTCCGGCGACGTCGAAGCCGCGCTGGAGCGCTGCACCGATGACGTCGAATCCCTCGCCAACGCCCCGATCGACATCCTGCCGCATATGGGCCACCGCCGCGGCAAGGCCGAGCTGCGCGAGATGTGGGAGGCGGTGCGCGCCCGCTATTCCGAGCTGCGCTGCGAGGTGCCGATCCTGGTCGCCGAAGGTGACAAGGCGGCCGCCTTCATCCGCGTGTTCTTCCGCAAGAACATCAACCAGCGCATGGTGCAGTTCGACATCGCCGGCTTCTACACGCTGCGCGACGGCAAGATCAGCCATATCAGGGAAGTCATCGATACCTTCGACCTGGTCCAGCAGCTGCTGGAGCGCGACGTCGCGGCGATCCTGACCGGCCGAAGGCCCGATCCGATTTAGCTGAAGCCGTCATTCCGGGATGGTCCGAAGGACCAGACCCGGAATTTCGAGATTCTCAGGTGCGCAATTGCGCACCATAGTTCGATGCTTCGCATCGCCCCGGAATGACTCGCTAACATCACGTCGCCCACCCAACTGCACATCTGCGGTGCACGTCGACGCGCTGCTCATTTACCGGGCCACATTGAACCTGATCGCCCTGCCCGTGACACACCACAAGGCTGTTTGCGGGCAAGATGAACCTATGAAGATCGCGTTGCTGGCTTTGCTGGGCTTGGCATTGGGAACATTGGGGGGCGCGGCGCTTGGCATCGGGGCCGGCCTTGCCTGGGTGGAAATCTTCAAAACCACGAGTTTTGAAGGCTATAGCGGGATGCTGGTGTTCTTTACCTTCATGCCGGCAGGCGCCGCGATCGGCGGTATCGGCGGCGCGCTACTGTTCGGCATCCTCGCCATTCGCGACGCGGAGATCGCCATCGAGCGCGAGCCGGTACGCCGCCAGGACCGTTGATTCCGCCGCTGATTCGGCCGTAACGGCTGCATTTGTGCAATGCAAAAGCGGCAGTTGTGTTTTCGCCGAACTGCTCTATTTCTGGCTGCAACAGTGAATGTCGGCATGGCCGCCCGGGCGTCGATGAGGACGCCCTGCTTTGGGCGCGAGCGCCGTTTTTAAAATCCAGCTTCCCAAGGACCACGCCAAAATGACAGAGCATAGTCTCTGGCGTTTTTCGCGCGCGTTGCATCGCGCGATCAATGAACGCCAGCCCGCCGATCTCGAAACGCTGCTCGACGAGGACGTCGAGTGGTCGATCTATGGGCCGATCGACCTGTATCCGTTCTTCGGCTCGCGCCGCGGCAAGGCGGCCGTGATGGATGTGATCAGGCAGATCGCGGACAATTTCCGCGTCCACCGCTTCGACCGCGAATCGATCATGCTGGGGGCGGATTCGGCTTCCTCGATGATGCGCTATTCGCTGACCGCGCTGGACTCCAACAAGCCGATCAGCCTGCGCATCGCCCATTTCGCCCAGTTCAAGGCCGGCCGCCTGACCAATCTGCGCGTGCTGGTCGACACGTTCGATCTGGTCGAGCAGACCGTCGGCTATCCGATCCATCTGCCGCGGATGGCGGTGTAGCTCACGCCCGAACGTCTTCACCTTTTCGTCATGCCCGGCCTTAGCCGGGCATCCACGTCCCTTGTTCACCAGCCCCGACAAAACGTGGATGGCCGGGAAAGCCCGGCCATGACGGCCACCTCGAACGAAGTCGCGCACGGTCATAATTTTGCGCTAAAGCGAACGCAATCTGGGCGCGAGTTGGAATGCGGGCGGGGCAATGATTCCGAAAATGCGACGTGGCTGGGCGCGGCTGCCAATGCTGGTGGCCGGCGTGAGTTTGGCTTCGATACTGGCGGCAGCGGCACAAACGCCGCCGGCCGCCGACGAGCCGGAGATGCAGGAGCAGGAGACCGAGGACGCCGAGGCGGCGCCCCCCGAGGCGGCTCCGAGCGTCAACGATGCCGACATCATGAAGGACATCGACGTCTCCAAGCTCGACTGGAGCCTGCTCAACGTCGACGCCTCGACGCTGGCAGACCTCGCCGCGAAGGGCGGCGGCGCGCCGAAAGGCCCGGGCGCCGCGGCAACCGCGTGGTCCGCCAATGAAAGATCGAACGGCACCTCCGCGGTGTCGGTCAAGCAATCGATCTCGCCGTTCTGGGATACGCGCATCGGCGCCGACATGACCGTCGCCCGGCAGGGCGCTGCGACGACCTCCGAGCAGCTCTCGGAGAAGCTCGCCAATGGCGGCAGCCTGCCGCAATCCTCAGGCACCGCCTGGGCGGCGATCACCGCGCCCGGCGTCGCCTCGATCTGGGATACGACCGCGGTCGAGGCCCGGGTCGACCCTGGTTCCGAGCAGAGCAAGCTCGGCACCTCCTTGAGCAAGTCGCTGCCGATCAGCGAGCAATATTCGCTGACCTTGAAGAACGACTACAATCTGATCCAGCAGGGCATCGTGCCGGTGCCCGGCATCGTCAGCCATCCGGCGCGCAGCCATGAGACCGACCAGTCGGCGCGGCTCAGCATCGCCGATACCGGCACCAGCTTCATGGCCGGCCAGACCCTGTCGGCCTCCGACGACAAATGGCTGCGCAAGGTCGGCGCCGAGCAGAAGCTGTTCGACGGTGTCACCATCTCCGGCTCGATCGGCGAGACCTCCACCGGCACCGTCAGCAAGAGCCTCGGCGCGGGCTTCAAGCGGAGCTGGTAAGGGCGAAAGTGTCTTGATTTGGCACGCTTTTCAGGCGCCAAAGCGTCGGCGCCCGAAATGAACGACCATTGCCGCAGATTGGCCCAGATGCGGTCAAAATCGGCAGGACAGATGGGAACGATCCATACGATCCACTTCGTCGTGCGGGGGACGTCCGCGCTCGCCTGAAAGCGAAACAGAGGAAAGCCGATGAACGCCATCAATCGCCCCGAGCAGATTGAAACAAACACGGAGACCGATACCGATCTCGCCGCCGTATCCGAGGTCGAGGCCGGCATCCGCGATTTCGTTCGCAACGACATCGCCTATCTGCGGCGGCCTGCTGTTGGTGCGGACACCGTGCCGCTCGACGCCAACGCGGAAGCGACCGTCAACAACGTCAACTCGCTGATCCAGCGCGTCGCCGGCACCTCGCTGGCGGAAATCGAGAAGCTGATTTCCGAACTCGAGAGCCTCCGCGACCTCCTGCATGCCGAAGGCCAGCGCGTTCAGCGCGAGATCTCGGGCTATGCGCAGCTCAGCCAGGCCGCGATGAAGTCGACGCGCATGATCGCCGACAACGTCACGCAGTGGAAGCGCGCTGCCGACGGCCTGCGCAACGGCTGATTTCGATCGTTGCAAAAATCTGACACTCCGCCGCGTTCCGCATGGGAGCGCGGCGGTTTTGTTTGGCTGTGCTCGATCTGAATTCTATAAGCAGGGTCACGTCCAAAGACGGATGTCGTCACGCGACGGCGGGCACCTTTGCAAGGACACACCGGCGATGCAAAACGTTCAGAACGTTCAATCAGAAAATTTGGATTCAATACCGCTGCGGCAATCGTCGCACAGCGTGGGCACGATCGCGATCCGCTTCGTCGGCCTGTTGACGCTTGCGGTCGTGGCGATGGCGCTGATCTGGAGCCGCTGAATCTTTTTCGATTCAGCGCCGGCGTTTAGCCGATCCGTAAATTACTGGCGGACGAACGCGGTGTCTTCGATCGTGTAGACACCGTCGGCGTAGGACTTCACCACCATGCCGGCGGTCAGCATCACCGCCAGCGTGACGGTTGCGAAGATAAAGCCGACGAATTTCAGGCTGTTGCGGTCTGCCATTTTCATCCCCTCGGTACTTCCCCTGAGACGCTTATGGCAGGCAGAAAGTTCAAAATGCGTTAGCAAATATTCGGTTTCGCGGCGGCATGGATTACGAAACACTAACGAAACATTTCGCTAACCACGTGGTCCCGGACCGCCCTGGCCGACTCGAGGCCGCCCTCAGGACCCGCCGTTCCGCCGCGGCACGAAGGCGGTAGCGAGGAACGAAAATACAACCTCGCCTCGCTGGTTAACGCCGGTATTGCGGGCCTGCAGAATGCCCCATTGGGGGCGCTTCTCCGACGTCCGCTTGGTTTCGACCCGGTTGGAGAAGCTGATGGTATCGCCGGCCAGCACCGGCTTGATCCAGCGCAGTTCGCGAAACCCCGGCGAGGGCCCCCATACCGCGACCTCCTCGCCGCGCGCCAGCGCCTCGGCGGTCAGGCGCTTGCCGTCGGCGACCAGGAGCTTCATGCAGACCGCGGCGACATGCCAGCCGGACGCCGCCAGTCCCCCGAACAGGGAGTTGCGCCCCTCCTCCTCGTCGAGGTGAAAGCGCTGCGGATCGAACTGGCTCGCAAACTGCTTGATATCGCCAGCCGTGAAGGTGAACGAGCCGAACGCGCGCTCGGCGCCGATCTCGATGTCCTCGAAGAAACGCATCGCTAGTTCCTATCAGCCCCGGCGCGCCGGCGCACGATGATCGGCGATTCCATCTCGCACAGCACCACGCCGGCCGCGTTGCGGATCGTACCCTTAAAGGTCACGATGCCGGTCTCCGGGCGGCTTTTCGAAACCCGGGCCTCCGCAACGTCAACATCCAGCGTCAGGTCGTCGCCCGGGCGCAGCGGCGACAGCCAGCGCATCTCGTTGACGCCGGGCGAGCCGAGCGAGGCGGTACGACCGATAAAGCCGTCGAACAGCATTCGCATCATGAGCGAGCCGAGGTGCCAGCCCGAGCCGGACAGGCCCCTCAGCATCGATGCATTGGCGGCGGCCTCGTCGAGGTGCATCGGCTGCGGGTCGTATTCGGCGGCGAACGCCAGAATCTCCTCGCGCGTGACGTGGCGAGGTCCGAACGTGCCGAAATGGCCGGGCGTGAAGTCTTCAAAGGTCAGCGTTGTCATGGATTGAATTGAGGATTGCTGTGGGCAAGCCCGAATGTGGCCGTTATTTGCGTCAATCTCAACCCACCCACTCGCATGGCTCATTCGCCAGGAGAATGCCGTCCGCGGTACTCGAGCTTGGCTTGCCCGAAGCAATTTTCGGGGTTAGCCCTGTGTTGTCTGGGACTGGATTATTGACCCGCCGGGGAGGGCCACCGATGTTCGATTTTCAGGATTTGTTTCAGTGGGACCGCTTCATCACCCCCACGATCATCAAAACCTTCTACTGGCTGGTCATCGGCTTGATCGTGCTGTTCGGCCTATCCGGAATCTTTTCGGCGCTGGCCGCGATGGCCATCAGCCCGTTCGGCGGTTTCATCCTGCTGTTATCCTCGATCGCCAGCATCGTGGTCGGGGTGGTGTTTTCGCGCATCGCCGCGGAATTCGTCCTGATCGTCTTCCGCATCAACGAACATCTCGGCGCGATCCGCGACCAGGGCGGGATGCGATAATCA
>Ga0102590_1004997_pt1 | contig 10590 bp, 9 predicted proteins | sample AraplaMF_Col_mMF_FD_76859 | JGI IMG/M metagenome (GOLD analysis project Ga0102590, IMG submission 76859) | Arabidopsis root microbial communities from the University of North Carolina, USA - plate scrape MF_Col_mMF | ecosystem: Host-associated > Plants > Roots > Endosphere | place: USA...
GTATGAAGGGCCGGTTGGGTATTGGGCACGATCATTACCGTGGTAAAACCGCCTTTTGCGGCGGCAAGGGCGCCGCTTTGCAGGTCTTCCTTATATTCCTGCCCGGGGTCGCAGAAATGGGCAAAAATGTCCATCCATCCAATGGAAACGTGCAGGTTGCCGCCCGTCACTATTTTGGCCTTGTCTGCCTGGATAGCGGGGGCTACCTGGCGGATAATGCCGTCCTCGATCAGAATATCCTGCTGTTGTCCATGGAAACCGGACGTGGGTGCGACAATCTTGACGTTTTAAAGTAGTATGTGCATGCTGTACAAATAAAACCTGTCTGTAAGAATAATGCTTGGTCAAAAGTCCGGGGGCAAAAGTAATATAAAAAGTCGTCAGTCGTCAGGGGGTTATCGGATTTTGACGGGGGGGTATGTGGAGGGTATATGGAAGGTATGTGGAGGGTATGTTGCGGGTAGGTTTACTCAGGTCTTGTGCCGTTTGGCGATCCGGTTATATACCAGGTTGGAGATGAAGGGAGGAACCAACTGCATCATCCGGCCCATGATACGGTAACGGCGGTGGCAGCCACGCAGGATGCGGGCAACAGCCCTGGCCCTGGTGTAAGCTTTACCGCCCTGGATCAGGTAAATGGCGCCTGCCTTTTTACCTGTAGAGACGGGCAGGCGATGTTCCTGCGCTATTACATTAAACTGCCTGCTTTGCTGATCGCAGAGGCGGAAACGTACCCTGTCTACCTTGAGGATCCGGCGGATAAAGCCATTGCAAAAAGCACAGCTTCCATCGAACAAAATGATATTATCTGCCTGCATAAACCCGGAAATCTGATTTTGCGGACGCAAAGATAAAGATTTTCAGGAATTTTCTATCAGCTATTGCCCATCAACTCCTGGCCGCCCAAACAGCGCAGCCAACAATGTACAGCAGCAGGGGGATAAAGAAATATTCGGGATGGCTGTTGCGGCCGACGATCCAGTTGAACCAGGAATGCTTTTTTACTTTTATAATGCTGCCAGACTGAAACTTACCGCTCATGCATTCGCCTTCGCTGATATTGATTTTGTAGGTTTCGTCTCCATATACCACCGTGATCTCCGGGCTGCTGTATTTGTTTTCCTGGCAGTCATAAGCGGGTATAGCCACTTCAGCAGTCACGTCGGCGCCAAACCATTTGATAAAAGTCTCCAATCCAGAATATCCGAGGAAGCCGAGCGCGATCAGTGAAACGCCGGTGAAGAGCACAATGGCTGCGGTTTGATGGCTGAATAAATTGTCTTCTATCTTTCCCACCTGATCAAACTATCATTCGGCACATCATACTCATATATTTTGCGGGAAAGGGTATCAACATACAACCAGCGGTCGGTAGCAAATATTTTTCCGTCGCCGTTGAATTCATCATGGCCAAGACGGAGCACCACGAATGCAGCTGTGTCTGTATGCAGTAAGCGGTCCCATGTCCATTCCATGGTGCTGTCGCGCTGTGCCTGCTGAATAGAGGCATCTTCAGAATGTTCGATGTATCCTGCCGCCAATCCGTCAATCCAGTTGAGCCGGTTGCGTAAGCTGCTGTCTACCGCGAATGATTCATCATTTTCATGTTCGTAAAAGAACGGTGTATTGTGAGGAACGAAATTCAGGCTGTCAATAGCAGGTTTGTGTGCACCTGATGTCTGACTGTCTGCCGGAAGGCAACCTACTAATCCGAGTAGAAGGCTAAAACTGGTAAGGGATCTGCGCATGGTGATATGGAAAAATTGCGGGTAAATATAGAGAATAGTTTAATCATTTATCTATCTTCACAAGCTAGTACCCTAAATTAATTTATGCAAGCCGAGGCCCGTTTCCAGATTGTTTCCCTGTCCGATGCAGCAACCAATTTATTACCAGCAGATTCTCAGATAAGCGAGCTGGCAAAGAAAGATCCGGAGGCATTTTCAACGGAAAAAATAGCTATTTATTATGGCGATCTTGTATTGGATCACTTACTGCTGGACGACATTGGAGAGCTGGTGGGTGAAGCAGGCGTATATGGCTTGCTGGTGCAGGGAAACCTGACGGTGCGCTATATCTACAATGAAAACACAGACGGCGCCGTGCACCTGGTAGTACTGGGAAATTTACAGGCGCAAAATATGGCTATTGGCGGACAAATGATATACATACAGGGTAACCTGCTGGTGAATGAATTGTGCTGGGGAGACAATAATCACGGCGAACTGCATGTAAAAGGCAATGCTGCTGCGAAAATATTATTACTGACAGATGAATATCATTTTCGTGTAGATGGTCAGACGCTTTTGTCAAGAAAGATCAATGAAAAAGCCGGAGCGGTGCAGGTTGATTTTCAGCTACAGGATACTTTTATACCGGAGGTGCTGTATGAACCAGACCTGGGGAATGAAGAGGATCGGTACCGCCTGTACCGGGATGCTGCCGCTGCTTACTGGCAGGAGGGAAGCAGCATTCTGAGACAGCTGCCTGCATTGACATTTCCCTTTGGTAACGGTGCTATTAACGGGGAGAATATCAGGCGGCTGGCTGCATCTGTAGTGATGCCGTTCAATGATAACAAGTATGAGTATTGGTTGAAAGACCTGTTCTTCCGGGTAACAAAACCTGATCCTGAGCAGGAGCAGGGTTATTCGGTTTACATGGAGAAGCAGGCGCAGTATGCTGTTTGGATTGAACTGAAAGGAGAGCAAATGGAGATTGCCGGCCGGATGATGGCAGGGCCCGATACGCAGTGGTATTTTCTGACGGAGACGGCTCCCCAGCATTTTCATTTGTTATTGCGCAATGGCTGGCAGGCCCTCACCTACAGCATCACAGAATATGAATATCATTGGCAGCAGCTGTTGCAAACAGTGAAGGTAGAAACAGCGGAAGCGCTGCTGGCATTGCCGGTAGCAAGACAATATCCGTTTTTCAGCGATCAGAATTATGTATGGCATGGAGATTATGCTTACCAGTTCAGACAGGCAGATGATGCGTCTAACGGTGAAACCTATCCGCCACAACTGGTTATTTATTGGGAGCACCCGGAAACGGAGGGCGATTATGAATCGTATACTTTCCGTATCGAGACCAATGCAGCCGGAGAGAAAGCCCTGCGGGCCATCCACCGCGAGAGTGAACAAAAACCAAGCCTGTATATTGATTTTACAGAGATAGAGCGCGTATATAAGGCTATATGGCTGTTCAGGCGTATAGCTACGGTAGTACCCTTGTTAAATAAGCGGCAGGGTTAAAAAGTGCGTTGCCGTACAGCTGCCATGAACTGGTCGCGGAATTTATCGCTCACCGGGATCTGTCTGCCGCCAATGAAGATGTGGTTATCCTGGATCTTGTCCAGCCGGGCGATGTTTACGATGTAGGAGAGGTGCACTCTGATGAATGGTGCGCTCAATTGTTCTTCGATCTCTTTCATACGGCGGTATACCAGCAGCTGTTCTGTAGTAGTGACCAATCTTACGTATTCTTTTTCTCCTTCCACATACAGAATATCTTTCAGCAGCACTTTGTGCAGCGTCTTACCTGATTTAATGAAAAAATATTCTTCTTCCACGGGCGAGGGGAGTGGCTGGCTGCGGTCGTTCCTGGCAAAATGTGCTTCTATTTTCTGTACCGCTGCATAAAAGCGTTTCAGGGTGATGGGTTTCAGCAGGTAATCGAGGGTGGTGAATCCATAGCTGTCAGCTGCGTATTCTGAATAGGCGGTGGTGAAAACGATATGCGTACCCGCGGGCAGCAGGGCAGCCATTTCCATACCGCTGATAAGGGGCATGTTGATATCCAGGAAAATAAAATCCACTTCCTGTGTTTTCAGGAAAGCCATTGCCTCCAGCGCATCATAACATTTGGCCATCAGCTGCCACTGGGTGGTTTGCTGGATGAACATTTCCAGGAGGTTCAGCGCATTAGGCTCGTCGTCTACAATGATGCAGCGCAGGTTCATTGGATCGGAATTTTTAAAAAAGCGTTATAGTATTTCCCGGAAGGCCAGGTTCTGAGCTCGAAGTTGCAGCCAAACAACAAAGAGAGCCGTTGCTGCAGATTCTGTAAACCGGAGCCGCGCTCAGGCGCGGTTGTCTGCGGCGGATGCAGCAGGTTCTGCGTACGGAACTCCAGGTAGCCATCCTGCTGTATAAGAGATATCATGACCTCGTTTTCGCTGCTGGATTTGTCGATACCGTGCTTGAAGATATTTTCTACAAAAGTCATTAAGAGCATGGGCGGAATACCGCTGGAGGCGTTACATTGTTTGGTGAAAGTAATGGGCACGGCATGGCGTATACGGATGCGTTCCAGGGCGATGTAGTTTTCCAGGAACTGGATCTCGGTATTCAACGCCACTTCCTCTTTAGGGCTTTCGTCTACAAAGTAACGCATGATCTCCGAAAGCCGTTCAATGAACATGGCGGTACGGGGCGATTCGCGGTAGGCTTCGTAGTAAATGTTGTTGAGCGTATTAAAGAGAAAGTGAGGCTGTACCTGTGATTTCAGTAAGTTAAGCTCTGCCTGGCTTTTCTGTGCGATGATCTCGTCGGCCTCTTGTTTCAGCTTAAAATAGCCCAGGGCCAGCCGGAAGATAAAGCTGAGAATGTAGGCCACCATCCCGGTAATGCTGCTGTAAGCAATGGCCTTCATGGTAAGGGGCACCGGTTTTTCCGCAAAGAAACGGTTGTAGACGAATTGCGAAAGGTAGCTTCTGGCAAGGCCTACCAGCGCAAGAAAAAGGATGGAACAGATAACGTATTGTATGATACGGTTCTTTTCATAGAAAACCGGTATCAGGAAGTTCAGGTTACCGTAGATGATAATAGCATAGAAGACAATGGAGAGGGATGCGTAAGTGCCAGCCTGCACCACTCCGTCCATAGGAAGTAATGAAAGGAAGTTGATCAGGAATACAACTCCCCAGATGAGCCACTGTAGTTGTACGGGACTTGCTTTCCCGCTTAAGATGTTCATAGTTAAAAGTACAAAGAATTTCAAGGCGCTGCTGTTTTTTCAACCATCCGGCGGGTATTCTCAACGCTTGGGAGTATTGAGCCGGATGGTGTGATGATTAAAAGATCTTAGCTGTTCATTGAAGCGGTTTTTAAATAAGCCCGAACAGGATAACATTTGCATATTCCTGATCATCAAACTATGCAGATGAAAAGATATTTGATACTACTCCTGTTACAGTTATCCTGTACTGTAGCCTTATATGCGCAGGCCGATACGGTCTACCCCGGGTCCCGTCATCTAAATACGGCCTTGCTGAAGCCGGGGCTCCGGCAATACCTGGTGTACCACCAGTGGCCGCAGGTCAAAACCGGGCTGCAATTCTCTTACTGGGTGCGGGATGTCAGCATTGAGCAAAAGAACGGGCAGCAGGTATTTGTGATCCGTCAGCATTGGTACACAACAGATACCAGCAGATACATAACTTTCCTGTCGCTGAACAGTACCAAAGATTTTGCGCCGCTGTACCATTCCTCCAACGGTGGCGGCAAGGTGGCCGCTTATAACTGGAGCAATGCCCGTGTTGCGGGGGCAGACACCGTGCAGGGAAATGCACAGCGGGATTTTGAGCTGGCGTTTGACCGGCCTAATTACAACTGGCACCTGGATATAGAAACCTTTGAGATGCTGCCGCTGGCAGCAGGTAAAAGCTTTGCGATCAGTTTCTATGATGCAGGATTATCACCTCCGGAGTTTGCGCTTTATAAAGTAAGCGGTAGTGAAATGCTCCATACGCTGGACAACAGGGAAGTGGATTGCTGGAAATTGTTCACAAACGGTACAACCCCTGCGGGTAAAGCCTACTCGCAGACCTACTGGATCAGCAAGAAAGGACATGAGCTGCTGAAGGAGGAGGATGAATACGACGGGAAATACCGCTACAAAATTAAACTGCCGGGATTAACACCGGATATCCTGGAGAAATTTAAGTTATAATACTTCAATGTTATCGCGATGAAAAAACTCATTATGCCTGCCATTCTATTCCTGTGTATTGTGTTTTTCATGAGCGCCCTGCCGGTGAGCCTTTTACCGGATAAGGACAAGAGCGAGGTTTTTGTGCTGGCTACTCTTTACAGTCGGCACAAAACCACGCCGGTCTATGACCTGGATACGCTGAAGAAGATCATAGCGGCCATTAAACCAGATGTATTTGTACTGGATGTAACGCCTGCGGAGCTGCAGGAACAGAAGGTGTTCCCTTCCAAAATAGAATACCCCGGCGCCATATTCCCGGCCATTAACGGTGGAAGGTATGCTGTTTATGCGGCAGAACCGCCGGAGCCGATGTTCACAGAGATCGTGAATAAGGTAAAGGAAGTGCGTCAGCAATTTAAGACAAACCGGCCTGAGGCCGCCAGGGCGGTAGAGCAGATGACGCTCAGCATATTTGATGTGCTGAAAGCCGGTTGGCAAACCCCTGCGGATGTGAACAGCCGGATCACCGACCAGGCGCTGGCAGGTAAAAGAGTGATCGAAGACCGGCTGACAGGGCCCGTAGATGTGGAATGCGGGATCCGCTGGACGCAGCATATCGTAAAGATCACTTTACAGGCGGCGAAAGAGCACCCGGGCAAACGTATCCTGGTGCTGAACGGGATTGAGAATTGTAATGTGCTGCGGGAAGAACTGAGCCGCAAGGCAGCTATTACCCTGGTAGATATGGAGCAATGGTTACGCAGTCATCCGTAACAAATGAAGATCGTATATTTGTTGCTTCATTTGTTGTTAACATGGACATTACAGGGGCTGTTTTCTTCGATGAGCTATTAGGGTATCATCAGGCAAATAATACATTAAAGGATAAGTATACCCGTCTGCGTTTGCTGCTGGAGCGGGTGTGTAAGCATGTGGCATCCGGCGAGAATATGCAGTTCTCCAACCTGTTCTCCCGGCTGAATTATGTTTGTCAGCAAACGAAGCTGAACGCACAGGCTACTTACCGCATCAATACATTCCGGATCCATGCAAATAGCGTGTTGCATAATGATTTTAACCCCACGGGTGAAGATTATCTGCAGGATCTGAAGGCCATCTGCGAGGTCATCAGCCATTTTTATAACATACCTGTACCTGCTGCCCTGCAGGAGCTCCTGCCCGAAACAGATGTTTATAAGCCCCGGCACCGCAGGAGGGATTTACGGCATGAACGGATACGGGTAACGGTGCTGTCAACCGATCAGCAATACATATACGCTTTTGATGAAGAAACACCGGCGGATGTGCCGATCAGGATCTGCCATCATACAACAGAGATAAAAGAAGCATTCGGAACGACCATCGCCGTGCTATGGAAGGGTTGCCAGCTTAATCTGCTGGATGTGGTGGTAGATGAAGATAACATCTACTACCCGGACCTGATCATCCTGGAACCGGATTACCTGGTGGATATCAGTTCGCTGGCGGAATGTATGAAAGAATACGGCAGTCATCCGCTGCATTATATACAGAGCAAGCTGGAAGCGCCGAAGAATTCGCGGCATATCCTGCTGGGTAATGCGGCGAACGTTTTCCTGGATGAGTTTGTGAATGAAAAGGAGCATCAGCAGGTGGTGTACAAGGATACGATGCAGCAGGTGTTTAAATCCTTGCCGTTTGAATTCGCTACCTGTGCAGATTTCATTACAAAGGAGCATGAATGGGCTTTCTTTGAGGATGCGCGGCAGCAGTTTAACAATATCAGGCAGGTGGTGAATGAGGTGTTTCCGGCAAAGAAGATCAACCGGGAGAATGGCGTGCTGGAGCCGAGCTTTATCTGCGAGCACCTGGGTGTGCAGGGAAGACTGGATTATTTACAGCTGGAAGCGGATGGGAATCGGCAGATCGTGATAGAACTGAAATCGGGAAAGTCGCCATACCCAGAGACCAATACCACGCTGATTGGAAAGAATCACCGTTCGCAGGCCTTCATTTACCAGATCGTTATACAGAAAGTGCTGGGAGTGGCGTTCAGGCAGCTGGATACATTCATACTTTACTCGAAGTATGCAGACAGCAATGCCAATCTGCGTTTATCCCAGCCATTTATGGCTGCTATCAAGGAGATCCTGAACATTCGTAACCTGATCGTGGCACAGGAGCGCAGTATTGCCAATGATCAGCCGCTGCAGGCGTCCAGGCAGCTGATAGACAGTATATCGGCAAATGTGCTGATACAGGGAGAAGCTGCGCAAAGCAGGTTTGTGGAGCAATATATTATCCCGCAGATAGGCGCTTTTAAACGGCCTTTTGTCGATGCGTCGCCACTGGCGCTGGCTTACTTTCACAGCTTTTACAGGTTTGTTACAAAGGAGCATTATATCTCCAAGGCCGGGGATACGGATTATGATACCAATAAAGGGATCTCCTCGCTTTGGCTGTCGCCGCTGGAAGACAAGCTGGAGTCCGGAGAGATCCTGCCGGATCTCAGTATCCTGGAGAACAATGCTGCGCAGCAGTCGCCCAGTATCAGGCTGCAGATACCCGTTTATGAAGAGGACTTTATGCCAAATTTCAGGGAGGGGGATATTGTGATCCTTTACCAGCGCAACAGCAGGAGAGATAATGTTACCAACAGGCAGATCTTCAAAGGCACCATTGCTTCGCTGACGCCGCATGAGATAACTATCCGGCTGCGATACCGTCAGCGGAACCCTTCGGTATTGCCGGCTGAAAGCAGGTATGCAATAGAGCATGATTTTTTAGATTCTTCTTATACTGCTATGTGCAGGGGCCTGTATGCTTTTCTGCAGGCCAATAAAGACAGACAGGAATTGCTGTTACATCAGCGCAGGCCGCAGCAGGAAACAGGTGTAAGTTTACCCGCTACTTTGCAATGCCCGGATGAGGTAAAGGAGATTGTGCTGAAAGCGAAGCGGGCCAAAGATTATTTCCTGCTCTTAGGTCCGCCGGGTACGGGTAAAACTTCTGTAGCCCTGAAGAGCATGGTGGAGGCCTTTGCCGCTGATCCGGATTGCAACATATTACTGCTGTCGTACACCAACCGTGCCGTAGATGAGATCTGCAAGGCCTTACACAGCATTGAAGGCAGCCCTGCATATATACGGATAGGCCCTTCGCTTTCCTGTGAGCCGGCATACCGGGAGCGTTTATTGGAGAACGTTATCTCCGCTTGTGATAACAGGACACAGGTAAGGGCTAAGATACAGGAGCATCGCATATTTGTGGGCACAGTGGCTGCTATATCCGGCAAGATGGAATTGTTTCGTTTAAAGCGTTTTGATGTGGCTATCATTGATGAGGCCTCACAAATACTCGAACCGCATTTGCTGGGCATCCTCTCTGCCCGCGATACAGCAGGGCGTAGTGCTATCGGCAGGTTCATCCTCATAGGCGATCATAAACAGTTACCTGCCGTGGTATTACAGCGGGAGCGGGATTCGCGGGTAGAGGACCCGGCATTGCGTGCGATGGGCCTTACAGACAGGCGGCAATCATTATTTGAGCGGCTTTACCAGCTGCATAAGGACGATGCCCAATCGCCCGTGTGGGGTATGTTAAAAAAGCAGGGGCGTATGCACCCGGAAATAGCTTTGTTTCCCAATATGGCTTTTTACAATGGTCAGCTGCAGGCTGTTCCCTTGCCGCATCAGTCGGGCGATATTGAGTTTACGAGGTTTGATCCGGCCTTACCCTTGCAACAGGCGCTGGCAACCAGGCGGCTGCTGTTCATCCCTTCCGAGAAACAGCCGGATGTCAGGCATCCAAAAAGTAATCCTTGTGAAGCGGGCATCGTCGCCATGCTTTTACAGCAGCTGTATGCATTATACCGCCTCAATGGGCTGTCTTTTACACCGGACCAAAGCATTGGCGTGATAGCGCCTTACCGGAACCAGATCGCCTGTATTAAACGCAGCATCCACCAGTTGCAGATCCCGGAGCTCAATGATATTACTGTGGATACCGTGGAGCGTTACCAGGGCTCGCAACGGGATATCATTATTTATTCATTCTGTGTGAACCAGCGCTACCAGCTGGATCTGCTGGCCAATGAAACGGTGGATGAAGGGCAGCTGATAGACCGCAAGCTGAATGTGGCTATTACCAGGGCCAGGAAGCAGCTGTTTATTACGGGGGAGCCTACTTTGCTGGAAAGGAACCCGGTTTATCAGCAGCTGATTGCGTTTATACGGGAGCGTGGGGGGTATATGCATGTGTTATAACGGCCGAAATTTTTTATACACCCCATCAATGTTTACCCTTCCTCAATTGTCAGATGATAGACAGCCCTGTACAACAGGGAATACTATCATCTTAAAAAATTTAACCAATGAGGAAAACGATCACCCTTACTATCCTATCCGGTGGTGTGGCCGGACTGCTGGCCCTGGCTGCTTGCAGTAAAGAACAACAGGACAAAGCCACTACAACAAAGGTAAGCACCCCTCACACTGAACTGATCGCAGCCAGTACTGGCGTTTGTAATTATGATCTCAATGACTCCACCCTGATAGCACAGGGATATCAGAAAGTTTTCGAGGAAAACTTTTCCACTAATCTCAACAAGTGGGACGTATGGAACAGCGGCGCCTATAACAATGAGCTGCAGTGCTATAAACCGGCCAACCTGCA
>Ga0102590_1004999_pt1 | contig 10586 bp, 9 predicted proteins | sample AraplaMF_Col_mMF_FD_76859 | JGI IMG/M metagenome (GOLD analysis project Ga0102590, IMG submission 76859) | Arabidopsis root microbial communities from the University of North Carolina, USA - plate scrape MF_Col_mMF | ecosystem: Host-associated > Plants > Roots > Endosphere | place: USA...
CGAACGCCCATGACGCGGCCGCGGAAACGCTCGCTGGCGGTGCGCATCAGAATGACCGCGATTGCAATCATCGCCAGGCTCTGCGCAAAGCCGGCCAGCATCAGGCAGACAATGCCGACCGGCATGCTGCGGACTTCCGCGAACAGCAACAGCATCGCGTACCAGATCACGGTGGCGCCGACCATCAGCCGCGCCACCCGGATGCCGCCGACCAGGCTCAGCACGATCGAACCGGCCAGCGATCCCACGGCAAAGCTCGCCGACAGATAGCCGAGGCCGGTCTGGTCGGTGCCGTAGATATCGCGCGCGACATAGGGCAACAGGCCGGTGGACAACGGATAGGCGGTCAGGTTGGCGAGAAACGCGATCCACATCACCGCGAGCATCCGCGGCGTGGTCCAGACATAGGCGACGCCTTCCTTAAGGTCGCGCAGCGGCGACTGCCGCAGCACCACGGCGGCGCCTTCCTGTATCCGGGATGGCGTGACGACGCCCAGCATCAACAGCGTGCTGACGAAATAGAGACAAGCGATGGCGACATAGGCCTCCCCCATCCCCAAGGCCGCAAACAAGCCGGCGCCGGTCAGCGCGCCGGCGATCCGGGCGCCATCCATAGTGGCCCGCGACATGCTCATGGCGCCGATCAGCTGATGATGCGGCATCACGGTGGCGACCAGCGCCTCGCGGACGCCCTGGTCCGATGAGCGCACCAGGCCCATCAGCGTTGCGACGACGAAGACATAGGCCGGCGTCAGATGGCCTGACAGCGCCAGGGTCATCAGCGTGGCCGCCAGCAGCGTGTAGAACGCGCGCATCATGGCGAGCAGATTGCGATGACCGACGCGGTCGCCGATCACGCCGAACAGCGGGGCGATCAGCGTTCCGCTGAAGCTCAGCGCACCGAACAACGAGAGCAGCAGAACGGAGCCGGTCTCGACCAGGACATACCAGCCGAGGATCAGCGTCTCCATTTCGAAGGCCGAGGAGGTCAGGAGATCGGCAGGCCACTGAAACCGGTAGTTTCGGGTGCGAAAGGGCGCCAGTGCCGACGGCCGCGCGAACTCGCTCAAATTCGATTGCCGCGGTTCATCGCGTTCCACCCTGCCCGGTTTCTTGTTGCGCAAAGACTATAAGCGCGAACCATGGAATACAATCGGCGACGGGCCACACCGCCCCGGCATTGCTCCGCCGGCCCGATTTTTGTAAACGAGCGGCATGACAAGCCCTTCTCTTAAGCCCGGCTCCGCCGATGCCCTGCTGTTCGACCTCGGCCGGGTCGTGCTCGACATCGATTTCAATCGCGCGGTGGCACGCTGGGCGGCGCACACCGGGTGCCCGCCGGCTGATCTGGTGGCACGGTTCGACCGCGGCGATGTCTACAAGGGCCACGAGCGCGGCCACGTCGACGACGCGGCCTTTTTCGCGAGCCAGCGCACGGCGTTCGGCGTCGACGTTCCCGACGAGGTGTTTCTCGAGGGCTGGAACGCGATCTTCGTCGGCGAGATGGAGGGCATCTCGCCGCTGCTGGCCCGCGCCAAGCAGCGCCTGCCGCTCTATGCCTTCTCCAACACCAACCGCGCCCATGAAGCGCATTTTTCGCAGCATTACGCCGAGGTGCTCGGCCATTTCCGCGAGCTGTTCCTGTCGTCGACGATCGGGCTTCGAAAACCCGACGCCGAAGCCTATGATCACGTGGTGCAGGCGATCGGCGTGCCGGCCCCGCGCATCGTGTTCTTCGACGATCTGATCGAAAACGTCGAGGCGGCGCGCGAGCGGGGGTTGCAGGCCGTTCATGTCACCTCGAGCCGTGACGTGGCGAACGCCCTTGCCGCGCTGGGTCTGTAGCTCGTCCAGGGAGAATTGATCGTGGCGTTGATGCCGGTTGCCGATGCGCTGTCCGCGATTCTCGCCGGCGCCGCCCCCCTGCCCGAAGAGGCGGTGACGCTGGACGCGGCCTATCACCGCGTGCTGGCCGCCGACGTCACCGCGCGGCGGACCCAGCCGCCGCAGGCGATGTCGGCGATGGACGGCTACGCGGTACGCGCCGCCGATGCGTCGCGCGTGCCGGCGACTCTCAGGATCATCGGCGAAGTCGCCGCCGGCCGGCCGTTCGGCACTGCGCTCGGCGCCCGCGAGGCGGTGCGGATCTTTACCGGTGGCGTGATTCCCGACGGCGCCGACGCGGTCGTGATCCAGGAAGACACGGCGCGTGACGGCGACACCGTCACGGTCCATGAGGCATCTTCGATCGGAAAGAATATCCGCCCCGCCGGAATCGACTTCAAGCAAGGCGACGTCCTGCTGCACGCCGGCCGGCGCCTCACCGACCGCGACCTGTCGCTGGCCGCCGGCATGAACTACCCGGAGCTCACGGTGCGCCGCCGTCCGAAAGTGGCGGTGCTGGCCACCGGCGATGAACTGGTGATGCCGGGCACCACCCCCGGCCCCGGACAGATCGTCTATTCCAACGGTTACGCATTGCGCGCCCTGGCCCGCGCCGAGGGCGCCGACACCGTCGATCTCGGCGTCGCCGCCGATACCCTGGCCGCCACCACCGACGGCATCCGCCGCGCCCGCGACAGCGGCGCCGACATCCTGATCACCACGGGCGGCGCCTCGGTCGGCGATCACGACCTCGTCAAGCAGTCGCTGGAGGCCGAAGGCGTCGAGATGGCGTTCTGGAAGATCGCCATGCGGCCGGGCAAACCGATGATGCACGGCCGGCTCGGCGCCTTGCGGGTCATCGGCCTGCCCGGCAATCCGGTGTCGTCCTATGTCTGCGCCTTCCTGTTCCTGGTGCCCTTGATCCGCGCATTGTCCGGGCGCAGCGACATCCACCACGTCACCGCCTCGGCGCTGCTCGGCCGCGACCTCGCCGCCAACGACCAGCGTGAGGACTACCTGCGCGCGCGCCTGGAAACCCGCGCCGACGGCACTCTGGTCGCCACGCCGGTCAACCACCAGGACAGCTCGCTGCTGGCCAATCTGTCGTTCGCGCAGGCGCTCGTGATCCGTCCCCCGCTGGCACCGGCGGCGCAGGCCGGGACGCCCTGCACGATGCTGAGGTTGCCGCTTTAGCCCCTCGGATCGCGGCCGTTCGGCCGCGAACGTTAAGCGTTTGTCGAATACAAACGTTTGTAATAGGCTGCTCGAATGAGTGAGCCCGCCGTCGCTGCCGTCTCGAATACCCCCAATGAAACGCGCCTCCATCTGCTGGACGCGGCCGAGGAGCTGTTTGCCGAGCACGGCTATCATGGCGTGTCGCTGCGCGAAATTACCCGCAAAGCGGGCGTCAACATCGCCTCGGCGAACTACCATTTCGGCAACAAGGACGGGCTTTATCGCGCGGTGTTCGAACGCCGCGTCGAGCCGATGAACCAGGAGCGCAACCGCCTGCTCGCGGCCTGCGTCGAGGAGCAGAAGCGCACCGGACGGCTTGATCCGAGGGCGATCCTGGAAGCGTTCATCGAACCGGCGCTGCGCGTCACCAACCAGCCCGGCACCGGGAATTTCCGCAAGCTGTCCGGCCGCGCCGCCACCGATCCGTCGCCCGAGGCACGCAAGGTGATCTACGAACTCTACGATCAGGCCGCGCATCGTTTCGTCGATCTCTTGGCGCAGGCCTCGCCGCATCTGACCCGCGAGGACCTGTTCTGGCGGCTCTCCTGCATCTACGGCGCGATGATGTATGTCCGCGCCGACAGCGGCCGCATCCAGCAGCTGGTCGGCTACGAGTTCAAGATGGACGACAGCGGCACCGCGTTGCGCCACGTCATCCCGTTCCTCGCCGCCGGATTGAGCCTGCCGTCGCAATCCGAAAGATAACACCGCAAGAAATGGTCGTTGAATGAGCTCTCCCCGGCGCCTGATCGTCAACGTCTTTCCCGCCGGCTTCATCTGGCCGCTGTGGGTCGGGCAGGACAAGGGCTTCTTCGCCCGGCAAGGCCTCGCGGTCGAGCTGATCCCGACCGTCAATTCGGTGCAGCAGCTCACCGGGCTGATCGACGGCGCGTTCGACATCGCCATGACCGCGATCGACAACGTCATCGCCTACAATGAAGGCCAGGGCGAAGCGCAGACGCGCAATCGATCCGACCTCGTCGGCGTGATGGGATCGAGCAGCGGTTTCCTGTCGCTGATCGTGGCGCCGCACATCAAGTCGTTCGAGGATCTGCGCGGCACCACCCTCTCGGTCGATGCCATGACCACCGGCTACTCCTTCACCCTGCGCGCCCTGTTGGCAAAACACGGGCTGACCGACAGCGACTACACCCTGGTCAAGGTCGGCGGCATGAAGGAACGCTACGAGGCGCTGATCCAGCGCGACCAGGTCGGCACGCTGATGGTGCCGCCGTTCACCCTGATGGCGCGCGACAAGGGTTTCAACGAGCTTGCGACCCCGCTCGGCACCTTCACGCATTTCCAGGGCGGCGTCGCCGCGGCGCGCCGCGACTGGCTCAACAGCCATGCCGACGAGACCACCGCCTTCATCCGTGCCAACCTTGCGGCGCTCGCCTGGCTGTACGAGCCGGCCAACAAGGCCGAAGCTCTGGAGATCTTCACCGCGCACATGAGCAACGCCACCCGCGCCGCGGCGGAGCAATCCTATGGCGTGCTGCTGCATCCGGAGACGGGCTTCCCGCGGCGCGGCGACATCGACGTCGAGGGCGTGCGCACCATCATCGACATCCGCCGGACCTACGGCCAGCCGCCCCGCGACTTGTCGCCGCCCGAAGCCTATTACGACCTCAGCTACCACCGCCGCGCCACCGCGGGCGTGTGACGCCCGGACGAAACAATCTGCACGGGCCGGCGTGAAACCGCAGGGCATCATCGCGTGGTGCGGACCGTGCATGGCAGCCGCGCCATCGCGCCGCAGATTTAGGCCGCGATCGACCAAAGGTTCGCCTTTATCAAACGTTTGAATGAGCTATAGTTGGGCTTCAGGCTTTCGAGCGCGGCCCGGGAACCCATTCGACGCGGCCGCCGACTTGCAGGAGTGAGTATGCGCGTCTTCGCCTCGTTCCGTATCGCGGCCCTCGCCGCCGCCGTCGCATCGGCGGTTGCCGCCGTTTCCCCGCCGGCACTGGCGCAGCAGACCACCGCGGTGCTCGGCGCCTCGTCGCGCAGCTTCAATCCCGGCTTCGCCAACATGTGGATCGGCGGGCCGCTCGGCCTGTTCGGCAACGTGATCCCCGAGGTCGCCGGCACCAGTGGCGCCTCGGAAAACCTGCAGCTGATGCTGGCCGGCCAGATCACCATGAGCACCGGCACCCAGGACGTGGCGTTCGCCTCGATCGGCGAAGGCCGCAAGCTGCCGATCGTGATCCCCTGCGTCTACCTGCGCGGCAACCTGCACCGGGTCTCGGTGCTGCCTGACAGCCCGATCAAGGACTATGCCGACCTCAAGGGCAAGAAAGTCGGCGTGCCGACGCTGGCCTATGGCGGCATCGGCTATCTCAAATTCGCGCTGCGCCACGCCGGCATCAGCGACGACGACATCAACCTGGTGGCGGTCGGCGACGGCCAGGCGGCTGCGGCGGCGCTGACCTCGAAGCGGATCGACGCGCTGACCAATGCCGACGTCGACGTCGCCCGGCTGCAGAAACTGGGCGTCGCGGTGCGCGTGCTCGATCCCCCGGAAAACGTGCGCAATTCCAAGATCGCCTATGTCTACATGTTCCGGAAGGACTGGTACGCCGGCCACAAGACCGAAGCGCTGGCGATCCTGCAGGGCCTGATCCGCTCGATCATCGTGCTGACCGAAAACCCGGAAGCCGCGGTCAAGATCAGCTATTTCATGTATCCGCAGTCTGTCCCGACCGGCATCTCCCGCGACCAGGCGGTCAAGAACGAGGTCGATGTCATCAAGCTGCGGGCGCCGCTGATCGTGCGCAATTCCGGCGGCACCGACAAATGGTGCGATTTCACCAAGGAGGCCTGGGCCGACTTCGTCGATATCCTCGGGCTCAAGGGCAAGGTCGACGCGTCGGAGGTCTATACCGACGAACTGATCACCAAGATCAACGCGTTCGACGAGGACAAATTCCGCACCTGGGCCCGCGACCTGAAAGTGCCGGACAACGATGCCGACATCGCGGCCTGGCTGAAGCAGCAGAAACCGCCGCTGTGACCATGACGACGCATCACGCGGCGGCAACCGCCGTGACGGGAAAGGCGCCGGGCCTCGCGCCCGGCGAGCCGGCCATCACCGTCCGTAACCTGGCGAAATCCTATCGCTCCGAAGGCCGCGGCGTCGTCAACGCGCTGGCGCCGACCAGTTTCACCGTGGCCGACGGCGAGTTCGTCTGCCTGGTCGGGCCGTCCGGCTGCGGCAAGTCCACGCTGCTGAAGATCCTGGCCGGCATCCTGAAACCCTCCAGCGGCGAATACCGCATCCACCGCCAGGGCGGCGCGGTGGCCGACTGCCAGATCGGGCTGGTGTTCCAGTCGCCGGTGCTGCTGCCGTGGCGCACCGTGCTGGAAAACACCATGCTGCCGGCCGACGCGCTGGAGCTCGACCGCGACGCTATGAAGCTGCGCGCGATGCAGCTGCTCGACATGGTCGGCCTCAAGGGCTTTGAGAAATCCTATCCTTCCGAACTCAGTGGCGGCATGCAGCAGCGCTGCTCGATCACCCGCGCGCTGCTGCACGATCCGCCGATCCTGCTGATGGACGAGCCGTTCGGCGCGCTCGATGCGATGACCCGCGACGTGATGAATGCGGAACTGCAGCGCATTCGCCTCGAGAGCGGCAAGACCATCTTCCTGATCACCCACTCGATCTCGGAAGCGGTGTTTTTGGCCGACCGCATCCTGGTGATGAGCGCCCGGCCCGGCCGCATCATCGAGGAAGTGATCCCCAATCTGCCGGATCGCGGCAGCCTCGACGTGATGGCTTCGCCGCAGTTCGGCACCGCCGTGCATCGCATCCGCAAGCTGCTCGGCATCGACGTCAGGGACCGGCCCAATGTCGATTGAACAGAACACCGCACCCGCCGATCTTGCGGCCGAGCCGGACGGCGCGCCCGTCCGCCGCCGCGATTATCGCTGGCTGCTCAGCCTCGGCACGCTGGTGGCGCTGCTCGCCATCCTCGAAGGCGCCATCCGCGGCTTCGAGGTGCCGTCCTACATCTTCCCCGCGCCGTCGGAGATCTTCCGCTCGATCTATACCGGCTTTGCCGCGCCGCTGAGTTCGAAGTCCGCCTACTACACCCATATCCTCACCACGGTGTCGGAGGCGCTCGGCTCCTTTGTCTGCGGCAGCGTGCTCGGCATCGCGCTCGGCGGACTGATCGCCGAGTTTCCGCTGCTGCGCCGCCTCGCGCTGCCCTATGTCATCGGCCTGCAGAGCGTGCCGAAGGTGGCGCTAGCGCCGCTGTTCGTGGTGTGGTTCGGCCTCGGCATCTCCTCGAAGATCGTGCTCGGCATTTTGCTGACCTTCTTCCCGCTGATGGTCAACACGCTGGCCGGCTTCGCCAGCGTCGAGAAGGACCGTCTCGAACTGATGAAGAGCCTCAAGGCGAGCCCGTGGAAGACCTTCCGCTACGTCAAGCTGCCGAGCGCCCTGCCCTTCATCTTCGCCGGCCTGGAGATGGCCGCGGCCTATTCGGTGCTGGGTGCGGTGGTCGGCGAATTCGTCGGCGGCAATTCGGGCCTCGGCGTGCTGATGCTCAACCGCAATGCGTCGCTCGACATCGCGGGCTCGATGGCGGCGCTGGTGCTGCTGGCGCTGCTCGGCATCACCCTGCAGAAGCTCGTCACCATGGCGCGCAACCGCCTGTTGTTCTGGGCGCCCAGCAAGGACGTGCTCCGCAACGTCGAGGCGCAGCCCGACTAACCCCACGATTTGCAGAAACACTCAAGGGAGACTGACATGGCTATCCTGCACTATGCCGACAAGGCAACGGCGACCGCGTTGCCTTCGGGCGCCAAGGAAACCAGGCTGATCGATCCGCAGCAGTTCCTCGCCGCGAAATTCGTCGACCTGCCGCCCGGCGTGACCTACACCGTCACCGGCCAGCAGGGTGTCGATGAATACATCTACGTCGCCGCCGGCACCGTCAGCGTCAGCGGCGACGGCAAGAACGGCGAACTGAAAACCGACTGCTTCGCAACCGTCCACGAAGGCGTCGAGGCGAAACTCTCCGGCAAGGCCGGCACCGCGCGGGTGCTGATCGTGTCCGCGAAAAAACCCGATGTCGAGGGCGTACCGGCGGGTGCCGCGACCATGGCGGTCGACCAGTTGCCGGTGGTCGACGTGCCCGAGCAGCTCAAACAGCGCATCTACCTGGTCGGCAAGCATGCGGTGCCGTCCGAGCGCTCGCATGTCATGGTCGTCAACTATGTCGGCGACACCCTGACCAAGAGCCACCATCATCCCAATGCCGAGAGCATCTACTTCTTCCTCAAGGGCGAAGCGCTGGTGCTCGCCAACGGCAAGGAACACGCGGTGAAGCCGGGCGATTTCGTTTTCTTCGGCGTCAACGACAGCCACGGCCTGCGCAGCGCCAACGGCGGCAACATGAGTTTCCTGGAATTCCACGCCCCGAGCACGTTCTCGACGGTGCGCGAATAGCCAATTTGCTCAGCTAAGAATCTCTCAACGTCATTGCGAGCGCAGCGAAGCAATCCAGGCGCTGGAAAGAGGGCCTGGATTGCTTCGTCGCGAGAGCTCCTCGCAATGACGAAACAGCAACAAGACATGATCAAAAACAGGAGTTGATGGCGTGAAGCTGGTGACATTCGAACACAAGGGAGCCCCCCGGCCGGGACTGCTGACCGACAAGGGCATCCTCGATCTGGCCGCGGCGAGCGCGGGCTTGAAGACGCCGATCACCTCGGTGCTGCGGATCCTGTCGGATCCGGCGCTGCGCGCCGAGGCCGGCAAACTGGCCGCCGATGCCAAGGCAGGTCCCTGGCTGCCGCGGGCGGACTGCAAGCTGATGGCGCCGATCCCCGATCCGGCACGCAACATCTTCTGCGTCGGCCGCAACTACAAGCTCCACATCGAGGAAGGCGCCAGGGCGCGCGGCGTGCCGGCGACGTTCCCGCCGGTGCCGGAATATTTCACAAAACCCGCCACCGGCGTGATCGGCGATGGCGGCGAGATCGACCTGCATGCCAAGGACACCAAGCAGCTCGACTACGAAGTCGAACTCGCCATGGTGATCGGCAAGCGCTGCCGCGACCTCACGGTCGCCGAAGCGATGGACGCGGTGGTCGGCTACACCATCGTCAACGACGTGTCCGCGCGCGACCTGCAGCGCGCTCACGGCCAGTGGTTCAAGGGCAAGGGGCTCGACACTTTCTGCCCGATCGGGCCGTGCATCGTGACCTCAGACGAGTTCGGTGATCCCTCGGGCCACCGCCTCGCGCTGCGGGTCAACGGCGAGATCCGCCAGGACTCCAACACCTCCGACCTGCTGTTCAATTGCGCCATTCTGGTCTCGGCGCTGTCGGCCGGCCTGACGCTGTTGCCCGGTGACATCATCGCCACCGGCACGCCGTCCGGCGTCGCGCTCGGCATGACGCCGCAGCTCTGGCTCAAGGACGGCGATGTGGTGGAAGCCGAAGTCGAGGGCATCGGCATTCTCAGGAACACCGTGCGCGACTTCTCCAAGCGCTGACGCCGCGCATCGCGCGACCTCCGACGCTACATCACGACTCAACCGCGCGGCTTTCGCGAAAGCCGCGCGTATCCTTCCAAGGCTGAAGGCTTTTACCGCCGCGTTGACGTAAAATTAATCGTTGCAGAACACATATGGAACATATAGTGTTCGTTCATGATTTGTTTCGAAGATTCGGGTTCAGTAAGCTCGGCGTCCACTAACGTCGCCAACTGAAAGCGTCCCGGGCCGAAGACGTCCTGAACTTAAACTTTGCAAACGCGGCGGCTGGCACCGTCAGACCCTTAGGAATTTGTCGAGATGCTCACGCGCAAACAATATGAACTTCTGCGATTCATCAACGAGCGATTGAAGGAGGCCGGCGTGCCACCCTCGTTCGACGAGATGAAGGACGCGCTGGACCTGCGCTCGAAGTCCGGCATCCACCGCCTGATCACCGCTCTCGAAGAGCGCGGCTTCATCCGCCGCCTGCCCAATCGCGCCCGCGCCATCGAAGTCATCAAGATGCCAGAACTCGGCGCGGCCGGCGGCGGCAATGGCCGTCGCGGCTTCACCCCGAGCGTCATCGAAGGCAATCTCGGCAAGGTCCGCCCGAGCAACAACAGCCTGGCGCCGGAAGACGACTCCGGCCGCACCGTCGCTGTGCCGGTGATGGGCCGCATCGCCGCCGGCACGCCGATCGAGGCGCTGCAGACCCGCAGCCACACCATCAGCGTGCCGCCGGACATGCTCGGGTCCGGCGAGCATTACGCGCTCGAAGTGCGCGGCGATTCGATGGTCGACGCCGGCATCCTCGACGGCGACATGGCGCTGATCCAGCGCAACGACACCGCCGATACCGGCGACATCGTCGTGGCGTTGATCGACGAGGAGGAAGCCACGCTCAAGCGCTTCCGCCGCCGCGGCGCGTCGAGCGCGCTGGAGCCCGCCAACACCTCCTACGAGGTGCGTATCCTG
>Ga0102590_1005004_pt1 | contig 10583 bp, 9 predicted proteins | sample AraplaMF_Col_mMF_FD_76859 | JGI IMG/M metagenome (GOLD analysis project Ga0102590, IMG submission 76859) | Arabidopsis root microbial communities from the University of North Carolina, USA - plate scrape MF_Col_mMF | ecosystem: Host-associated > Plants > Roots > Endosphere | place: USA...
CAAGCTCGGCCAGATGGGCGAAACCGTAAAGGTTCGCGACGGCTTCGCACGCAACTACCTCCTGCCGCTCGGCAAGGCACTGCGCGCCAACGCTGCCAACAAGGCCCGTTTCGAATCCGAGCGCGCAACGCTCGAAGCTCGTAACCTCGAGCGCAAGTCCGAAGCCCAGAAGGTCGCCGACGTTCTCGACGGCAAGTCCTTCATCGTCGTGCGTTCCGCCGGCGAAACCGGCCAGCTCTACGGCTCCGTCGCTGCCCGCGACGTCGTTGACATTCTGGCTGCCGAAGGCTTCAACATCGCCCGCAACCAGGTCCACCTCAACACGCCGATCAAGGCGATCGGCCTGCACAAGGTCGAGCTGCAGCTCCATGCTGAAGTTGAGATCAACGTCGAGCTGAACGTTGCCCGTTCCGCTGAAGAAGCCGAGCGCCAGTCCAAGGGTGAAGAACTCACCTCTGTTGACGCCATCTACGGCGTTGACGAAGACGCACTGCGTCCGGAAGACTTCTTCGATCCGGAAGCCGACGGCCTCGACGAAGACGAAGCATAATTTCTGTCTTCAGGCAGAACGAAAAGCCCGGCTCGCGCCGGGCTTTTTTGTTGTTGGAGCTTTTCGTGCCAGCAGGCTTTTTTGCTGCGCCCTCCAATCGAGGGCGCTAAAATAACAGAATGCTGGAATGACGAAGTGAGTCGCTGAGGGCACCGTGTCCCGCAAGTGACAGTCAGGATATTTCTCCTCAAGCGTTCCGCCGACTGTGGAGAAATCGAACAACGTGCACAGCGCCGCCGATTTGACGGCGAGCTGAAAGTAGTTGCCGCGCGGCACTTGATTTTATTCAGTCCGCCCTGCAAATCCGGGTTTTGGAAAAGACAGTACGGATGACGATGAACGAAGCTGCACGAAAGATTGCCGCCGTTGCTCCCGCAGAGCAGCACTATCGCGAAGCGCCGAACAACATCGAGGCCGAACAGGCGCTGCTCGGTGCCATCCTGATGAACAACGACGCCTATTACCGGGTGTCGGACTTCCTGAAGCCCACGCACCTCTATGAGCCGCTGCACCGGAAGATCTTCGAGGTCGCCGGCGACATCATCCGCATGGGCAAGATCGCCAATCCGGTGACGGTCAAGACCTTCCTGCCGGCCGACGAGAAGGTCGGCGACATCACCGTCTCGCAATATCTCGCCAGCCTCGTCACGGGTGCTGTGACGATCATCAATGCCGAGGACTACGGAAGAGCAATCTACGATCTGGCGATCCGACGCGCGCTGATCACCATCGGCGAGGATGTCGTCAACATCGCCTATGACGCGCCGCTCGACATGCCGCCGCAGGCGCAGATCGAAGATACCGAGCGCCGCCTGTTCGAGCTTGCCGAAAACGGTCGTTATGACGGCGGCTTCCAGGCCTTCAACGATGCCGTGGCGCTCGCGATCGACATGGCGGCTGTCGCCAAGGAACGTGACGGCGGCCTTTCCGGCATTTCCACCGGCATCCACTCGCTCGATTCCAAGATGGGCGGGTTGCAGCGCTCGGACTTGATCGTGCTCGCCGGTCGTCCGGGTATGGGCAAGACCTCGCTTGCGACCAACATCGCCTATAATATCGCGGCCGCCTATGAAGGCGAAGTGCAGTCCGACGGCAGCATGAAGGCGAAGAATGGCGGCGTCGTCGGCTTCTATTCGCTCGAAATGTCGTCCGAACAGCTCGCCACCCGTATCATCTCCGAGCAGACGGAAGTCTCCTCCTCGAAGATCCGCCGCGGCGACATCAACGATGCCGATTTCGAAAAGCTCGTCGCCTGCTCGATGATGATGCAGAAGGTGCCGCTCTACATTGACCAGACCGGCGGTATTTCGATCGCCCAGTTATCGGCACGCGCCCGCCGGCTGAAGCGCCAGCGCGGTCTCGACTGCCTGGTGGTCGACTACATCCAGCTGATGACCGGCTCGGGTAAGTCGGGCGAAAACCGCGTGCAGGAAATCACCCAGATCACGACCGGCCTGAAGGCGCTCGGCAAGGAGCTGAACGTCCCGATCATCGCGCTCTCCCAGCTTTCGCGTCAGGTGGAAAGCCGCGACGACAAGCGCCCGCAGCTCTCCGACCTTCGTGAATCGGGCTCGATCGAGCAGGACGCCGACGTGGTGCTCTTCGTGTTTCGTGAAGAATATTACGTCAAGAACCTCGAGCCTCGTGATCCCAACGATCCGAAGTATGCGGAATGGGAAGCCCTCTTCGACAAGGTGAAGGGCACAGCCGATGTCATTATCGCCAAGCAGCGCCACGGACCGACCGGCACGGTAAAGCTCGCCTTCCAGTCGGAATTCACGCGCTTTGCGGATCTCGCCGACCCCTCCTTCATCCAGTACGAAGAGCACTGACGGGACCCTTCCCGTCAGCACAATACTCAATCTACAAGCCGACAGCTCGCAAGATGGCAACGCTAGCCACGCCGACGGCAACACTTGCGAGCATCGGCAGGCGGCGCGCTGCGAGCGCCGTCACGAGGCAAGCAGCCGTTTCGGCCCAGCCCGTCGCAAAGGCCGTGGGCGCGATCACCGCCATCAGGACTGCCGGCGGTATAGCCTCGATGGCCGTTCGGGTCTGTTCGGTCATGGCGACGTGGCGAATGAGGAGCAGGCCGCTCATGCGGGTCAGCACCGTTGCCACCGCCATGGCGAGGATCGCCAGAAGCGTATTTATCTCCAGGGTCATGCCGCAACCGCCTTTGTCTTGACCGTCCACAGCGCCGCAGCAAGTCCGGCGAGCGCACCGGCTGCGATGTACCAGACACCTGGCACGAACTGGTGAACCAGGACGGCCGCTAAAGCGCTCGCAGCCAATACCGAACCCGTCTCGCGGCCCTTCCAGAACCCCATCGCCAACACGACAAAGACCGCGGGAAAGGCGAAGTCGAGCCCGATGGCGGCGGGGTCGCCTAGGAACGCACCGAGAGAGGCGCCGATCAGCGTGGAGGCGACCCAAGCCAGATAGAACGGCATGGCGATGCCTGCGAACCTTGAAGGCGTCAAGCGCGCAACGCCTGCTCGGAATTCCGCGATCGCCCATATCTCATCGGCGAGGAACAGCATGGCCGCATATCTTCGCCAGCCCGAGAAGGCCTGCATCTTCGTCCCGAGGGATGCGCTCATCAGGACGTGGCGGATATTGACGAGCAGTGCGGCAAAGCCGACGCCTGCCCAGCTAGCCGGGTACGTCCATATGTCCATCGCGACGAACTGCGAACCACCAGCGAATACGAGCGCGCTCATCAAAGTCGCCTCCAGCGCCGACAGGCCTTTCGTGACCGAAACCGCGCCGAAGACGAGACCGATCGGAACAACGGCGACGACGAGCGGCAGAATTGCCTTCGCGCCGTCAAGAAAGTCCCCGATGGGTCGTCTTTGAGTGAGCATTGGAACCTCCAGAACTGCCAGAGCCCGGAGCTGTAAGCCGCCACACCGCGACCGTCTTGAACGAAAGTGATCAGCCCGCGCGATATTGCCCCGGGGTAACACCGGTGCGCGCCTTGAAATGTCGGGTGAAATGCGCCTGGTCGGCGAAGCCGCACTGGATCGCCACATCGGCAGGCGCTTGTCCCGCCTGCAACAGTTTGCGCGCCTCGCGCACCCGCTTGTCGGTCAGGAACGCATGCGGGGTGATGTGATATTCGCGACGGAACGCCCGGATGAGATGCGCGCGGCTCAATCCTGCGACATCGGCCAATTCGTCAAGCCCGATGTCACTGTCGAAATTGTCGGTCAGGTAGTCGCGAGCGCGACCAACCGCGGTACGCTCCTTCGTATCCACCGGCACGACGATCGTGCTGCCGTAACGCTGGAAGATTGCCGTAAGTACGCGAAACATCCCTTCCTCCGATTCCAGGGCTCCAGCGCCGCTCTCCAGCACGCGATGGGCGGCATGGAAGGTCGCGGCCATCTCGGGATCGTTGAGAAGCTCCTTCGGGAAGGACGGCGTGGCGTTGAAGGCCTTGCCGGTCACGTCTTCGAGGATATCGACGAAGAGCGTGGTATCGGGATAGATCATTCGATAGCGATACCCTTCGCCGCCCGGGACGCCGTCATGCACGACGCCTGGGTCGATGAGATACAGGTCGCCTGCGCCCGTCTCCTCCCGGACTCCCTTCATCGTCGCGATCTGCGTGCCGCTTTCGATCGCGCCGATCGAGAAAGTGTCATGGGCATGAGGCGCATATTCATGCGTCAGAAAGCTTGCGCTCAGGCATTCCATGTTGCGGAATCTGCGGTCGCGCCAGAAGCGCGCCCGTTCGAGACCGGCCAGCGGCATCGCGTCGGCCGCCTCTTTCTGCGATACATTCTCCATCGAACCAGCCTACTTCAGGCGCGCCTCTGCGTCTTGAACAAAAGTGATCGCAAGATCGATATCTCCTTGGCTTGCGTTTACTTTGCCTTATTGATCTCTAGACTGCCACGCGACGAGTACCCTCCCTACCTTTGTGAAGCACGATGACTGATTTTGTTGATAGTTTCGAAGATGAAGATCCATTCGACTCCGCCGGCCTGCGGCTGACCGTCGACCTGACGGCACTGACGGAAAACTGGAAAGACATGGCGCGACGCTCCGGCAAGGCCCGGGCCGCCGCGGTCGTGAAGGCGGACGCGTACGGCACCGGCATCGAAGACGCCGGCGAAGCGCTGTTTATGGCGGGCGCGCGCGATTTCTTCGTCGCCACCGTCGATGAAGGCGTGACGCTACGGCCCTATGCCCCCGATGCGCGCATCTTCGTCCTCTCCGGCATCTGGCCGGGCACGGAGCGGCGCTTCTTCGAAAACGATCTCGTGCCGGTGATCTCGTCGGAAGAACAACTCGCTTTCTGGATGGCGGTGCTCGCCGAATACGGCGACTATCCCTGCGCGCTCCACGTCGACACGGGCTTCAACCGGCTGGGCCTTTCCGTGGACGAGGCGATCGCGCTTGCCGACGACGTCTCGCGTCCGGCAAGTTTTGCACCGGTGCTCGTCATGAGTCATCTCGCCTGCAGCGATGACGATTCCTCGGAAATGAACCGGCAACAGCTTGAATCATTCCGGCAGATTAGCGCCGCCTATGAAGGTATCGATTCAAGCCTTGCGGCTTCCGCCGGCATCTTCCTCGGCAGCGATTACCACTTTGACCTGACGCGCCCCGGCATCGCGATCTACGGCGGCGAAGCCGTCAACGGCATGGCGAACCCCATGCGGCCGGTGGTGACCGCCGAGGCCCGGGTCCTTCAGGTTCGCACGGCCAAGGCGGACGAGTCCGTGGGCTACGGCCGCGCCATGCGATTGACCCGCGACAGCAAGCTCGCCATCGTGTCGGCCGGCTATGCCGATGGATATCTGCGAAGTCAGTCGAGCGGTGGTGTCCCCTTGCGCCAGGTCGTACCGCAGGGAGGTTACGGCTTCATGGCTGGCCGGAAGATTCCCGTTGCCGGCCGCGTCACCATGGACCTGACGATTTTCGATATCACCGACCTTCCGGAAAACGCAGTGCGCGCAGGCGATTACGTGGAACTGTTCGGAAAGAACGTACTCGTCGACGATGTCGCTAGGTCGGCGGGTACGATCGGCTACGAAATCCTGACCAGCATCGGCCTTCGGCACGAACGGCGTTACCTGTACGAGGAAGACTAAGGACCTAGCGCGTCGTTAGCGCCAGCCGCACGCCGAGTGCCACCAGCAGCGCCCCAAGGCCGCGATCGAGCCAGAGGCCGATGCTCTTTCTGCGTTTGATGAGATCGGCGAGGCGCCCTCCCGCCAGGATGAGCGGCGGCTCGATGAAGGCTGCAACGACAATGATGAGTACGCCGTGGACCGCCAGCTGTAGCCAGGTCGGTCCAGCGCCCTCGACCACGAATTGCGGCAGGAAGGCGAGGAAGAAGATCGCGACCTTCGGGTTCAAAAGCGAAACGAGGATGCCCTGCCTGTAGACACGGCTCCAGGGCAGGACGTCTTTCGCCGCATTGACCAGACCGCCCTCGCCCTTCGAGCGCAATGCCTGAATGCCGAGCCAGACGAGGTAGATCGCGCCGACCCACTTGACCACCGAAAAGGCCAGCGCGGAGGCGGCGAGGATCGCGGAAAGGCCGAATGCCGCCATGGCCACATGCAGGCAGGCGCCGGTCCAGATGCCGAAGAGCGCGGCAAAGCCGGTCTTCGTCCCGCTCTTGACGGTGTGGCCGAGAATGAAAGCCATGTCAGGGCCTGGCGACAGGTTCAGCAGAACCGCTGCGGTCAAGAACGCAATCCAGTGCGCGAGCGAATAGTCCAGCATCTCGTGGCCTCCAAGATAGTGGAGAACAAGTGCCACCGCAGCCCCTGATAGGGAAATCATTAGTTTTGATCGGTGCCGCGAATGATTATTTGAGCAGTCCAACTGATTCGATGCGACGCGCTAGCTACCATCCAACCGAAAGCATGATTGATGGCGAAGGCCAGGACACAATTCATCTGCCAGAGCTGCGGCGCGGTTCATAATCGCTGGGCGGGCAAGTGCGATAACTGCGGCGAGTGGAACACCATCGTCGAGGAAGACCCAATGGGCGGCATCGGAGGTGGACCGGCAAAGACGCCGAAAAAGGGCCGCCCGGTCACGCTGACGACGCTGTCAGGAGAAATCGAGGAAGCGCCGCGCATCCACACAGGCATCTCCGAACTGGATCGGGCGCTTGGTGGCGGCTTCGTGCGCGGCTCGGCTGTGCTGATCGGCGGCGATCCCGGCATCGGCAAATCGACGCTGCTGATGCAGGGGGCGGCGGCCCTTTCGCGCCGCGGCCATCGGATCATCTATGTCTCGGGTGAAGAGGCAGTCGCGCAGGTACGGCTGCGGGCGCAGCGTCTGCAGGCCGCCGATACCGATGTGCTGCTCGCCGCGGAAACCAACGTGGAGGACATTCTGGCAACTGTGGCGGAAGGCAAGCGGCCGGATCTTGTGATCATCGACTCCATCCAGACGCTCTGGAGTGAACTTGCCGAATCCGCTCCCGGAACCGTGACCCAGGTGCGCACCGGCGTTCAGTCGATGATCCGCTTCGCCAAGCAGACTGGTGCTGCGATGGTTCTCGTCGGTCACGTCACCAAGGACGGCCAGATCGCAGGCCCGCGTGTCGTCGAGCACATGGTCGATGCCGTCCTCTATTTCGAAGGCGATCGCGGCCATCACTACCGTATCCTGCGCACGGTCAAGAACCGTTTCGGGCCGACCGACGAGATTGGCGTCTTTGAAATGTCGGACAAGGGGCTCCGAGAGGTCGCCAATCCCTCCGAACTGTTCCTTGGTGAACGCAACGAGAAATCGCCGGGCGCTGCCGTCTTTGCCGGAATGGAGGGCACGCGCCCGATCCTGGTCGAAGTGCAGGCGCTCGTCGCGCCGACATCGCTCGGCACCCCTCGCCGCGCCGTCGTCGGCTGGGATTCGGCGCGGCTGTCGATGATCCTTGCCGTACTCGAGGCCCATTGCGGCGTGCGGCTTGGCCAGCACGACGTCTATCTGAACATCGCGGGCGGCTATCGCATCTCGGAGCCGGCCGCCGATCTCGCAGTCGCCTCGGCACTGGTTTCGTCGCTTGCCGGTATTGCCCTGCCGGCCAATTGTGTCTATTTCGGCGAAGTCAGCCTGTCGGGCGCCGTCCGGCCGGTTTCACATACGTCCCAGCGCCTCAAAGAAGCCGAGAAGCTGGGCTTTTCTGCCGCGCTGCTTCCCTCGGCGTCAGCCGACCTGCCGAAGGGTTCCGGCGGTCGCTGGAGCGAGATCGAGAGCCTTCCGGACCTGGTTGCACGCATTGCCGGGTCGAAAGGTGCTCTGCGACGTGTGGAAGAAGAGGTTTGATCCTTTCATCGCCAGCATCGGTGATGTTATAGGAAACACGCAATGAGGCGCGACCAAGCCGTAGATAAACGGCGGTCCTGGAGTTGAATTTATATGCCCATTACGATTTTCGACGGTATTGTCATCGGCGTCGTTCTTTTCTCCGCCGTACTTGCAATGGTACGCGGCTTCTCCCGCGAAGTTCTTTCGATCGCAAGCTGGGGCGGCTCCGCAGCCGCCGCATACTATTTTTATCCCTACCTCGTGCCTTACGCGAAGAAGTACACGGATGACGACCGTATCGCGATCGTCGGCTCGGCCGCGGTGGTGTTCCTGATCGCGCTGATCGTGATCTCCTTCATCACCATGAAGATCGCAGACTTCATCATCGACAGCCGGATCGGCGCTCTGGACCGCACTTTGGGCTTTCTCTTCGGCGCGGCTAGGGGCATACTTCTTCTCGTCGTCGCCGTCGCTTTCTGGAACTGGCTCGTGGACGTGGACCACCGCCCGGCCTGGGTGAACAACGCCAAGTCGAAGCCATTCCTGGACTCGATGGTGGTCAAGTTGCAGTCCGTACTGCCCGCAGAATTCGCGCAGATGGTGCGGGCGAGCGTGATGGACAAAATTCAGCCGCAGGGCGGCAATACTGAGAGCGGCAGCGCGCCGGCATCCGACCAGGCGGCGCCAGCCGAAGATGCAGCGCCCGCCCCTGCAACCGGTGCACAGCAGCCGTCTAATTGACGCAGTGTTCAACAGCTTGACCCGCCACCTGGCAATTGCCATTTGAGCGGAACGTGAATAAAGGTCCGGCCGGGCATCCGCTCTGCCGGGCCTCAGCCGTTTAAAACGCATGATTACGGCATCATGCTATGGAAAGCCGATCCATTCTTGTGAGAGCAAAGGCCCGCATCGATGAACCAGTCTCATTCCTTGACGCTCAATGATGAATTCGATGGAGACACCCTCCACGAAGAATGCGGCGTCTTCGGCATTCTTGGCCATGATGATGCGTCTACCTTGACGGCGCTCGGCCTGCATGCCCTCCAGCATCGCGGGCAGGAAGCAGCCGGTATCGTCTCCTTCGACGGACTGCGCTTCCACTCCGAACGACATATGGGCCTGGTCGGCGATCACTATACCGACCCGACCACCCTCGCCCGCCTTCCCGGCAACATCTCGATCGGCCACAATCGCTATTCAACGACCGGCGAAGTAGCGCTCCGCAACGTGCAGCCGCTCTTCGCGGAACTTGAAGTCGGTGGCATCGCCATCGCCCACAACGGCAACTTCACGAACGGCCTGACGCTTCGTCGCCAGCTCATCGCCGGTGGCGCTATCTGTCAGTCCACCTCCGATACGGAAGTCGTTCTCCACCTCATTGCGCGCTCGCGCTACACCTCTACCGCCGACCGCTTCATCGACGCCATCCGCCAGATGGAGGGCGGTTATTCGATGCTCGCCATAACGCGCACGAAGCTCATCGCGGCGCGTGATCCCACCGGCATTCGTCCCCTCGTCATGGGTGAACTCGACGGCAAGCCGATCTTCTGCTCGGAAACCTGCGCGCTCGATATCATCGGCGCGAAGTTCGTTCGCGACGTCGAGAACGGCGAAGTCATTATCTGCGAAATCCAGCCTGATGGTTCGATCTCGATCGACGCTCGCAAGGCTGGCAACGGCCAGCCGGAGCGTCTCTGCCTGTTTGAGTATGTCTACTTCGCCCGTCCGGATTCCGTCGTCGGCGGCCGCAGCGTCTATGTCGCCCGCAAAAACATGGGCATCAACCTAGCCAAGGAATCTCCTGTCGAGGCTGATGTCGTCGTTCCCGTTCCGGATGGCGGCACGCCTGCTGCGCTTGGCTATGCACAGGAGAGCGGCATCCCGTTCGAATACGGCATTATCCGTAACCACTATGTCGGCCGTACCTTCATCGAACCGACGCAGCAGATCCGCGCCTTTGGCGTGAAGCTTAAGCATTCCGCCAACCGGGCGATGATCGAAGGCAAGCGCGTCGTGCTCGTCGACGATTCGATCGTGCGCGGCACTACCTCCCTGAAGATCGTGCAGATGATCCGCGACGCCGGCGCTAAGGAAGTGCATATCCGCGTCGCCAGCCCGATGATCTACTATCCCGATTTCTACGGCATCGACACGCCGGACCGCGAGAAACTGTTGGCGAACCAGTACGACAGCCTCGAAGCCATGTGCAAATATATCGGCGCCGACTCCCTGCAGTTCCTGTCGATCAACGGCCTTTATCGCGCCGTCGGCGGGGAGGACCGTAACGACGCCCGCCCTCAGTTCACCGACCACTACTTCACCGGCGATTATCCGACCCGCCTTCTCGACAAGGACGGCGAAACGATGGGCCGCAAGGTTTCCTTGTTGGCGACCAACGGCTGACAGCCATTCGCTTTGACATTTGACCAAGGGGCGCTTATTGCGCCCCTTGCTTTTTCAGCTATGGGGGAACCGGGGGACCATGACTATCAACCTTGAAGGCAAGATCGCGCTCGTCACCGGCGCATCCCGCGGCATCGGCTATTTCACGGCGCTGGAACTGGCAAAGGCCGGGGCACATGTGATTGCCTGTGCCCGTACCGTCGGCGGCCTCGAGGATCTCGATGATGCTATCAAAGCAGCCGGCGGCTCAGCCACCCTCGTACCGTTCGACCTCGCCGACATGAACGCGATCGACGCGCTCGGCGCCTCGATCTTCGAGCGCTGGGGCAAGCTCGACATTCTCGTGGCC
>Ga0102590_1005007_pt1 | contig 10574 bp, 9 predicted proteins | sample AraplaMF_Col_mMF_FD_76859 | JGI IMG/M metagenome (GOLD analysis project Ga0102590, IMG submission 76859) | Arabidopsis root microbial communities from the University of North Carolina, USA - plate scrape MF_Col_mMF | ecosystem: Host-associated > Plants > Roots > Endosphere | place: USA...
CCCGTTCGACCTCCAACACCCTGAGCACGTCGTTGATCTGCGCCTCGCAGCGCGCGACCCACAGCGCCAGTTGCTCCTTTCGCAGCACGCGCTCATAGACCAGGCTCACGGCCTTGTCGCCGAGGCCGGAGGCCAGCGCGCAGATGCGAAGATGCCGGCGTCGTTCGGCGCCCGCGCGCGGCAGCATCGCCTTGTCGGGCCCGACAAGCTCATCGAGATGGTCGAGAATGAACGCGCTCTCGATCAGCGCCTCGCCGTCGTCGAGCACCAGCGTCGGCACACGGCGCAGCGGATTGTACGGCGCGATCTTGTCGGCATCGCCGAAGGTCGACCACGGCCTGTGCTCGAAGGCGAGCCCGTAGAGCCGCAGCGCAATCGCGACGCGGCGGACGAAGGGGGAGTCGTATTGGCCGATCAGGAACATGGTTCGCGCTCCTCTCTGTCTCTGGATAAGGCACGGCCATCCAGTTCATCGCCATTGCGAGCCCGTCGCAACAAAAATCTTGGAAGGAGAGCATTGCGCTCGACGCAACAAGGCGGAATCAATGCACAACCGATCAGCCGGGGGCCATGTCATGTATCTGCGATGTCTCACTGCGCTTGCCCTGCTCGCCACGGCACGTCTGGCCCACGCCCAAGACCGCCCGATCGGCTTCCAGACGCCGTCCAAGAACATCGCCTGCCAGTTCTTCACCGACAACGGCCAGGGCGTGCTCCGTTGCGACATCATGAACCTGGACACGCGCCCGCGCCGGCCGGCCGATTGCGAGCTGGAATGGGGCAACGCCTTCGAGATGAGCGCGAAAGGAGCTGCGGGGCGCATCTGCGCCGGCGACACGGTGATGGACCCGTCACTGCCGGTGCTGGCATATGGCGAGGTGTGGCAGCGCGCGGGGTTTACGTGCCGGTCGGAGCAGAGGGGACTGACGTGCTTCAATGCCATGCAGCGGGGGTTTTCGCTGGCAAGGGCGAAGCAGGAGGTGTTTTGAGCTTGTAGCCCGCATGCAGCGGAGCGGAATGCGGGGAAGCAGATGCACATTACTCGATGATTGGCACATGCCTCGCCGCATCGCGCGGGGCGGTGCCGTCGAGGCGCGGATCGTCGGCGATCTCGATCTGGCGGCGGAACGGGCGGAAGCCGGAGCGCTGGTAGAACGCAACGGCGGAGGGATGATCAAAGGTGCAGGTGTGGACCCAGACGCGGCGAACGTCGCGTGACCATGCGTGCTCCAGCGCGCGGTTCATCAGGAAGCGGGCGGCTCCCGTCCCGATCAGCCCGGCGGTGACGCCGAAATAGACCAGCTCGCACTGGCCGGCTTCGCGGAAGTCCAATTCGAGCAGGCCTTCATCGCGGCCGCCAACGACCAGTGCATGGACTTCGATTCCCGGCGCGTGGATGATCGCAGCAAGCTCGGCGTCGTTCATCCGCGCCCGCGAAAACCACAGCCATTCCTCACCGACGCGGCGGTGGAGATCGCGATACCAATCAAGCGCGGGCGCATCGGCCTTGCGCAGGGTCCAGCTGCCCGGCGGATCGTCACGGCGCGCGGGACGCGCCGTCATCTCCAGATGGGTGACGACGGCGGCGATCTTGCCGGCCGGGACGTCGGAATATCCGTCGGGGAGGATCATTTGTGCTTTCTCCACTTCATCGCGAGACCGTTACAGACCTGGCGTTACACACTCCGTCGTCGTCCCGGACAAGCGGAGCGCAGATCCGGGATCCATAGCCACAGGGAGCAGTTTGGCGAAGACTCTGGGTTCGGTACTCCTACCGCAATCTCCAGATGGATTCCGCGGTATGGGTCCCTGCTTTCGCAGGGACGACGGCGTGGATAGAGGCGCGCTACCCCTCCCCCTCGTCACTCGCCAGCACGCCTTTCACCGCGCGCGCCCAGCCGGCCAGCTTCCGGTCGCGTGTCGCCTGGCTCATGGCCGGCTTGAAGCGGTGCTCGAGGCGCCAGTTGTCGGCGAACTTGGTCGGCTCAGGATAGACGCCGGCCTGGAGGCCGGCGAGATAGGCGGCACCGAGCGCCGTGGTTTCCTGAATGACCGGGCGATCCACCGGCGCGTTCAGCAAATCAGCGAGGCGCTGCATGGTCCAGTCGGAGGCGGTCATGCCGCCGTCGACGCGAAGAACCACGCTGGCCGTTTCCGAACTCGGCCAGTCCGCCCGCATCGCGGCCCAGAGATCGAAAGTCTGGTAACAGACGCTCTCCAGTGCGGCGTGGGCGAGCTCGGCCGGGCCGGTGTTGCGGGTGAGGCCGAACAGCGCGCCGCGCACGCGCGGATTCCAGTAGGGTGCGCCCATGCCGACGAAAGCCGGGACGAGATAGACGCTCTGCAGGGAGTCGGACTGATCGGCGAGCGGGCCCGTCTCGGCGGCGTGCTTGATGATACCGAGGCCGTCGCGCAACCACTGCACCGCGCTGCCCGCAACGAAGATCGAGCCTTCGAGCGCGTAGGTGCGCTTGCCCTCGAGCTGATAGGCAATGGTGGTGAGCAGCTTGTTCTTCGAGGCTACCGGCGTGGTGCCGGTGTTGAGCAGCGCGAAGCAGCCGGTGCCGTAGGTCGACTTCATCATTCCCGGGCGGAAGCAGGCCTGGCCGATGGTCGCGGCCTGCTGGTCGCCGGCGATGCCTGAAATGGCGATGGCGCTGCCGAACAGGTCCGGCGTGCTCTCGCCGAAATGAGCCGAGGAATCCTTTACCTCGGGCAGCATCGAGCGCGGCACGCCGACGATCTCGAGCAGCTGGTCGTCCCACTGTCCGGTGTGGATATTGAACAGCAGCGTGCGCGAGGCGTTGGTGGCGTCGGTGGCGTGCACCTTGCCGCCGGTGAGGCGCCAGAGCAGATAGCAATCGACGGTGCCGAACATCAGCTCGCCGCGCGCGGCACGCCCCCGCGCGCCGGGGACGTGATCGAGGATCCAGGCGACCTTGGTGCCCGAGAAATAGGGATCGATGATCAGGCCGGTTTTTTCCGAGATCACCGGCTCGTGGCCGTCGGCTTTCAGTTTTGCGCAAATATCGGCGGTGCGGCGGTCCTGCCAGACGATGGCGCGGTGCACGGCCTGGCCGGTGGCGCGGTCCCACACCACGGTGGTCTCGCGCTGATTGGTGATGCCGATCGCGGCGATGTCCTTCGCGGTAATGCCGGCCTGTTCGATCGCATCGCGGCAGACCATCACGGTCGAGGTCCAGATGTCCTCCGGCTCGTGCTCGACCCAGCCCGAGGCCGGAAAATGCTGCGGAAACTCCTGCTGCGCGCGGGCGGCGATCGAGATATCGCTGCGAAAAACGATGGCGCGCGACGAGGTGGTGCCCTGGTCGATGGCGAGGACGAAAGACATGGTAGCTACCCTGGCGTTTGGCTCGGCGTTTCCCCGGGGGGATCATTTGTCGGGCCAAAGGGAGCGGATTGGAGGCGGAAGGTCAAGGTAGGGCTCTCGCTTACCCTCCCCTGGAGGGGGAGGGTCGGGTCGCATGCAGCGAAGCGGAATGCGAACCGGGGTGGGGTGACAGACTATCCGCGAATGTGTTGCTCCTTATTGTCTGCAGCGTTTCTTCGATCCGGTGATACCGCCTTTGCGGCTTCACCCCACCCCGCTCGCGCTACGCGCGATCGACCCTCCCCCTCCAGGGGAGGGTAAACAAGGCGCGTCCCGTCTAGGTGCGACGGTGTTTCAACGGTGTAGCTTCTGCCTCGCGCGATCCATAGAGCTCTACATAGATTCGCTCGAGCACAGCCGTCAGATCGGCCGCGATCTCCGAGTTCCAGAAGCGGACGACGCGATAGCCTTCGTTCTCGAGCCAGCTCTGCCGCGCACCGTCTCGCTTGGCCGCCTCGTCTTCGTTGTGGTGGCCACCATCGAGTTCAATGACGAGGCGCGTGGCCGGGCAGAAGAAGTCGACGACATAAGGGCCGATGGGGGCTTGTCGACGGAAGTGGGAGCCTTCGATCGGAAGCTCCTTCAACGCGCGCCACAGAATCCGCTCGTGCGGCGTCGTGTTCGCTCTCAGCCTCTTCGCGGCGGCGCGGCGGATTGATGTTGAGACCATTTGCTTGGCTTCACCCCACCCCGTTCGCGCGCAGCGCGAGTGGGCCACGAACGAGCTACGCTCGTCTCGGACCCCTCCAGGGGAGGGTAAGTGAAGCCGCGTCGCGGTGCAATTGCAAGTGGTAGCGGTTACACCGCCGCCGTCGTCACACCGCCGTCGATGACGATGGTCTGGCCCGTCATGAAGCTCGACGCGTCCGAGGCGAGGTAGGCCACGGCGCCTGCGATTTCGTCGGGTTCGCCGATGCGGCGGAGCGGGGTGGTGGCGGTGCGGCGCTTGAGGTTGGCTTCGTCTTCCCAGAGCGCGCGGGCGAAATCGGTCTTGACGAGGCCGGGCGCGATGCAGTTGACGCGGACGCCTTTCGGGCCCCACTCGCCGGCGAGCGAACGGCACAGCGCGAAGTCGGCGGCCTTGGAGATGCCGTAGGCGCCGATCACGGTGGAGCCGCGCAGGCCGCCGATCGACGAGATGATGACGACGGAGCCGTTGCCGCGCTCTGCCATCTGCGGGATCGCCAGCGCCGAGAGCCAGATGTTGCTCTTGACGTTGCTGCCCATGATCTTGTCGAAGGCTTCATCCGTGATGTCGAGCAGCGGGCCGTAATAGGGATTGACCGCGGCGTTGCAGACGAGGATGTCGATCTTGCCGTAGTGCTTGATCGTGCCCACGACCAGCGCCTCGACCTCGGCCTTGCGCGCGATGTTGCAGGGGATGACGATGGCATCGCCGCCGGCCGCGTTGATGCCGTCGGCGACTTCCTTGCAGGCGTCGGCCTTGCGCGAGGAGACGACGACCTTGGCGCCGAGCTTTGCGAGCAGTTCAGCCGAAGAACGGCCGATGCCGCGGCTGGAGCCGGTGACGATGGCGACCTTGCCGGTGAGATCGAACGGGGTGTTTTTCATGGGTTTTGCCTCTCTTGGTCATTCCGGGGCGCGCGAAGCGCGAGCCCGGAATCCATTTCGCCGCGCGTGATGACGCCCGATGGATCCCGGGCTCATCGCTTCGCGATGCCCCGGGATGACGATGGTGGCGGCTAGATCAACCCACCCGCATCCGCGACGCGGCGCTGGTGATAGTCGGTATCGCCGAACGAGTTCTCGATCATGGTGAGGCGCTTGAAGTAGTGGCCGATCTTCGCCTCCATCGTCATGCCGATGCCGCCGTGGAGCTGGATCGCCTGCTGTCCCACGAACTTCAGCGACTTGCCGATCTGCACCTTGGCCGCGGCGATCGCGTTGGAACGCTCCCTGGCGTCCTCGAAATCACCGGCCATGGTCGCGAACATCGACATCGAGCGCGCCTGCTCGGCGGCGACGAACATGTCGGAGGCGCGATGCTGCAGGCTCTGGAACGAGCCGATAGCGACGCCGAACTGCTTGCGCGTCTTGATGTACTCGACCGTGGTCTTGAGCGATTCGTCCATCAGCCCGACCGCCTCGGCGCAGAGCGCGATGCGGGCCTCGTCCACCACGCGCTCGATCAGCGCGAGGCCGTCCTCGGGATTGCCGAGCGCGGCATCGCTACCGACCTCGACACCGGTGAAGGTGATGTCGGCGGCGTGCAGGCCGTCCTGGGTCGGGTATGACTTCCTGGTCACGCCCTTCGCGTTCGCCGGCACCAGGAACACGCCGATGCCGCTGGTGTCGCGGCGGCTGCCTTTGGTGCGCGCGGTGACGATCAACGTGTCGGCGTTCTCGCCGTTGAGCACGACGAATTTTTCGCCGTCGATGACCCAGCCGTCGCCCTTCTTCTTCGCGGTCGTGGTGACGTCGAAGAGATCATAGCGCGAGTTCTTCTCGAGCTGCGCGAAAGCGAGCGTCTTGCTGCCGTCGATGATCCCGGGCACATGCGCGGCCTTCTGCGCATCGGTGCCGGCGTGGCGCAGGAAGCCGCCGCCGATCACCACCGTTGCGAGATACGGCTCGAGCACCAGCGCCTTGCCGAGCGCTTCCATCACGATCATGGTCTCGACGCCGCCGCCGCCGAAGCCGCCATCGACCTCGCTGAAGGGCAGTCCGAGCAGGCCCTGCTCGGCAAGCTTGCCCCAGACGGCTTTGCTCCAGCCGCCCTTTTCCTTCATGTACTTCTTGCGGCTCTCGAAATCGTAGGAATCGGTCAAGAGTCCGTCGATGCTGTCCTTGAGAAGCCGCTGCTCCTCGGTCAAATCAAAATCCATGTTCTTTGCTCTCCGGGTATCTATTTCGTCATGCCCGGCCTTGTGCCGGGCATCCACGTTCTTTCGTGCCGCTAGGCGTGGATGGCCGGGTCATTTTTGCGAAGACGCGCTTCGCGCTTTAGCCCGGCCATGACGGCGAGTGCGTGGTGATAGCGCGACATCACAGCCCCAGCACCGCCTTGGCGATGATGTTGCGCTGGATCTCGTTGGAGCCGCCGTAGATCGAGACCTTGCGGTTGTTGAAGTAGCTCGGCGCGATCTGGGCGGTCCAGTCCATGGCTTCGTTGGAGCCGTCGTCGCCGTGCACGTCGTAGGGCGCGGCGAACGGGCCGATCACTTCCATCAAGAGCTCGGTGGTGGTCTGCTGGATCTCGGAGCCCTTGATCTTCAGCACCGAGGAGGCCGGATTGGGCTTGCCCTTGCCGTGCTTGCCTTCGTCGGCGACGACGCGCAGCTGGGTGAGCTCGAGCGCCTTCAGCTCGATCTCGCAGGCCGCCAGCTTCTCGCGGAAGGCGGCGTCCTGGATGATCGGCTTGCCGCCGGATTCGACCTTGCCGGCGAGATCGCGGATGCGGCGCAGCCGCTCCTTGGAGACGCCGACCCGGGCAATGCCGGTGCGCTCGTTGCCGAGCAGGAACTTTGCGTAATCCCAGCCCTTGTTCTCCTCGCCGATCAGGTTCTCGTGGGGCACCTCGACGTCGTCGAAGAACACTTCGTTGACCTCATGGCCGCCGTCGATGGTCTGGATCGGGCGCACCGTGACGCCCTTCGACTTCATCGGGAACACGATGAAGGAGATGCCCATCTGCTTCTTGGCATTGGTGTCGGTGCGGCAGAGGCAGAAGATCATGTCGGCGTGCTGGGCCAGCGTGGTCCAGGTCTTCTGGCCGTTGATGATCCACTTGTCGCCCTTGCGCTCGGCCTTGGTCTTGAGCGAGGCGAGGTCGGAGCCGGAGCCGGGCTCGGAGAAGCCCTGGCACCACCAGTCGTCGACATTGGCGATGCGCGGCAGGTACTTCTTCTTCTGCTCTTCGTTGCCGAAGGTGTAGATGACCGGGCCGACCATGCTGACGCCGAAGGCGAGCGGCTGCGGCGCCGGATAGGCCTGCAGTTCCTCGTTGAAGATGTAGTGCTGCACGGCGCTCCAGCCGGTGCCGCCGAATTCCTTCGGCCAATGCGTGACGCCCCAGCCCTTCTTGTTGAGGATGCGCCACCACGTCACCATCTCGTCCTTCGAGAGGTGGCGGCCCTCGACCAGCTTGCGCCGCGTGTCCGGCGGCACGTTGTCGCGGAAGAACGAACGCACTTCCTCGCGAAACGCCTGCTCTTCTTTCGTGAATGCGAGATCCATCGGATCCTCCTGTGAGCTCTCTTGTTTATGGAGTGGATTGTGCCGGTTTCTGCCGCTGGCGCAATTCGTGGCGCGACAGCTTTCCGACCGGCGTGCGCGGCAGTTCGTCGACGAATTCGACCTCGGCCGGCAATTCGTGCTTGCCGACCTTGCCGACGAGCTGCGCGCGCAGATCGTCGAGCGAGAACGGCTTTGCGTCCGGCTTGAGCTTGATGAAGGCCTTGGCGGCTTCGCCGCGATACTGGTCGGGGATGCCGAGCACGATTACCTCGTGCACGCCTGATATGGTGTAGATCGCCTGCTCGATCATCTGCGGATAGACGTTGAAGCCGCCGGAGATGATCATGTCCTTCTTGCGGTCGACCAGGAAGAAATAGCCGTCGGTGTCGACATAGCCGATGTCGCCGGTGAGGAAGCGGCCGTCGGCGAAGGACTCCGCGGATTCCTTCGGCTTGTTCCAGTAGCCTTTGGTGACGTTCGGCCCCTTGATGCGGATCTCGCCGACTTCGCCCGGCGGCAGCACCCTGGTCGGGTCGTCCAGCGAGACGACGTCGAGCTCGATGCCGGGCAGCATCAGGCCGATCGAGCCCGGCTTGTCCGGGCCTGTGGGCGGATGGCCGGTGCCGGGCGAGCACGTCTCGGTCATGCCCCAGCCGCTCTTCAGCTTCTTGCCGACCTTGCGTTCGAACAGGCTTGCGATCTCCACCGGCAGCGGCGCGCCGCCGGAGCCGACGCTGGCGAGCGAGGAGAAGTCGCGCTTGTCCAGATCAGGCAGCGCCGCGATCGCGATCCACATCGTCGGCACGCCCGGAAAATAGGTCGCCCGTTTCACTTCGATGTCGCGCATCACGGCTTCGACGTCGAAGCGCTGGTGCAGCGAGATCAGATTGCCGCGGCTGAGCGAGGACAGCAGCACGACGGTGAGCGCGTAGATGTGGAACAGCGGCAGCACGCAGATCACGCGCTCGACGACGTCGCCACGCGCCGCGCGCGTCGGCTTGCCCCAGACGTCGTAGATCGACACCGCCGAGGTGAGGTTGCCGTGGCTGAGCATCGCGCCCTTGGGCAGGCCGGTGGTGCCGCCGGTATATTGCAGCAGCGCGACGTCATCGGCCGTGACGACAGGCCATTGCGCCGGCGCGGCCGCGCCCTCGACGAAGGCCTTGAAGGTGACGATGCGGGGATCGCTGGGAATCGCGGCCTGCGGCGTGCCGACCTTGCCCCAATTGTCGTCCTCGCAGACGACCAGGCGGTCGATCAGGCCCTTCTCCAGGAACTTCAGCGCGGTCGGCAGCAGCGCGGCGAGGTTGGACGTGACCAGCAGCCGCGAACCTGAGTCCGAGACCTTGTGGGTCAGCGCGATCTCGCCGTCGAGCGGGGAGAGATGCGCGACGCGGGCGCCCGCCTTCAGCGCGCCGAAGAAATTGACGGGATGATCGGGCGTGTTGCCGAGGAACAGCGCGACTGAGCTGTTCTTGCCGCAGCCGGCGCGGAGAAAGGCGGCCGCCGCGCGCTCGGCCATGGCGGCGAGCTCGGTATAGGTGATCGGACGCTCGCGGAATTCCAGCGCGGTGCGCTGGCCGTAGCTCGCGGCGGCGCTCGATAACAGGTCAGGCAGCGTGCCCTGGACGATGGTGTCGTCCCAATGCACGCCTTCGGGATAAAACTGTTCGCCGGGATGGGTCATTAACGATCGATACTCTGCAGAGCGATAGCAGCCGGGTCGTGTGAGGCGGGCACCGGCGGATGGGCTCCCTCCCCCCTTGCGGGGGAGGGTTGGGGAGAGGGGTGCCACGCACTCCGGTCTCGCCCGGGCCTACCCCCCTCCCTGACCCTCCCCCGCAAGGGGGGAGGGAACGGAAAGAGCCCTACCTCGGACGAAAGATCGGCAGCCACAGCACCCAATCCCATCACGCCGCTTTCGAGCCCGCCGCCAGCGAGGCGAAGGTCTTGCCTTCGGCCGCGAGCTTCTTCAGCAGCGGCGCGGGCTCGAGGCTCGGATCGTTGGTTTCCTTGGCGTAGAAGGAGAGACGATCGGCGATGTGCTTGAGGCCGACGGTGTCGGCCCAGAACATCGGGCCACCGCGGTAGATCGGCCAGCCGTAGCCGTAGAGCCAGACCACGTCGATGTCGGAAGGACGCGCCGCGATGCCCTCTTCGAGGATCTTCGCGCCCTCGTTGATCATCGGATACATCATGCGCTCGAGGATCTCCTCGTCGCTGACGACGCGCTTCTTGCGGCCGAGACGGAGCAGCGTCTCGTCGATCAGCTTCTCGACCTCGGGATCGGGCAGCGGAGAACGGCTGCCGGCCTCGTACTTGTAGTAGCCCTTGCCGGTCTTCTGGCCGAAGCGTCCGGCTTCGCACAGCGCGTCCGCGATCTCCGACTTGATGCCGCGATCCTTGCGCGAGCGCCAGCCGATGTCGAGGCCGGCGAGATCGCCCATCGCGAACGGCCCCATCGGCATGCCGAACTTCGTCACGACGGCGTCGACCTGCTGCGGCAGGGCGCCCTCGAACAGCAGCTTCTCGGACTGCTTGCTGCGCTGGGCCAGCATGCGGTTGCCGACGAAGCCGTCGCAGACGCCGACCACGACCGGCACCTTGGCGATCTTGCGCGCGATGCTGACAGCGGTCACCAGCGCGTCCGGCGCGGTCTTGTCGGCGCGCACGATCTCGCACAGCTTCATCACGTTGGCGGGCGAGAAGAAGTGCATGCCGAGCACGTCCTGCGGGCGCTTGGTCGCTTTCGCGATCTCGTCGATGTTCAGATACGAGGTATTGGAGGCGAGCACGGCACCCGGCTTGACGTACTGGTCGAGCTTGCCGAATACCTCCTTCTTCACCGCCATGGTCTCGAACACGGCTTCGATGACGAGATCGGCATCGCCGACATTCTCGATGCCGACGACGCCGTTGATCAGCGCCATGCGCTTGGCGGGTGCATCGGCCGGGATGCCGCCGCGCGCGGCGGTCGCTTCCCAGT
>Ga0102590_1005011_pt1 | contig 10552 bp, 9 predicted proteins | sample AraplaMF_Col_mMF_FD_76859 | JGI IMG/M metagenome (GOLD analysis project Ga0102590, IMG submission 76859) | Arabidopsis root microbial communities from the University of North Carolina, USA - plate scrape MF_Col_mMF | ecosystem: Host-associated > Plants > Roots > Endosphere | place: USA...
GCTTCTGGAGAAGCAGAAGGAAGGCAAGAAGAAGATGCGGCAGTTCGGCAAGGTCGACATCCCGCAGGAAGCCTTCATCGCCGCGCTCAAGGTCGATAGCTGAGGCGGCCGGAGTCCGGCCGAGTACTTTGCGCCGGACCACAAATCCCGAAAACAACCCCATGCACAGTAGCCGGCGCGTTGGCGGCATTGGGAATTTCGCTTTTTTCGAAAGAAACTTGACCCGTCGGGCAAAACACGGGCATGATGCCAGGATCGGAGCAGGCTCTGGGCGTTGCCTGCTACACCCCGACGGCGGCCGACGCGGGTTTTTACTGGCGCGGGCCCAATGCGTATGATTTGCTCGGGCGAGGTGACGGAGGGCACGTCGTGGTCCGCACGCGCGTCGAACGCCGGCTGGCGGCAATTCTGGCGGCAGACGTAGCCGGCTATTCACGGCTCATGGGCGATGACGAGGAAGGCACTCTTGCCGGATTGAAGGCACACCGCCGGGAGCTGCTCGATCACAAGCTCAAATCGCATCGCGGGCGCCTCATCAAAACCACTGGCGATGGAATGCTGGTGGAATTTTCAAGCGCCGTCGAAGCAGTGAAGTGTGCCGTCGAAGTTCAACGCGGGATGGTCAACAGGAACGCAAGTATCCCTCCTGACCGACGTATTGAATTCCGAGTCGGAATCAATGTGGGAGACATCATCGAGGATGAGGGCGACATCTTCGGAGACGGCGTCAACGTGGCCGCGCGGCTTGAAGGCATGGCGATGCGCGGCGGGATTTGCATCTCCCGTCAAGTCCTTGATCAGATCGATGGCAAGCTGAAGCTGCCCTTTCGCGAGTTGGGCCGGCAGAATCTCAAGAACATCGCGCGACCGATCGAAGTGTATGCCATCGATTTGGACAAGGAGGGATCGCCCGCGAAGCGAGTCTTGTCGGCAGCCAACCTCAAGCAGGACATCCGTTATTGCCGGGCCGTGGACGGCGTGCGGCTGGCCTATGCCAAGGTGGGAAGCGGCCCGGGGCTGTTGAGATCGGCACATTGGCTTGGCCACCTGGAGTATGACTGGAACCTGCCGCTCTACCGAGATTTTCTGCTTGGGCTTGCCTCATCGTTCACGCTCGTCCGCTACGATGCTCGCGGCAACGGCCTGTCGGATTGGGACGTCGGCGAGCTCTCGCTCGACGCATGGGTCAAGGACATGGAAAGCGTCGCCGACGCAGCCGGCCTCGACCGGTTTCCGCTTCTCGGGTTCTCGCAGGGATGCGCCGTTTCGATTGCGTTCGCGGTCCGGCATCCGGAGCGCGTCTCGCACCTGATCCTGTATGGCGGATTTGCTGTCGGCGCCAACAAGAATCCAAATCTTTCGGCAGCCGATCGGGAGCGGTTTGCGGCAATGAAAACGCTGATGAAGCTGGGATGGGGCGCGGACGAGCCAACCTTCCGGCAGCTCTTTACATCCTCGATGTTACCGAGCGCCACAAAAGAACAGGTCGACGCCTTCAACGAACTTCAGCGTCTCAGTGCATCGGCGGAGTCTGCGGTACGTTACCTCGAAACGGTAGCTGATTTCGACGTCCGTCCCCTGCTCAAACAGGTCAAGGCCCCTACGCTCGTGATGCATGTCCGCGACGACCGCAGGGTTCCAATCTCTTTGGGCCGCGATATGGCCGCGGAAATTCCGGGCGCCAGATTCGTCTCGCTGCCTGGCCAAAATCACATGCTGCTCTCGCAGGATCCTGGCGCACCAATCTTCCAGGAAGAGGTGCGTAACTTTCTACTCTAGGACGGGCGAAGTTGCAGCGCGCCTGACGGAGGTCCGCTGAGCGGAGCACGGCAGACCGTATTTGCTCAACCTGAGTTCTTCGCATTTCGACCCGAAGCGGACATTCGGCCGCGATGCTGAGTTGAGGAAGGACCGACTGAGCGCTCGCGGATGGAATGGAGGAGACATGGCCGTGTCGGTCAGCCCGCGTCGCCGCTCTGGGCCTCGCCCTTCGCTTGGAATATTCTCTGTTGCGAGCAAGCAACACACTTGACGAAACGATAAGGCTTTGGCCGGCCTGCCACTGGGGATGGGCTCATTACGTCGACCTTGGCCTCATCTCGGTGGTAGCCTGCTTTGCAGGGTGAACCGATGCATCGGCGGCTACAGGTATTTCTTCCGATCGTCTTACTCACGCTGGTGATGCAGATCCTGGCGCCGATCGCGGCGTGCTGGGCCATAACTCTTGCACTTGCGGATCCGCTGCAGTCGGCGGGCATTTGCCACACCGACGCGACCTCCGGGCCGGGCGATCAGGATCGCGAGCGATATGCTCATAATGGGCTTTGCGCGGTCTGCGTCACCCATGCAGGGACGGCCATCGACGCGCCGAAGCCTATCGCCATCACCTACCTGGCTCGTCAGTTCCAGCCAATCGTTTGGATCAACGCGGAGCTAGCATGCTCATCGTCCCGCGTCGGATCGAACGCCCAGGCGCGTGCGTCCCCGTCGTTGGCGTGAGCTTGGCGGCCAAAGCCGTCGCACATGCACGTCAATTTACGGAGATCTTCTATGTCCATTTCTCACGTGCGTGCGGGCCTTTGGGGCGCGGCAATCGTGCTCATTCCTTTATCCGGAAGCGTCGCCCACGAAATCGTTGGCAATCGCTTCTTTCCAGCAACGCTCGGCATCGATGATCCGGGCGTGAATGATGAGTTGTCGCTTCCGACGGTCGATAGTTTCAAAACGGGCGACGTTCCGCCGATCCGACAACGCGACATATCGGCCGAATTCTCCAAACGCATTACCGAGGACTTCGCGATCTCCTTTGGGACAACCTACACTTTTCTCGGCCCGATCGATCCGACCGTACCCGGTGCCAATGGATTTCAGAATCTGGAGACCACATTCAAATATCGCGTCTTCAAGGATCCCGTGCGTGAGTTCGTGATGTCAGTCGGCCTCAGCGTCGAATGGGGTGGTACCGGTGCGGAAAACGTCGGCGCAGATTCGTTCAACACCTACACGCCGACCATCTATTTCGGAAAGGGCTTGGGCGATCTTCCGGATACGGTCTCGTGGTTGCGGCCCCTCGCCATTACTGGTCAGGTCGGCTACGCGATCCCCGCCCGGAACTTCACCACGACGTTCGGCATCGATCCGGACACAGGTGCGTCGACCATGGACACTGAATTTCATCCACGGGTGCTAAACTGGGGCGGCACCATCCAGTACAGCATGCCCTATCTGAAATCTGCCGTGGTCGATCTCGGGCTACCGGATTTCGTCAATCACCTTGTTCCGCTGGTCGAAGCCACATTGCAGACGCCTATAGCAAACACTCTCACGTCGGGCACGACGACCACGGGCACGATTAATCCCGGCGTGATCTGGGTCGGCAACAAGTTCCAGATCGCCGCGGAGGCGCTGATCCCGATCAACCGGCAAAGCGGCACAAATGTCGGTTTCATCGCTCAGTTGCATCTGTATCTCGACGATATCGATCCGCGCGGCATCGGCAGGCCGATCTTCGGCAGCACCGTTCAGCCGGCCAGCGCATTTACGAGGAATTGACGGATGCGAATTCAATCATCGACCTTTTTCGTGATCCCGTTACTGTTGCTGCTTGCCTCGGGTGAAGCCGGGGCCCACGCGACGCTCGACCATGCTGAACCTCGGGTCGGCAACAAAGTCGCAAGCCCACCACATGAGGTCACACTCACTTTCACCCAAAAACTGGAGCCGGCGTTTAGTTCAGTCACGGTCACTGGTCCTTCCGGACAGCGTGTCGACGTCGGCAAGGCGCGCGTTAGTGGCAACCAGATGTCGGTCTCGGTGAAGGGCGTCGGCGCCGGCACTTATCACGTAAATTGGCGCGTGCTATCCGTGGACACCCACACGACCGATGGGAGCTTCACCTTCCAGGTCGGTCCATAGAGGGCAGCCACGGTGGACTGGTCCGCAGCAGGAGCGCCGCTCATTGCGGCGCGCGCCGTACATTTCGCGGCTACAGCGATGACGGTCGGGAGCATTATTTTCGGCGTCTTCATCGCCAAGCCTGTCCTGCGCCATCACATCGCGGCGGCTATTTCGTTCCGGCGTCGGACGCGGCCGATTATCTGGGCCTCCCTTGTCTTGGCGGCAATCTCCGGTGCGTTTTGGCTGTTGCTGGAAGCGGCATCGATGAGCGGAATGCCCCTCGAAAAGGCTGTGACCGCAGACGTGCTATCGACCGTGGTCGGCGAAACACAGTTCGGTGAGGTGACGACCATTCGCGCAGGTTTTGTAATCTGCCTGGCAGCCTGCCTCGTCTATGACCGCGCGGTAACTACACAATGGCTTGGGCTCGCGGCGGCCGTTGGGTTTGCCTGCAGCCTTGCCTGGACAGGCCATGCCGGCTCAACGATTGGTGTAGAAGGGTATCTGCATCTCGCGGCGGATGCACTGCATGTGGTGGCCGCGGCGGCCTGGATCGGCGGTCTCGCGTCGCTGATCGCTTTCCTGACGACCACGCAGATACATGACGACACATCGCTCGCCCGCGATGCCGTCGGAGGGTTTTCGACCCTTGGCGTTGTCAGCGTGGGAGTCGTCCTGCTCACCGGCGTGGTAAACGCTGCAATTTTGGTTGGCTCTCTGCACGCACTCGTCGCGACCGAGTATGGGCGCGTTCTGACACTCAAAATCGGATCGTTCGCGGCAATGCTCGCCTACGCTGCTATCAATCGATTGCGCTTGACGCCGCAGCTCGCTTTTATCGGACAAGAGCAATCGTCCGTCGCGCTTCGTCGACTGATCCGGAACAGTGCGATTGAGACAGCACTCGGATTGGGCATTCTCGTGATGGTCGGTGTGCTCGGAACCTTGCATCCGGCTATTCACCTTGTCGAGCCTGAAAGCTCTTGGTGACCAGCGACTGTTGCGGCCTCATCGGTGGTGGCGCACCACGTGCGATGATCGCCATTAACGTTCGATTGTGGATCATGTGCGAAGTGGCAGCGCGCCTGACGGAGGTCCGCTTAGCGGGACACAGCAGACCGTATTTGCTCAACCTGAGTTCTTCGCATTTTGACCCGAACCTGACCGTTGGAGGTCACCGATCATGATCGCGTTTCTCAACATAACGGTAAAGCGTGATCACAGCGATGGCCGGTATCCCCGAGAAGGCTGCTACTAGGAGACCAACAAACCAAGATGTTCGCATCTTTGCTTCCACCGAGAAGCAGGGTAGCCACCGCCATCGATACAGCGACCATTCCAACAAGCTTAGCAAAAGACTTCGCGTTCACGAGCGCGATCCCCGAGGTGGATGATCACTCCCCCGCATGCCAACCACAGAATTGATAATCTCAAATAACTCATGTCTGGTGGGAAAACCGGGCGTTAGACCGGGCTTGCCCGACCGCCGCTTATGACCCGGGGCGGAAGGTATTAGAACATGCTCATTCAGTTTCAAGAGAGCCTTGCAAGAACATCGTATCGTGGTCCCCATACAAACTGATGATGGAGCCGCCTATCGCGACGGGCCAGCAGTCAAAACGAGAAAGAAACTTATTCCAGCCACGGCAAAGTTTGTTGCCAGCGACCCACCACTTACCAGAGTAGACCTGTTTGCGTGCTTCGCCTTTTTGCAAAGACGCCGTACCGTCGGTGGCGAAGCGCATGAAGTACGGCCCGTCGAGAGCCGTTTCAGCGTAGTGGAGAGTTTTGCCGGGTAGAGAGCCCTTTAGCAGGTCAGCCGAGGCCAAGACTGCTGTTGCAACGGACGTATCGGGGCCGATGTCATCGACGCGCGCAGCCGATAGTATCAGCCAAAGCAGCCTGCCGATTTGAAAGTCGCTCACCCATGGCCAGTGCTCCCGCTCCATGTCAACCAAGTGCACGATGACAATGTCTTGGGCCGGAAGCACGAAAAGATATTGCGAGCCGAAGCCCAAGGCATAGAACGTGCTCTTTGGCAAAGACACCGTGGGTGCCCAGTCGCTGGCAAAGCCCGACCACCACAAGTAGCCATATCCTCGACCCGGAAAAAGCTCGCTGTGCGGCTTTGCTCGCGGCTTGACGCTATCCTGAACCCAATTGGCGGGAACGATCTGTTGTTCATTCCAACGGCCATTGCGCAGGTAGAGCAGGCCGAAGCGCGCGAGATCGCGTGCACTGAGGCGAAACCCATAGTGCCTGTGGTTGGAAACCTTTGTCTCGCCGTAGTAGCAAGCTTCTACACTGAAATCTTGCATTCCGATGGGGTCGGCGATGCGTTGTTTAAACGAGTTGAAGATGCCCGCCCCGGCCACTTTTTCGTAAATTGAGCCAGCGGCGTTGAAGTCCCAATTGTTGTAATACCAGAACTCACCCGGGGCATGACTGCCGCGAGGTGGCCGCTCTGCCCCCACAGCCGGAGGCTCCAGATCGATCGCGTGATAGACTCCCGAGCGAGACGTCAGAAGGTCGGCAAGCGTGGCTTGCATTTCGGTGGGCGTTAGGCCGGGTGCCTTATCGTCGATCCCGAGCTGACCAAGCCTATCCGAAAGCTTGACCTGTCCTTCTTCAATAGCGATCCCTAGCAGCGCACTTAGCAAGCTCTTGCGTACCGACGCGACATCCAGCCTACGGTGCGTGTCGCCCCATTCGGCGACCACGCGTCCATGATGAACTACCATAACGGCGCTTGAGCCGCTCGCCGCCGAATAGATGCGGGCTTTCTCAAGCAAATCCTCCGACCAACCTGCTACCTTAGGCTCTACGGCTTCCCATTGAGGTATGGGGTACATCACGTTTGAAGACCTCGACTCTTGAGCTTCAGTGATGCCGACGCAAGCGAGGCCCAACGCAATGAGGCAAATGGACCTGGTCATGCGCTGTAGTTTAGTCAGGCCGTCGATCTCAATCTTTACAGCAAGCGCTGCCCCGTTGTGAGATGACTGTTTCACGCGCGGCTCCATTTTGGAGCGACCGCAACGCACATCCGATGCATTGTCAGAACAGATCGACTTGCCCGTGGTCGCACGCGCAGGGTCATTCAGGCGACGTCCATCGTCAAGCGAGAGGCAAGTATAAGAGCTAGGCTGTGGGCCGTCTTTACACCTGCGGGAGTTGCAACTACACTAACTGAAATTGAATTTTTGCGATGCCAAGCGCTCTCCGAGTAGTCATCTTATGGCCATGCGAAGTTGCAGCGCGCCTGACGGAGGTCCGCTTAGCGGAGCAGAGCAGACCGTATTTGCTCAACCCGAGTTCTTCGCCTTTTGCCCCAATGCGGACCTTCACCAGCAGGATCTCGCGCACGCGCCGATCAGGGGCAGGTGGCTCGGCCGGGATCCCTGCCGGCATAACGAACCCCACGCGGCGAATCGCCGAAGCGAGCTCGGAACAAGCGATTGAAATGCGAAACATCCGAGAAGCCTACCTCCAGCGCGATATCGGAAATTAGCTGCGCGCCGACGCGCGCCTCGGTCAACAGTTTGAACGCAAGTTGGAGACGTAGCTCATTCACGTGCCCGGTGAATGATGATCCTGATGAGGCCATCAGGCGCTGCAGATAGCGAGGTGAAATGCCTTGGCGATGAGCGACCTCCTCGACACTGAGCCCAGGCTTCTGAAAGTGTGCCGCGATGTAGTCGAGTACGGCGCTGTGGCGCGCGGTCACGACCGCACTCGCATCGCTCTCGCCCAAGGGCGCGCACTCGCTGACCGCGAGCGCAACAAGATCACAGGTGTGAGCTGCGACCGCATCACGCAGCTTGGGGGCGGCCAGAGCCCCCTCCTTGAATGCTGACTTCAGATAGGCCATGAGGAGGCGGAGTGGTTCATTTCGCTGAGGAAGCGGCCGCATGGCGAGGCTCTCGATGTCTGTCACGCGCTGCGCAAGCGCCTCGCGCGGTACCGCCAGGCCAAATAGCATTCCGTCGATATAGGTGACGGTGGCGGGCTCCGAATGCAGAATCGAGGTTGCGTCGCCAGCGCAAAGCTCGACGTCCCGACCGCGCTGCGACAAACGACTTTTGCCGCGTAAGCAAACGATGAGGCCGATCGAGTCGTCGCCGTCGGCAAGGCTCGCCCGCAAGCGCTTGAAGCGCATGGGAGACCCTTTCAATGCGAGCGTGCGTAGACCCGGGAGCGCTTGCAATGTTGCGTCAGCTTGAAACGGAACGTTCGTTAGAGGTTCGATGTCGACGTGAACTATCCCCCGCACAAACCTCTCGCGCCATAGTGGAAGTCGCATCCGCTCCGGATACTCGCGGGTCGAGAATCGATGCGATACGAAACTGGCTGCGTCCGTGGACATGGGGACCTCCAGCCTTGATGAGCTACTGGGTCAAATGCTGCGGCAGACCAGCTGCCGGTATCCGCATTTTGCAATTCGCGCACCGACCGTCTCGTCAGGTACGCAGGATTCCAAGAAGCTACTTCATTTGTCTGCTAGTCTCATTCACCTGCGACTGATGCTGATGTGAACTGGCTCACTGGCGACCAGAAAATTACGGCAATTTTTGATTGCAAACGCCGCGAGCAAAATATCTCCTTGAAGAGGAGATGATTGTGAGAGCTCTATTTCAAATTGCTGCCATCGGATCCAGTTTGAACATTCCTGGCAGGCTGCAAGACCAGATCGCACTTTCTAACATTGCTCGCGATGATCGGGCTCATCGGCCCGCGAGCAGAAGTTCCGCGGAACAACACTGTCCTCTGATCCGGCTTCCTATCGTGACCTAATCGCCGCATCACCTTTAAGGTTCGTCGGACCCAGAACACTTCCCGGCACTCTTCCTTTTTAGCTGCCGGATGAAATGCTCGAAATCTGTCGCATGGGACGTCGACCGTGGTGATCAGGAGAGGTTCGATCATGTCCACCATACTCGACATGCTTTATCGCGAGTACTGCCGGGCCCGCCTCACCGAAATGCGAAAACAACTTTTGATACGGGGCGTTGGCGACAAAATCCTTGAAGCGCCTTGCGAGGACGATGATCCTCCCGACTCTGGCGCTCGGAGGAGTAGCTGGGCGACGAAGGACCTCCATCATCCATAGGCTAGCCGGAGCGCGTCGTCGACGCCATGAGGCATGAGCGCGGGCCAACCGATGGACGATCGAACTCAAACCTCGACGCGATTGTTCGGCGAAACTCCGCCGGAGTTCAGGGCGGACGGCCGCGATCTGCGTATCGATGTCTGTCGCGGGATCGCGTTATGGTGGATCTTTCTCGATCATGTTCCCAACAACATCGGGGCCTGGCTGACACCCCGCAACTACGGTTTCTGCGATGCCGCCGAGATCTTCATGTTCCTCTCGGGCGTGACCTGTGCGCTGGCCTACGGCAGGACGCGTGAGCGCAAGGGCTGGAGCGGTATGATCGGCCGTTCGCTGCGCCGGGGATGGGACATCTACTCGGCGCTTCTACTGCTCACACTCGCTTGCGCTATTCTGGTCTACCTTGCGGGCAGCGATGATCTCGCCGACGTGAGCAATACGCGAATTCTGCTCGAACGTCCGGGCGCGACGCTTGCGCACGCCGCAATACTGCAATACCGGCCTGTCAACACTGACGTCCTGCCGGTTTTTGTGATTTTTCACGTGCTGTTCGCGCCGCTGCTGTGGCTGCTGCTGCGAGCGCCGAACGTCACGCTTGGGGTGTCCTTGTTGCTCTACGCGCTCGTCCACGTTTTTGCTTGGAGAGTTCCCGCCTGGCCCAACGGCTTCTGGTTCTTCAATCCGCTGGCCTGGCAGTTTCTGATCGTGCTGGGCGCATGGTGCGTCATTGAGGGAACGAAATTCCGGCCGTGGCTGATGTCCCGCTTGACGCTTGTTCTGGCCGTTCTCTATCTGGTTTTGGGCTTGGTCCTTGCGCAGAGTTGGAGCATCACGCCGCTGGTCTCGCAAAGTTTGAGGGACCTGCTATTTCCCCTGGATAAATCGAATCTCAGTCCGATACGGCTGCTGCATTTTGTGGCTCTTGCAATTGTGGCGCTACGATTCATTCCTCGGAATTGGGAAGGGCTATCGACGCGGGTGCTGAGCTGCGCGAAGTGCTGTGGCGAGAATTCGCTGCCGATCTATTGTCTCGGCGTCCTTCTGGCGCTGGCCAGCCACCTTACGCTGCTCGACCTCTCCGAGGGACTGGCGATGCAGATCGTGGTCAGTTTTGCTGGAGTCCTGATGATGATCGTCGTTGCGCGGGGACTGAATGCGATCGGCCTCAAGCGCGAGCGGAAGTCAGGCTGGACGCAGCCGATCGAGAAAATCCCGCCGGTTCGCTAGACTGGTAGTCTCAAGGGCTCAAGCCGTCCTGCGCGCCGGTCTGGTCAGCAAACGCAACCTCTCCTAGACTGTCGGTATTCGGTCAATCAAAGCGCGGGCAATTCAAAATGGCGATGGAACATAGCGGCGCGACAGGCGAGGGGTTTGCCACCATTTCGACTGATGGCCGCGTCCTGGATTCCTGGTTTCTTCAGTTGCGCCTGGGTGCGGAGGCTGATGGGGCCGCGACGGCGCGGCTGACCGAGCGGGAGATCCAGGAAGCGTTGGGCGAGCCGGCGGCCGGATATGCGCGGCACGACGATGTTCGCAACGTCGACG
>Ga0102590_1005012_pt1 | contig 10551 bp, 8 predicted proteins | sample AraplaMF_Col_mMF_FD_76859 | JGI IMG/M metagenome (GOLD analysis project Ga0102590, IMG submission 76859) | Arabidopsis root microbial communities from the University of North Carolina, USA - plate scrape MF_Col_mMF | ecosystem: Host-associated > Plants > Roots > Endosphere | place: USA...
CTGACCGATGGCCCGAGCGCTGGGGCTCGGGCGGGATAGTTCGGCGGCGTGCCGCCGGGCGTCGAGGCACCGCGATTGGCGTTGTCATTCGGCGCGGCGTACCTCGATGGTGGCTTTGCCTGCGTTGTCGTCATAGAACCAGCGCCAAAACCTGCCGGGAGCCCATACCGCGTCGTTGACATACAGGAACAGTTCGCCGCTGCGCCTCGGTGAGAACGTCAGGTCGAGGTTGTTGGATTTCGGATTGTCACCGGGTTCGAGCACCCGCTCGTCGGTTCCAGTCGATCCGACGCGGGCGATCACCTTGTATGGCTCCACGAACAGATGGCGCTTCAGCGGCCACCGAAAGATTTGCCACAGCCGCTGGTCAAACGACAGCTTCCTGGTGTCGATCCCGCGTGTGCTGATCTCCACGCCGCCGGCTTTCCAGCCGTTCGGATCCCCCGGCTTGGGTGCCAGTACCGAAATCCGATACGGCTCGCCCTGCTCGAGCCAGATGCCGGTTGCCTTGCAGACCGAGCCGATGTCGAACTGGTTGTCCGGATGATGCACCGCCCTGTCGGTCGCATTCGGCCGCACCTCGCAGGACGACGGACAGAATGCCACGCCGGTCGCCCGGGGCGGTGCACCAGGCCCGCTGCCGGTGACGCGGCATACCGGCGCCTTATAGTCGCAGACGCCGTGAGCCGGATCGCAGCCCGGCTTGGTCCGGGTCTCGCACACCGGCACGCCTTCGGCGCATGACACCGCGCGCCCGCCGCTGCATGACGGCGCCGAGTCCCGCAGGTCGCAGGTCGCGACCGTGGCGACCGGACAGGCTGCGAGACCCTGGTTCTCCTTGGCCGAACGCGTCGGCGCCTGCGCGATTGCGCTGCTCTCCTGGCAAACCCGGCCGAACGACTCCTCGACACCGAAGATCAAATGGCTGCCGAACAGCACTCCGAGCACGACCATGCCGAGCGCCAGAATGAACGGCAGTATGTACAGTTTCAGCCAGCGCACCGAATTGCGATAGAGCGGCAACGTTCGCAGATGGTAGACCAGCGGAGCCGGCATGTAGAGCGCGATCAGCGTGCCGGCCAGGATGATCTTCACGGACAGGGTCACATACTGTTTCAGGAATGCCTGCCCGGGCCACGAGGCCGGCAAGGACTCATGAAAAATGGCAAACAGTCCCACGATGGTGACAAGTGCTATGGCGAACGGTCGGGAGCTGGACGTCTTCGGCGGCGTGCCGGCGCGCCAGACCCGCTCCATGCGATCTTCGATGGTGCCGCCGAGGCTGACGCCAAGCAGGATGAGGGTGACGACCAGCGTGCCAAGCACGACAAAATGGCTTGGGTCGCGTGCGTAGGCATCGATCCACAGCGCGAACATGCCGGGCAGTACCTGACCGACTGCCCGGATAGCGCCGGAGACCAGGCTCAAACGGGTGGAATACTCGTCGGAACTGTCGATCGTCGCCGCCAGCGGATACATCGCGATGTAGATCGTGGCGAAGACGGTGATGAAGTAGATGATGCGGCGCCGCCACACCAGATTCCAGATGCCTTCCTGGGCCGCGCAGCGGGCGGCGGCCGCGGCCGGGCTCTCCTGAATACTTTGCGGCTGCAGTCCGGCGTCGTTCAGGATCTGGTAGTTCTGGGGAATGCCGATCGGCGCGTAGCGGTGCGCGCCGATGCGGGCGCGCATGATGGCGCTCTCGTGGATCGTCGGCGCATTGTTCTCGACATAGTCGTGCTCGCGCCATGAGAACCGGGTGTGGCTGAGGTCGGCGATCTTGCGCGGGCCGTAGCGGTAATAGCCGCCGAGGCCATTGCGTGAATCGTACAGCCGCCCGTCCTTGTCCCGACGCCATTGCGCATAGACCATCATGTCGGGGTCCGGGTCGTTCGGCGTGTTCGGCGCGGTCTTGAAGGCGAGGCCGCGCGCCTGTGCCTCTTTCATGATCCAGTACAGCGGAATGTGCGCCAGCGAGTCATCCGGGTAGCCGCCGCCGACATTGGAGTGCACGCCGCTGAACCAGACCTGGATCAGATTGTCGGGAGAAACGTCCTTCTCGTTCCACAAGACCGGGTGGAACGTGGTCCGTTCATCGTCCAGCGACAGCGCGTGGCAGGCGCGCGCAATGGCGGGATTGAACGAACGGTCGGGAAGCTCCAGCGGCCAGATCCACCGGCTCACCCCGGTCGCCATTTCGTCGATCGGCAACCCATACGCCGCGACCGTGTCCCAGAGCCCGAGGAATTCGATCCGGTCGATCGGCTGGTTGGCTTTCTTGTCGTAACGAATTCCGGCCAGGTAGAGAAAGACATCCCGGATGAACCTGAAGAGCGTTTCGATGCGCAGGAACGTGTGGAATTTCTCGGCGCGATAGGCGCGATAGGCCATCTTGGCGTTGCGGTAGAGCTCGGCGTCGGTCTCGCCGCGCACCAACCCCTGGTTCAAAACCAGGCCGATGACGACCCGCATGGTGAACGCGCCGCGGCTGAAGCCGAAGCCGAAGATCTGGTCGCCGGGCCGGTAGTTTCCGCAAAGAAATTTGTAGATGTCGAGGACGTTGCGTTTCAGGCCGTAGCCGAACACGCCGCCGAGGATTGCCAGTGGTTTGAACGAGGACGTGCCGACGCCGTCGTCATAAAACGCGACCTGATCGCTGTTGCGCAGATCCAGGCTCTCGAAGATGCGCCAGACGTTGGATTTCCAGACTTTGCTGGCCGAGTTTCCGGTGCCGTCGGATAACAGGACGATCCGCTTGGACATCGAAAGCCTCCGGATTCACGACGGGCGCGGCTTCGAAATTCGCCCGGCAGCGAGGCCGGGGCCAAGTGCGCCCAAAAAACCGACTACAATGCTATCAAGATTGCCGCGAATATACATCGATGCGCAATACGCACCAAGGTTGCAGCGTGGAATGGCCGGAAATTTGTCGTCGATCTGAGGCGGGCGCCGTTATCAACAGGTTTGTCCGCAACCGGAAAGGCGCGACATGGCGTGACGTCGAACGTTCACGCCCCCAACGGCCGCGCTTTCGCGCGGCCCGTCGTGGCAACCCGGGATCTGGTTACGCTGTCGCGGCGACCGGCCGGTATTCGCCGGCGCCCGCGGGCGTGATCGGCAGCCCGCCGTCGGCATATTCATTCAGCTTGTTGCGCAGCGTGCGGATCGAGATGCCGAGAATGTTCGCGGCATGGGTGCGATTGCCGAGGCAATGCTTCAGCGTCTCCAGGATCAGGTCGCGCTCGACGTCGGCGACGGTGCGGCCGACCAGTGCGCGGGTCACCTGCTCGGCGGCGAAGGTGGCGTGCGCCACCGCCGGCGCGGTCTTGGCGAGATCAAGACGATCGCCGTCCGGCGAGATGATGGCGTCGGGGCCGATCTCGTCGCCCGAGGCCATCAGCACCGCGCGGTGAATGGTGTTTTCCAGTTCGCGGACGTTGCCCTGCCAGCGGTTGGCGGTCAGCACGCGGCGCGCCTCGGCCGAGATCGGCCGCAGCGGCACGCCGTTGGCTTCGGCGTATTTCTTGGCGAAATGCTGCGCCAGCTCGAGGATGTCGGCCGGGCGTTCGCGCAGCGGCGGGATCTTCAGGTTGACGACGTTGAGCCGGAACAGCAGGTCCTCGCGGAACGAACCTTCGCGGACCACTTCGGCGAGGTTGCGGTTCGAGGTGGCGAGGATGCGGATATCGACCGGAACCGGCCGGGTGCCGCCGACGCGGTCGATCACCCGCTCCTGGATCGCGCGCAGCAGCTTGGATTGCAGCCGGATGTCCATTTCGGAAATTTCGTCGAGCAGCAGCGTGCCGCCGGTGGCCTCTTCGAATTTGCCGATGCGCCGCGCGACCGCACCGGTGAAGGCGCCTTTCTCGTGGCCGAACAGTTCGGATTCCAGGAGGTGCTCCGGGATCGCCGCGCAGTTGATGCTGATGAACGGCCGCTTGGCGCGATGCGAGCGATTGTGCACGTAGCGTGCCAGCACCTCCTTGCCGGTGCCGGATTCGCCGGTGATCATCACCGAGGCGTCGGAGCCGGCGATCTGCTGGGCGAGCTTGATGACCTTGGCCATCGCGTCGTCACGGTAGATCAGGTCGCGGGAGTCGTTGGCGACGGCGGCCAGCACCGCGGCGATCAGTTCCGGATCGGGCGGCAGCGGGATGTATTCCTTGGCGCCGGCGTGGATGGCGGCGACCGCGGCGCGGGCGTCACTGGTGATGCCGCAGGCCACGATCGGCACGTGGATGTGCTCGGCCTCCAGCCGCATCACGAGGTCGCGGATATCGAGCGCGACATCGACCAGCAGCAGGTCGGCGCCCTTGCCGCCGCGCAGCACCCGCATCGCCTGCTCGTGGTCCTCGGCGTGAACGACGGAAGCGCCGTTGTCCATGGCGATCTTGGTGGCCGTCGTGAGTTGGCCCTTCAGTGTGCCAACGATGAGAAGCCGCATCTGTTTTCTCCTGTTATTGAGGCCCGCGCCTTCGCGCCGGGTTCGTTAGGTGTTTCAGCCGCGTTCGGCCTTGATGATTTCCGTCATGGTGACGCCGAGCTTCTCTTCCACCAGCACGACCTCGCCGCGCGCCACCAGGCGGTCGTTGACGTAGATGTCGATGGCCTCGCCGACCCGGCGGTCGAGCTCCAATACGGTGCCCGGTCCCAGCCTGAGCAGTTCGCCGACATCCATCTTGGAGCGGCCGAGCACGGCGGAGACCTGCACCGGAACGTCGAACACCGCCTCGAGGTCGGCGGCGATCCGCGCGACCTGCTCGTCGTCGTTGTAGCCGACGTCGCCGATCGGCGGCGCATCGGCGGAGTTGAGATCGGGAAGCGGCACGTGGGTGTCGTTGTCACTCATGGTTCAGTCCTCATGCCGCCGGCTGGTTGCGCGACGTCATGTAGCGCCCGACCAGTTCGTTGATTTTCGCTTCGATCGCCACGCGCTCGAGCACCACGCCGCCGTCGGCCCATTCGATTCTGCAGTCGCCGGTGGCGATATCCGGCTCGGCCAGGATCACCAGCCGGCCCTGGAAGCCGCATTGCTTGGCCAGCGATTCGATCCGCTCTTTTGCGCCGTCGTAAAGCTGGTCGTTGATCCGGACCACCAGATGCGGCGTCGAGACCAGGTGGCGGAAGCAGTCGCTGACCAGCGTCATGATCTCGGTCAGCGGTTCGCCGGCGATCAGTTCGCTGCACAGCTTGCGCGCCACCGAGACCGCGACCTCGACGGCCTCGGTTTCCATGCGGGCTTCGATGCCGGCGTACCTCGCCGCGATGGCCTGGATCGCGCCGCCGATCTCGGCCAGCGCCTGGGCCGAGCGGCGATCGCTCTCCGCCTTGGCTTCGCGCTGCGCGGCCTCGAAACCGGTGCGGTAGCCGCGGGCCTCGGCGGCCGCCACCTGCTCGGCGATTTCCGCATCGGTCGCGCCCTTCTTGCGGCCGCCCTCGGGGGCGCCGAAATCCTGGTCGAACAGGAATTTTGCCGGTCCGCCCATCAGTACACCAACTCGTCGTCGGCGCGGTTCTTGGTCAGCATGATTTCACCTTTCGCCGCGAGATCCTTGGCCAGATTGACGAGCAGCGCCTGCGCCTCGTCGACGTCGCGCAGCCGCACCGGGCCGAGCGCGGCCATGTCGTCGAGCAGCATCTTGCCGGCGCGCGACGACATGTTGCCGAGGAAGAACGCCCGGACTTCCTCGTTGGCGCTCTTGAGCGCGACGCCGAGCTTGTCCTTGTCGACGTTGCGCATCAGGGTCTGCGCCGATGCCGCGTCGAGCTTGACGAGGTCGTCGAAGGTGAACATCAGCGCCTTGATGCGCTCGGCGGATTCCCGGTTGTCCTCTTCCAGCGAGGTGATGAAGCGGGTCTCGGTCTGGCGGTCGAAATTGTTGAAGATTTCAGCCATCACTTCGTGGGCGTCGCGGCGCCGGGTCTGCGACAGGTTGGACATGAATTCGCTGCGCAGCGTCTGTTCGACGCGCTCGATGACTTCCTTCTGCACCGCTTCCATCCGCAGCATGCGGCTGACCACGTCCAGCGCCATGTCCTCGGGCAGGATCGCCAACACCCGCGCGGCATGCTCGGGCTTTAATTTCGACAGCACCACCGCGGTGGTCTGCGGATATTCGTTCTTGAGGTAGTTGGCGAGCACCTCTTCCTGAACGTTGGAGAGCTTTTCCCACATGTTGCGGCCGGCCGGGCCGCGGATCTCTTCCATGATGCCGGTGACGCGGTCGCTCGGCAGGTACTGCTGGAGCAGCCGTTCGGTGGCGTCGAAGGTTCCCATCAAGGCGCCGGACGCCGACATCCGCGAGACGAATTCGAGCAGCAGGTCCTCGACGGTCTCGACCTCGACGGTGCCGAGCGACGACATCACCACCGAGAGGTCCTTGACCTCGTCGTCGTCGAGCAGCGCCCAGACCTTGCCGCCGTATTTTTCGCCGAGCGCCAGCATCAGGATAGCGGCGCGCTTCGGCCCGCTGAGCGGCTTGGAGGCCGGACGGTTGCCCTGGCGTTGCGCCAGACTGGCGACGACGCTGGCGATGTCGTTGGTGTTGGTGGTCTGCGGGACGGCCATCAGGTCACCGGCTCCGAAAGCCACTGACGGACAATGGCGGCGGTTTCGTTCGGGTTGCGATCAGCCAGTTCGCCGACGCGGTGCACCGACTGGGCGTGGACCTGGCCCTGGATCTGCGCGACGTCGATGGCGGTCTGCGGGCCGGCGAGCTGTTCCTCGGCGGTGCCGTCGGCCAGCGCCGGCAGCTGGGCAACCTCGGGGACCGGCTCGGAGGCCAGGATGCGTTTGACCAGCGGGCGGATCACCATGAACATCACCACCAGGCCAAGCAGCATCATCACCGCCAGTTCGATCACATACATCACGTCATCCTTGGTGAATTGCAGCATGCCGAGCCAGCCGGTCGGCTCGGTGGTCGGCACCACCGCAGGGCCCTCGGCGAATCTGAGGTTGACGACTTCGATCTGGTCGCCGCGCTTCTGGTCGAAGCCGATCGCCGACCGGACCAGCGCCGCGATGCGGTCGAGCTGTTCCTTGGTGCGCTCCTGGTAGACCTGCTCGCCCTTCTCGTTCTTCGAATAGCTGCCGTCGACCAGCACCGCGACCGAGATCCGGTTGACCCGTCCGGCCTCGGTGACCTCGGTCTTGGTGGTGCGGGAAATCTCGTAATTGTTGGTCTCTTCGCTCTTCTTGCTCTGGTCGCGGCCGGCGGCGGAGTTGTCGCCGCCCTGATTGCCCGGAAGTTCGTTGTTGACCGTGACCTGGCCGTCGCGGCCCGCGGTCGAGGTCTGTTCTTCGCGCGACTGGCTGGAGCGCAGCACCCGGCCTTCGGGATCGAAGCGATCCGAGGTCTGGGTGGTCTTGTTGTAGTCGAAGTCGGCGGTGAGCTGGACCCGGGCGCGGCCGGTGCCGACCACCGAGGAGACGATCGCCTCGACCTGGTTGCGCATCCGCTTCTCGAAGCCGGCGCGCCGTTCGTCCCCGGTGGCGCCTTCGTTCGAAGGATCCGCCGAGCCGTCGGCAAGCAGTTGTCCGGCTTCGTCGACGATGGAAACCCGTGTCGGCTTCAGGCCATTGACCGCCGAGGCGACGATATGGCGAACGGCGCGAACCTGCTGCGGCTCGAGGGCGCCGCGGACCCGCAGGACGATCGAGGCCGACGGCTCGGGAGTTTCGCGGGAAAACAGCGGCCGTTCCGGCAGCACCAGGTGAACCCGGGCGGACTGGATACGGTCGATCGCCTTGATGGTGCGGGCGAGCTCGCCCTCCAGCGCGCGCAGATGGTTGATGTTCTGGACGAAGCTGGTGGTGCCAAGCGCATCGGACTTGTCGAAGATCTCGTAGCCGACGCCGCCGCCCTTGGGCAGGCCGCCCTCGGCCAGTTTCATCCGCAGCCGGGTCACCTTGTCCTTCGGCACCATGATGGCGGCGCCGTCATTGCGCAGTTCGAACGGAATGGCCTGGCGTTCCAGGTCCTTGATGATGCTGGAGGAATCCTCGACGCTGAGGTCGGTGAACAGGGTGGTCATCTGCGGCGTGGTGACGCGCATGATGACGAACGCGAAGAACCCGATCAGCGCGGCGGTGACCGCGACCATCGCGGTCAGGCGTGCCGCGCCCAACCCTTTGAGAAAACTGATGAGAGCCTGCACGCACCCGCCCCTGAGATTCGGCACCGAAAGCCGACTGGGCAAATTTTGCCCATGGGATGGTTTCGATATGGTTAACGATGGTTAACGCGGGTCAAAAGAATGGCGAAATGGCGAAAGCCGGCCTTCCCGAAAGAAGCCGGTTTTCGTCAAATGCGCGATAAAGCCAGGAAATTTACTGGGATTTACAGTGATTTACTGGCGGTACTGCTGGATGCGGGTGGTCCGAAGTCCGGCCAGGCCGTGCTGATCGATCGAGAATTGCCAGGAAAGGAATTCGTCGACGGTCAGGGTGTAGCGGCTGCAGGCTTCCTCGAGGGAGAGCAGGCCGCCACGCACCGCGGCAACGACCTCGGCCTTGCGGCGGATCACCCACCGTTTGGTCCCGGGCGCGGGCAGATCCGCAATTGTTAACGGACTGCCGTCAGGCCCGATGACGTATTTTACCCTCGGGCGATGGGGTTCTGTCATGGCGTACTCACAAACTCTCAACCACTGAACTCACCGGAACAACCTACGCCTCCCGGCTTAAAATTTGCCTAAGCTCAAGACTCCAATGCGAATCTCCTTGAACATGACCAAAAATACGTGAGCCGGCTCCGCGGGGAGCCGGCTCAACCAGGCCGGGAATTGATGTCGAGGGCCGCCCCCGGCCCGCGGTCTCAGCTGCCTGACGAGCTCCGCACGATGCGCTTGATCTGATCGCTTGTGTAGTTTTGCCCGCCGATCGACAGCAAGGGCGGACTTGCCGTCAAATCGACAGAATCCACCACGCCTTGCACTTCAGTGGAAATCGCGACGTTGGCGCCGTTGGAATCCTTGCCGACGATCGTCATCTTGTAGTTTCCCTTCGGCCATTGTGCGCCGTCGTTGCCTTTGCCATCCCACAGGAAGCTGCCATCGCCCTTCTTCATTGAATAGGGGCGGCTATAGGCCGTCGCACCGGTCGAACTGGTGATGGTGATGGTGGCGGCCGCGTCGGCCGCCGCGTTGAAATTCCAGGTCGCAGACTTGTCGAACGCCGCGGTCGAGCCGTCGACCGAGACGGTCTGGCCGACGAAGACCAGGGCCTGGGTCGATTGCGCGGATTTTTCGATGCTCACCAGGTTGGCCAGCGCGTCGTTGCCCTTCATCTGCTGTTCGATGCCGGCGAACTGCACCAGCTGCTGGGTGAACTGGTTGGTGTCGAGTGGATCCAGCGGATTCTGGTTCTGCAACTGGGTGGTGAGCAGGGTCAGAAAGGTCTGGAAATTGTCGGCGATGCCCGGCGACTTGGTGCCCGTACTCGAGCCGGAGGTCGGGGGCACATAATTCGGGTTGGGCGCCGAGACCGGCGGGGCCGTTGTTGTTGCGTCAACCATGGTTGTCTCCTCAGATCCTGATGTCCACGCCGCTGTTCGATCCCAGCATGCGGCCGTAGCCGCGCTGCGCCGCCACCGCCGGCAGGGCGTCTTCCTCGCTGACGATCACGCGCTGGGCGTTGCGTCCGGAGTCGTTGCCGTTGTTCTGGCCCGACGACGACTGGTCGCGCAGGCTGAACTGCAGGCCGCCGTCACCGGTCTTGAGGCCGGCATCTTCCAGCGCCCGCTGCAATTGCGGCGCGTCCTGTCGCAGCATCGCCAGCGTCTCCGGCTTTTCGACCGTCAGATGCGAGGTCACCTGGCCGTGGCGGTCGACATCCATGCGGACATCGATGCGGCCGAGTTCTGCGGGGTCGAGGCGGATTTCGAACCGGCTGTTGCCGCGCTGGATGTTGGTAGCGATTTCGACCGCGACGCCGTCGAGCGGCACGGCGGCGGAGTTCGCCGCGGTTGCCGTCAGCTGTGCCGCCGGTGCGGCCGCAGTCGCGACGGACGGAAGTTGCGCCTGCTGCACGGTGTTGATGGCCAGTTGGGTGGGATCCGGAGCGGCGGTCTGTGCGACGGCGGCGGCCGCATGCTCATGGGAGTGAGGCGCGGCAATTGCCGGCGCATTGCCGCCGGATGCATCGGCCTTGGCGCCATCGCCGACCAGTTCGTGCTTGGGAGTGGCCTTGCCGGCCCCGTGTTGCACGACGCTGCCAGGGTCGGTTGCCTGGGGCGCTGCCGCCTCATCGGCCTTGTCGGTCTTCGCTTCGGTCTTGGACGACGCGGTGGTTTCGGTGGCGGCGCCCGCCGCCTTCGCCGTTGGTTTTGCAGCACCCGGCTTTGCCGCGGCGATCGCGGCGGCCAGAACCTGATCGGCCGGCGAGGTCGCGTCGGTCGGTACGACGGTCTGGTCGGTCGACGTGGTCGCCAACGCATCGCTGGTCGCGGCCTGCTGGGCCTTGAGCGCCGCGGCGGCGATCGCCAGCGGCGCCGTCGCTCCGGTCGTGCCCGTGGCCGCGGGGGCGGTGGCGGCGGCGGCGTCGCTGGT
>Ga0102590_1005014_pt1 | contig 10532 bp, 9 predicted proteins | sample AraplaMF_Col_mMF_FD_76859 | JGI IMG/M metagenome (GOLD analysis project Ga0102590, IMG submission 76859) | Arabidopsis root microbial communities from the University of North Carolina, USA - plate scrape MF_Col_mMF | ecosystem: Host-associated > Plants > Roots > Endosphere | place: USA...
TGATATGAACCTTCATTTTTCCGAGGATTTCGCCGGCTGGCCGCCGGAACAAACCGTATTTCCGATTGCCGGGCTGGATCTTCGGGTCCTGGCCGGGGACCACCCCTTCTATGTCGCGGAGCGCGAAGCAATCCGGGAAAATTGGGAGAAGGAGACAACTGCAAACTCGGCGCTGTTCGATGGCCGGATGGTTTTTCAAAAACGCCTGGCGCTGACCGATGCTGGTATAGCGAGCGAGGGGCACGTCATACCGTTTTCGACGTTCATGTGGTGGCGTCGTCAAGCGGATAGGCGCGGGGGCATCCATCTGTTCGCCTATCCCGTCCTTGAAACCGCCGATGGTGCGCTCGTGGCTATCCGCATGGGGAGCCACACGGCCAATCCGGGTCAGGTGTATTTTGCCGCCGGCTCGCTGGAACCTCAGGACATCTCCGGTGGTCGCTGCGACGTCGAAGAGAACATGCGTCGCGAGGTGAGGGAGGAAACGGGCCTCGACCTCAACGAGGCCGAAGCCGGTGACCGCTACTATGCAAGCCATGTCAGGCGCACGGTGACAGTGCTGCGGCTCTTCCGCTTCGATCTGACTGCCGAGGAGATGATTGAGAAGATCGAAGCACACATGCTGGTTGCTGATGACAAGGAGATTGCCGGCGCGGTTGCGATCCGTTCGGCCGATCCGAAAGCGCATCCCTACAATATTGCAATGCTCCCCGTGATCGACTGGTACTTTGGAGAAAAGCACGGCTCTTAAACGCCTTGCGCTCGGTCGCCCGGTCGGGCAGTTTGGCGAAACGAGGACCGAGACAGGAGGCCGATGTGGCGCGAAGCTACAGCGTCTATGACGTGTTCACCGACCGCAGACTCGCCGGAAATCCGCTCGCCGTCATCTTCGATGGCGACGAACTCAGCGGCGACGCCATGCAGGCGATCGCCAAGGAAATGAACCTCTCTGAAACGGTCTTCGTCCAACCAGCAAACAATCCAGCCTATACGGCTCGGATTCGTATTTTCACGCCTGGTCGTGAGTTGCCTTTTGCGGGACACCCGACGGTCGGCACCGCGATTGCTCTTGCCGAGCATGCGCACGGCAAGTCGACCATCGATCTCGTTTCAGTGCTGGAGGAAAATGTCGGGCCGGTGCGCTGCGCGGTTCGGCTTCGGGAGGGGGAGGCGAGTTTTGCCGAATTCGATCTGCCGCGGAAGTCGCAGCAGATCACCATGCCGCTCGACAAGCTCGGGATCGCCAATGCGTTGTCGCTGAAGACGACGGAAATTGGCTTTGAGAACCACGTACCGTCGCTTTGGAGTGCGGGAGTGCCGTTCCTCATGATTCCCGTTCACGATGTTGGCGCGGCGCAGCGAATGGATTTCGACCCGCAACTTTGGGAAGCGACCGTTCCTTTCGTCGATGGCGCACTTGCCTCGGCCTATATCTACTGTCGGGGTGGTGTAAATCATGCCGCGAAGTTCCATGCGCGGATGTTTGCAAGCGGCATGGGGATCGTTGAGGACCCGGCAACCGGGGCGGCAGTGGCCGCACTATCCGGCACCATTCACCATTTCGACCGCCTGACGGACGGACACCACGGGGTGATGATCGAGCAGGGCGTGGAAATGGGGCGGCCGTCCTTGATCCATCTGCATATGGATGTCGAAGGCGGAGCGATCTCGAATGCCCGGATTGGTGGGCAGGCGGTGCGTATCGCCAGCGGAACGCTGGACCTTTGATTTCATTGCATTTCAGCCATGCGCAAAAATCTTCGTCTTTAACCAAAGAATTTTCGGGCAGGTGCTAGACAAGCCGAACGATCCTGTTTATACGCCCCCTCACACCGCGCAACACGGCGGTTACGGGTGATTAGCTCAGTTGGTAGAGCAGCTGACTCTTAATCAGCGGGTCGTAGGTTCGAGCCCTACATCACCCACCATTTTTCTTATATATCAAAGATTTAAGAGGAAGCTCTCAAGTCGCGGCTTCCTCCCAAATCACCAACGTGACGCCGCTGCCGTTGCTCTCGGTCCCATAGCGCCGGAGCTCTCCGCTGTTGGGTTTCATGAGAGTTGGAACAACTGGCGGATTCGGGCCGCAACGGCATCGCTTCAACGCCGCGTGTGACTTTCTCAGTCGTTTGGAGGCGCTCAGCCTCCAGCTTTCTCGACAGGATGAGGCCAATCGCGACATTCAATTCGTTCTCCAACCGGTCGATCAAATGTATCCGCAAACTGTCAATCGCTCGACGGTGTCGCCGGCATTGGGGAGGCTAGCAGAAAGACGTCGCAAGACAATGGGAACCAACAGTCCGGCGTCGCGTTCTCAGTAGAGTTCCAAGGCGACCCGTTGGCCTTTCCAAACGTCCCTGTCATTTGCCCCGCTTCCTGCGGGGCTCCTTTCTGCCTCCGGAGGAGGGAGGAACTACTATGTCTCACAAGCGCTACAGTCGCCGCGACGAGCCGTTGCATTCGACAGACCTGTCGGTCTGCCACCGCGTGCTTGATCACATCCGCAACGAGCAGGAAATCGACGCCTCTTCGGATGAATCCGAGCGGATCGCCTCGATCATCATTGAGTTTTACCGCCAGGGTGTCCGCGACGAGAAGCAATTGCGTGCATTAATCGATACCGCGCGTGGGTTTACGCCACGGCCGGCATAGGCAACGAAAGATCCTCGGGAACCGAATCGGAACGAGGACGTTTTCAGTTCAGGCCGTGCCGCCCTAGGCACGTCGTTTTGAGATGTCACGATTTTCAAGAGCCCCGCCGACACCGCGGGGCTCTCTTGCGTTTGAGATGTCTGATGGTGATAGGACTTAGGTCCTATAAGACCAAAAAATGCTGAACTACCGCCACGTCAACGCGTTAAGTCTCCATAGAAAGGAGACTGACCATGAAACGGTTGATTATCGCAGTGGCCGGCCTCGCAGCAGTACTGGTGAGTGCTCCTGCCGGCGCGCAAGGTGTTTATTTCGAATTCGGCTCCGGCGGCCCAAGGTACTATGACGATCCGCCACCACCTCGCTATTACCGATACGGTCCAAGATACCGTGACTACGATCGGCCGCGTTACGCTTACCGCGACGTATGCTGGCGGGTGCCTTACCAGCACCGGAGTCATAACCACTACATCACCAGGTACAGAACGGTTTGCGAATAGGGAACAGCCTCGCGTAAAGCGAGGCACTTCTCGTTTGATAGCTTGCCGCCCCTCCGATCGGGAGCCAGCTGCAAGCTAGACTCTCCCCCAGCTGTTCGTTTCATCGATACAAGGACGGCTTTTCTGGGAGCTCGACGGCCGCACGGTTTCCCGTCTTCCAGGCATGCAGGCAGGCCTTTGTCACCAGCATTGCCATGTAGCCGTCCCATGCACTTGAGCCTGAGGGCGTCCGTGTGAGTATGCCCGCCGTCCAGGCTTCCAACTGCGCGCGATAGGCCTGCCGGAACCGTGGCCGCCAATCGGCAGGCGTTCGAAAGCCATCGTGGCCTTTGGCGCGGAGCGTCGTCGCCGGACTGGGGTCCAAAGCGACGGTTCCGTCCTCGCAGACGAGTTCGGCCCGGACGTCGTAGCCATACTGCGCGTCAGTGAAGACCTCGATGTCGACTACGACACCGGACGCAGTTTGCAGCAAGATGAACTGCGGTTGTCTGTTCGGGGCGTTTCGCGTTGCCGGTGGGCTGGCGACGATCGCTGAGGTGATCTCTTCACCGAGAAGATACCGAGCGATGTCGCATTCGTGGCCGGCAGAATTGGCAATCACCAGTTCCGATGTGAGGTAGTCCGGGCCGACGGCGTTTCGGTGAACACAATGGAGGAAAAGCGGTCGCCCAAGTTCACCGGAGGCGAGCGCTTGTTTCATCTCGACGTAACCGGCATCAAAGCGCCGCATGAAACCGACCTGCACGAGACGCTTTCCGGCTGCGACTTCCGCTCGAATGATCGCCTCGGCATCCTCCAGGCTTGCCGCCAGCGGCTTCTCGACGAGGACGGGCTTTCCCGCGGCAATCGCCTTCAGCGCCAGCGCTGCATGAGTGCCATCAGGCGAGCAGACCATCACGGCATCGACGTCGCGATCGCTGATCAGCGCATCTGCATTCGCGATGGCGCGCACGCTCAGGGATGCGGCAATGTTTTCGGCGCGACCGCGATCGAAATCCTGCACGGCGACCAGCCTAGCGTTTGCGACGCCGTCCGCGAGAAGGGCCGCGTGATCGGCACCCATGACGCCGGTTCCGATGATGCCGATCCTGGCCTCTTTCATTGCCCCTCCCATTCGAAAAATCGCTGCCTATCGGCAAGTCTATGACCGTGACAGGAGAGATTTCAAGCTCACTGCGGCCGACGATAACGCGTCCGGCGCGGGCCTTGCGCGCTGCGCTATCAACATCTCGGCCACTTTGATGTCCCGCGCAATCCGGTTGCCGCGTCCCCAGCCACTCGCCGCAAGGATCCGATGATCATCGGCGAGGTGAAATAAAATCACCGCCTCCTCGTCGATTTGCCGAGTGATCGTGCTCGTTGCCTCATTGGCCAAGCCGGCGATCTGCAGCGAGAAATCGTATTGGTCCGACCAGAACCAGGGAATGATCTCATAAGGCTTTTCCGCGCCCAGCATATTGGCGGATGCATGTGCCCCCTGATCCTGCGCGTTGCGCCACGCCTCCAGACGGATCCTCTTGTCTCCGTAGGGGAAGGAGCAGCAATCTCCAGCGGCGTAGATCGCCGGATCGCTCGTCTGCAGCGCGGCGTTGACGGCGATACCATTCTCGACCGAAAGGCCCGCCTGTTGCGCGAGTTCGCAGCGAGGTTCGGCGCCGATACCGACGACCAGGGTCGTTGCGTCCAGCACTTCACCCTCGTTAAGGGATAGAGTGATGCCAGCGGCGTGCGCCGCGATTCGCCCGGCGCTTGTACCGCAAAGGATGCGCACGCCATGGCTCTCGTGGAGCGCATGAACGCGCGAAGCGATCGCTTCCGGTACTGCCCGCATCAGGATGCGGGGCTGAGCTTCGATGACCGTGACCTCGAGACCTCTTTGCCTTGCCGCTGTAGCGAGCTCCAAACCAATGAAGCCCGCGCCGATGATCGCCAGATGTCCACCGGGGACAAGACGCTGCGACAGCCGCTGTGCATCGTCGTGCGTGCGCAGATAGAAGACATGCTCCATGCCTTCCAGAGAGGGGAGCCTGCGTGGTGACGAACCTGTCGCGAGCAGCAGTTTATCATAGGCAACGCGGCGTCCGCTCGCCAGTTCTACCGAACGGCTCTCGCGCTCCAATATGACGGCGGTGTCACCCGTCATCATCTCGATCGACCGCTCCGCGAGCACGGCGCTGCTGACGATGAAGGGAGGCTCGATGCCTTCCGACGACATCAGGTGCTCTTTCGATAGGGGCGGACGCTCATAGGGAAGGTGCCGTTCCTCGCCAATCAAGGTGATGCGACCGGCAAATCCGTGATCGCGTAGCGCGAGCGCTGCTCTGGCGCCACACTGACCGCCGCCGACAATGACAAACTCCTGCATGGCGCGTCACTCCAGGCCGAGGTAGACGCTGCCGTCTTCCACCTTTGTTCGGTAGATTCTGAGATTGACACAGACAGGGGCCCCGCGCGCCTCGCCGGTGCGGTAGTCAAACCTGCCATTGTGTTTTGGACACTCGATGATGTTGTCCATCACCAATCCGTCGGCGAGATGCACCTTTTCGTGGGAGCACATTCCATCGGTCGCATAGAAGCTGTCATCAGGACTCCGGTAGATGGCGAAGGTCTTGCCTTCGTGATCAAAACGGATCACGTCCTCATTGTCGATGTCATCGATCCCACAGGCCTTAATCCACGCGCTCATCAGGTCCTCCCAAGCTTGCATTGCTTGATTGAGGCTAGGCCAAAACGCGCTTTCGCGCGGTAGAAAAAATGATCAAAAAACCTCAAGTGTCGATAGCGTGCCTCGGAGAGCTGGATGCGGAACGGGATCTGCTCCTGATGAAAAGACTTCATCCGCGATGGCGGGAGTGGCCGGGCCGGCGAGAGAGTTGTGGCATAGCCAGGGCGCGCCATTGCTGCAGGCGCGCTCTGGTGCTGCGAGGGAAGCTCAGTCTTTGTGGACCGAGACTACGACACGCCTAATACAGTACCACGCTTCTGATGCTTTCGCCGGAATGCATGAGTTCGAAGCCCTTGTTGATGTCTTCGAGGGCCAGGGTGTGGGTGATCATCGGATCGATCTCGATCTTGCCCTGCATGTACCAGTCGACGATCTTCGGGACGTCGGTGCGGCCGCGGGCGCCGCCGAAGGCGGTGCCCATCCAGGAGCGGCCGGTGACCAGCTGGAACGGTCGGGTGGCGATCTCCTGGCCGGCGCCGGCAACGCCGATGACCACCGACTTGCCCCAGCCGCGATGGCTGGCTTCCAGCGCCTGGCGCATCACCTTGGTGTTGCCGGTGCAGTCGAAGGTGTAGTCGGCGCCGCCGATCTGGTCGGCACCGCGCTTCGTCATGTTGACGAGGTAGGGAACGATGTCGTCACCGACCTCCTTCGGATTGACGAAATGCGTCATGCCGAAGCGCTCGCCCCAGGCCTTCTTGTCGTTGTTCAAATCAACGCCGATGATCATGTCGGCGCCAGCAAGGCGCAGGCCCTGGATGACGTTGAGGCCGATGCCGCCAAGCCCGAAGACGATGGCGGTCGCGCCCATCTCCACCTTGGCGGTGTTGACGACGGCGCCGATGCCCGTGGTGACGCCGCAACCGATATAGCAGATCTTGTCGAACGGCGCGTCCGGATTGACCTTGGCAACGGCAATCTCCGGCAGCACCGTGTAATTGGCGAAGGTCGAGCAGCCCATGTAGTGATGGATCTTGTCCTTGCCGATCGAAAACCGCGAGGTGCCGTCCGGCATCAGCCCCTGGCCCTGGGTGGAGCGGATGGCGGTGCACAGATTGGTCTTGCGCGACAGGCAGGACGGGCATTCGCGGCATTCCGGCGTATAGAGCGGAATGACGTGGTCGCCCTTCTTCACCGAGGTCACACCCGGGCCGACATCGACGACGATGCCGGCACCCTCATGGCCGAGGATCGCTGGAAACAGGCCTTCCGGATCGGCGCCCGACAGCGTGAAGTCGTCGGTGTGGCAGATGCCCGTCGCCTTCACCTCGACCAGCACTTCGCCGGCCCGCGGTCCCTCCAGCTGAACGGTCATCACTTCAAGCGGCTTGCCAGCGGCAACGGCAACGGCGGCGCGAACGTCCATGTCAGGTGTCTCCTGCTGATTTGATAGCGCGGACCTTTGCACGCACGGCGCGGACGGCTCAAGGAAAAACTGTCCGTGACCATGAGTTTCCCTTCCGAATACACTGATTGCGCCAGGCGTTATACGGCCTGCGTCAAAAGAGCGTTTCAGTTGCGAAAATAATGGCATAGCCGTGTACTGCGATGGCCGCGTAGAGACCGAAGGCAACCAGCATGCGCTCGCCATCCCTCATCTCTTCGAGCATCTGGCGCGGCTTCACCGAGCCGCCACTGACGAGGCTGACAAGCGTGAAGACGAGCAGGCCCGCCGTCAGCATGTTCGCGGGCAAACCGACCTCGAATCCAATGCCGAGAATGCAGAGCGTCACCACAAAACTGGCTGCAATCTGCGACCTTCGCGTACGGAAGATCTGCCGAAGAACCTGACCTCCATCGAAACGATGCATCGGCAGCAGGTTCAGCAAGTTGAAAGCGCCGAGGATCAACGTGAAAATGAGCAGAGGTCCGCGTGACGCCACGGGCAGTAGGCCGGCATCCGAAAGCTGCGCGGCGACCGCAAGAATTGGAACCACAAAGGCCGACATTCCCGCGCCCATCAGCGCACAGGTTGCCACCTCGAACAGCGAGCGGTACGGCCTCCCGCCGATAGCGATGCCTCCAAGCAGCGGGACAAAGATCATCCTGACGGATGCATGACCGAACATGCGGTAGGCCGCCATATGCCCCAATTCATGCAACACGACGACCAGCGTCAGGAAGGTCGAGAGCATCAGGCCACCCGCATCGAACCCAAAGAAGGGCCAGAGCAGCAGAGTCGATACCACAGCAAGACCGCCTTGGACCCACGGTCGCTCAAAGTGACCCTGCGGCAGCGATTCGCCTGTCTTCAACCATCCGTCGAGCGCCTTCATTTCCCGGCGCAGAACAAAATAGCGAAACATGAGGAAAGCCAGTCCGCGGTATCTGTCCGTCTGCTCGACCTCCAGCAGGGCACCATCCGGTGTTGGTCGAATGATGCGCCGCTCCCGGTAATCGTTCCAGAATGAGGGATCGAGCGTGCTGTCATCGATGATGCGAGCCTGGAATCCTTGGGCATTCTTCGCGACCGATGGCAGCGGTTCCAACGCAAGCAGTCGGCGCGACGGCGCACCGTTCTTGTCGAGATGCTGGTAAGTCTGCTCCACGATACCGCATCGATTAGCAAGCGCACGACTGCTGATGACCGAGTGGTGCCACGACGCCTCCGAACCAGCGGGATTCATCGCGTTCCAGAGTATGTCGGGGGAGCATTGATAGGTTCGGCTGAGGCAGATGGTTCTACGTCCCAGCGGGACGCGCATCAGAAGCCAAAGAAGGCCGAGATTTGTGACCAGCAAGAGGATCGCCGATTGCAGCGCCGTCATTTGCTACCTCCACCCGGCATCCTGCCGGGCGGACCACGATAGGCAGTCAGCCGTTAATAAAACCTGACCGGCGAGACAGGAAAGGCGGCAGGGCGCTGGTCAGGCAAATTCCAGAATGACGGCATCAACAGCAAGGCTCTCTCCGGGCTTGGCGTTGATTTTACCGACGACCAGATCTCGCTCCGCGCGCAGGACGTTCTCCATTTTCATGGCTTCCACCACGGCAAGCGTTTCACCAGCTTTGACTTCCTGGCCCTCGACCACGGCAATGGAAACGACGAGGCCGGGCATTGGGCACAGCAACAGCTTCGACATATCGGGCGGAAGCTTCACCGGCATCAGCTTATCGAGCGCGGCGTGCCGCGGCATCAACGCCTTGGCCTTCAGAGATATCCCCTGCCAGTCCAGCCTGTGACCGTTAAGAACCGGGCGGATTTGTGCAATTACGTTTTGGCCCGCGACCTTGCCGTGCCAAACGGCGTCGCCGGGTCTCCAGTCGGTGACGACGTTGGAAATCCTGCCACCGATCTCGATGTCCATGTCGAACGGGATCGTCACCAGCCCGTCAACCAAACGCGCATCAACGTAACTGTCACCGAGCCTGACAGTCCAGTCGTCGCGGGTCGCACCGGTGGGAGCGCGCAAGCGGTCGGCGAAGCGCTCTCGACGATTGGCCTCAATGAGAGAGGCCGAAAGAGCGACCGCCGCGAGAGTCGCTTGCTGGTCTGCATCGGGCACCATCGGCGCAAAGCCATCCGGATACTCCTCGGCGATGAAGCCGGTAGACAGGCGCCCCTCGCGCCAGCGGGGGTGCTTCATCAGGGCGGCGAGAAAGGGGACGTTGTGTTCGATTCCATCGACAACGAAACCGTCGAGCGCCTCATTCATCGCTTCGATCGCCTCCAGGCGTGTCGGTGCCCAGGTGCAGAGTTTCGCGATCATCGGGTCGTAGTACATCGAAATCTCGGCACCCTCGAAGACGCCGGTGTCATTGCGCACGATGGCGCTTCCGGACCTGCCTTCCGCAGGCGGGCGATACCGCGTCAGCCGACCGATCGAGGGCAGAAAATTGCGATAGGGATCCTCGGCATACAACCGGCTCTCGATCGCCCAGCCGTTCAGCTTTATGTCGCCCTGCACGAACGGAAGCTTCTCGCCAGCTGCAACGCGGATCATTTGCTCGACCAGATCGATACCGGTCACCAGCTCCGTAACCGGATGCTCGACCTGCAGGCGCGTGTTCATTTCCAGAAAATAGAAATTGCGGTCACGATCGACGATGAATTCGACTGTGCCGGCGCTTTGATATTCCACGGCGCGGGCAAGCGCGACCGATTGCTCACCCATCGCTGCGCGGGTGTTGGCATCGAGGAAGGGCGAGGGGGCTTCTTCGACGACTTTTTGATTGCGGCGCTGAATCGAGCATTCGCGTTCGCCGAGATAGATGACGTTGCCGTGCGCGTCGGCGAGCACCTGAATCTCGATATGGCGGGGCTCGACAACGTATTTTTCGATGAAGACACGGTCGTCACCAAAGGAACTCTTCGCTTCGGAACGTGCCCGGTCGAAACCGTCGCGCACATCCACTTCGTTCCACGCAATCCGCATACCCTTGCCGCCGCCGCCGGCGGACGCCTTGATCATAACGGGATAGCCGATCTCGGCGGCGATCTTTTCCGCGTGACCCGCATCCTCGATCACGCCGAGATAGCCGGGGACGGTCGAGACCTTGGCGGCGTTGGCAAACTTCTTCGATTCGATCTTGTCGCCCATCGCCATGATGGCCTTCGGCTTCGGACCGATGAAGACAATTCCTTCCTTTTCCAATGCCTCGCAAAACGACGCTCGTTCGGACAGAAAACCGTAGCCGGGATGGACCGCTTCGGC
>Ga0102590_1005020_pt1 | contig 10523 bp, 10 predicted proteins | sample AraplaMF_Col_mMF_FD_76859 | JGI IMG/M metagenome (GOLD analysis project Ga0102590, IMG submission 76859) | Arabidopsis root microbial communities from the University of North Carolina, USA - plate scrape MF_Col_mMF | ecosystem: Host-associated > Plants > Roots > Endosphere | place: USA...
TCGCCGACCAGGTCGTTGATCTCGATCACCTGGCCCAGGATCTGGTCCAGGGTCTGGCCGGTCTCGCCGACCAGCTTGACGCCCTTGTCGACCTGTTCGCTGGAGGCGCGGATCAGGCCCTTGATCTCCTTGGCGGCGTCGGCCGAGCGCTGGGCCAGGGCCCGCACTTCCTGCGCCACCACCGCGAAGCCACGGCCGGCGTCGCCGGCGCGAGCCGCCTCGACCCCGGCGTTCAGGGCCAGCAGGTTGGTCTGGAAGGCGATCTCGTCGATGACGCCGATGATCTGGGTGATCGACTGCGAGGACTTCTCGATGCCGCCCATGGCCTCGACGGCCTCGCGCACCACCTTGCCGCTCTTCTCGGCGTTGGACTTGGCGCTCTGGGTCACGCCGCGCGCCTTCTCGGCGTTGTCCGAGCTCTTGGTCACGGTGGCGGTGATCTGGTCGAGGGCGGCGGCGGTGCGCTCCAGGCCAGAGGCTTGGCGCTCGGTGCGCTGGGCCAGGTCTTCGGCCGCGGCGGCGATGTCGCCGCAGCCGGCGCGGAGGCTCTGGGCCGCGCCCAGGATGCCGGCCAGGGTCTGCTGCAGGTTGTCGACGGCGGCGTTGAAGTCGCTGGGGATCTGGCGGGCCTCGGCGGGGAAGGCGTCTTCGCGCACGCGCGCGACCAGGTCGCCCTGGGCCAGCTTCTCGACGCCCTGCCCCATGGCGTTCAGCGCGGTCAGCTGGGTGCGGGCGTAGGTCTCCAGGTCCTGGGTCCGCTTCTGCTGTTCGGCGTCGGCGGCGGCGCGCTGGGCGTCCTCGGCGGCCCGGGCCGCCTGCTCGCCGGCCAGCCTGCGCTGGACGCCGTCCAGGCCCTTGGCCAAGTCGCGGACCTGCGCGTCGTCGGTGTCGGGCGAGGCCAGCGGGCGGTCGTACTGGCCCGCGCCCAGGGCGTCGACCGAGCGGCCCAGGCCATCCAGGGCGCGACGCGTAGCGTCACTCCAAGCCAAGAGCCCGATGATCAGGGTCGCGACCAGCGTGGCCATGCCGGCCATGCTGAACGGCGAGACCAGGCCCGGTCCGCCGAACGCCGCCCAGCCCAGCTGGCCCAGGCCCGCGATCAGGCCGAGGACGACGATCAGCCTCCAACCCAGAGGCAGCCGATTGAACCCGCTCATGCTCTCGAATCTCCACGGCCCAGCAGGCCTGGACCGAGAAATGGCGACTGAGTCCTAACGGCTCATTAACCATACCAGGGCCGCGACATTTTGGCGGGGATTGACGTCCGCCTCGATTGAATATAACTATTTAGTTATGGAACTGATGAGTTATGGAAGCCCGGCAACCCTCGACGCCACCTTCGCCGCCCTGGCCGATCCGACCCGGCGCGCCATCCTGGCGCGGCTGGCCGACGGCGAGGCCTCGGTGGGCGAACTGGCCGCGCCGTTCTCGATGAGCCAGCCGGCGATCTCCAAGCATCTGAAGGTGCTGGAGAAGGCCGGACTGGTCTCGCGGGGCCGCGACGCCCAGCGCCGTCCGGTGCGGGTCGAGGAAAAGCCCCTGGCCGAGGCCACCGCCTGGCTGGAGGCCTACCGACGGACGCTGGAGGTCAACTTCCAGCGCCTGGACGCCCTGCTCGACGAACTGAAATCCACCCAGGGGCGCTGAAGCGCCCTCCCCATTCAGAAGGAAACGGACCATGGCCCAAGACAAGCTGACCTTCGTCACCGCGGGCGATCGCGAGGTGGTGTTCACCCGCGCCTTCGCCGCGTCGCGCGAGATGATCTTCGACTGCCTGACCAAGCCGGAGCTGGTGAAGCGCTGGCTGCTGGGCCCGCCGGGCTGGACCATGCCGGTCTGCGAGATCGACCTGCGGGTGGGCGGCAAGTTCCGTTATGTCTGGCGCAACGAGGACGGCCGCGACATGGCCATGGCCGGCGTCTATCGCGAGATCGCCGCGCCGGAGCGGATCGTCCACAACGAGGCGTTCGACGACAACTGGACCGGCGGCGAGACCACGGTCACCTCCACCCTGAGCGAGGCCGGCGGCCGCACCACCCTGACCACCTCGGTGATCTACGCCAATGAGCAGGCGCGCCAGGGCGCCCTGGTCAGCGGCATGACCGACGGCATGGAGTACGGCTACAGCCGTCTCGACGCCCTGCTCGAAACCGTCTGACGGCGGCAACCAGGGGACCGGCCATGGATCAGCGCCTCGCCGACGCCATGGCCGCCCTGCGATCGGCGGCCACCGCCCACGACCTGGCCAATCTGGATCGGTTCGGCATCGTCGCGCCCACCGCCCTGGGGGTGTCGATGGCCAATCTCCAGAAGATCGCCAAGCGCCTGGGCCGCGACCACGACCTGGCCGCCGCCCTGTGGGCCACCGGGGTCTACGAGGCGCGGATGCTGGCCTGCCTGGTCGACGACGTCGAGCAGGTGACGCCCGAGCAGATGGACGCCTGGCGGGGCGAGTTCGACAACTGGGCGATCGTCGACACCGCCTGCTTCAAACTGTTCGACCGCTCGCCCCACGCCTGGGCCAGGATCGCCGCCTGGGCCCCGTTGAACGACGAGTTCGGCCGCCGGGCCGCCTTCGCCCTGCTGGCCTGCCTGGCCCTGCACGGCAAGGACCGCGACGACCAGCCGTTCCTGGACGGCCTGGCGCTGATCGAACGCGCGGCCGGCGATGATCGGAACTTCGTCAAGAAGGCCGTGAACTGGGCGCTGCGGGCGATCGGACTGCGCGAGAGTCCGGTCCTGAAAGCCGCCGCGCTCGAGACCGCCCGCCGCCTGGCCGCCTCGCCCGAGGCCTCGGCGCGGTGGATCGGCAAGGACGCCATGCGGGCGCTGGAGAAGGCGGCGGCGCGGCCCTGATCCGGCCGTTCGCAGCCGCTCCACCGCGCTTCGAAGAAAATCCGACCCGGCGATGTCGTGCCGGGCCCTACCCAAACGTCTTTCCTTCAACAGCTCCCAAGGAGACCGTCGATGAGTGAGCTTGCCCTGCGTACCTCGCCCCTGAGCATCGGCCGGAGCGTGCTGGCCGTGATCGCCGGCTTCCTGGTCGTGGTCGTGCTGTCCACCGCCACCGACGCGGTGCTGCACGCCGCCAAGGTCTATCCGCCGCCGGAACAGGGGATGCACGACCCGCTGCTGAACCTGCTGGCCCTGGCCTATCGCAACGTCTTCACCCTGCTCGGTGGCTGGATCACCGCCAGGCTGGCGCCCAACACCCCGCTGCGCCACGCCTTCATCCTGGGCGTGCTGGGCCTGATCGCCGGTACGGCGGGGGTGATCGCCACCTGGAACCTGGGCCTGGGGCCGCACTGGTACCCGATCCTGCTGGCCGTCACCGGCCTGCCGCTGTGCTGGATCGGCGGCTGGCTGGCCGTGCGGGGGCGAGCGCGATGAGGCTCTCGCGAGGCGGATGGGGCGTGGTGGCGGAGGTCGCAGCCACGCGCCTGCCCCAGTCCGCTCCACCTGTTGTCATCCCGGAAGCGCGCAGCGCTGTCCGGGACCCAGGGGCCGGCGCACTGCGGGTTGCCCTGGGTCCCGGCTCTCCGCTCCGCTACGGCCGGGATGACAACCTCATGGAACATTGAAAACCCTACTTGCCGACGCCCACCTTCGTCGCCTTCTGCAGCAGCAGCCGCTCCCAGTCGCCGCCTTCGGTCGCCCAGACGTCGTCGTCCAGCTTGTGGAATACATAGACGCTGCGCCGCGTGGCGTCGGCCATGACGATGTCGCCGTTCTGGCCCACCCGCCAGGCGTAGAGGTCGTCCCAGCGCGGAACCGCGTCCTTGCAGGCCTTCGGCGCCACCAGCTGGAAACCGCCGATCACCCCGGCCGCATTGAACCTGACCGTGCAGACGTCTGCCCCCTCCCCGTCCTTGCCGACGCTCCAGGCGCCCACATAGGCCTTGGGACCGGTGGGCAGGGCGTCGTCGGCCGCCTTGGGCGGGGGCTTGGCGGGCTTGGACGGGGCGGCGTGGGCTGAAGGCGCGAAGGACACGGTCGCCAACACGGCGAGCAACAGGATCGGACGCATTGGAGCCCCTCCGTTTTCCGGATCGGACCACGCGGAGTGATGCACGTCCAGCGCGAGGCTCGCTTTTTACTCTCCTTTTCAGCCGTCATCCCGGGCTTAGTGCCCGAGACCCCTGCTTCAGTTCGCACGTGAAGCGCAAGCGGTTCGATAGCGAACCGCCCCACTCGCACTTGCGGGGGACAGAGGGGTCCCGGGCACAAGGCCCGGGATGACGGCCCATAGAAAAGCTAAGGGAAATGCGCGAGCTCAGCCCCGCTCGACCAGCACCCCCGGCCGCGCCGCATCCAGCCCGAACGTCACCGGCAAATGCCGCACGTGCGGGGTCTGCAGGTTCAGGGCCTTGGCCCCGCGCGCCACGGCCAGCTTGCCCAGGGCCGTCGGGCCGAAGCCGTCCTGGATGCGCGGCCGGGCGCCCAGCCGGCGGCGCAGCACGCCGTTGGCGTAGATGACGTTGGCCCGCATCAGGGCCGGCGGCGTCATGAACTCGATCGAGATCGAGACGTTCAGCATCGGGCCGTTCTCAATCCGGTGCGGAGCGTTCTGCCGCCAGGTGACCATGGTCCCGGGCGTCAGGTCATAGGCCTGGGCGCCCGCGTCCCAGGCGGGATCGAAGGCGAACTGCTCGGCCGTCTCCTTCAGGACGATCTTCTCCAGCGCCAGCTCGCCCACATAGGGGTCGGCGACCGGATAGACCCAGACCTTCTTCTGTCCGCGGATCTGCCACAGCGACACCAGCGGCACGTCCAGGTGATAGAAGACCTGGGCGTTTGCGCTGCTGATCAGCATGCCGAGGTCCCGCTTGAAGGTCTTCAGGCCCGGCGCGCAGGCCTCCTTCTCGGCGAAGATCTCGTCGCACAGAGCGGCGTATTCCGGGACGAAGTCGTTGGTCTTGCGCAGGTTCAGCCAGATGCGGCCGGCCTTGGTGGCCTCCAGCAGCTGGTCGCCGGTGAGGGTCCCCGCCGCGCCCTTGCGCCAGGTGGTCCAGGCCTTGGGATCCTCGCCCATGGTGAAGACGCCCAGGTGCTCGCGCGGATACTGGTCCAGGAGGCGCGCCAGGCCCTCGTCGTCGAACATCGGCCGCTCGTGCAGGCCGTGTTGGAACACCAGGTTCTCGCGGCCGAACGCCTTGGCCTTGTCGTCGGTCCAGTCGCTGATGATGCTCACGACGCGGTCCTTCCGTAGAAGTGGATCTTGAACGGGCCCCACCACAGGGTCTTGCCCAGGCCGCGGGCGGCGCGGTCCAGCCATTCGGCGCGGTCGCCCGCCCGAGTCAGCCATTTGAAGCCGGCCACCAGGCCGAACAGCGCGCCCTGCACCACCCCGACGGCCATCCAGCGGGCCACGCCCACGCGGTCGGGCGGGACGGCGGCGGCGCAGTGCGAGGTCGGGCCCTGGCCGTAGGCGAAGGCGCGGCGGATCGTGTAGTCCAGGCTGAGGCGATCGGGCACGGGGTCTTCCCAGACCCAGGCCGCCGGCTCCCAGGCGAAGCGCGCCCCGCCGGCTTTCATGTGGCCGAACAGCATGTCGTCCTCGCCGCCGATGTGGTTGCGCTCCACGGCGAAGGGCGCGACCGGATCGGGCAAGGCGGCGCGGCGCAGCAGGCTGTCGCCGCAGCCGTAATAGTGGTCGATGATCCCGGCCTCGGCGGGACCCAGGCGCGAGAAGAAGCGCTCCAGATAGTCGCGATGGGCGGTGACGCTGGCCGGGGCGCGGGCCCGGACCGGGCCGAACACGACGTCGGCCTGGTAGCGCGCCTGGGCCGCCAGCAGGGCCGCCAGCCAGCCGGCCGGCGCCTCCTCGTCGTCGTCCAGGAAGGCGATCAGGTCGCCGGACGCCTTGGCCATGCCGGCGTTGCGGGCGTGGGCCACGCCGGGGCGCGGCTCGTGGACATAGTGGACCGGAAACGGCGCCTGCCCGGCCAGTTCGGCGACGGTCCCTTGCGCCGACGGCGCCTGGTCGTTGTCCACGACCACCAGCTCCAGGCCGGCGAAATCGACGCCTTCCTGGGCGCACACCGAACGGACCGCGGCGGCCAGGCCGTGCGGACGCCGCTGGGTGGGGATCATGACCGTGACGCGCATGCGGACTCCAGGCTTTGGCGGAGCTTAGCCGCCTCGCCTTTGCGCTTGGTTAGCGAAGGCGTCGACCAGGCCGCGCACCCGGCCGCCCAGGGTCAGCTCGACGCTGGCGATGGCTTCCATCCGCCGGCTCAGCCGCCCGACCGGCCCCGCGCCGTGCGAGCCGGCCAGGGCCAGAACCCCGTCCAGCGAGCTGGCCACGCGGCCGGCCATGGTCGCGGCCGTGGCCGTGCCGTCGCCGATCCGGACCTGGCTCAGGGCGTAGGCGCCCTTGTAGTGGTCGTGGCCGGGGCCCAGGTCGTAGTGGCGCAGGCCCAGCTCCGGCATGGCGGCGATGGCGCGCATGAAGAAGATCTGGCCCGGCGACCACTCGCCATAGGCCGGATTGGTCGAGGCGATCCACGGGTGGTAGACGCCGTCCAGCCGCACGCCGAAATGGCCGGCCACCAGCTGGCCGCCGGCGTAGAGGTTGATCATCAGCCCCTGGAACGGCCCGGTCTGCTTCAGGAACAGGTCCGTCAGCAGGCCGCGCACCCAGTCGGGACGCAGGAAGTCGTGGACGCCCGTGCGCTCCAGCTGCTCGCGCTTCCAGGCGATCAGCTGGTCGAAGGCTTCCTGCGAGCGGTCGGGGGCGACCAGCTCGATGGTCCCCATCTCGCGTTCCAGCTTGTTGTCCAGCCGGCGCCAGTTCTTGATCTTCTTGGGGCTGGCCGCGCGGACGGCCTCCAGATAGGCGGCCGCGTCGCCGCCCGAGGCGGCCAGGTCGATGACGTGGGCGGTCTTCTGCTCGGACCGGCCGAACACGCCGTGCGGGTCGACCAGGCCGGTGTAGCGATAGGCGGTCAGGTCGGCGGCGCGCAGCACCTCGGCGGCGTCCAGGCGGGCGTCGGCGCGCGAGACCAGGCCGTGATAGTCCGACAGCGGCGAGCCGATGGCCCGGGCCATGGCGCCGGGACGACGATGATGTGGCAGGAAGCCCACGGTCTCGCCGTCGCGGCGGATCACCGCCACCCGGGCGTCGTCGCGCACGGCGCCGACGGCCAGCGCGAAGTCGGGACCCAGCAGCGGGCCGGCGAAGGCCGGCTCGGCCGCCGCCATCTCGCGCCACAGCGCCACGTCGGCCTGCGACAGAGCACGGGGATGAAGGGTTTCAACGTCCAGCATTCGACACCTGTCCTAATCCGGTCCGGTTAGGGAATAGTGCAGCTGTCGTTGCAACCAGCGGGCCATCTGTATCGGCCCAGATACGCTTGCTAGGCGAAAGTGGCCTTCAGGATAGTCTCGATGCCGTGCTGATCGACGGTGTCGAAGGCCGCCGGCTTGTCGGAATCGACGTCGAACACCGCCAGCAGGGTCCCCGCCGCGTCGAACACCGGGACGACGATCTCGCTTTGGGACCGGCTGTCGCAGGCGATGTGTCCCGGAAAGGCGTGGACGTCCTCGACCAGCTGGGTCTGGCCCGTGGCCGCCGCCGCGCCGCAGACGCCGCGCCCGAAGGCGATGCGCAGGCAGCCCAGGGTGCCCTGGTAGGGCCCGACCACCAGCTCGCGGTCCTTCAGCGGATCGACCACGTAGAAGCCGGTCCAGAAATAGTGGTCGAAGCTGGACGCCAGCATCGAGGCCACGGTCGCCATGCGCGCGGTCAGGTTGGTCTCGCCATCCAGCACCGAGGCGATCTCGTCGGCCACCTCGGCGTAGCGGGCGACCTTGTCGGCGGGCAGGGTCTTGTCGTTGAAAGCTTCGGCCATGGGCGGGGATATAGCGCTTTCCCCGCCGGATGCGAGAGGCCCCTACCGGAACGGATGCTCGCCCCACTCGGGCCAGATGTCCGGCAGGTCCTTGGACACCTTGTCCGGATAGACCGGCGGGCGCTTCTCGAGGAACGAGCTGACCCCCTCCTTGGCGTCGCCGGCCGCGCCGCGCGACTGGATGGCGCGGCTGTCGGCCTTGTGGGCCTCCATCGGATGGTCGGCGCCGGCCATGCGCCACAGCAGCTGGCGGGTCAGGGCCACCGAGACCGGGGCGGTGTTGTCGGCGATCTCGCGGGCCAGGGCCCGGGCGGCCGGCAGCAGGTCCTCCGGCGCGTGCAGCGAGCGGACCAGGCCTCGGTCCAGCGCTTCCTGCGCGCCGAACACCCGGCCGGTGTAGCACCACTCCAGCGCCGTCTGCAGGCCGACCAGCCTCGGCAGGAACCAGGACGAGGCGGCCTCCGGCGTGATGCCCCGGCGGGCGAAGACGAAGCCGAACTTGGCGTCGGTCGAGGCCAGGCGGATGTCCATCGGCAGCTGCATGGTCACGCCCACCCCGACGGCCGGGCCGTTCACGGCGGCGATGATCGGCTTGAGGCTCTCGTACATCCGCAGGGTCACCCGGCCGCCGCCGTCGCGATAGACGTCGCCGACCTTGCCCTCCTCGCGCTCCAGGGCCTGGGGCGCGGTGCGGTCGAAGGTCGAGCCGCCGCCCGACAGGTCGGCCCCGGCGCAGAAGGCCCGGCCGGCGCCGGTGACGATCACCGCCCGCACCGCGTCGTCGGCGTCGGTCAGGTCGAACACCTGGATCATCTCCTTCATCATCCGGGCGGTGAAGGCGTTCAGCTTGTCCGGACGGTTCAGAGTGATGGTCGCGATCCCGTCCTCGACGGCGTAGAGCAGGGTCTCGAAGGTCGGCGCGGCCATGATGTTGTTCCTCCAGTTCAGCCGCACTCAAACACGCGTATGAACCGCTCGCAACCGCTTGCGCGCCCTTCCCCAACGACACCCTTGGCGTTCCCGGAAGACCCGCGCATTGTTCGGGTGAACACCGATCACGCGGACCACACGCGGGCGGTGAAGGGAGGATCCGATGACGTCGATCATCGAGACCGACTACATCATCGTGGGCGCCGGTTCGGCCGGCTGCGTGCTGGCGGCGCGGCTGTCGGAGGACGGCAGGCGCAAGGTGCTGCTGCTGGAAGCCGGCGGCGACGACCGGCCGACGAAGAACCCGTCCCAGTTCATGTCGAACCTGATGATCCACATCCCGGTCGGCTACGCCCAGACCCTGAAGGATCCCAAGGTCAACTGGCTGTACGCTACCGAGCCGGACCCCGGCACCGGCGGTCGCTCGCACGTCTGGCCGCGCGGCAAGGTGCTGGGCGGCTCGTCCTCGATCAACGGCCTGCTCTATATCCGCGGCCAGCAGGCCGACTATGACGGCTGGCGGCAGCTGGGCTGCGAGGGCTGGGCCTGGGACGACGTCTATCCCTACTTCCGCAAGGCCCAGCACCAGGAGCGCGGCGGCTGCGGCGACTGGCACGCCACCGGCGGCCCGCTGAACGTCTCGGACGTCACCGAGACCAACCCGATCTCGGACGCCGTGGTCGAGGCCTGCGTCGAGGCCGGCATCCCGCGCAACGCCGACGTCAACGGCGCCCAGCAGGAAGGCGTGGCCTACTACCAGCTGACGGTGAAGAACGGCCAGCGCTGCTCGGCGGCGGTGGCCTATCTGCATCCGGCCATGAACCGGCCGAACCTCCAGGTCGAGACCAACGCCCTGGGCCGCAAGGTGCTGTTCGAGGGCAAGCGCGCCGTGGGCGTCGAGTTCATCCAGAACGGCATGGTCCGCACCGCCAAGGCGCGGGCCGAGGTCATCCTGGCCGGCGGGGCGATCAATTCGCCGCAGCTGCTGCAGCTGTCGGGCGTGGGTCCGGGCCAGCTGCTGGCCGAGCACGGCGTCCCCGTGGTGCACGACCTGCCGGGCGTCGGCGAGAACCTGCAGGACCACTACGTCACCGGCGCCCGCTTCCGCCTGAAGGCCGGGACCGTGTCGGTCAACGAGCAGAGCAAGGGCGGCCGCCTGGCGGCCGAGGCGCTGAAGTACCTGTTCCAGCGCAAGGGCCTGCTGACCCTGTCGGCGGCCCACATCGCCGCCTTCTGTAAATCTCGGCCCGATCTCGCGGAGCCCGACATCCAGTTCCACATCCTGCCGGCCACGATGGACCTGGAGAAGCTGTTCAACGAGCAGAAGATGGAGCTGGAGGGCGCGCCGGGCCTGACCATCGCCCCGTGCCAGCTGCGGCCCGAGAGCCGCGGCCACATCCGCATCAAGTCGGCCGATCCGTCGACCTATCCGGCGATCTTCGCCAACTACCTGTCCGATCCGCTGGACCAGGAGGTCACGGTGGCGGGCCTGAAATGGGCCCGCAAGATCGCCGCCCAGCCGGCCATCGCCCCGCTGATCGACCACGAGATGAACCCCGGCGCGGATTTCGCCAGCGACGCGGCCCTGCTGGAGTTCGCCCGCGCCACCGGCTCGACGATCTACCACCCGGTCGGCACCTGCCAGATGGGCGCGGGACCGATGGCCGTGGTCGACAGCCGGCTGCGGGTGCGGGGTCTTCAGGGCCTGCGCGTGGTCGACGCCTCGGTCATGCCGCGCCT
>Ga0102590_1005022_pt1 | contig 10521 bp, 10 predicted proteins | sample AraplaMF_Col_mMF_FD_76859 | JGI IMG/M metagenome (GOLD analysis project Ga0102590, IMG submission 76859) | Arabidopsis root microbial communities from the University of North Carolina, USA - plate scrape MF_Col_mMF | ecosystem: Host-associated > Plants > Roots > Endosphere | place: USA...
AAATCGGTGTGGATCACCCCGGCCGCGCCCGGCGCCTTGGTGCCGCGATAGATGGTCCAGGCGCGCGCTTCCTTCGGGCCCACGGTGAAATAGGTGATGAGGTCGAGCAGCGTGTAGCCGGCACGGATCAGGCGGTCGAGGCCGGCTTCTTCGAGGCCCAGCGTCTCCAGGAAGTCGGCGCGCTCCTCGCGCGAGATGGTCGCGATCTCCGACTCGATCTTGGCGGAGATGACCACGGCAACCGCGCCTTCCTTGGCGGCCTGCTCCTGCACCGCCTTGGAGAACGCATTGCCTGTCGCGGCCGAGCCTTCCTCGACGTTGCAGACGTAGAGCACCGGCTTCGACGACAACAGGCCGAGCATGGAGAAGGCGCGCTCCTCCTCGGCCTTGCGCTCGACGAGGCGGGCGGGCTTGCCGTCACGCAGCAGCACCAGGGTGCGGTTGACGAGGTCGAGCTGCTCCTTGGCGTCCTTGTCGTTGCCCTTGGCCTTCTTGGTGAGGTTGTCGACGCGCTTCTCGAGACTGTCGAGGTCGGCCAGCATCAGCTCGGTCTCGATGGTCTCGATGTCGGCGAGCGGGGCGATCTTGCCCTCGACATGGGTGATGTCGGAATCCTCGAAGCAGCGCACGACATGCGCGATGGCATCGACCTCACGGATGTTGGCGAGGAACTGGTTGCCGAGGCCTTCGCCCTTGGAGGCGCCGCGCACGAGACCGGCGATGTCGACGAAGGTCAGCCGGGTCGGAATGATCTGGCCCGACTTGGCGATCGCCGCGAGCTTGTCGAGCCGCGGATCGGGCACGGCGACTTCGCCGACATTCGGCTCAATGGTGCAGAACGGATAGTTGGCCGCCTGCGCCGCGGCCGTCTCGGTCAGGGCGTTGAACAAGGTCGACTTGCCGACATTGGGCAATCCGACGATTCCGCATTTGAATCCCATCGTGTCCTCTAACGCAGTGCGTAGGGTGGGTTAGCCCTGCAGATGCCGAAGCGCATCTGCTCGGCGTAACCCACCAATTTTCCGGTCGTGACGTGGTGGGTTACGCCTTTCACCTTCGCTGATCGAAGCTTCGGCGGACGTGGTCCGGCTAACCCACCCTACTCCTTGTCGTCCTTCAAAAATCCCTTCGCCTGCATCGCAAGATGCACCCTGTTGGCGAAGGTCGCGTCCGTGCCCTTGGCGATCAGGGCGGCGTGCTCGGCGACCGCGTCGCACAGCGTCGTCACCCACTCATTGTCGGCCTTGGCGAAGTCCGACAGGACATGGCCGTGCACCATCTCCTTGACGCCGGGATGACCGATGCCGAGCCTGACGCGGCGATAGTCGTTGCCGATATGCGCGGAGATCGAGCGCAGGCCGTTGTGGCCGGCGATGCCGCCGCCGATCTTCACCCGCACCTTGCCCGGCGGAAGCTCGAGCTCGTCGTGAAACACCGTGGTGTCACCTGGCGCGATCTTGAAGAAGCTCGCCGCTTCCTGAACGCTGCGGCCGGACTCGTTCATGTAGGTCGTCGGCTTGAGCAGGACCACCCGCTCGGTGCCGAGCGTGCCTTCCGAAGTCTCGCCCTGAAACCTGCGGCGCCATGGTGCGAAACCATGACGCCGCGCGATCTCGTCGACGGCCATGAAGCCGATATTGTGCCGGTTACGTGCGTATTTCGCGCCGGGATTGCCGAGCCCAACAAAGAGTCGCATGACGCGGCGCGCCCCTCGGCCAGCGCGTGATCAGGGATCACGCGCCAGCTCTTTGAGAGATTACTTCTTCTTCTCGCCGCCGGCCGGAGCCTTGGCCGCCGCTGCCGGAGCCGCAGCGCCCGCAGCCGGAGCCGCAGCACCTGCCGCCGGAGCAGCCGCGCCAGCCGCCGGAGCCGCGCCACCAGCAGCAGCCGCAGCTGCGGCCTTCTGCTCTTCGGCGTAGCCGGACGGCGGCACGATGGTGACGAGGGTCGCGTCCTCGCGGGTCAGCGCCTTGACGCCGGCCGGAAGCTTGACGTCCGACAGATGCAGCGAGTGACCGATTTCCAGCGCGCCGACGTCGGCCTCGATGTATTGCGGAATGCTCTCGACGCCGCATTCCAGCTCGATCGCATGGGCGACGATGTTGACCGTGCCCCCGCGCTTCACGCCCGGAGACGTTTCCGCCTTCACGACATGCAGGGGAACGCTGATGCGGATGGTGGCGCCTTCGCCGAGACGCATGAAGTCGACGTGGATCGGGAAATCCTTGACCGGATCGAGGTGGTAGTCGCGCGGAATCACGCGATGCTTCTTGCCCTCGAGATCGATGTCCACCAGCGTGGTCAGGAACCGGCCGGCAAGGATGCGCTGGCGCAGTTCACGATCTTCGATCGAGATCGTCAGCGGGGGCTGGTTGTTACCATAGATCACTCCGGGCACTCTGCCGGCGCGACGCTCAGCCCGGGCGGCCCCCTTGCCGCTCTTCGGACGTGCGGTCGCCTTCAATTCCTTGACGGTCGTCGCCATAGTCTAAGTCCTTGTTTTTGCAAAAGTTAATGGGCCGCAAGGCGGCCCATGGCGTACGCCGCAGCAAGCCTCCAGGGGTGCGGGGGCCGCGGACGTGGCGGGCTTTTACCCGGAAGATGCGGAAATGACAAGGAAATGCGGGGACTTTTTGCGGGGGCCGGTATGGCCCGGAACACCGTCATGGCCGGGCTTGTCCCGGCCGTCCACGCATTGCGGGGTGGCAGGATAGACGTGGATGCCCGGGCCTTCGCCTCGCCGAAGCGGCTTCGGCCGCGCAGGCGGGACAAGCCCGGGCATGACGACCTCAGCTCGTGGCCCCGCCGAGCTTGGCCTCGAGCGCGGCGATGCGCGCCTTGAGGGCCTCGTTCTCCTCGCGCGCCAGGCGGGCCATGTCCTTGACCGCCTCGAACTCCTCGCGCTTGACCAGATCCATGTCGCGCAGGAATTTCTCTGCCTGGTTGCGCATGACCGTGTCGAACTCGCGCTTGACACCCTGGGCCGCACCGGCAGCATCGTTCATCATGCGGCCGATCTCGTCGAAAAACCGGTTGGTGGTCTGGGTCATGTCGGTCTCCTGATCGGTCTTTTTGTCGCCTCTTGGCGGCCCCGATAAACTTTGCGCGAACGCGCGAAAAGACAATGGCAATCCGCGGTGAGAGGTTCAAGGGCCGCGCGGCGGTATCCTTGTCATGGCCCGGTTTCCTTGCAATCGTATTCAACGTCCCTGCATAACAAGAATCACAAGGCGGAACGCACGACATGATCGAGCAGCAGATCGCAATTCCCACCAAGGACGGCCACACCGCTACCTTCATCGTCCATCCCGAGCGGGGCGGATCGTTTCCGGTCATCCTGTTCTACATGGACGCACCGGCGATCCGCGAGGAGCTGCGCGACATGGCGCGCCGGCTCGCGACCTCAGGCTATTACGTGATGCTGCCGAACCTCTATTACCGCTCCGGCGTGATGGAGCTCGGTGCACTGCCGGCCGACCCGAACGCGCCGGAGCGCAAGCGTATGTTCGCACTGATGGGCTCGCTCACGATTCCCATGATCATGGACGACACCCGTGCGCTGCTCACCTATGCCGAGGGCCAGGCTGCCGCGGACACTGAAATCGTCGGCACCGTCGGCTATTGCATGAGCGGGCGGTACGCCATCAACGCCGCCACGCATTTCCCTGACAGCGTCAAGGCCGCCGCCTCGATCTATGGTGTGCAGCTCGCGACCGACCAGGCCGACAGCCCGCATCTCGCGGCAGGCAAGACCAAGGCCGAACTCTATTTCGCCTGCGCCGAGACCGATGTCTACGCGCCGCCGGAGATTATCGAGAAGGTCAAGGATGGCATGAAAGGCGCAAAGGCCGAGGTCGAGATCTATCCCGGCACCCATCACGGCTTCGCATTCCCCAAGCGCCCGGTCTATGACCGCGACGCTGCCGAGCGGCATTGGGAGCGTCTGCTGGCGCTCTATCGCCGCAATCTCGTCCAGCAATAGCAGGCACGATGCCCCTTCTGCTCATCGACTTTCCATCGTTCAGCCCGATCGCACTCCAAATCGGACCGTTCGCGATCCGCTGGTACGCGCTCGGGTATATCTGTGGGATCACGATTGGATGGCTCTATGCGCGCTCGCTGTTGAAGAACGAGCGCCTGTGGGGCGGACCGGCGCCGATCTCGCTGGTCCAGATCGACGACTTCATCCTGTGGGTGACGCTCGGCATCATCGTCGGCGGCCGCACCGGTTACGTGCTGTTTTATAATTTGCCCTTCTTCGTCGAGCATCCGGCCGCCATCTTCAAATTGTGGGAGGGCGGCATGTCGTTCCATGGCGGCTTCCTCGGCTGTGTCGTGGCGGTGATGTGGTTCGCGCGGAAGAACGGCATTTCGATCCTGTCGCTCGGCGACATCACCTGCGGCGTCGCGCCGATCGGTATTTTCCTGGTGCGACTGACCAACTTCATCAATGGGGAGCTGTGGGGCCGCGCTGCCGACCCGAGCCTGCCTTGGGCCATGATTTTCCCATCCGGCGGCGACGTGCCGCGCCATCCGAGCCAGCTTTACGAGGCGGGCATGGAGGGCGTCCTGCTGTTCACCGTGCTCGCGGTGATGATCCGCTTCGGCGCCTTGAAGCGGCCGGGCCTCATCCTCGGCAGCTTCATCCTGATCTACGGGCTGACCCGCATCATCGGCGAACATTTCCGCGAGCCGGACGTCCAGCTCGGCTACCTCTGGGGCGGATTAACCATGGGCATGCTGTTGTCGATCCCGATGCTTATCGTCGGCGGCGTACTTATTGTATTGGCAGCGCGGCGCGGTGCGCCGAAACCCGCAAGGGCCGTTCGTTAATTCATTTCGAGAAAGCACGCCGTGACCGAACAGCCGCTCCTCAACGAGATCAAGGCACTGATCAAATCCTCAGGCCCGATGCCGGTCTGGCGATACATGGAGACGTGCCTGATGCATCCGCGCTACGGCTATTACGTCTCGCGCGATCCGCTCGGGCGTGAAGGCGACTTCACCACCGCGCCCGAAGTCAGCCAGATGTTCGGCGAGCTCTTGGGCCTGTGGACCGCCTCGGTGTGGAAACAGATGGGCTCTCCCCCATTCTTGCGGCTGATCGAACTCGGCCCCGGTCGCGGCACCATGATGGCGGATGCGTTGCGTGCGCTGCGCGTGCTGCCGCCGCTCTATCAGGCGCTTCACATCCACATGGTCGAGGTCAATCGCGTCCTGCGCGAACGGCAGAGTGCGACATTGTCGGGCTTGCGCAACAACATCGCCTGGCACGACAGCATCGACGACGTGCCCGAGGGACCGAGCGTCATCCTCGCCAACGAATATTTCGACGTGCTGCCGATCCACCAGATGGTGAAACGCGAAAGCGGCTGGCACGAGCGGGTGATCGAGATCGATCCCAACGGCAAGCTCCAGTTCGGTGCGGCGGCCGAACCGACGCCGCGCTTCGACGTGCTGCTGCCGCCCCTGGTCCGCGCGGCTCCTGTCGGCGCCGTGTTCGAGTGGCGGCCCGATACGGAGATCATGAAGCTCGCCACGCGCGTGCGCGACCAGGACGGCGCCGCGCTGATCATCGACTACGGCCATTTGCGCAGCGATGCCGGCGACACGTTTCAGGCCATCGCACGCCACTCCTTCACCGATCCCTTGAAGGCGCCGGGTCAGGCCGACGTCACCGCCCATGTCGATTTCCAGGCGCTCGCGCGTGCAGCCGAAGATGTCGGCGCACGCGTACACGGTCCGGTGACGCAAGGCGACTTCCTCAAGCGCGTCGGCATCGACACCCGCGCGGCGGCGTTGATGCAGAAGGCGACGCCGGAGGTCGCCACCGACATTTCCGTGGCGCTGAAGCGATTGACCGATACGGGACGCAGCGGCATGGGCGCGATGTTCAAGGTGCTCGGCATCTCCGAGCCTCGGCTGACGGGCCTTGCAGGCCTCAGCGATCTCGAACAGGCCGGAGGCCATTGATGACGCTCACCTCGTCGCTGTTGTCGGCGGTGCCCGGCCTGCGCCATGCCTTCTTCACCCGCGAGGGGGGCGTCTCCGGTGGCATCTATGCCGCGCTGAACGGCGGGCTCGGCTCCAACGACGATCAGGCCCTCGTCGCAGAGAACCGCCGCCGCATGGCCGAGCATGTCGGCGTCGCAGCCGACCGCTTCCTCAGCCTGCATCAGATCCACTCGCCCGACGTGCTCGTCGCCGAAGCGCCATGGCCGAGCGGCCCGCGCCCGAAAGGCGATGCGCTGGTGACCAAGACACCCGGCATTGCGCTAGGCGTGTCCACCGCCGATTGCGGTCCGGTGCTGTTCGTCGATCCCACCGCGCGCGTGATCGGCGGCGCCCATGCCGGCTGGAAAGGTGCGCTGACGGGCGTGCTGGAGGCCACGATTCTGGCGATGGAGAAACTCGGCGCCACGCGCGATGGCATCATTGCCGCGATCGGCCCCTTGATCCGCCAGGACAGCTACGAGGTCGGCAACGAGTTCGTGGCGCGCTTCATCGAGGCCGATGCGGACAACGCCATGTTTTTCATCCCGTCGACGCGCGAGGGCCATGCGATGTTCGATCTCGCCGGCTTCATCCGCAAGCGGCTGGAAGCCGCGGGCATTTTGATGATCGACGATCTCGGGCTGGACACTTATGCGGACGAACGCTTCTTCAGCTATCGCCGCTCGGTGCATCGCAAGGAGCCGGACTACGGCCGTCACGTTCATGCGATTGCGCTGGAGGGGTGAACACAACAGAAACCCCGTGTCATTCCGGGGCGATGCGAAGCATCGAGCCCGCAATCCATCGTCTACAATGTATGCGGAGAAATGGATTCCGGCCTCGCGCCATCCAAGTCGGCTGCTGCCGACTTGATCCTTCAAATCTGCCGAGCTCGGGTAAACCCGAGCTCGGTGGCGCGCCCCGGAATGACAGTGGCCTGTGTCGCCTCTGCCCTAGACCTTAATCGATTTTAACGATATCGCTGCCCTCAATGAGGGAAGCGTCATCTTTTCTGCGCCGCGCGGGCTCGCGCGTGTTGGCGGTCATGCTGTTGGCAGCAGCGACCGTGCTGGCCGGCTGCGCCGGTGGCAACGCGCCCGCCAATTCCTACGCGATGGCGCCGAGCGGCGGCTCCGGCGCGACGGTCGCTTTCGAATCCATCGACGGGCCGCCGCCGCAGGTGTTCGATCGCATGGTCGGCGTGCTCGACAGCGAATCCAAGCTGCGCAGCCTCTCGATCGTCTCCCGCGAGGGGACGGCTGCCTACCGCGTGCGCAGTTACCTCTCCGCCCAGGTGGTGCGCGGCAAGACCGTGATCGCCTGGGTCTGGGACGTCTACGACGCCAACCAGCAGCGGGCGCTGCGCCTCTCCGGGGAGGAACCGACCGCAGCCAAGGGCGGCCGCGATGCGACGCGTGATGCTTGGGGTGCCGCCGACGACCTGGTGCTGCGGAAGATAGCCCAGGCCGGATTCAGCGGACTTTCCAATATGATCAGCGGAGCGCCCGACACGCCGAACACCGTTCCCGGCCTGCGCGGACCGGCGGTGGCGAGCGTAACGCCCGAGGCTCCGGTGGCTGAGGTGCCGGCTTCGGCGCTCGGCTACGCCCAGCAATAACCACCGCTAAACCACGGGCTCAGTTTGCGGCCAAGCCGTTGGCCCGACTCAGGATTTTCAAAGGGAAAACGTAGCGTCCCGGGTTGCCAGCGCAGCCCCCGGCCTGATATTTCCTCGCCCGTCATAACCGTGCTGCCAGTGGGTATCTTGAGATGTTGAACGTCGTATCCAGCAAAGCGCGGGAGGAAGCGTCCATGTCGGCCAAAAACGGCTCCATCAAGCTTGTCGCCGGCAACTCCAATCCGGCTCTCGCCCAAGCCATCGCGCAGGGCCTCGACATGCCGCTGACCAAAGCGGTGGTCCGGCGCTTTGCCGACATGGAGATCTTCGTCGAGGTCCAGGAAAACATCCGCGGCTCGGATGCCTTCATCATCCAGTCGACCTCGTTTCCGGCGAACGACAATCTCATGGAGCTCTTGATCATCACCGACGCGCTGCGCCGCTCCTCGGCGCGCCGCATCACGGCAGTGATCCCCTATTTCGGCTATGCCCGGCAGGACCGCCGCTCCGGCTCGCGCACGCCGATCTCGGCCAAGCTCGTCGCCAATCTGATCACCCATGCCGGCGTCGACCGCGTCATGACGCTCGACCTGCATGCCGGTCAGATCCAGGGCTTCTTCGATATCCCGACCGACAATCTGTTCGCGGCGCCCCTGATGGTGCGCGACATCCGCGAGCGTTTCGACCTCGGCAAGGTGATGGTGGTCTCGCCCGACGTTGGCGGCGTCGCCCGCGCCCGCGGCCTCGCCAAGCGCATCAACACCCCGCTCGCGATCGTCGACAAGCGTCGCGAGCGTCCGGGCGAATCCGAAGTCATGAACGTGATCGGCGACGTCTCCGGCTATAGCTGCATCCTGGTCGACGATATCGTCGATTCCGGCGGCACGCTGGTGAACGCAGCCGACGCGCTGATCGCCAAGGGTGCCAAGGACGTCTACGCCTACATCACCCACGGCGTGCTCTCCGGCGGCGCGGCCGCCCGCATCAGCGGCTCAAGGCTGAAGGAGCTCGTCATCACCGACTCGATCCTGCCGACCGAGGCGGTGACCAAGGCGCCGAACATCCGCACGCTGCCGATCGCCAGCCTGATCTCGGACGCGATCGCACGCACCGCGGCGGAAGAGTCGGTCTCGAGCCTGTTCGACTGACACCGTCGTTCCGGGGCGGCGCGTCGGCGCCGAACCCGGAATGACTTTGCAGGCCTACCCCACAATCCCAGCCGCGACCTGGCCGCGCAGGCGCTCGAGACCCAGGAGCGTCTCGGCACAGGCTGCCGCCACCTCGACGCCCTTGATTGCAAAGTGCCTGCGGAAGAAATCGTAGTGCACTTCGGTCTCGTGGAATTGCTGCGGCGTCAGCACGGCCGAGAACACCGGCACCTCGGTGCGCAGCTGCACGTCCATCAGCGCCTTGATCACGGTGTCGGCGACGAATTCGTGGCGATAGATGCCGCCGTCGACGACGAGGCCGGCCGCGACGATGGCGGTGTAGCGCCGCGTCTTGGCGAGGACCTGCGCATGCAATGGGATCTCGAACGAGCCCGGCACCTCGAACACATCCACATGATTGAGATGGCGCGCTTCGGCCTCCTTGAGGAAGGCGATGCGGGCTTCCTCGACCACGTCGCGGTGCCAGCAGGCCTGCACGAAGGCCACCCGCTGCGGCTTCGCGAAGCGGGGGTGCTCGGTCACGGGAACCGGCGGTTGTGCTTGGGAGGTTTCAGCTTTTGAAGTTTGGGGATCTTGCAACATCTGATTCATGGCTTTCCTCTTCGGGACCAGAATCAGGGCACACGGAACGACAAACAGCCGCATCTTGCGATGCGTCTGCCACCGACCGTTCTCTTTCATCCGGACTTTAACCGTCGGCTTCGGAGTTGCACCGAATCTGCTGACCCTCCCGTCCGGGAAACCCCTCGCGGAAGGCGCTCGCGGGCTTGGGCCTTTCGGCCCTTACCGCCGGTGGGGACTTTCACCCCGCCCTGAGAACATCGGCCGCCCGGGATGAGCGGCCTGGGCGGAAATATGCAGCCGGCGGGCCGGCGCGGCAAGCGCGTTCCGCATGGGCAATGCGCATGGTCCCATGCCTCCATGGGGGTTCGGCCCTCGCGGGGCGGAATTAGCGATTGGCAGCCACTTAACGATCGGCAGCCCTGTCCGCGAAATCCGATTCCGGTTTGTTCTCCTCCTGGATCTTCCGACGTTAAGGATTGTGGCGGAGATGAGCTGTGGACGAACGAGTCCTGGCTTGTGGACGGACTCGGCAGCCAGTTGCGCAGATTCCGCAAATCACATCACTTGATCCGCGACAGGCCGCGCCGGTCCCGGGGAGATCGACTCCCGAGATCGACGACGTTTAGGGGAGCGCGCGCCGGACCCTACCGCGTGCGTATCAAAGACAACAAAAAGGCAAGAGGTCGAGACGGCATGTCCCTGCTCGAAGGCACTATCGATTCCAGAAGCCATCCGCTCGCGGTGGTCGAGGATATCGCGGCCAGCAACAACTGGCCGTTCGAACGCTCCGGCGAAGACGAACTCACCATTGTTTCCAAGGGACAATGGACCGACTACCAGATCTCGTTCACCTGGATGGGCGAGATCGAGGCGCTGCATCTGGCATGCGCCTTCGACATGAAGATTCCGGTTGCGCGCCGCGGCGAGGTGCAGCGGCTCGTCGCCGCGGTCAACGAGCAGCTGTGGGTCGGGCACTTCGATCTCTGGACCACCACGGGCATGATCATGCACCGCCAGGCCCTGGTGCTGCCGGGCGGCCTCACCGCCTCGACCGCGCAATGCGAAGCCATGCTCGCCGGCGCCATCCATGCCTGCGAGCGCTACTTCCCGGCGTTCCAGTTCGTGGTGTGGGCCGGCAAGACCACCGCGCAGGCCATGGACGCGGCGATGTTCGAC
>Ga0102590_1005024_pt1 | contig 10516 bp, 8 predicted proteins | sample AraplaMF_Col_mMF_FD_76859 | JGI IMG/M metagenome (GOLD analysis project Ga0102590, IMG submission 76859) | Arabidopsis root microbial communities from the University of North Carolina, USA - plate scrape MF_Col_mMF | ecosystem: Host-associated > Plants > Roots > Endosphere | place: USA...
ACCGCCGCGGCCTTGCCGAGCAGCGGAATCGCCGCCAGCAGCGGGATCGCGGCGAGGTCCTGGAACAGCAGGATCGCGAACGCGAGCCGGCCGTAATCGGCCGCCAGCCCTTTGCGTTCGGACAGCAATTGCAGGCACACCGCGGTCGAGGACAGGGCCAGGCCCAGGCCGACCACGGTCGCCGCCTTCCAGCCCAGATGGCCGCCGAACATCGCCAGCGCGCCCAGGGCCAGGCCGCTGAGCAGCACCTGCAGGCCGCCGGCGCCGAACACCGGCTTGCGCATCACCCGCAACCGCGCCGGCGACAGCTCCAGGCCGATCACGAACAGCATCATGACCACGCCGATTTCCGAGGCCGCGAGCACCGGTTCGGCGTCGCTGATGACCTTCACCCCGTACGGGCCGAGCACCACGCCCGCGGCCAGATAACCCAGCACCGCGCCGAGCCCGAACTTGCGGAACACCGGCACCGCGATGACCGCGGCGAGCAAAAACAGCAATGCGAGTTCCAGACCGCCACCGTGCATGGGCACCTCCTGGGGGGATTATGGCGCGCGGCGCCGAGGCTGAGGTGGCGGAACGGACGCCGTGGATGCAACGCATCGTAGCGGGCGCGGATGACGCCGGTGGTTTGCTATGGATGCCGGGTGGGCGGATTTCAATCCCTTGCGACCCGGATCAAGTGTCTAAACGGATGCAAGGGGCGACTTCATGGCACAGCACCCGGACCCAAGGGAGGTCATTGCGAGGATCAGGAACACGCGCGAGTGGGCAGGCCGGCGCGCACACCGCCTGTACTTCCCAAGCCGACCGGAACTGCCACGACGAATACCGACCCCGCTGGCGGTCATTGCATCAACTCTTTCCGGTGATCTCGTTGCACGCGACGTCGCTGCGTCATGCTGAGGCAGTGGGGTCGAAAATCGGCGCCGCGCACGCCATCCGATCAACGCCCGTGGATGCCGATCCCATCGCGCATGGCCATCGACGCTCACGCGGCAACCGAAGCGAAAAAAGCAATCTCGGCCGAGCAACGGATCGCCCCGAGTCCACTGACACCACAAGGACCGCGACCAGTCCGGTCGCCTCATCATCAAGGAGCTTTCTCATGCATCGTTTTATCGCAACCGCTGTGCTGTGCCTCTCTGCGTTCGCCGCTCAGGCCGGAGGCGCCACGCCGCCCGGCAAGATCACCTCGCTCCAAATCTGGCCCGCGCACGGCGTGTTGATCCAGCATCAGAACATGGTCAACCCCGATGGCTGTGGTCGCAGCGACCACCTGCTGCTGCGGCCGAGCGACCCGTTCTATAAGGAGATGTACGCGATGCTGTTGTCGGCCCAGGCCTCGGGCAAGCAGGTCGAACTACGCCTCAACGGATGCGACGGTTTCGCCGTGGTTGTCGTCACCGCTGTCTTCAACTAGGCCGCGCTCATGAATAGGCAGACAAACGCCAGCGCGCCCGCAAGGGTGCGTCTGGATCGTCGTTCCACGCGTGTTCGATCTCGCTCATTCGCTGGCGGGCCGGCGGAGGGGATAACGCAATGAAAAGAATGGTCCTGAGTACCATGATCTTCGCCTGCATGGCCGCGCTGCCGATCCAGCATGCGTTCGCGCAGCCGTCGCCCGAGGCCATCCTCACGCTCGATTTCGAAGGCTACTCCGATGGATTCAGCCTTCCGACGACGTTAGACAACGCCATACGAAGAGCGGAGTTCGCCGCTTCGCAGGCCGGATATTCGGCTTGCATACTGAAGGGGTATACCTATCAACCTCCGAATCCGATCAACAATCTCTACCGCGCCTGGGCGACGGTGACCTGCAGCCGGGATACCACGCCGCCCGTACCCCCGCCGCCGGTATCGCCGCCGACGCTCTACCCTCCAGTGCGCAACGGTGCCGATCACACGGTCAGCTGGGCGGTGCCGAGCGGGACCCATGTCGCGCTGGAGCAGGCGGTTTCCGGGCGCGGCTGGAAGGAACGCTACAAAGGCTCGGCCACCAGTTGGACACAGAAAGACGCAGCGGTAGGCAATTACGAATACCGCGCACGTGTCATCAGCGGCAGTGGCAGCCAGTTTTCGGCGGTGACGGTGATCATCGTGTCGGATCCGCCGCCCACGCCGATGTTGCCGACCGCTTCGATCCAGGTCGGGCCGAATCACACCGTGACCTGGAGCGTTTCGGCCGGCGCCGACACCTATCAGCTCGATCGCGCAGGGGAGGATGGTGTGTGGAGCACAGTCTATGTCGGTCCGGTCACGCAGTGGACCGCGGTCGATACACGGGCCGGCACCTATCGCTATCGCGTCACCGCCTGCACCAATGCCGCCTGCAGCACGCCGTCGGCCGACAGCCTGTTCCGAGTTGTCGTCGACATCACCCCGGTGTTGAGTTTCATCATCAATCAATAAGCCTCGTCGTCCACGGCCGCGATCGAGCGGCGCCATCATCGGCGAAATACCTGCGCGCGCTGGTACCACGGCAAGGACATTGAGTCGGTCTAAGGTTGAAAATAAAGCGCGACTGTCACCGCGCAAACACCACCAAACGCCTCCTTCGGGAGGCGTTTTTTTTGGCCGGCGAAGAAAACAAGAAGCGAATTTCGACGCTGTCGCAGCTGCGAAAACCGCAATTTTCATTCGCAGGCTGAGCGACGCCGTCGCCGCAAAATAACAGGCGAGCCACCGGTCGCTGCGCGAGGGCCGGTGAAGCGCAGGAGCGCGGTATCTCGTCGTCTACACGGAGGTTCACCATGAACAAGCGGGCGTTGGTGTTGGCGGTGTCGATGTTGGGCGGGTGCAATCCGGCGATGGACGAATTGCAGCCGCGGGATTTTTCCTTCGCCGGCATGAGCACGAGTGTGAGCGCGGCGATGGACGCGCCGCGCACGGTCGAAGTCCAAGCGCCGCGGCGCACCGAAACCTGCCGGCCCGCGGCGCAGGACAGGTTCGACTGAAACGCAGGCATCGCACGCCGCGGCGCTCGATTCGTGCGCGGCGTGCGATGTCGGGTGCCGTACGGAAAAGCCAAAAACTGCATGGAAATCAGCACGGAATTGCTCTCGTTCAGCGACGGGGGCATCATGCGAGTCCGCCCGCGGACCTGCCGCCGGCGCTCGGGGTCATGGGGATGACCCCTCCGACATGGAGCCGTGCATATGAATGCAGCAGTCGATTCGATCCTGGACGCCCACCTGCCGCGCAGCGATGCCGCCGCCCAGCCGCGTCATTACGCCGGCCAGGGCGCCGCGCAGGAACATGCGCAAACCTACACCGCGCTGCTGCCCGCCGACGACGAGTGGTCGCGCGACACCGTGCTGCGCGCGTTCGTCGCCGATGCCTTGCAACGCAACGGCCAGGTGGTCGACGAGGACACGCTCGAAGCCACCATCGCCTCGGCCTCCGCGCCCGGCGGCGCGCTCGCCGATGTCGATCTGACCTGGAAATTGCATCCGGGCGAAACCCGCGCCGACGGCCGGGTCGCACCGCCGTTCCACGGCTATGAAGTGGAATTGCCGGCGAATCTGCAAAGCTCGCTGGTCGATTACGCCAAGACCTGGTCGGCGCAGCGCGACGCCAAGGGACCGGAGCCGGTCGACGAGCCTCTGCGCGAACTCAAGCAGCTCGCGGTCAACGGCGGCCACGGCGACATCACCCAGACCCTGGAAGCGCTGGACGCGGCGATCAAGTCCGGCAACGCCGCGCATCTCAACGGCCAGCCGCTGGACGCGGCGGCGATGGCCGCGGTGCTGGAGTTCGCCAACCGCACCGGTCGCGAACGCGAAGCGGCGAAGATCCTCGAGCGCTACAGCGCGATCAAGGACGTGGCGCATGACGTCAGGGACATCGGCCAGAACGCCGGCCGCGTGTTCAACGGCCGCGACCCGCTGACCGGCATGCCGCTGACCACCAACCAGCGCGTCGACTCCGCGTTCGATCTGCTCAACGGCGGCTTCAAGACCGTCGGCAATATCGGCAACATCGCGACCCTGTTCGGCGCGCGCAACGCCGGCCTGGTCGGCGGCCTGATCGGCATCGCGCCGATCGGCATCGCGGTGGTGGCGTTCGCCGCCGGCGCGTTCGAGTTGATCAAGCACGCGCGCGAAGCCCTGCTCAAGCCGCGCTGGGACGAATTCCGCGAACGTTTCCCGTTCGGCGAGGGTCTGGAACCCAAGCAGGCGATCAACGGGGTGATGCGCAATATCGCCGGCATGCCGACCGACGGCGCCAACGCGCTGTCGACCGCCACGCGCGTGCTCGATGGCCTGGGCCAGAACCCGGAAACGCGCGAGCGCTTCCTGTCCTTCCTCAAGCAGAAGGTGCATCCCGAATCGCTGGTCGACGCGCTGGGCTCGGGCCAGGGCCTGGACAAGCTCACCGCGCCGCAGGCGATCCAGCTGGCGCAGTCGGCCAAGGGCTCGGCCAGGGAGTTCCTCGATCTGGAGCTCAACGACGTCAAGCGCTACGTGCGCGATCGCGACGGCGAGCGCGAGCGCGGCACCTACCTGCTGCCGCCGGAACTGCGCGACGCCGCCAACCGCAACACCAACAAGGTCGGCGGCACGCTCGAGGAAGGCCTGCGCGTGGCCGGCATTCTCAGCAGCAGCGCGAACGCCTTGAACGGCCAGTACCGCGACATGCTCGACAAGGTCAAAGGCACCGAGATCCCGCAGAACCGGCTCAGCGAGCAGCAGCAGAAGAATCTCGCCGCGGCGCTGGTCCCGGCCGCGCGCGACGGTGGCCTGACCCAGGTCGATCACCTGCTCGCGAGCAAGGACGGCAGCAAGCTGTTCGCGGTGCAGGGCGATCTGCAATCGCCGGCGCGGCGCATGGTCGCGCTGGATGTCGCCAGCGCGTCGCATCAGAGCGTGGAGACGAGCAGCCAGCTCGCCGCGCGCCACACCGCCGCGACCGAGACCCCGGCGCAGCAGCAGGCGACGCCGGGCGGCCGCGGGTTCTGATCGCGGCCGCCTCGGGCACTGCGCCCGCTCGCGCGTTGATCGATCGGCGCAAACAAAAACGCCCCGCGATGCGGGGCGTTTTGTTTGGCGGTCTTCGTCGATCTGGCGCGGTCAGCGCTTCATCGAGCTGAAGAATTCGTCGTTCGACTTGGTGGTCTTCATCTTGTCGAGCAGGAATTCCATCGCGCCGATTTCGTCCATGCCGTGCAGCAGCTTGCGCAGGATCCAGATCTTCTGCAGCAGCTCGGGCTCGATCAGCAGGTCTTCGCGGCGGGTGCCGGAACGGTTGATGTCGATCGCCGGGTACACGCGCTTTTCGGCGATACGGCGGTTCAAGTGGACTTCCGAGTTGCCGGTGCCCTTGAACTCTTCGTAGATCACCTCGTCCATCTTGCTGCCGGTGTCGATCAAGGCGGTGGCGATGATCGTCAGCGAGCCGCCTTCCTCGACGTTGCGCGCGGCGCCGAAGAATCGCTTCGGACGGTGCAGGGCGTTGGCGTCGACGCCGCCCGACAGCACCTTGCCCGAACTCGGCACGACGTTGTTGTAGGCGCGGGCCAGGCGGGTGATCGAGTCGAGCAGGATCACCACGTCCTTCTTGTGTTCGACCAGGCGCTTGGCGCGCTCGATCACCATCTCGGCGACCTGCACGTGGCGCGCGGCCGGTTCGTCGAAGGTCGAGGAGACCACTTCGCCGCGCACGGTGCGCTGCATTTCGGTCACTTCTTCCGGACGTTCGTCGACCAGCAGCACGATCAGGTGCACGTCGGGATGGTTGTGGGTGATCGCGGTGGCGACCTGCTGCATCATCATCGTCTTGCCGGCCTTGGGCGGCGAAACGATCAGCGCGCGCTGGCCTTTGCCTTGCGGCGCCATCAGGTCGAGGATGCGGCCGGTGATGTCCTCGGTCGAACCGTCGGCGCGCTCGAGCTTGAACTTGCGGCGCGGGAACAGCGGGGTCAGGTTCTCGAACAGGACCTTGTTCTTCGACGCTTCCAGCGGCTCGCCGTTGATCGTGTCGACCACGGCCAGCGCGAAGTAGCGTTCGCCGTCCTTCGGCCAGCGGATGCGGCCGGACAGGTGGTCGCCGGTGCGCAGGTTGAAGCGGCGGATCTGGCTGGGCGAGATGTACACGTCGTCCGGGCCGGCCAGGTAGCTGGCCTCGGCGGCGCGCAGGAAGCCGAAGCCGTCGGGCAGGATTTCCAGCACGCCGTCGGCGGCGACGCCTTCGCCGTGGCGGGTCAGCACCTTCAGGACGGCGAAGATGACGTCCTGCTTGCGGGCGCGGGCGACGCCTTCCTGGATCTGGAGCTGGTCGGCCACGTCCAGCAGCTTCGGCGTGGGCATGCGCTTGAGGTCGCCCAGCGAGTACTGCGGAAAGCCTTCCGGCACCTGCGGATGCGGGCGCGGGATGAACTGCTCGCCATTGCCGCCGTCGTCCTGCATGCCACCGTTCTGGTAGCGCTCGCGCTGGCGTTCGCGACGGTTGCGGAAACGGTCGCGGCGGTTGTTGCCGCCACGGTTGTCGCCGTCGCGGTTTTCGCGCTGGTGGCCGCCACCTTCACCGCCCTGGGCGGCCGGGGCGCCTTCGGCGCGGGGTTCGGAGGGGGAAGGGGCTGCGGCAGCCGGAGCCGGCGCTTCCGCGCGCGGCGCGGGTGGCTGGCTCGCGGCAGGCGCGGAATCGGTTCCGGCGGAGACGGCGGCCGGCGCGTTGTCGGCGGCCTTGCTCACGCGTGCCTTGCGCACGCGCTTCTCGGCGACTTCGCCGGCGTCAGGGGTGTTATCGGACAAGCAGGGAATCCTCGCTAAGCGGCGAGCGCTCGCAGAGGGCGAGCGGAACGTCAGGGACGATGGTTTCGAAAGTGGGGTGCGGCGCAAGACGGGTCCGGACGGTGAGGTCGCGGAAGGTCAGGAACGCCGGGTGGAATGAAAACTAGCACTGCCTTCGCGCGGCGGCAAGCGCCGGGACAGGGCTCGTTCACGTGGCCGACGCGGTCGGGAAACCGTGCGGCAAGAGGCGATTGGGACGCAGGGCGGGCTTCAGGCGCCGCACCGGGGGCGGAGCGTTCCGCCGGGCCCTCTCCCACGGCGGGGAGAGGGCGGTGTGGCAGGCCTCAGATGGCCTTGTCGATCATCTGGCTCAGCTGGGCCTTGCCGACGGCGCCGATCTGGGTCGCCTGGACCTGGCCGTTCTTGAACAGCAGCAGCATCGGGATCGAACGCACGTGGTACTTCATCGCCGTGGCGCGGTTGTGGTCGACGTTGACCTTGGCGATCTTGACCTTGCCGTCGTAGGCGGCGGCCAGTTCGTCCAGCGCGGGGGCGATCATCTTGCAGGGACCGCACCATTCGGCCCAGAAATCGACCAGCACCGGTTCGGACGACTGCAGCACGGCGGCGTCGAAGTCGGCATCGCCAACGTGCAAAATTTTCTCGCTCACGGGACTCTCCTGCGGATGGGGCATGGCGGACGGCCCTCAGGCCGTCCCACGGACGGGTTGGACGGCCCGGCGTGGCCTTCGGGCGTGCCGGATCGGTCGTTACGGTAAACTGGGGCGTTTCGCGGGGACTTCAAGCCCGGACCAGCGGTCCGATCGGCCGGTTCCCGACCCCTTTCCGAGCCGGCGCCCGAGCGGGCCCGGCCCCGGCAGTCTGCGATGCGGACGCCACCCACGCAAGCGCGCCAACGCAACATTGCATGCTGCAACTGCACGGCGCGCGCGGACTTCCAAGCTGATGAGCGACAAGCCTTTAACCGACGTTTCCTTCTCTTCTTTCGACCTGCATCCGAGCCTGCTGGCCGGGCTTGAAGCCGCCGGCTTCACCCGCTGCACGCCGATCCAGGCATTGACCCTTCCCATCGCCCTGCAGGGGCGCGACGTCGCCGGCCAGGCGCAGACCGGCACCGGCAAGACGCTGGCGTTCCTGGTGGCGGTGATGAACCGCCTGCTGACCCGTCCGGCGCTGGCCGAGCGCAAGCCGGAAGACCCGCGTGCGCTGATCCTGGCGCCCACGCGCGAACTGGCCATCCAGATCCACAAGGACGCGGTGAAGTTCGGCTCCGACCTGGGCCTGAAGTTCGCCCTCGTTTACGGCGGCGTCGATTACGACAAGCAGCGCGAGCTGCTGCAGAAGGGCGCCGACATCATCATCGCCACGCCCGGCCGCCTGATCGACTACGTCAAGCAGCACAAGGTCGTCTCGCTGCACGCCTGCGAGATCTGCGTGCTCGACGAAGCCGACCGCATGTTCGACCTGGGCTTCATCAAGGACATCCGCTTCCTGCTGCGCCGCATGCCGATCCGCACCGAGCGCCAGACGCTGCTGTTCAGCGCCACGCTCAGCCACCGCGTGCTGGAGCTCGCGTACGAGCACATGAACGAGCCGGAAAAGCTCGTCGTGGAGGCCGAGACCGTCACCGCCGCGCGCGTGCGCCAGAAGGTGTTCTTCCCGGCCGACGACGAGAAGATCCCGTTGCTGCTGGGCCTGCTCTCGCGCAGCGAAGGCGCGCGGACGATGGTGTTCGTGAACACGAAGGCGTTCGTCGAACGCGTCGCGCGTGCACTGGAGAAGGGCGGTTACCGCGTCGGCGTGCTGTCGGGCGACGTGCCGCAGAAGAAGCGCGAGACGCTGCTCAACCGCTTCCAGAAGGGCCAGCTGGAAATCCTCGTCGCCACCGACGTGGCCGCGCGCGGCCTGCACATCGACGGCGTTTCGCACGTCTACAACTACGACCTGCCGTTCGATGCCGAGGACTACGTCCACCGCATCGGCCGCACGGCGCGCCTGGGCGCGGAAGGCGACGCGATCAGCTTCGCCTGCGAGCGCTATGCGATGTCGCTGCCGGACATCGAGGCCTACATCGAACAGAAGCTGCCGGTGGCGGCGGTCGAAGCCGACCTGCTGGTCGCCATCCCGCGTGCGCCGCGCGAGCTGCCGGAAGGCGCCGAAGGCGATGCCGACGGCGAGAACGAAAGCATTGGCGCGATCTTCAAGGAGGCACGCGAGCAGCGCGCCGCCGACGAGGAGCGTCGCGGCGGTGGTCGCAGCCGTTCGGGCAAGCCCGGAGGCGGCGGTCGCGGCGAGAGCCGTGGCGGTCGTCGCGAAGGCGGCCGTGCCGAAGGCGGCCGTGACGGCGCCCCGCGCGGCGAGCGTAAGCCGCGTCCGCAGCCGGCGCCGGTCGCCGCCAATGCAGCCGCCGCCGTCGATCCGTCGGCCATCCCGGGCCCGGACGCCGAGCGCGCGCCGCGCAAGCGTCGTCGCCGTCGCGGCGGTCGCCGCATCGACGACGCCGCCACGCAGGCCGCCGCACCGGCGCAGACCGGACCGAAGTCGCCGACCCAGGTCCACGCGCAGAAGGCCGCCGCCAAGGCGGCTGCGAAGGACGGCGACAAGCTCGGCCTGCTGCACCGCATCGGCCGCAGCCTGAAGTCGCTGATCTCGCGCTCGCCGCGCAGCCAGCACTGAGTCGCGCATGCGCCGGGCGATGCCCCGGCGCCGGGCTCGCGAACTGCGTCGCGGTTTTAATGTCGCAGTCGCTACGCCCTAGCCAGCGCCGCCCGTGCCGCCGATACTGGGCGGCACGAGTGTGTTCACGGTGAGCGATGAGCGTCCTGCGCTTCGACAACGTCAGCAAGCGGTACGACGGCGGCCACGACGCGTTGAGCGAAGTGAGCTTCGAAGTCGCGCAGGGCGAAATGCTGTTCGTCACCGGTCATTCCGGCGCGGGCAAGAGCACGCTGCTCAAGCTCATCCATCTTTCCGAACGCCCCAGCCGCGGCGCCGTCGTCTTCGGCGACCGCAACCTGCTGAAGGTGCGCGGCCGTCGCATCGCGCTGCACCGGCGCGACGTCGGCGTCGTCTTCCAGGACCATCGCCTGCTCGGGGATAGAAGTGTCGCCGACAACGTCGCGCTGCCGCTGATCCTGCGCGGCATGCGTCGTGGCGACATCGGCAAGCGCGTGCGCGCGGTGCTCGACAAGGTCTCGCTCGGCGCCCGTGCCAGCGCGCTGCCTTCGCAACTCTCGGCTGGCGAGCAGCAGCGCGTCGGCATCGCCCGCGCGATCGTCGGCGAACCGCGCCTGCTGGTCGCCGACGAACCCACCGGCAACCTCGATCCCACCTTGTCGGCCGAGATCATGGCGCTGTTCGAGTCGCTGCCTGAACTGGGCACCAGCGTGCTCGTCGCCAGCCATGACCTCGCGCTGGTCAAGCGCATGAAAAAGCGCGTGCTGGTGTTGAACCAGGGCCGCCTGGTCGACGACATCTCGCCGCAGGACCTCGCCCAGTGAGCGCACCGACCGCCAACGCCTCGACCCGCCCGGCGCGTCCGAACTCGCGTATCGGCACGTGGTTCGACCACCACGTCTACAGTCTCGTCGCCAGCGTCGGCCGCATGCTGCACAAGCCGTGGGCGACGGCGCTGACCATCGGCGTGATGGCGGTGGCGATTACCCTGCCGCTCGGCCTGTGGGCCGCGCTGGGCAATGTCGAACGCTTCACCGGCACGGTCGAGCAGTCGCGGCAGATCAGCCTGTTCCTGAAGCCGCAGGTTT
>Ga0102590_1005026_pt1 | contig 10507 bp, 8 predicted proteins | sample AraplaMF_Col_mMF_FD_76859 | JGI IMG/M metagenome (GOLD analysis project Ga0102590, IMG submission 76859) | Arabidopsis root microbial communities from the University of North Carolina, USA - plate scrape MF_Col_mMF | ecosystem: Host-associated > Plants > Roots > Endosphere | place: USA...
ATAAAATGAGGTATAGGGTTTATTGATGAGCCCTAAAGATAGGCATCATAAATTTATTTCCCCTTCCATATATAGCTGTCCGTACCCACCTATTTCTACACGGTCACCCAGGTACCTGCATTGCAGCTGGCCGCTGCGTTTTGACAGCTGCCTGGCTGTTAGCTCATTTTTCCCCAGCTTTTTTGCCCAGTAGGGAGTGAGAGTGGTATGGGCAGAACCGGTCACCGGGTCTTCATCAACTGCAACGGCGGGCGCAAAGAAACGGGAAACGAAATCTGTCTGATCTCCTTTGGCTGTCACGATCACGCCCCGGGCCTGCAATCTGGCGATCTCAGGAAGACGGGGTACTATCGCCCGAATATCGCTTTCCTTTTCAAACACCAGCATATAGTCTGTTTTGCCTTTATATGCTTCCAGCGGCTTTACATTAAAGCCAGCCTGCAGTTCATCCGATATGGCTACCGGTTCAAAAACATCGGTAGGAAAGTTGAGTATGAGCAGATCACCACGTTTGCTAACAGTGAGCGGGCCGCTGCGCGGAGAATGGAAATCGATGCGGTCTCCCTCGTAGCCTTCACAGTTAAAGAGCACATAGGCCGCCGCCAGGGTGGCATGCCCGCAGAGATCCACTTCTGCAGCGGGCGTGAACCAGCGGATCTCGTATCCGTCTCCATTCTTTACATAGAAGGCGGTTTCCGCGAGATTGTTCTCCGTGGCAATGTGCTGCATCAGCTGCTCATCCGGCCAGCTTGCAAACGGGCATACAGCGGCCGGGTTACCGCTGAACATTTTTTCTGCAAAGGCGTCTACCTGGTAGATCTTCTGTTTCATGGCGATATTGATGTTGTTGGGACAAAGGTAACCGGTATCTATGCAGGAAAACAGATGCAGATCTGTGATTTTTAAGCAGTCCAGATCCGTATACAGGATGTTCTCCGTAAATAATAATACAATTTCCCCCGAGAATGGCACAGGACCATATACCCAACAGGACTACCCAACCTGCTACCCGTGCAGCTGCACATCAATCATCTTTATCATCAGGTATTGCGCGCTGGCCTGCAGCGCAGGCATTTGCAGAGGAAGTGCCGCTGGAGACGGCATCCGGTCCGGAAAGACAGTTTCCCGAGCAGGCCTGGCCTGTACTGCAGCGAAAAGCATCGGGCCAGCCTGTTATTCAGCGGATGATCCACATGGACATGTTTGCTGCTGATTCAGCTTTCAACCAGATAAGTGACATAGGCCCCCTTCGCCATTTTATCAGCTATGGAGAGGTAGGCGGTCATTTCCATTTTGTCAATAACCGCGCGCAGAGCTTTAAGCAGGCCGTTAATGAATTCATCAAAACGCAGTCTGTTAATTGCGATGCTGTACGCCGCCTGTGGGAACAGTTACAAGCAACAAACAATGTGGAGACGGCAAAAGGGCTCATGCGAGAGATTGCCGGTATCATCAATGCTGTTAAATCCCAGATCCCCGATCATCCTAATGCGTTCTGGACAGGAGAGGGAGCAGCTGAAAGTGGAGCAGCGGCGGAGGCGCCGGGCACCATACCGCAAACACCGGAGAGCCGGCAAATTGCGAATGGTCTTTGGGACAGGTTAAATGCGGATAACGGACAACTGAAAAGGGAGGTGCTCCACGGAACAATTGGCCATGGTGATAAACAAAAGGAAAACTTTATGCTGGGGGTGCTGGTATTTCCCAACAGGCATGTGATGGTTGGCGTAAGCGGGCAGATTACGAACCTTGGCCGGCTGAGAGACTTTTGTGCAACGTACCTGGCAACTAACGGATTTACGCTTGAAGGGGTATATGATACCAACAACCTCACTGATCTGGCCCGGCGACGTTACAGAGAAAGCTTTGAGCAAGTGACGGGAAGGCAGGCACGAACTTTCAGCAAAGAAGGTGGAGATATTGGCAATAAGCCAGGCACTTGTGCTGCTGCAGTACTGCTGGGCAACCAGGATACACAGAGAGCAGGTAACTTCGCGGAACGCCAGCCAGCCGGCCCCGGTCTTGGAAAGGTGCGGCTTGGTTTAACTGAAGGATTTACCGGCAAAACAGTTACAATATCCAACAGGCAGCAGCCAGGGTCAGAGCAGTCATGGCCACAGGCAGGAACGAACGAATATGATATCCCATCCTGTGAAACCTGTCAGCATCAGCTGCATCGGCCGGCGCTGGACCTGGTAAAGGCAGACCGGATAGCACTGCTGGAAAGCTACCCGCGCCGGCGGCAGGACCTGGCTGAAAAGCTGGAGAATGACAGGATGGAGCTGTCAGATAAAACCGCTATAAAGCCTGCCGCCGATGAAAGACTGCGCATAGTTGATGAAGAGCTGCGGCAAATAAAAGAGACGGTAGGTACCCTGACTAAACAGTTTGATAAGCTCAGTACCAAGAAAAAAGACAAGGAGAGAGACCTGAAAAGCATTAAGGAAAGTAACAAAAGTGTGCAGGACACTGATGATACCGTACTTACTTATTGTAACAATTATCTGAACGCACAGCAGTCTGCAGATAAATCATTTAAAGGCAAATCGTCCTATCACTGGTGGCTGCAATTTGCCGGTCTGGTTAAATTAAAGAAGGGGTATGAACATATAGATACGCTGCAGCGAAGCGACTACAGGCAGTACGCACAAAAATATTCCGACGAAGCCTCACAGAAGAAAGCCGGTTCCCAAACCGATAAAACTAAGTCGTTAACCCAAAGTATTGACAGTACACAGAAAGAAATAGACAAAATACAGGGAAATTTAAAAGGGCTGCAAGCGACACTTGAAACGAAATTGCCGGACTGGGAGAAGCTTAAAAATGATGTCGTAACGCTTGAGAAAGATATCGCCGCGTTAAAATTATCTATCCCGCAACTGGAAGCCAAACTGCCCGGGTATGAAGACAAGATCCGCAGAGAAACGGCAGCCCTTGAGCGGCTGGATAGAAGCTAAAAGCAGTTAGTTTACCGCTAACTGCTTTTATTATTATTGAAGTTATTTGATGGTTTCTTCTTCGGTTTCCGCTGGCCCTGGGGAGCGCCACTGCCATTAGCATGGCCATTACCTCCCGGCTTTCCATTGCTTCCTCCCGGTTTACCGTGGCCGTTACGCCGTGGTTTACCATTGTTCCTGCCAGGCCTTCCTTCGGGCCTTTGAGATGTGGGTGCAGGGCCAAATTGTTCCGGCACTTCGCCGCGGGGCACTTGTTTACCCAATGTTCTTTCTATGCGTGCAAAGCGGCCCATTTCTTTGCCACTTACAAACGTATAGGCAGTACCGTCCGATGCGGCACGGGCCGTACGGCCAATGCGGTGAATGTAATCTTCCGCGTCCTTCGGCACATCGTAATTGATCACCAGGTTAATATCCTCAATGTCGATACCACGGCTCAGGATGTCGGTGGCTACCAGGATCTTCAGTTTTTTGTTCTTGAAATCCAGCAGCGCCTGTTCACGTTTATCCTGCTCCAGGTCGGAGTGAATGAGCTCTGTAGAGAACTTAGCCTGCTTCAGCTCTGCATACAGTTCTTTCACATTCTGTTTGCTGGAGCAGAAGATGATCACGCTTTCAAACTGCTGGTGTGAAAGCACATGTTTGATCAATGGCCCCTTTTGCTGCTCGTGCACCAGGAAGGCTTTCTGTACGATCTTCTCCGGCGCCTTGTTCAGGGCGATGGAGATACCTACCGGCTCCTGCAGGATGCGGAGCGCCAGCTGCTTTATTTTAGGCGGCATGGTAGCGGAGAACATCAGGTTCTGCCTTTCTTGGGGCAGGTACGAGATGATCTTGATGATATCGTCAAAAAAGCCCATGTCCAGCATGCGGTCGGCTTCGTCCAGCACCAGGTATTTCAGTTGCTTTACGTTCACATAGCCCATGTTGAGGTGGGCGATCATGCGGCCGGGTGTGCAGATAACGATATCCACGCCGGTGGCCAGCGCCTTTTTTTCTGCGGCGAAGGAAGCGCCGCCGGTGCCGCCATATACGGCTATAGAGCTGATGGAGGTGTAGTAGGTAAGGCCTTCGAGCGTTTGCGCGATCTGGACGGCCAGTTCGCGTGTAGGCACGATCACCATTGCGTTGATACTCTTTTCATCACGGGGCTGCGTAAGCAGGTTATGTAGCACTGGCAGCAGGAATGCGGCGGTTTTACCGGTACCTGTTTGCGCCGATGCGATAATGTCCCTGCCTGCAATGATGGGTGGTATTACCTGTTCCTGTACAGGAGTGGCTTTTTCATAGCCCATGGCATAAATGCCGTCCAGCAGATCGTCGTCAAATCCAAATTCGTGAAAGTTCAATGTTCGTTTACTTTATTTAGAAATTTACCTGAGGTTTTTCTCTTGTCCCACGGGTATAGTTAAAATACTATTAAAATCCAGTGAAGATACCTGAAATTTGCCGTTTAGCCAAATTTTAGCTATCATCAGGCGGCCTTTCTGACCCGATTTTCCTCTCTTTTGGCAAAAAATTGACCCGAAAGTCTACCATGACATCCGGATATTATACGGAAATTTATGGCGGACCTTACAATGGATTAAAGATTCCGGTCACAACCCTGGTTCCTAGCCAGGGAAGTGTCTATATATTTGAGGGATGAAACGTTCCGCCTTTTCAGGCGGAACATTATTTTTAAATTTATTTGCTATTGATCACTCCTTTGTTTGCGGCGCTGATCTTTTCGGCCGGCACTTTGATGATCTCGCGGTCATAGGTCATCAGGCCATTCACTTCCATCTCCACATCGGTGGTTTGTGTATAAACAGCTGCTGATAACCCGTGTTGAATCAGATCTTTCAAACGATCGCAGAAGCCATTATACACCTTGAACAGTTCATCAGCATTTTTAAAGCTCTGATAACCCCAGTTATCTTTCTGCTGCCAGGTATGACCGTCGAGAGGCAGTCCGAGGCCACCGTACTCGCCCAGTACCAGTACTTGTTTAGCGCCGAAGATCTTCGCTTCCGGCATAGCCGGATCGGGATAGTTATGCAGATCTATGATATGTCCGCCAGCTGGCGGATGGAAATTGCCGCCGCTGGCGCTGTTCACCAGGCGGGAGGGATCGTATTCCATAGTCCATTTAGTGATCTCTTCTGTTTTGAACTGGCCCCAGGCTTCGTTAAACGGCACCCATACTACGATAGAGGGAAAGAAACTGACGGCGTCCATGATAGCTTTCCATTCGGTACGATAGATCTTTTCAGATTCCGGCGTACGGTCTTTATCTGTAGCACGGCCGTAGATGCCGGGGCGGTTATCCCAACGGTTACCCAGGTCGCCGCTCGGCATGTCCTGCCATACAAGGATGCCCAGGGAGTCCGCATAATAGTACCAGCGGGCAGGTTCCACTTTTACGTGTTTGCGGATCATGTTAAAGCCCAGCTCTTTGGTCTTTTCAATGTCGAAACGCAGGGCCTCGTCGGTAGGGGCGGTATAAAGCCCGTCAGGCCACCAGCCCTGGTCCAGCGGACCGAATTGGAACACGAAATTGTTGTTCAGCAGCATGCGCTGGGTGCCTTGCTGATCAGGCGCCATGGAGATCTTGCGCATGGCGAAATAGCTTTTTACTTCGTCGATTATTTTACCCTTGCGAAGGATAGACACTTTTAGCTTATACAGGGAAGGCGAGGAGGGAGACCACAATTTCGCGTTGGCGATGTTCAGGGTAGCAGCGGAGGCATTGTCCAGTGTTTGTTCTGCTACCTGCTGAGCGCCGTCGAGGGCAGTGATCTTTACCTGGTCACCAGGCTGCAGGTGCTCGGTGTTCACCGCCAGCTGGAGGGACTGTTTATCGATGTCAGGCACGGGCTTCAGGGACGCGATATAGGTAGGCGCTACGGGCTCTAACCATACGGTTTGCCAGATGCCGGTAACAGGCGTATACCATATGCCATGCGGCTTGATGATCTGTTTGCCGCGGGGCTGAGGGCCTTCGTCGCTAGGGTCCCATACTTTCACAACAATCTCCTGGACGCCTGATTTCTTCAGCAGGGAGCTGATGTCGAAGCTGAAGGGATCATAGCCGCCTTGGTGGGTACCGGCATGTTTACCGTTGATGTACACATCGGTTTGCCAGTCTACAGCGCCGAAGTGCAGCAGGATGTTCTTGTTCTTGAAATTGGCCGGTACAGTGAAACTGCGTTTGTACCAGAGAATACTGTCTTTCCCAACGGTTTTGTGTACACCCGAAAGGGCAGATTCTATGGCGTAGGGCACCAGGATATTGCCTGCATAAGAGGCCGGTGCGCTTTCCTGGGACTTTGGCAGTATGGCGTATTGCCAGGAGCCATTAAGGTTGAGCCATTGTGTTCTTTCCAGCTGTGGCCGCGGATATTCCGGGAGCGGGGTAGTGGAAGATACTTTAGAGGCCCATCGGGTTTTGAGTGTTTGCGCCGAGACGCCGGTGATGAATGTGGAATGGATGACGAATGAAATAAGGACGATGAGTGTTTTACGTGGCATTGTGAAAATAGATTTAAAAATATGAACGTGAATGATGCTAGGGGGGTAAAATAGGGAATTTTGGGGGAATAAAGCGTAGGTTTTACACTTGTGGGAATGGGGGGCTTGGGGCGGTTTTGGAGGTCGTGCCGGAGGGATTAAAAACGGGCTGCGCCTGGCTGTGAGGAGGAAGATGGGGCTTGGGAGGGCGAGGGCGGAAGAGGGCCCTGATGGAGCGGCACCGGGCGGCCACGCCAGCCAAGGCCCGTTTTTAAATTCCTGCCGGCAAGGTGGTCATCAGCAGCTATTGATAACCATGGAGGTGAGTATTTCGTTTAATGCCTTCTACCAGAAGTACTCCTCATATGTGGCCTGACATATGTGCCATTTTTTCTGTAATATCCCCTCACGTGTATTGTTTTGACGCCAGACGTTATATGAGTTGTTTTTGAATTGTAAGTAGATGTATGGCTTTGCGGCGTATAACTTTTGCGCTTATTGTATTCAGTAAGTAAACTGTCTTGCTCAGTTATCATAGACTGCGGTAATAATTTATACATTGTCCACTGAGCTCTTTTCAATTTGGGCTTGGAAATCCATCCGCTGGTGGATCCGTACGTAACGTAAATAGTTTTCTTTCTTCCGGGAGTCTTTGTATAGAAAGTGGTATGCGAAGGTATAAACATCATTGTTTCTCCTGTACATTTTGAGGAGGGATACACATCATACCCATAATCACTTTCGCAGGAGAAATAGAATTCTTCGGGTGTCTTTTTTGAGGCAGAGCAGGAAACACAAAATAGGAAAGCAAGTAGAAATGCCGTTTTCATAAATAGGGGTTTTAATGTTATTAAAGTAAATATGTCTTGTTATTTCAATCTTCATCGTTCGCTTTCACATATGCGACGATAACAGCTCAAAGGTCAAAGATCTGCTGCGTGGAAAAAAAAGGAAAAATCCCTTTTGAGCACAGGAAAAATCCACTCACAACAGAAATTCTTACTTTCACCTTTTTTCATTATATTCGAATCATCTCAATATTCCATGACCCCGTTAACACCCCAAAAACTATGAACAAGCTATCCGGTGCACCCACTAATCCCGTACAAGCAAAGCTCCCCGGCAATCGCCCTTTCATACAACCCAAGCTGACTGTCAACAGGCCGAACGACCCGTATGAACGTGAAGCCAATACTATGGCCGATCACGTTATGCGTGTCTCCATGTCGCGGCAATCGCCATTCTTTCCACCCAAACCCACTGCGCTGACTATACAGCGGAAATGTGCTGCCTGCGCTGCAACAGAACAGGAAGAAGAAGGCTCCGTCATGCGCGAAGCAGAACCGGGTACCGGCGCCCCTGTTAGCAGCAGCCTGACGGCCGGTTTGAGCAGCACAAAAGGAGGTGGCGCCTCATTGTCCGGCGGCGCACGTCAGTTCATGGAAACTGCATTCGGCGCCGATTTTTCACGTGTACGGATACATGCAGACGGCTCCGCTGCTAATATGAGCCATGCTATTCAGGCGAAAGCATTTACCCATGGCAATGATATCTATTTCAACAGCGGCCAATATCAGCCGGATTCCCCACAGGGACAGCATCTGCTGGCGCATGAATTAACGCATGTGCTGCAGCAGGGCGGCGGCGAAGGTGCTGGCCTTGTTCAGCGTGCAGAGACGGACGACCGCTCCTGTGCCGGACTTACAGACATCAAGACGATCGTAAATACAGAGGTGAACAGCCAGATCGCTGCCGCCAGAACCGCCGCCGGCACACCGATATTAACATCCTTGTTGTTGAGAGGGGTGAACAGCCGCCTGGGCGACGGAGCGGTTTCTCCCATAGAAGATTTTATTGAAGCCTTACCGGCTACACAAAGGCGACTGCCAGGCCGTAGCCTGTCCGGTACGAAATACAGCGGCGCCGGTAGCGTAAACAATTTCTATCACCTCCAGACCCTGGGACTAGCCCATGTAGTGGGCTCTAATGCATTGGTAAATGGTATCTGCATCGGTGCAGACAAGCTGGGGCATTTCTTCAATGAAGGCTTTACCTATTTCCGGGTGGCGCATGCGCCTGGTCGCGGTCCTGCGGATGCAGAAGCAACCGGCGGTTTCCTCGAAATAGGCATACAGGGACTTAGCAGTACCGGTGTGTTCTCCAATGCCGATCGCGCTGCTAATCGCGCGGGCATGCAATTCTATGAAGACCTGAGCGCCAACCCCGGCGGCCTGGTATTCGATGTTGCCAACTATATCACTACGCAATGGAATGAACAGACAAATCCCAGCTTCTATGAAGCCAGCCTGGCCGGCGTAGTATGGAGCAACCTGCTGACAGGCGTGTGGACCGGCCCATTCACCTCTGCCGGCGGCACTTCCACTCCGATTAACTCTATTGTAAGCATGACGGTTACACCGGCGGGTAATGTAACCGGCAATTATAAATGGCCGGCTGGAGCCGCAACCCCTAACACCGGCACTTTCACCGGCACTATCACACAGCGCACCACCCCCGTAGCAGGAGCAGATCCAAGAACCTCGCCGCCTTCACCTGTTTCTGCCAACCCCGTATCCGGCATCAGCATTGACTTCGACTGGCGGGAAGGAACCGCTTCCGGTAAAGGCAACTGGACTTCTACTAACGAACAGACACTGGTGGGTACCTGGGGGATCGGCACTTCCAGAACAAGCGGAGGTTCCTGGAGGCTGAACAAGTGAGTGGCTAGGTTAATCTTTACGCAATTTGTACCAGCGGCGCAGTTTCAGCGCTATAAATGACCAGGCGGCCATCAACAATGCAGCGATCATAATCAATTGTTATAAATTTTAAGCAATAGTCACTACCAGCCTGCGGCCGCCCGGCACTTCCATATCCCACAACTTCTCAATATCCTCCAGCTTCACCGTCATGGTATCTATGGTAAGCTTACCTGCCGCCGCCAGTGCAAACATCTCCGGCAAGATCTCACCGAGCAATTGCCTTACCTGTTGCTTCGACCAGGCGCCCAGCCCTGAACCCGTCAGCTGCAGGTCAACGCTTCTGAGATTAGCGGCAGACAAAGTGATCAGGTCACCGGCCATACTGCCCACCGATACATATCTGATCCTGTTAGTAAACGAGCCATTGCCTTTTACACAAGCCAGGATCATCTCGGCCGTATGTCCCCAGAGGTAATCAATGATGACATCAACAGGGGTTTTCGCATGGATGGCCGTCAGCTGCGCTTTAAAAGCGGCATCATCCGCTGAAATAGCAATGATCTCATCCGCGCCCAGTAAACGCAGTTCTTCCAGCGAGGCCACATTCCTGCCGGTAACGATTACTTTTCCCGCGCCATAGTATTTGGCCAGCTGCATGGTTATCCGGCCGGTAACGCCCGTTGCACCGTTGATCAGCACTACATCGCCTGCCTGTATATCCGCTTTGAATTTAAGCGCCATGGCTCCGCCAATAACTGCATTGGGTAGTGCCGCGGCGGTAACATCGTCCAATGCATCCGGCAGTTTAACGATGCGGTCCTTATCAATGGTGGCTTTTTCTGCCAGCATGCCGTCCACGCCAATGGCGTATACCCTGGTGCCGTCCGGCAATAAACAAACACCGTCGCCGCCAATCACACGGCCGTTCTCTTTGGAGGAGGAACCGGATGAATAGTGGGTACCGGCCGCCTTGCTTCTGTCAAGCTGTTTTACAGCTGCGGCCTTTACCCGCACTACTATCTCGTTGCCGTTTTGAGCAACCGGTTCAGGAATTTCTAGATATTGAGGCAATCCGCCTTGCTGAAACATTACTGCTGCTTTCATTTTCGTTTTTTTTGTTGATACAAAATTAGAACAGGCAGCAGCCAGGGCACGATAACATATGTTATCAAGTTCAGAAACGCGGTTTCCCTTTCGCCAGCTTACTTTTAATACGGCTGAGATGCACTTTGCTGACGCCAAGATAGGAGGCAATATAATGCTGGGGTATACGCTGTACAATATGAGGTCGTTCTTTCAGCAGGCGCTGATAGCGTTCTTCCGGCGTGTCGCGGATAAAGGATACAAATTCATTGA
>Ga0102590_1005027_pt1 | contig 10502 bp, 5 predicted proteins | sample AraplaMF_Col_mMF_FD_76859 | JGI IMG/M metagenome (GOLD analysis project Ga0102590, IMG submission 76859) | Arabidopsis root microbial communities from the University of North Carolina, USA - plate scrape MF_Col_mMF | ecosystem: Host-associated > Plants > Roots > Endosphere | place: USA...
ATCTCGGCGCTCTCTGCGCCGATGGCCGAGGGGGTGCTCTATGAAGTCGACATGCGCCTCAGGCCGTCTGGAAACAAGGGGCCGGTCGCTACTCGCATCAAGTCCTTCGAAAAATATCAGCGGGAAGAGGCTTGGACCTGGGAGCACATGGCGCTCACGCGTGCCCGCCTCGTGTGTGGCGACAAAGAACTGATCAGGGAGGCCGAGCGGATCATCGCCGACGTGCTCCTTTCGAAGACCGATACAGAGAAGATTGCCAAGGACGTGTCGGAGATGCGGGCCTTGATCGAGCAAGAAAAGCCGCCGGCCAGTATCTGGGACCTGAAGCTCATTCCGGGCGGGCTGATCGACATCGAATTCATCGCGCAATATCTGCGGCTAGTGGCCTCCACGAAAGGCCTGCTCATCGAGGAGGACGATTTCAATACGGCGGGGCAGGTAAAGCTCGTCGGCGTGGAATTGATGGACCGCGATGACATGGAACTCTGCCTTGCGGCGCTGTCGCTCTATACTGACATTTCGCAGCTCATCCGGCTCTGCATCGACGGTCTGTTCGATCCGAAGGAAGCGCCGGCGGGCCTGACCGATCTCGTTTCCCGTGCAGGCGACTGCCCTGACATCAAGACGCTTGAGGGAGAGATCAAACGGCTTTCGAAAGCCGTCAGGCAAATATTCCAGACCGTGGTGAGATCTTAGTGGCCGTTGTTCGGGATGTGGAGTGAAATGACGGTGCCGATCGCCTCGCGTGAGCGGATCTTCATTTTGCCCCCGTGAAGCGTCGTCAGCGACCGCGAGATCGCGAGACCGAGGCCAGAACCTCCCTTGCTTTTCGCATACTGGTTTTGCACCTGCTCGAAGGGTTGGCCGATCTTGCCGAGCGCCGCGCGAGGGATACCGATGCCAGTGTCTGCAATCGTCAACATGACACCGCTGCTGGTGCGGCGCGTGCGAACAGCGATGCGGCCGCCTTCATTGGTGAACTTTACGGCGTTGGAAAGCAGGTTGAGCAGGATTTGCTTAATGGCGCGGCGGTCGGCGGTCAGCCGCATCCCCTCGCAAATGCGCTGCTCGACGAAGATATTCTTCTGTGCGGCCGGGATCGCGGTGAAGCGAAGGCTTTCCTCGATGAGTGGCGCAAGATCGATCGTCTCGCATTCAAGCTTTATGTGGCCTGCTTCGATCTTGGACATGTCGAGAATGTCGCTGATGACGTTCAAGAGGTGCTTGCCGCTGTCATGGATGTCGCGTGCATATTCATTGTACTTCGACGAGCCGAGCGGGCCGAACATCTGATCCTGCAGAATCTCCGAAAAGCCGAGGATCGCGTTGAGCGGCGTGCGGAGTTCGTGAGACATGTTTGCCAGGAACTCGCTCTTTGCCCGGTTGGCGGCTTCCGCGCGTTCCTTTTCGACTAGGTAGTTGGAGTTCGCGACAGAGAGCGCGGACTTCTGACTTTCCAGAGTCTGGCGGGAAGCGGAGAGGTCGCCGATCGTTGCCATGAGCCGGCGTTCAGAATCGCGCAGACGCTCCTGGTTGCGCTTCAGCAAGGTGATATCGGTGCCGACCGAAACCATGCCGCCGTCGCGGGTACGGCGCTCGTTGATCTGCAGCCAGCGTTCGTCGGCAAGCTGTACCTCCGTTGTGCGGGAATAGCCGGAGCCATCTGCGTCGGCGATCCGGCGCTCGATGACAGGGCGTGCCGCCGCGGCGTTGACGACGTTGCGCTCGGTGCCAGGGACCAGCACGCTGTCGGGCAGCCCATATGCCTGCTGAAAGTGCGTGTTGCACATGACAAGACGGTCGTTCTTGTCCCAAAGCACGAAGGCCTCGGACGTGCATTCGATGGCGTCAGCCAGGCGTTGGTCGGCCTCGGCGTAGCGCTGGGCGAGGCGATGCTGTTCGGTCACGTCCATCGCGATACCGATCATATGGACGCGGCCTGAGTTGGTGCGGATCACCTGAGCGCGGGCCCGCATCCAGACATAATGACCGCCTGCATGTCGCATGCGGAAGATCTGGTCGACCTGGCCGGCATCGCCGCGGGCAATCGATCGGGCGATTTCATAGACACCGCCGTCCTCCGGATGCATCAGACGTGCCGCATCGCTGAAGCACATCGTCCGGTCTGAACCCGGAAGCCCCAGCATCTCGTACATCGAGCGCGACCAGTAGAATTCGCGCCTGTCGAAATCGAAGTCCCAGAGCCCGCAGCGACCGCGCGACAGCGCGGTCTCGACACGAAGGTTCGACTCCAGGAAGATATCATCGGCGTCACGGGCGCGCTTCACCTGCATGTAATAGGCGTAGAGGATGACGAGCAGGATCGAGGAGATGCCGGCGAAGAGGGTCACGTTCAGCGTGACTTCGTCGCGCCAGAGCTTGCCAATCCGCTCCAGCGATGTCGCTGCGATGACATAGCCGCCGGATTCGCCAATCAGAGTGATTTCGGCATAGTGTGGGCGGCCGCCGATCGTCGTTTCTATGACGCCGGCGCGATCGCCGAAACGGCGGATCGCTGAGACCTCCGAGAAGAAGTCGCCGACGCTGGAGCCAAGATAGGCCGAGCCGGCTGCCGTTGCTGCGAACACCTTGCCACTCGGCTGCACCAATAGCACAAAGGCGTCATTGTCCAGGCGATCTTGCGGAAGGAAGCGCGCCAGCCGAGCCTGCGCCTGCGTGACATCTGCGGTTTCGAATATCTGGTTGGCATCGGAGAAGGCCGCAGCGGCCGTCGCGGCGGCAAGTGCGGTGGAGTGGCGGGCGGCAGCCTCTGTCCTACCGTACTCGGAAACCATCCCGAAAAAGTGCGATGCAGCCACAACCGTAAGGAAGGCCACGATCAGGATCGGAATAATTCGCTTCAGGACGATTTCGACCTGGGAGAGGTTGCGCGAGGACGACAAGGAAGCACGGGAGCGCCTGGCTGAAAAGCTATCACGCCAGGCCAGGAGGCCGTCGAAATCGACACGCAGCCGTCCCTCGGCTGCGGTCGCCCGCCGCACGTTCATCATCTCTTCAGCCTTGATCCCTCGTGTGATTCGCAGCGCCGCTCGCCCGAACCTAACTCAATGAATCATTGGTGATTCGCCTTGTCCAGAGGAAAAGGTAAAAATCTGTTAACCGATTCTAGATGCTGAATTTTCTTTGGCGGTCGGATTGCCGCTGCAAGTGTCGCACCAGCAATCGACGGCAAATCACCCTTTCAGAGTGCGTTCGACAATGTCGCGGACGTCGGTCGAAAGCTCGGTGGCCCGTTCGATTTCCAGCAGGGCGGCGCGCGCATGATCCTGCCGAACCGGCTCGAGGGAGCGCCAGGAACGCATTGACGTCAGAATGCGGGCGGCCAACTGAGGGTTGCGCTGATCAATGTCGAGAATCTCATGCGCGAGGAAGCGGTAGCCCTCGCCGTCGGCACGGCCGAAGCCAGTCGGATTTGCAAAAGCGAAGGTCCCGATCAGCGAACGGACCCGGTTGGGATTGGTCCTCTTGAACAGAGGGTTCTCCATCAGTTCTTGCACCCGATCAAGCGTACCTACGCCCGGTATGGTGGCTTGGACGGAAAACCATTTGTCTACGACAAGCGCGTTCTCTGAGAAGCGATCCTTGAAGGCCGACAATGCCGCGGCAGTTTCGGCGCTGTCCGGGAAGCGATGCGCAAGAACCGTCAATGCATGCAACAAGTCAGTCATGTTGTTGGCGGCATCGAAGGCAGCTCTGGCGCGTGCCGGCGAATTCTCGGCGTAAGCGAGGTAGGTCAGCGCAGCATTGCGCAGCGCGCGGCGGCCGGCACTCGTGGCGTCGGGGCTGAAAGCGCCCGGCGTCGTCATGGAGTCGTAGAGTGCAACGAACGTGTCCCGTCCGGCGTCCGCGACTTGTTTCATCACCGCCTGGCGTCCGGTATGGATCGCGTCCGGATCGTTGTTGCCTCCAAGTTCGCGGGCGATATCAGCTTCACTCGGCAGGGCGAGGGCTTGGGCGCGGAAGGCGGGCTCGAGGCTTTCGTCGGCCGCGGCGGCCAAAAGGGTGTCGACGAATGTTGTTTCAGAGCCGACAGTCTTTCCTTCGCGGGCATCGCGCGCCGCGTTCAGGAGGTTCGGGAGCGCAAGCTCGGTCAGGGCCTGCCAGCGGGCGAAATGGTCCGTCTCGTGGCGTGCAAGCAGCGCCAAGTCGGCGGGCGACTGGTCGAAATGGAGATTGATCGGTGCGGAGAAACTGCGATTGATCGAGACCACAGGCCGCGACGGGATGCCTTGAAATACGACCGTTTGCGTGCGTTCGGTGAGATGCAAAACGTTGCCGGCATATTCCGCACCGTCGACGGAGGCCGGAGCTATGGTGGCCCCATCTTCCGCGAAGAGCTGCAGACACAGCGGGATGTGCATCGGCTTCTTCTCCACCTGACCGGGCGTCGCAGGGATCATTTGCTCCAGCGAAAGGCTGAAGGCCTTTGCAGCTGCGTCGTAGGAGCCCGATGCAGTGACCAGCGGTGTGCCCGCCTGATGGTACCAGAGCGAGAACTGTGCGAGGTCGCGCCCGCTCGCGTCCTCGAAGCATTTGACGAAGTCCTCGATCGTCACAGCTTGGCCGTCGTGACGATCGAAGTAGAGGTCCATGCCCTTCTTGAAAGTGTCCTTGCCGAGCAGTGTCGCGATCATACGCGTGACTTCGCTGCCCTTCTCGTAGACGGTCGTCGTGTAGAAGTTATTGATCTCGCGATACTTCGTGGGCCGCACCGGATGCGCGAGCGGACCTGCATCCTCCGGGAACTGTTCGGATTTCAGGTGGCGGACCTCAGCGATGCGCTTCACAGGGCGCGAGCGCTGATCGGCCGAGAACTCGTGATCGCGATAGACGGTCAGTCCTTCCTTCAGGCAGAGCTGGAACCAGTCCCGGCAGGTGATGCGGTTGCCGGTCCAGTTATGGAAGTATTCGTGGGCGATGATCGCTTCGATGTTCGCGTAATCGCTATCCGTGGCCGTTTCAGGATCGGCAAGGACGTACTTGTCGTTGAAGACATTGAGCCCTTTGTTCTCCATGGCGCCCATGTTGAAGTCGGAGACGGCGACGATCATGAAGATGTCGAGATCATATTCGCGTCCGAAGACGTCCTCGTCCCACTTCATCGACCGCTTCAGCGCGTCCATCGCATAGGCGGCGCGGGGCTCTTTGCCATGCTCGACATAGATCTTCAGCGCGACCTCGCGACCGGACATGGTCGTGAACGTATCTTCGATGACGCCGAGATCGCCTGCGACCAGCGCGAAGAGATAGCTCGGCTTCGGGTGCGGGTCGAACCAGGCGGCAAAATGCTTACCTTCGCCATAGCCGGCGCCACCGAGGAAATTGCCGTTCGATAGCAGCAGCGGATTGGCCGCCTTGTCTGCAATGATGTTGACACTATACGGCGCCAGGACGTCGGGGCGGTCCGGGAAATAGGTGATGCGCCGGAAGCCTTCGGCTTCGCACTGCGTGCAGTAGATACCGCCGGTGCGGTAGAGGCCCATCAGCTGCGTGTTGGCTTGGGGGTTGATGATCGTCGTGATCGTCAGTTCGAAAGGTTCGGATGCGGGCAGATCGCGGACCGTCAGGCTTCCAGGCGTCGCCGTGTATTGCTCCGCCGACATCTCCATCTGGTCGAACAACAGTCCAGAAAGCACCAGCTCATCGCCGTCGAGCACCAGCGGAGCCTTGGGATCTGAGCCTTCGCGGCGGTGGAAGATCAGTCGTGCTTCGACCCTCGTTGCTGTGGGATCAAGTTCGAAGGTGAGATCCACGCGTTCCAGAACGAATTCGGTGGGCTGGTAGTCTGCCAGATTGATGACCTGGCCGGTATCTGTACGCATGGTGTTCCCTGAAGACCTTGAGCGGATGACTGCGTCGTAAGCGGAGTGGGCACTCCACAACAAATTTTGACGGCATGATTACATTAAAGTCTGAACCAAAGTTAAAGCGAAATGACGGCCGCGGAAGATTTGGAGGTGCCGGGCGCGGCTATATTTGGGCGGATCCGTGAGCAGGATTTGAACCGGAGTCCTGCTGATCCACGTAGCTTGTTCGATCATCAGGAAACTTTCCAATTTTCCATCTGTTCATTCGGCGCGACGGCTGTCACAGTCAGGGTGCGTCGAGTCTGGCGCGTCCTCCTGCCTCCAAACAGCAATACAAGAGTTCAAGACATGCGGCCGGCTACGGGAAACCCGATGAGGGGCATTGCGCTTAAAGTCAGCTCGGTGGTTGTCTTTCTTGCGATGCAGACCTTCATCAAGCTCGCCGGCAGCGACATTCCGCCAGGGCAGGTGACCTTCTGCCGCTCCTTCTTCGCATTGTTTCCGATCATGGCTTACCTCGGCTATCAGGGCCAGTTGCGATCGGCATTCTACACGACCAATCCGGTCGGTCACCTGAAGAGGGGAACGCTCGGCATCATCTCCATGGGACTGGGCTTCTACGGGCTGCTGCATCTGCCGCTGCCAGAGGCGATTGCGCTCGGTTACGCTATGCCGCTTGTCGCCGTGATTTTTGCCGCACTGTTCCTCGGGGAGACCGTGCGCATCTACCGTTGGAGCGCGGTGTTTTTCGGAATGGTGGGTGTCGCCATCATATCCTGGCCGAAGCTCACGCTTTTTCGCGAGGGCGGCGTTCATGCCGAGCAGGCGATTGGTGCGATCTCCGTGTTGATGGCCTCCGTGCTGGGCGGTATGGCGATGATCCAGGTGCGGCGATTGGTAGAGGAAGAGAAGACGGCGACGATCGTCCTCTATTTTTCGATTACGGCGACGGTTCTTTCACTCGTAACGGTGCCGTTCGGCTGGCAGTTCCTTGATCTGGGGCCGCAATTGTTTCTCATTGCAGCCGGTTTCTGTGGTGGCGTGGCGCAGATCCTGTTGACGGAGAGCTATCGACACGCGGACGTCTCGACGGTCGCTCCGTTCGAGTACACGTCGATCGTGATCGGCGGCGTCATTGCGTATTTTGTGTTTGGCGATGTGCCTGGGCGCAGCACGCTAGTAGGCACTGCGATTGTCGTGGCTGCCGGGATATTCATCATCTACCGCGAACACCAACTCGACCTGGAGCGGCGCGCCGCGCGCCAAGCAGGATCGTGAAAGCCGCGTCAATCTAGACCTTATGTTCCAAGGGTGAAGGTTGGCCCGCCCCCGCGCTAAGCTGAATTCGGGGATTGCTCTGGATAGGCCGGAGCCGAGCCCCACGCTTAAGCGAGGGCGAACCATGAAAGAGAATAGCGTAACTTTCATCGGCTTGGATACGTCGAAGCTGAAGATTTCAGTGGCGGTTGCAGATGGTGAGCGCAACGGCGAGGTGCGATTTTTCGGCGCCATCTCCTCGGAGCCGCCATCGGTTGCATCGATGGTCAACAAGCTTTCCAAGCGTGGGCCAAGCTTCACTTCTGCTATGAGGCAGGTCCGACCGGTTACGGTCTTTACCGGCAGATTATCGAACTTGGGCATGACTGCGTGGTGGTGGCGCCGTCGCTGGTGCCCAAGCGAGCGGGCGATCGGGTGAAGACCAACCGCTGCGATTGCCGTCAGCCTGGCGCGCCTCCACCGCGCGGGCGAGTTGACCGCGGTCTGGGTTCCGGATGAAGCTCATGAGGCGATCCGCGACCTGGTACGGGCTCGTGAGGCTGCCAACAGCGCCTTGAAGCAGGCACGCCAGCAACTCCAGTCTTTTCTCCTGCGTCACGGCCGGATCTATACCGGTCGCACCCCATGGACGCGCGCCCATACAAGATGGCTGGCGCGCCAGACCTTCGATCACCCCGCCCACCACATCCTGTTGGTGGAATATTGCCAGGCCATCGAAGATGCCGGCGTGCGCCTGGACCGGTTAACCAAGCTGGTGGTTGAGACTGCTGCATCCTGGTCGATGGCCCCGGTTGTGGCCGCCTATCAAGCGATGCGCGGCGTTGCATTCATAACGGCGGTTACCTGTCGTCGAAATCGGCGATGTGCGCCGTTTCGACAATCCTCGTCAGTTGATGGCGTATCTCGGTCTTGTACCGTCGGAAAACTCAACGGGCGAACGGGTCAAGCGTGGCGGGATCACCAGGGCGGGTAACACAAGGGCGCGTCGAGCCCTCATCGAAGGCGCCTGGACATATCGCTTCCCCGCACGTGTGAGCCGGCCAATCCAGGCGCGGCTGGATGGATTGCCGAGGACAGTTCGAGAGATTGCCTGGAAAGGCCAAGTGAGGCTTTGCGCGCGCTATCGCAAGCTGATGGCGGCCGGCAAGCCGAAGGTCGTCGCGGTCACCGCCGTTGCTCGGGAAATGGCAGCGTTCCTATGGGCGGTCGGGCAACAGGTCGCTCCCACAGCAAGGGGCTAGTGTCAATCCTCGGCTTGAAGAGACATTTAACCCGAAACCATCTGCTGTTGGACAAAGATGGAGGCAGGGCTCCGGTGGGGAATCTTCGTGAAAGCTATGTGGCGGACATTGTCCACGCCCGACTTTAGACCGAGGTAGGCCCAGACGAACAAACGGAAATGCGGTACCCAACCCGCGCATAAGAGTATGCCAGCCGTCGTCAAAATGCCCTGTCTCCTCCTTTGTCCACCAGCTTCACGCATGTGCTTTCGCCGCCAAAGTCGAAAAGGAAAAATCATGCCCAAAGAGCTTGAAAACGAACATAAGAGGCTTTCGGACTCGCCAGCAGATTTTTATTGATTGATCAGTCAATCAAAATTATAATTGCCGCCATCTTCAGGAGTGATGCGATGCCCAAGGTCGGAATGGAGCCGATTCGCCGCAAGGCGCTCGTCGATGCCGCGCTGCGTGTGATCGGCGATCAAGGCTCGCTTGCTGTTACCATGTCCGAAATTGCCCGGCAGGCCGGTGTATCAGCGGCACTGGCGCATCATTACTTCGGCAGCAAGGAACAGCTGCTGATCGAGACCGTCCGCTCTCTTCTAAAGCAGCTGCGCGACGATGCGGTGACGGCGCTAAAGGCGGCGGATGCGCCGCGCGAGAAGCTTTCCGCCGTCATCCGGGTCAGCTTCCAGGCCGACCAGTTCGCGCCAGCGACGATTGCCGCCTGGCTTGCCTTCTATGCCGAGGCGCAGCGTTCCGAAGAAACTCGACGCTTCCTTGTGATCTATGCCCGCCGTCTGCGGTCGAACCTGCTCGCCAACCTTAAAGCGCTCTGCCCTCACAATGCCGCAGAACGCATCGCCGAAGGCGCGGCTGCGATGATCGACGGGCTCTACATCCGCCAAAGTCTGAGGTCTGCGCCTGTCAGCATCGAGGCATCGATCGCGCTTACCGAAGACTACATCAATTCACAGCTTGCCGCCCTTGCGAAAGGACAGATCCAGTGACCCTCAAAGCCCAGCCAAAAGCCTCCCATTTCATCGACGGCGAGTATGTCGAGGATGAAGCCGGCAGCGTCATCGAAAGCATCTATCCGGCGACCGGCGAGGTCATCGCCCGGCTGCACGCGGCAACGCCCGCCATTGTCGAAAAGGCGATCGCGGCGGCCAAGCGCGCCCAGCCGGAATGGGCGGCGATGAGCCCGACCGCGCGCGGCCGTATCCTGAAGCGCGCCGCCGACATCATGCGCGAGCGCAATCGCCAGCTGTCCGAGCTTGAGACGCTGGATACCGGCAAGCCGATCCAGGAAACGATCGTCGCCGATCCGACTTCGGGCGCCGACAGTTTCGAGTTTTTCGGCGGCATCGCGGCTGCCGGCCTCAACGGTTCCTACATCCCGCTCGGTGGTGATTTCGCCTACACCAAACGCGTGCCGCTCGGCGTCTGCGTCGGTATCGGCGCGTGGAACTATCCGCAGCAGATCGCTTGCTGGAAGGGTGCACCGGCGCTCGCCGCCGGCAATGCCATGGTCTTCAAGCCATCGGAAAACACGCCGCTCGGCGCGCTTGCCATTGCCGAAATCCTTCACGAAGCCGGCCTGCCGAAGGGTCTCTACAACGTCATCCAGGGCGATCGCGAGACGGGGCCGCTGCTGGTCAACCACCCTGACGTCGCCAAGGTGTCGCTGACGGGCTCGGTTCCGACGGGCCGCAAGGTCGCCGCGGCGGCGGCCGGCAGCCTCAAGCATGTGACCATGGAGCTCGGCGGCAAGTCGCCGCTTGTTGTCTTCGACGACGCCGATATCGATAGCGCCGTCGGCGGCGCGATGCTCGGCAATTTCTATTCGACCGGACAGGTCTGCTCGAACGGCACGCGCGTCTTCGTGCAGAAGAAGATCAAGGGCGAATTCCTGAAGCGGCTGAAGAGCCGCACCGAGGCGATGGTGATCGGCGATCCGATGGACGAGGCAACGCAGATCGGCCCGATGGTTTCCTGGGCGCAGCGCCAGAAGGTTCTCGAGTATATCGAGAAGGGCAAGGCCGAGGGCGCAACGCTGCTGACCGGCGGCGGCATTCCGAACAATGTGGCGGGCGAAGGCTATTATGTGCAGCCGACCGTGTTTGCCGACGTCACCGACGAGATGACCATCGCCCGCGAGGAAATCTTCGGGCCT
>Ga0102590_1005028_pt1 | contig 10498 bp, 10 predicted proteins | sample AraplaMF_Col_mMF_FD_76859 | JGI IMG/M metagenome (GOLD analysis project Ga0102590, IMG submission 76859) | Arabidopsis root microbial communities from the University of North Carolina, USA - plate scrape MF_Col_mMF | ecosystem: Host-associated > Plants > Roots > Endosphere | place: USA...
CGACCGGTCAACTGCAAGCCGTTTGTTGGCATATTCATTAGGCGCTTACGAATACCTGAAACGCGAATGTTATACATATAAATTCGCCGATCGCTAAAATACAAAAGCTTAGAGCGGCGCTCTTTTCGAAAGATATCAAAAAATATATTATTGTCTTAGTTGATCTATGGCGAGGCCCCGTCTAGATCTGGTCAACACTCGGCACGGGGCATACCCCGGTCAGCGACGGGAGGCTTAGATGAACCGATGTGACAACATGCACCCAGACAATCCCATAATTGAAAGGCCAATAATAAAGGTTGCCCTCCTAGTTGGGGAGCGTGACCTAGGCCTCTTATCATCAACATTGAAATAAAGCGGCGAGCGAACGCAATAGCAGCCAACTGGGGCTGCAGCTGTAATACAGGCCAGCGAACTCGCTCGGGTCAAACTCGTGCCGGTATAAGGAGGTCAGATAATTTCGGCCTTGAATACGGAACGACGGCCGATATGAACGAATGAGCTGCTGTAGGGTCCTAAAGGACATCGACAGAGGAAAACTATCAAATGCGGTGTTGCAAGAACACGCCCCAACGTCGCGGGGGTGACTTGAATTTTGCTACTGAACCAGAACCTGCAAAGGCCGATATTGCCTACGACGCCATTCTGAGATTACTCCGCAGTTATGGCCGTGTGCCGGAGCAACATCTCAGAGAGCAGGATCTGGCATATAAGCTCGATCTTGGCCGAACGCCAGTTCGCGAAGCACTTCAGCGGCTCGCAGCGGAAGGGAAGATCCAATACATCCCTCAAAGAGGCTTTTTCACGAGGCCAATGTCGGAGGGCACGCTGTTTGATTTTTATGTTGTTGGACGTGAGACCCTGATCTCGGCTTTAAAACGAATGCGACCGCGCGTAAGAGAGAGCTGCGGGGTGACCGACACGTTGTCCCCCGACGAGCTCGCCTTGAGTGCAGAATCGATATTTACTAGCATCGCCGAAGAAGCATTGAATTGCGAGGCTTGCAAAATCGTTCACCGATTCTGTTTTTGCACTCATCCTCTGCGAATGGAGATAATTACGTCGGAACTTCGCCCTGCGTTCGTTGAAAGCCTCACGAGATTAGATGGCGTGATGTCTAAAGTAGGCGCGGCAGCGGACCACATCGAGTCTGAGTTGATGCACCACCTTGATTTAGAACAGGGTGCCGTTCCGAGAGTCGTACGAGAGGTGAACGAACGTGGATTAACAGGTTTCCCTCGGCCGGCTTGAAACTTGTGATATCGCATAACCTGTGGTCCTAAGGCGAATCCACTCGACGCTGCACGCAGTGCGTTCGAAAGACCTGTTGCAAAGACGATCCCTCAGTTGAGGCGACTTTTCGGGGGCCGTACTCTGGCAAGCAGTAGCAGCGGGGAGCTGTTTTGATCGCTGCAATTGCTCGAAAAAGAATCAAGGCGGCTGATCTTATGACGGTTGAGGACATCTCTGCATGAGCTGCTTGTCACAGTCCTTTGACGAGGCCCCGCCCCTATTCGCCTCATAATAAGCTCCAGCCCACGGAAGGCAGATGCGGGTTCGTGTGGCCACTATCGGCCATCATCTCCTCGCCGGGCTGAGTGCGATCAGAGCACGACCGCGACGTTGGAGATTACGCCGTTCCGACTGCGTGAGGCGCTACTGCTTGCGCGGAATATCGGATCTCTCGTGCCGGTGATGTAAAGGTTAGCATGCTTCGCGAAGCTGATCGACGCTATCGACCAGGACGACCTTGCCTCTGACTTCGACGCCCGACGCCGCCAGCGCCGCAAACGCGCGGGAAAGGGCTTCCGGCGCCAGTCCCAGTTTGCCAGCCAGGATTCTCTTTCGGTAAGGAAGGCGGAACGTGACCCGCGAGGTGGTGGCCGAGGCGGGGCAGCGGCTCATAAGGTAGTTTGCCACCCGCTGCGCGGCTGTGAGCAACCGGTCTCCCGCAATACAATCCATCGCGCCGAGCAGGTGCCTGACCATGATGCGCATGACGTTCCGGTGTACGACCGGATGTTGGTCGGCGAATGCCTGCAAGTCCGCAAGCGCAAATAGCGCGATCGCGGCCCCGTCGGCGGACCGCGCGCTATAAGCGTAGGAGCCGCCCCCCGAGAGAAGATATTCTCCAAAGGTGTCGCCCGGCTCGCACACGCAGATATCCGCCTCGCGCCCGGTGGATTCCGATTTTGAAAGTCGGACAAACCCCTTCATGACGCAGTAGACGAACGACGCCTGCTGGCTCTCGGCTATGATCTTCTCGTCAGCAGCGAAGGTTCGAAGCTCAGCCGTTGCGATGAATTGCTCCACAGTCGCCTGATCCAAACCAGCGAACAGCTCAGACTGCAGAAGTACAGAATTTTTCGCAAGCATCCATCTTCCTTTCGTGTTTGGACCCGGTGTGTGGTTAGGGTTTTCGTTGATCGGTTTCGTCCTCCGCGAGGATTCGCCAGGCGGCGCCTTGAAGGTCGTCATACTGGCCGCTCTTTAGCGACCAAAGGAATGCCAGGAGTCCCATTCCTCCCATCAGCAGCGCGATCGGTATGAGATAAATCAACATGTTCATGCGGCTTTGACCTCCGCACTCCTGCCGATCCCCCCTCGAATTTGCATATCCCGACGCTTGCCGAACGCGTTCAGGCGCAGCGCGTTCGTCACGACGATGATCGATGATGTCGACATTGCCACCGCCGCTATGAGCGGTGTCGCCAAACCGGCGATGGCAATCGGTACCGCCAGAACGTTGTAACCGATGGCGAGAGCGAAGTTCTGCCGGATGAGGCTGGCGGATCTTCGCGCAACAGCGATCGCTTCCGGAATAGCGTCAAGGCGATCATTGAAGAAAACGAGGTCGGCGGCCTGTCTGCCGATATCGGAGGCCGTGGCCGGCGCCATCGAGACATGCGCCGCAGCAAGTGCCGGGGCGTCGTTGATACCGTCGCCAACCATCAGCACGCGACGACCTTGGCCATTCAGCCTCTGGCATTCCTCGACCTTCTGTTTTGGCGTCAGAGAGCCAAAAGCCCTGTCGATACCGAGAGCATGCGCCGTATTGTCGACGACGGTCTGCCTGTCGCCGGACACGATCAGCGTTTCAAGGCCGGCTGCACCGAGCCGGTCGATGGCCTCGCAAGCACCCGGACGAAGCGTGTCGTCGAAGAAGAAGCGGGCAAGATCGACGCCATTCTTCGACAAGACCACTTCCGAAAACGGACTATCGGCGCTGCGGGACACGACGCTGATTCCGCAGGCAAACGCCGTGTTGCCCAAACGATAGACATCCGCTCCATTCCTGGCCTCCAGTCCACCGCCGGGGATTTCCGTGACGCTGTCGAAGGACATGGGGGCGGTTTTGGTCTCCCGAACCAGAGCCCGAGATAGAGGATGCCGTGAATGCGTGGCCAATCCACGGGCGATTGCGGTGGCGCTCTCGACCATGGTGTCCACTCCGACAAGGCGCGGACTGCCCATCGTCAAGGTGCCCGTTTTGTCAAAGGCCACGGTGTCGGCCTCGGCCAGTCTTTCGAGTGCTGAACCGTCCTTCACCATGATGCCTTTCCGGAAAAGCTCCCCCGCAGCGACGACCTGGACCACGGGCACGGCAAGACCCAACGCACATGGGCAGGTAATGATCAGCACCGCCACGGCGACCAGCATGGCCTGTTTCCAGTCTCCGCCCAGGATGCCCCAGGCAAGAAAAGAGACCAACGCCAGCAGATGCACGACCGGGGAGTAGAGTGCGGCAGCGCGATCGGCGATTCTGCGATAGCGAGCCCTTCCGCCCTCAGCGGCTTCCATTAGGCCGATGATCTCGGAGAGAAGCGAATTCTTGGCAAGTTTCGTTGCCCGCAGCACCAGCGAGCCGGTCAGATTCATTGCCCCAGAACTCACTTCGCTGTTGCTGGCAACGGCGACGGGGCTGCTTTCGCCGGTGACGATGGAGAGATCCACGTCGCTTTCTCCGCTGACGACTATGCCATCGACGGGAACCCTTTCGCCTGCGGCTATCGAGATTTCATCCCCCGCCGCGATCTCTTCTACCGCAATGTAATGTCGCGACCCGTCCGGATTGATCAGCAATGCTCCGCGCGGGGCCAGCCGTGCTAGTCCGTTGATCGCCGCCCGAGCCTTTTCCCGCATCACATGGTCGAGGGTTCTGCCGATCAGCAGGAAGAAGAGCAGCGAGACCGAAGCGTCGAACCACGCATGCTCGCCGTGATGGACGGTCTCCCACAATGAAACGGCATAGGAGAGCGTCACGGCGAGCGAGATCGGAACGTCCATGTTGGTGCGCCCGTGCCGCAGCGCATTCCAGGCCGATTTGAAGAAGAAGCGCCCCGCATAAACCAGCGCGGGCGCTGCTATCATCGCCGAGATCCAATGAAACATGTCGCGCGTCGCGGCGTCTGCGCCCGACCAGACCGATACCGAGAGCAACATGATGTTGGCGGCCGCAAAACCGGAAACGCCGATCGCCAGGAGAAGCTGATTTCTGGTCTTGTCGTTCTCGGGAGCTGAGGGCGTGAAGAGATGCGCGCGATATCCGGCCGAGTTGATCGCTGCGAGGATCTTGGACGGATCGGTTGCACGCGCCTCGATCTCCTCCTGGTAGACGCAGGTCACCCTTCGCGCTGTGAGATTGACTCGCGCTGTCTTGACGAAGGGAAGCGACAACAACGCCCTTTCGATGGTCGAAATGCAGCCGCCGCAGTGAGCATCGGGAACACTCAGGTCCAGCTGACGCAATCCCTCGCCGAGCGGCTGGCTGACAAGGCGAACCTCTTCGGCACTGGATGATGTCTTGCTGAGGGCAAGCACGCTTTCTGCGTCCATTGTACAGCAGGTCATTGGCCTAACTCCGCGGTATCGATGCGTTTTGCCTCATGCATGACGACCACGCCGTTGCTTCGCGAGATGGCCTCGACGATCCAGTCACCTTCGGCAAGGCCATGCTCCGCTTCGAACCGCCCCGCGGCTGCCTTCCTGAGCGTAAGGTGGAAGTCCTCGTGGTCTCCGACGGGCCGCTTGAAATTCAGAACGACGTCGTCGACGATCGCAGGCGATCCGCTCTTGTCGCGAATGTCGTAGCGGATCTCGTGCCCCTTTATGGAGAGGGTGCCCTCGATGCCGGAAGCGGCCATTGCCTTCATCGCCGCCGCTTTGCGGTTGAACTCCTGACTGGCGACATAGGTGTTTTCCACGACCAGACCGCTCCAGCTGGAAGAGGCATAGAAGGCCATGGTGACGTTCACCGCGATCACCACGCAAAAGAATGCCGAGGTCGAAAGCAGCATGTGCAGGCCTGTAAAACCTTGAGCGGAGGTCTTCATTTGATGTCTCCCGGTGCATTGAACGCTGCGCGGTAGGTTGCGCGATCGGCATGATCGGTATCTTCGATAACGAACAGAAATTCATTGATCGCGGCTCCGGTAGGCTTGCGCGTAACGAAGACCTTGAGCGTCGTGGCCGCGTCGGGTTCGGCATGGACTGTAAAGCTGCGAGCGTCTTCCTTGCCGAGCTCGGGAATGCGCATCGTCGCCCCCTCCAGCCCCACCAGGCTTATCTTCACATCCCTCGGCATGGGCACCATGTTCAGGACACGAAGCGTGTAGCCATTCCGCAGAGAGCCGTCGCTTTCCAGAACATATTGGGGGTTTCGGTCGTGAACGACGTTGAGTTCAAGGCGCTCTCGAAAGGCGAGATGGACGAGCATAGCCATGCCGACCGACGCCCAGGCGACTGCGTAAAAGACGGTTCTCGGACGAAAGATGATACGCCAGTCGAAGTGGCGGATCGCCGGAACGAAAGTCCCATCCTCGTTTCGAACCCTGGATGGCTGGATGGCCGTTCGTCCTTCGTCTGTGGCGAGCGACATGTTGCTCGAGTATTCGCTCAGCGTTGCGTAGGCAATCAGGCCGCGAGGCTTTCCGAGCTTGTCCATGACACCGTCGCAGACGTCGATGCAGAGAGCGCATGTGATGCACTCCATCTGCTGTCCGTCGCGAATGTCGATTCCCATCGGACACACCGCCACGCAGGCATTGCAATCGACGCAATCCCCGACCGGCCGGCCCTTGACTTGAGCCTTCTTGGCGTGACGCGACCGCTGCTCGCCCCGCCAGTCATTATAGGTAACGACCAGAGAATTTTCATCGAGCATCGCACCCTGGATGCGTGGCCACGGGCACATGTAGGTGCACACCTGCTCTCGCATCAGACCGCCGAGCACATAGGTCGTTGCGGTAAGGATGGCGACGGTGGTGTAGGCGGCTGCAGGCGCGCGGCCGGTGAACAGGGCAACAAGCAGGCTCGGCGCGTCGGCAAAATAAAAGATCCACGCACCGCCCGTGACGACGCCGATCAGCAGCCAGATCGAATGTTTGACCACACGCTTCCTCAACTTGGCAAAGCTCATGGGACCAGCGTCAAGCTTCATTCGCGCGTTTCGATCGCCTTCGATCGCACGTTCGACGACGAGAAAGAGATCAACCCAGACGGTCTGCGGGCAAGCGTAGCCGCACCATGCGCGGCCAACCGCGGAAGTGACGAGAAACAGGCCGAACCCCGCCATGACGAGGAGACCCGCTACATAATAAAACTCCTGAGGCCAGATTTCGATGAAGAAAAAGAAAAAGCGCCGTGAAGAAAGCTCGATGAGGATTGCCTGGTCAGGCGCGTAAGGACCGCGATCCCAGCGAATCCATGGCGCGAGATAGTAGATGCCGAGCGTAATCAGCATGACGATCCACTTGAACCGACGGAATCGTCCCTCCGCACGCTTGGGAAAAACCTTCTTCCGAGGTGCGTAGAGAGGCTGCCGGTTGCGACGGGCATTGACCGGCTCGACATTGAGCCGCTCGATGTTATCGGGATCTGGTGCAGTGTAGAGGTTCATGGGACCTATCCGATTTCACCCGCCCTTGTCCCATCTGCCGCGCATCCGTTCCTTGATGCAGATCAAGAAATGCCCAGATGCAATCTCGTCGGAAAGCGATCTTCCCTAAAAGGAACAGGCCACGCCCTGGACAGAAGGGCGCGGCCTGCAGGAGCCGCCGAGGAGAGGCACGGCTGGCACATCCTCGACGAGCTAAGGACTAACGGCCCGTCTGCTTGTGGTCCTTGACACCGGTCAAACTAAGATCGAATTGGCGATCTTTGGCGGAACGTCCTGCTCGGGTGATGGGGGCATCGTCTTAGCGCGTTCCGATATGCGCGATCGGATGGCGGTGCGTGATGTGCCGTAGAGGCCGAGGATCGGATTGTGGTCATGATCTGCCATGGCTTTTCTCCTCACGTCCCGCCGCCAAGCGAATGCACGAAAATGGTAAGTTCCTTGACCGTCGTATCGCCGAGACGCCCTGCCCAGGCAGGCATGACGCCATGCTTGGGAGCGGCCACCTGACGGATGATCGCATCCTCGCCGCGTGCCTTCAGCCAGATCGCATCGGCGAGATCCGGCGCGCCCATTTCGGCTTTTCCTTTGGCGTCGTCGCCGTGACATGCGGCACAGTTATCGACGAAGACCTGTTTTCCGGCCTCTGCGAGACCGGGGTCCGACGGTGTATTGGTCAGTCCCCAGACGTAAGCCGCGACCTGCCTTGTCTGGAGGGGATCCAGAACATCGGCAAAGGGCGGCATCTCGGACGCATGAGTGTCCGTATCCCCGTCGAAGCGAATCCCATGCGCGATCGTCGCCTGGATGGCATCCAGGTCTCCGCCCCACAGCCAATCGTCGTCGTTGAGGTTCGGAAATCCCGGGCCGCCGCTTGCTCCCGAGCCATGGCATGGCGCGCAGTTCACCTTGAATGCAGATGCGCCGCCGGCGATCGCAAATTCGCGAAGGGCAGAATCGGAATCGATCTCGGCCACCGGCTTGGCGGCGATCAGATCATGAAGCGCCGTCTGCGATGCTTTGGCCTGATCCAGGTTCTGCCGCAGCTCGGCGCGGCTGGAAAAGCCCAGCATACCCTTCGTGGCGTCGGTAATCATCGGGATCGCGGGATATGCGATCGCATAGCCCAACGCCCAGACAATGGTGGCGTAGAAGGTCCATACCCACCAGCGGGGCATCGGATTGTTGAGTTCGCGGATGCCGTCCCATTCATGTCCGGTCGTTTCGACGCCGCTAAATTCATCGATGTGTTTTTCCGACATCTCAATCATCCTTCAAGGGAATATCGGCGGCCTCTTTCGCCGTCTGCTTGCTGCCTGGGCGAAGGGTGAACACAACCGCGCCGACGAAGAATGCCGTCATTGCCAGGAGGCCCCAGCTGTCGGCGAAGTGTCTCATTGCAGTGTAGGTTTCCATGGATCACCTCATCGGTAGCCGGTCGCATCGTCGTAGGTCGAGAAATCGACCAACGTTCCGAGCATCTGCAGGTAGGACACCAGGGCATCCATTTCGGTTAGCGCAGCAGGATCGCCGTCGAAATCGCCGGTCTTCGCCTTCGGATAGCGGGCAAGCAGGGCCGTGGTATCTGCGTTCGGATCGGCTTGGGCCTTCATGTCGGCCTCCGCGTTCGCCAGCATGTCGTCGTCATAAGGCACGCCCACGTCCTCGTTGGCCTTCAGGTCCATTCCGACGTCCTTGACCGTCACCCTCTGCTCTTTGAGGAAGGCGTAACTCGGCATGATCGACTCCGGCACGACTGCCCGTGGATCGGCGAGATGCTGGACATGCCATTCATTGGAGTAGCGTGCGCCGACACGGGCCAGATCCGGCCCGGTTCGCTTGGATCCCCACTGGAAAGGATGATCGTACATGGACTCGGCCGCGAGCGAGTAATGGCCGTAACGTTCGACCTCGTCGCGGAACGGCCTGATCATCTGGCTATGGCAGAGGTAGCAGCCCTCGCGGATGTAGATGTTTCGTCCGGCCAGCTCGAGCGGCGTATACGGCCGTATGCCTTCCACCTTTTCAATCGTGTTCTGCAGGTAGAACAGCGGTGCGATTTCGACGATGCCGCCGATGCTCACGACGAGCAGCGAGCCGACGAGAAGAAGCGTCGCGTTCTTCTCGAGGATCTGATGTTTATCAAGTATCGATGCCATGTCTCACCTCATTCGGCAGGCCGTGCTTGGGGCACGAAAGTGGTTGGGATCGCAGCTTCGTCGCGCAGATGGCCGCGGATCGTCATGAACACGTTCCAGGCCATGACGAGACCGCCCGCCAGGTAAAGCGTTCCGCCCACGGCGCGTAGCACGTAGTAGGGGAACATCGCCGCGACCGTCTCCGCGAAGGAATAGACGAGGAAGCCTTGGGAATTGTACTCGCGCCACATGAGCCCCTGCTGGATGCCGGCAACCCAAAGCACGGCGGCGTAGACGACGATCCCGAGGGTTGCGAACCAGAAGTGCCAGTTGACCATCCGCAGGCTGTAGAGACGCTCGCGTCCCCAGAGCTTCGGCGTCAGATAGTAGATCGCCCCGAAGGTGATCATTCCCACCCAGCCGAGAGCGCCGGAATGCACGTGACCGATCGTCCATTCGGTATAGTGGCTGAGCGAATTGACGGTTTTCACCGACATCATCGGGCCTTCGAAGGTCGACATCCCGTAAAAGGCGATGGCGACGATCATCATACGGATGATCGGATCCGTGCGAATTTTGTCCCAGGCGCCCGAAAGGGTCATGAGACCGTTGATCATGCCGCCCCAGGAGGGCATCCAGAGCATGATCGAGAAAACCATGCCGAGCGTCTGGGCCCAGTCGGGCAATGCCGTGTAATGCAGATGATGCGGACCGGCCCAGATGTACATGAAGATCAGCGCCCAGAAGTGGATGATCGAAAGCCGGTATGAATAGACGGGTCGGTTGGCCTGCTTCGGCACGAAATAGTACATCATGCCCAGGAAGCCGGCGGTGAGGAAGAAGCCGACGGCGTTGTGGCCGTACCACCATTGGGTCAGCGCGTCCTGAACGCCCGAGAAGACAGAATAGCTCTTGGAGCCAAGGAACGAGGCCGGAACCGCCAGGTTGTTGACCACGTGCAGCATGGCGATGGTGACGATGAAGGCAAGATAGAACCAGTTTGCCACGTAGATGTGCGGCTCTTTGCGCTTCAGGATCGTTCCAAGATACACGGCGAGATAGGCGACCCAAACGATCGTCAGCCAGAGGTCGACGTACCACTCGGGTTCGGCATATTCACGGGCCTGGGTGATTCCAAGAACGTATCCGGTCGCAGCCAGCACGATAAAAAGCTGGTAGCCCCAGAATACGAACCAGGCGAGGCTCCCGCCGAAAAGACGCGCGCGACAGGTGCGTTGCACCACGTAGAACGACGTCATGATCAGCGCGTTGCCGCCGAAGGCGAAGATGACCGCCGACGTGTGAACGGGCCGCAGCCTCCCGAAATTGAGATAAGGGGCGATGTTGAGGTCGGGAAAGGCCAGCTGTAGCGCGATGACGACTCCGACGAGGAAACCGACCACGCCCCAGAACACGGTAGCGATCAAGCCGTATCGTACGACTTCATCGAAATAGCCGGATATGT
>Ga0102590_1005029_pt1 | contig 10497 bp, 12 predicted proteins | sample AraplaMF_Col_mMF_FD_76859 | JGI IMG/M metagenome (GOLD analysis project Ga0102590, IMG submission 76859) | Arabidopsis root microbial communities from the University of North Carolina, USA - plate scrape MF_Col_mMF | ecosystem: Host-associated > Plants > Roots > Endosphere | place: USA...
CCTGCTGGTGGCCTGCGACGGCGAAATCCAGTTCATGAAAACGCCGCTGCGCTACCGGATCAGGCCCGGCGCCCTGCGCGTGCTTGCGCCGCAGCCGGACGCGCCGTAGCCCGATGCGCCGCATCGCCCACCTGTCGGATCTGCATTTCGGCCGGCACGACGCGGAGGCGACGGAGGATCTCGCCACCAGCCTCGCGGCGGCCGCGCCCGACCTGGTGGTGATCAGCGGTGATTTTACCCAGCGGGCGAGGCACGCCGAGTTCGCGCAGGCCAAACAGTTTCTCGACCGCATCCCGTTTCCGAAGCTGGTGACGCCGGGCAATCACGATGTTCCGCTCTACAACCTGTTTCGGCGCACCTTCCGGGCATTCCGCGACTACGACCGTTACATCGCGCCGCTCGGTCAGCCGCTGGATTTTCATCAGGATGACGAACTGGCGGTGCTCGCGCTCAATACCGCGCGCCGCCTGACGCGAAAGAACGGCCGGCTGTCCTATCGGCAGATCGCCGACATCAAGCGGATCTTCGCCGCCGTGCCGGGCGCGCGCGTCAAGATCATCGTCACGCATCATCCCCTCGCCGCGCCGGACGGGCTGGATCCGCTCGAGTTGGCCGGCCGCGCCTCGGCGGCGTCCAGGGCGATCGCGGAGGCCGGCGTTGATCTGCTGCTGTCGGGCCATCATCACTGCGCCCTCAGCGGGCCGATTGCCGGAACCGGCGGCGGCTTGCCGACCGCCGAAGCCGGCGGCGGCTCGATCGCCGAGGTCGGCGGCGGGGGATCGGTGCTGATCGTGCATGCCGGCACGGCGATCTCGACCCGCACCCGGGGCGCCGCCGGAAATTCCTACAACCTGATCACGATCGACCATGACAGCATCGCGGTCCAGGTCATGGCGTGGACAGCCGGCGCGGGTTTCGCCGGCGCCGATGCGGCGAGCTACGTCCGCGACGCCGGCCGCTGGCGCGCGCGGACGGAGCCGTAGGCTGCGCGTTCGGAGGCGGCGCCGGCTCAGGCGACCTGCGGTCCCCCGCCCCGCGCGCCGCGGCCGGACCGCGTCCGCGGACGCGCCTCGGCGGCGGGCTTGATCCGGATGCGGGTGTTGCCGCCGGCTCTCGGCTGCTCGATCTCGAAGGCGGCGGTCTTGCGCACGAGGTCGCTCAGCTTGCGGAAGCCGAACGTCCTGGAATCGAAATCCGACGCCAGGTTGGTCAGCCGCTTGCCGACTTCGCCCAGCGTGACCCAGCCGTCCTCGCTGTCCATCTGCGCGATCACCGTCTTGATGATCGGCGTCGCCGCATCGGGCGGCTGCAGCGGCTGCGGTTTTGTGGCGGCATCCTGGGCGCTGGCCGCGCCGCCGATCAGGTTCTCGGTGTAGACGAACCTGCGGCAGGCCTGGCGAAAACTTTCCGGCGTCTTCTGCTCGCCGAAGCCGTAGACATCGACGCCCTGCTCGCGGATGCGGGCGGCGAGGCGGGTGAAATCGCTGTCGGACGACACCAGGCAGAATCCGTCGAACCGGCCGCTGTGAAGAAGGTCCATGGCGTCGATCACCAGCGTGATGTCGGACGCATTCTTGCCCGTGGTGTAGGCGAACTGCTGCTGCGGGATGATGGCGTGCTTGGACAGGATATCCGCCCAGGCCCTGGAGCGGGCATGGGAGAAATCACCATAGATGCGGCGGACGCTGGCCTCGCCGAGCTTGGCGATCTCCTCGAACAAGCCGTCGGCGATCCTTGCGGAGGCATTGTCGGCATCGATCAGAACGGCAAGGCGGGGCGAACGGAGTTCGGAAGCCATCATCGTCCCCAAAATGTCGTACGGAGGTCGCCGCCCTCATGACCGGCGATCACGGATATACGCTGACGGCGCTCGCGCGGCCAGACCCGGTTTGCGCGTCCGTCCCGGATGGCGCGGGCGCTGGAACCCGGGGCGCCGACGGCGCGTCGCCGCGCGGCCGGCGCAATCAGGCGGTCAACCTCAAGCAGCGCGGCGGCGCGACTTGCCTTTGGCCCTGGCCGCCGGCTTACCCTTCGGAGAGGCAGATGTCGCGTCCTGCGCCGCGTCGCTGCGGTCAGCGACACCCGATACCCGGCCGAAGGCCTCCAGCGACGCGGCCAGAACCTCGCGCTGCGCCGTCAGCCAGTGGCTGGAGGCGTTGCCATCGCGGCGGCCGTCCTCGATCCACAAATGATAAGCACGCTCGCGAATGGCCTGTTCCAGATCCTGCATGTGATCCTCCGATGCTGAGGCCGCAGTGATGGCCGCAGTTCGTTAAAACATTCAGAACGCGTCGCGACGGGAACCGGCGACGTCCTCGTTCCTGACGCTGGCGGGTGTCGTCTCCGCGCGGACCGACTTTCATCCGGCCCCAATGGCGACGCGCCGGACATTGCTCTATAAGCAGCGCGACCCGTCGGCCGCGCCTCGCGCTTCCGGCATGTCCACACCCCGGCGAGAGCCAAGCAGGCGACATGAATCGACGGTCCGGCATCGCGCTCCTCATCCTGATCGTTCTGTGTTCGATCAGCGCAGGCATCTGGTATTATCGAAGCCAGTGCCACGGGATGGACGCGTGCGCGGCCGCAGAGGCCGAAAGCCACGAGCGGGACAAGCCGAGCGAGACCCAGTAGCGGCGCGGCGCAGGGGTGAGCGGCCCGCAGGCCAAGCCCATCCTTTCCGGCGGAAGACCAGCGCCGAGCCATGTCATTCATGACGCCGCGGGATGTTGCTTGTCATATGCGGCAATGATCAGTTCGGATTGCGCGATCTGCGCCTTGAGGTGGTCGATTTCCGATTGGGTCTCCGGAAAGACCTCGCCTCCCGCCTGGTTTCCCGCCTCCAGTTCTTCCAGCACAGCACGGTTTTTCGCAACCTGCTCCCTGTGCCAGCCAATTTCAGAGTCATCGGTCATCGCCATCCTCCCACATTGTCACGGCGGACCGTGATCCGCGCTTCGAGCTTCAGCGAACCTCGCAAGCGATGACCGCCGCCGCGCGAAAACGTTCCGAACGAGGGGAGCGGCGGCCGCCTGTCATCGCCCCGGGTGCAAGTCCTTCGGATCCTTTTGGGTGTCCGAGTCGCAATGCCGGGAGACCGGGTTCCGGCGACGATCCTGAGACCGCGCGCTGCGGAACCTATCGCCGCCCGGTTGATTGGTGCAGGCCTCGTCCGAGGCTCCTCACACATCGTCGGAGATATCATGCTGCTTCCCAAAGGAACGACCGTGGCCGTCGCCGACGGAGAGAAGTTCAACCTGTTCCGCAATTCCGGCGACGAGGCCCATCCGTCGCTGACGGCGATGCCCGAGGCCGCGGTGGACAGCGTCAACAAGGGGTCGGGCGCCAGCCATCAAAGCAGCTCCGGCAATCCCGACGAGAGCCAGGCCGCGGAAGACGGTTTCGCCGGCGGCATCGCCGACCTGCTCAACAAGCGGGTGCTGGACGGCGACATCGCCGATCTCGTCATCATCGCCGCGCCGCGCACGCTGGGCGAGCTGCGCAAGAGCTACCACAAGAAACTCACGGACGTGCTGCGCGGCGAGATCTCGAAGGATCTCACCGGCCACGCAGTGGCCGACATCGAAAAGGCCATCGCCGCCGCCTGAGCGGACGGCGACCAGCCAGGCGTTGCCGCGGCGGCCTGATCCGCTGAACGAGCGCACGCTGCAGACTGCTGGGGTGCATCTCAGCGGTGTCGCTTGCGGCTGCATACCGGACAAGAGCGACAGTGATTGCGTCTCCCAGCCAACAGCGCGTTCACTGCTGCCCATCGAGGGCTTCGATCCCGGTCACCGAAGCCCTCCACCTCATGCGCCTGGCCGCTCAGACCTGCGCCAGCCCGCCATCCACGAACACTTCACCCCCGGTCATGAAGCTCGCATCCGACGACGCCAGGAACGCCGCCACCGCGGCCGTCTCGGCCGGATCCGCCATGCGCCCGATCGGCGTCGTGGCGCCGAGCGCGGCCAGCGCGTCCTCGCCCACCACCTCGATCGCCAGCTCGGTTCGGGTCGGGCCCGGCGACAGCACGTTGACGCGGATGCCGGTGCCGCGCAGGTCCAGCGCCCAGCTGCGCGCCAGGTTGCGGATCGCCGCCTTGGTGGCGCTGTAGACGCTGAACTGCGGCGTCCCCATCACCCCGGTGGATGAGCCGGTGAGGATGATCGACGCCCCCGCGCCCATCAGCGGCAGCGCCTTCTGCACCGTGAACAGCAGCCCCTTCACATTCACATCGAAGGTCTGATCATAATGCTCGGCCGTGATCTCGCCGAGCGGCGCCAGCAATCCCGTGCCGGCGTTGGCGAAGAGGATGTCGAGCCCGCCGCGTTCGGCTTTCACGGACTGGTAGAGGCGGTCGAGGTCCGCCGGTTCGGTCACCGATCCGCGCACCGCCCGCGCGGCAGGCCCGAGTTGCGCCAGCGCAGCGTCCAGCGCCGCCTGCCGCCGTCCGAAGACGTAGACGAAGGCGCCTTCCGCGACGAACCGCTTGGCGGCCGCAAGGCCGATGCCGCTGCCGCCGCCGGTCACCAGGCAGACCTTGTCCCTCATCCGCTGACCAGCCGGGGAAATTCCGCTCATGGGTCACTCCAAAACGCTTGCACGCGCCGCTCTGCGCATATAGTTGTATGATACAACTATATGCCGGGAGTCAAGATGACCGGGCTATCGCTGGTCGACGACATCCGCGCCGCCTCGCGCCTGATGGTGCGCGAGCTCGGCTTCATGGATGCGACGGTGGCGGCGTCGGACTATCCGCCGTCGGCCGTGCACACCATTCTGGAGATCGGCATCCGCGGGCCGATGACCTCCAGCGAGCTCGGCGATTTCCTGCGGCTGGAAAAATCCAGCGTCAGCCGCCTGGTGCGCAAGCTGATCGATTGCGGTGAGCTGAAGGAGACGCCTGACGAGCGAGATGCACGCAGCAAGCTGCTGTCACTGACGGCCAAGGGCCGGCGCACGTTGGAGGCGCTGCATGCGTTCGGACGGAAACAGGTGAGCGGCGCGCTGGCGGCGTTGACGGAGGCCGAGCAGCGCACGGTGCGCGAGGGCATGATGCTCTATGCCCGGGCGTTGCGGCAAAGCCGGGCGGAGGATGAGGCGCAGTCGGCGGCGTGACCACACTCCCGGTGTCATCGCCCGGCTTGACCGGGCGATCCAGTACTCCGAGACGGTCGTGGTTCAATCGATAGGCCGCGGCGTACTGGATGCCCCGCCTTCGCGGGGCATGACAGCGTCAGCTGTAGAAACACCGTTGGCTACTTCCCGAACTCTTCCCGCATCCTGGCCTGGATCTTCGCCATGCCGCCGATCCAGCGGTCGTAATTCTCGGCCTTCTTGCGCATGTAGTCGATCACCTGGGGGTGCGGCAGGATCAGAAAGCTCTCCTGCTCGATGCCGTGCAGCGCATCTTGCGCGACTTGCTGCGGGCTGAGGTCGCCGTCGCCGGACTGCGGGCCCTTCGGGATCGAACGCAGCATGTTGGTGTCGACGCCCTGCGGACACAGGATCGAGACCTTGATGCCGTGGGCGCGGTGCGAGATCGCCAGATTTTCGGCAAAACCCACCGCGGCGTGTTTTGTCGTCGAATAGGCCGGGCTGCCGACCTGCGACAACAGCCCGGCGGCGGAGATGGTGTTGAGGAAATAACCGCCGCCGCGCGCCCTCATCCGCGGCACCAGATGGCGCGCGGCATAGACGTGGGCCATGACGTGAATCGCCCAGCTCTTCGCCCACGGCTCATCGGAGCTGCCGCCGGCGTTTTCCGACAAGGGATCGAAGCCGCCGCCGATGCCGGCATTGGAGCAGAACAGATCGATCGGACCGAATTTTGTCTCGGTCTCGTCGATCAGATGCCGGATGTCCTTTTCCTGGCCGACGTCGGTCTTGAAGGCGGCGCCGCCGATGGCGGCGGCGACCTGTTCGGCGCGGGCGAGGTCGAGATCGGCGACGATGACCTTGGCTGCACCGGCATCATGAAAGACCCCGCACAGCGCCTCGCCGATGCCGTTGGCGCCGCCGGTCACCACCACGACCTTGCCGGATACCTGCATGCTCCAATCCTCCCCGCTGTTTGGGGAGGACATTGCCAAGCTTGCCGGCTCAGGTCAAAACCACGTCGAGCACGGCGGTATAATGGCAGGCGGCGCCGAGCAGCACGAAGGAGTGCCAAATCGCGTTCTGAAAGCGCAAGCGTTGCCAGGCGTGAAAGATCACGCCCAGGGTGTACAGCGCGCCGCCGGCGGCGATGAACCACAGCGCCAATTGCGGCAGCGAGGCGACGCCGGCGTCATGGGCGATGAGACCGCTCCAGCCCATCGCCAGATAGAGCCCGACAGAGACCCGATCGAACCGTCCCGGCCAGAACAGCTTCAGCACGATGCCCATCACCGCGACGCTCCACACGCCTGCCAGGAGCGACATCGCGAACACGCGGTCGTGGAGTTGCACGAAAAACGGCGTGTAGGTCGCGGCGATCAGGATGTAGATGGCGGAATGGTCGAAGCGCCGCAGCAGCCATTTGCGTGGGGACACCGGCCACAGATTATAGGCCGCGGAAAAACCGAGCATGGCCAGGAGACCGGCGCCATAGACCGACACCGAGACGATTTCGAAGGCCGAGGCAAACACGCCGGCCAGCACGATCAGCACCGTGGTCGCGATCAGGCCGAAGCCGACGCCGAGAACGTGCACGACGCCGTCGGCGATCAGTTCGGCACGATCGTAATTCCAGCGCACCGAGCCCTTTACGGCGTGGGCGGAGTGCGAGGCCAGTTGCTTCAGCCTGAAGATCGACATGGCAAGGATCCGAAGCCCAATCGAAGAGTTGAGAGCGCGTCATAGTGAAGCGACAGACGCGGCTTTCGTTCCGACTGGGTAGATCATACGCCGCCAGAGGTCAACGAAACGCAAACACCCGCCGCGTAGTCCTACCAGCGGAAGCTTGATTTTTGCCGGACAATGGCCATTTTTCAGGCAGTCCACGATCGCCTTTCATTCACGAGTCCCTCACGCAAGCATGGCCTTCAGCATCAACGACATCGTCGAGGAAGCGCGGCTGTCCGCGCGCTCCTTGCTTGATTACGGCGACAGCTTCTTCAATCCGACGGTCCGGCTCGGCGTCACCGGATTGTCACGGGCCGGCAAGACCGTGTTCATCACCGCGCTGGTTCACGGCCTGGTGCGCGGCGGCCGCTTCCCGGTGTTCGAATCGCTGGCGACCGGACGGATCGCGACGGCGCGGCTGGAGCCGCAGCCCGATGACGCGGTGCCGCGCTTCGACTATGAAAATCATCTGCGCAACCTGATCGACGACCGACGCTGGCCGAACTCGACATCGGACATCTCCGAGCTACGCCTGGCGATCGACTATCAGCGGCACAACGGCGCCGACCGCACCCTCACCCTCGACATCGTCGATTATCCCGGCGAATGGCTGCTCGACCTGCCGCTGCTCGGCAAGACGTACGAGCAATGGTCGGCCGAGAGCATCGCGCTGTCGCGGCAGCAGCCCCGCGCGCGGCTGGCGGCGGAATTTCATGCCCATCTCGCCACGCTCGATCCAAACGAGCGCGAGAACGAGCAGACGACGCTTAAGGCGGCCAAACTGTTCACCGACTACTTGCGCTCCTGCCGCGACGAGCGCTTCGCCATGAGCCTGCTGCCGCCCGGCCGCTTTCTGATGCCGGGCAATCTCGCCGGATCGCCGGCGCTGACCTTCGCGCCGCTCGACGTGCCGGCCGACGGCAGCGCGCCCGACGCTTCGCTGTGGGCAATGATGCGGCGGCGCTACGAGGCCTACAAGGACGTGGTGGTGCGACCGTTCTTCCGCGATCACTTTTCACGGCTGGATCGCCAGATCGTGCTGGTCGATGCGCTGTCCGCGTTCAACGCCGGTCCGGAAGCGCTGCATGACCTCGAAGCGGCGCTGGCGGGGATTCTCGACTGCTTCCGGATCGGCCGCTCGACGCTGCTCAGCGCGCTGTTCCGGCCGCGGATCGATCGCATCCTGTTTGCCGCCACCAAGGCCGACCATCTGCACCATCTCAGCCATGATCGGCTCGAGGCGGTGTTGCGGCGGACCGTCGACAAAGCCGTGGCGCGATCCGAGATCGCCGGCGCCGCGGTCGACGTGGTGGCGCTGGCGGCGGTGCGCGCCACCCGCGAGGCCCAGGTGCAACGCGGCCGCGACAAGCTGCCCTCGATCCTCGGCACCCCCGCCTTGGGCGAGGTCGCCGACGGCCAGACGTTTGACGGCGAGACCGAAGTGGCGACGTTTCCCGGCGACCTGCCGACCGATCTCGACGAGCTTTTCCGCGGGGACGCCGCGTTTCGCGGCCTCACCGCCGCCGCCGCCGACAAGGCGGACTATCGGTTCCTGAAATTTCGGCCGCCGCGGCTCGAACGCAACGGCACCGAAGAACCGGCACTGCCTCACATCCGCCTGGACCGCGCGCTCCAGTTCCTGATCGGAGACCGACTGCAATGACCGAGCGCCCCCCGCATCGCCGGCCGGCGACCTTCAAGCTCGACGACCCGCGCGTGGTGGTGATGGATCCGGACGAGGACGGCGGACGTCCGCCGCGCGGCACGGTGCACATCACCCCGGAATCCGATCCGGCGCTGCTGACGGTGCCGGTCGACGAACCGTTGTTGCCGGCGCGGACCGGCTTTCGCTGGGGCACCCTGTTCTGGAGCTCGCTCGGCGGCCTGGTGCTGCTCGGACTCGGGCTCGGCGTGACGCATCTGGTCGAGGACCTGTTTTCGCGCAGCGAGGGGCTCGGTTTTCTCGGTCTGGCACTGGCCGGCCTGACGGTGCTGGCGCTGGTCGCCATCATCGCACGCGAGACCCTGAGCCTGGCGCGGCTCGCCACCATCGAGAACCTGCACCGCCGGGCGCTGGCCACGCTGCAGAGCGACGACCGGACGGAGAGCCGGGCGATCCTGCAGGACCTGCTCAAGCTCGCGCACCACAATCCGCAACTGGCGCGGGCGCGCACCGCGCTGCAGGGCCACGCCGACGACATCATCGATGGCGCCGACCTGATCCGGCTGGCCGAGCGCGAACTGATGACGCCACTCGACCAGGAGGCGCGCCGTCTCGTCTCGACCGCGGCGCAACGGGTCTCGATCGTCACGGCGGTGAGTCCGCGTGCCCTGATCGACGTGCTGTTCGTGTTCGCCGCCTCGCTGCGGCTGGTGCGGCAGTTGGCCCGGCTCTACGGCGGACGGCCGGGAACGCTGGGGCTGATTCGGCTGATGCGCCACGTCGTCGCCCACCTCGCCATCACCGGCGGCATGGCGACCAGCGACAGCTTGGTGCAGCAGGTGCTCGGCCACGGCATCGCGGCCAAACTGTCGCAACGATTAGGCGAAGGCGTGCTCAACGGCCTGCTTACCGCGCGGCTCGGGCTTGCCGCCATCGACGTGACGCGTCCGCTGCCGTTCACCGCCCTGCCGCGCCCTGCCCTCGCCGACCTCGCCAAGGATCTGCTGCGCAAGCGCGACAGCGAGGAGTGATCCCCGGAGGCATTTTGCACTCGGCCTTGACGGGCGAGAGGTCGGTTAATTGGAACGCCGGAAGGATTTTTGCCGCATCACTCCCGCCAGCCGTGTCACTGCCGGGGAAATCATCCGCGACGGATAGCCGCTGAACCCGAGCATCAACGCGGGCCGCGCCGGCGCGGAGACGTACATCCGGCTCATGGCGCGAACCACGACGCCGTGCTGGCCGGCGGCACGCTCAACGGCGACGTCGGAAAGTCCGCGCCGCAAATAGCCGACGAGATGCATGCCCTGATCCGGCGCCTCGACCGTGATGTCGTCGACGGCGTGACGCTTGAGGGTGGTCACCAGTGTGTCGCGCTGGCCTCGATACATCAGGCGCATCCTGCGGATATGCGCCGCGAAATAGCCCTCCTGCATGAACTCGGCGACGAAAGCCTGGCTCAGGCTGGAGGGCTGCCGATCCGACAGATAACGGGCGGTGACGAACGCTCTCAGCAGCGCCGGCGGCACCACCGCATAGCCGAGCCTCAGGCCCGGAAACAGCGCCTTGTTCAGCGTGCCGACGTAGATGACGCGCTCGTTCTCGTCCAGTCCCTGCATCGACGCCAGCGGGTGCCCGCCATAGCGAAACTCGCTGGCATAGTCGTCCTCGATGATCCACGCGCCGGCCTCCCGCGCCCAGCCGATCAGCTCGAGACGCCGCGCCATGGAGAGCACCACCCCGGTCGGGAACTGATGGGACGGCGTCACGAACACGGCGCGTGCCTTGGGAGCCGATTTGATGCCGGCTTTTACGTCGATACCGTGCCCATCGACCGGTACCGGATGAACGCGCACGCCGCTGGCGACGAGGGCCTGACGGGTCGGCAGGTAACCAGGGTCTTCGACCCAGGCCTCCATGTCGCTGGTATGCAGGACTCGCGTGACCAGATCGATGGCGTGTTGCGTGCCCGCGGTGACCACGATCTGCTCGGGGTCGCAACGGACCGCCCG
>Ga0102590_1005032_pt1 | contig 10491 bp, 10 predicted proteins | sample AraplaMF_Col_mMF_FD_76859 | JGI IMG/M metagenome (GOLD analysis project Ga0102590, IMG submission 76859) | Arabidopsis root microbial communities from the University of North Carolina, USA - plate scrape MF_Col_mMF | ecosystem: Host-associated > Plants > Roots > Endosphere | place: USA...
GGGCATGGGCAATGACGGAGCCGAGGCAATGACCCTTCTGCGGTCCGGGGGAGGACGCACCATTGCGGAAGCGGAGGAGACCGCGGTGGTCTGGGGGATGCCCGGCGAGCTGGTCAAGGCGGGCGGCGCCGACTATGTCGTGCCGGTTCATGACATCGCGGCGCGGTTGCAGAAGTTGGTGCCTTGATGCCGCTCATTCGCAAGCCCCAGACGGCCGGATTGGTCCAGCCGGACGCCCCGGCGAAGAGCCAGGGAGAGCTGGCCAAAACCCTGCGTGAGGGGAGCATCGACGAACGCTGGAACGCCGCGCGCGCGGCGGCCGGTGCGGCCGATGGATTGACGCTGCTGCGCGACGCCTTGTCCGGCGAAAGCCATCCCCGGGTCCGCGAAGCGATTTTCACCGGTCTTGCGCGCATTGGCACGGTGGGCAGCGCCGAGGCCGTCGTGCCCTTCCTGCGCTCGGACGATTCCAACCTGCGCACCGGCGCCCTCGATGCGTTGCGTGCGATGCCTGCCGCGGTCGCGGGGCTGATCCCGTCGCTGCTCAAGGATGACGACGCCGATGTCCGCCTCCTGTCATGCGAACTGGCGCGCCATCAACCCGCCGCCGATGCCGGCAGGATGCTGGCCGAGTTGCTGGCCGGCGAGCGCGAAGCCAATGTCTGCGCGGCGGCCATCGAAGTACTGGCTGAGACCGGCGGCCCTGAGCTGCTGCCGCTGCTGGAGCAATGTGCCGCGCGTTTTTCGAATGACCCTTTTCTGGTTTTTGCCGTCGGGGCCGCAGCACAGCGCATCGGATCGCAAGCGATGAACCGTGGCTGAGACCGGCCCCGTTTCCGAGGAAGAGTTTCGCAGGCTTGCCGAGTTTCTCTACCGGCGGACCGGAATGGTCTTTACCGAAGCCAGGCGCTACTATGTCGAACGCCGTATCGCCGACCGGATGGCCGCAACCGCGAGCCGCACTTTTGCCGATTATTTCAGCTACCTGCGCCAGGAAGTTCACGGCGAGGTCGAACAGATCATCAACGCCTTTACGGTCAACGAGACCTATTTCTACCGCGAGGATCACCAGCTGGAATGTCTGACCCGCGATCTGTTGCGGGAACGGATCCAGGATCGGACGGCAGGGGGGCCGATCCGGATCTGGTCGGCGCCATGCTCGACCGGCGAGGAACCCTATTCGATTGCGATCTGGCTTCTGGAGAATTGGCCGCAGGTCGACACCTACGACATCGAGATCATAGGCTCCGACATCGACACCCGCGTGCTCGAGGCGGCGGCCGCCGGCATCTTCGGCAAGCGCGCCTTGATGCGGCTGACGCCGCAACTGATCGCGACGTATTTCCGGCAGCTCGATGAGGAACGCTGGCAGATCCTCGACGATTTGCGCGGCTCGGTGCAATTCTCTCGCGTCAACATCGTGGAGACAAGGGAGACCCGGCCGCAAGGCCGGTTCGACGTGATCTTCTGCCGCAACGTCCTGATCTATTTCGACGATGAGTCACGCCGGGTCGCGGCGGAAAACCTCTACGACAATCTGCTGCCCGGCGGCTACATTTGCCTCGGCCATACCGAATCGATGAGCCGGATTTCACCATTGTTCGAAGTTTGTCGTTATTCCGATGCCATCGTCTATCGCAAGCCGCGGGAGAAACGCGCGTGACGGCTCCTGAAGCGTTTCCAAGCGAAGCACGCCCCCGGGAGCTTGAACTGGGGGTGGATACCGGTTCGCGTGACGAGACGGCGTCGAAACACGGCGGCAGGAAACGCATCCTTGTCGTCGATGACGCCGCCCTGATGCGGGCGTATTACCGCCAGGCGCTGGAACGCGCCGGCTTCGAAGTCGAGGAAGCGCTCAACGGTCTGGAGGCTCTCGAAAAGCTTTTGATGCAGGCCTTCGATGTCGCCATCGTCGATGTCAACATGCCGCAGATGGATGGCATGACGTTCCTGCGCGCCTTGCGCGCCAGGGAGCTTCCGGCGGGTGGAATTCCCGCGCTGGTGACCAGCACCGAAGCCGGCGAACAGGACGTCGCGGCCGCGCGTAACGCCGGCGCGAACTACTATCTGGTCAAGCCGGTCGCGCAGCAGACCCTGGTGGACTATGTCGCCATGCTGTCCGGAGCGGCGCCATGAACGAGTTCGTCGAACAATTTCTGCTCGAAGCGCGCGAACTGATCGACCAGGCGTCGGACGATCTATTGGCGCTGGAGCAGGGCGACGACGGGCAAGACCGTATCGACAGCCTGTTTCGGGCCTTTCACACCCTCAAGGGCGCCGCCGGCATCGTCGAGTTCGAGGCGATGGGACGGGCGCTGCATGCCGCCGAGGAGGCCTTGTCGGCAGTCAGGGCGGCGGCGAAGCCGATGTCGAAGCCGACGGTCGGCGACTGCCTCGCCACCCTCGACCAGGTCACGCGATGGCTCGACCAGATGCAGGCGAGCGGGACGGCGCCGGCCGACGCCGACGCTGCGGCCGATGACATCATTCGCAGGTTCACCGGCCAGTCATCGCCCCCTGCGTCAGGCGCGGTCGACGGCGGCGCGGAGTGGTTCGACATACTGCGTGAACGCCATCGCGACGGCTTCGCGGGCGCGGCAACGGCGCTGTGCTACCGGCCCGACGCCGACGCGTTTTTTCGCGGCGAGGATCCCCTGGCGCTGGTCGCCGGGATTCCCGATCTCGTCGCGGTGGATCTGGCTTTGCCAGGCGGGACGGTTCTCGCCGACCTCGATCCGTTCGCCTGCGGGATTCGAATTGTCGCGCTGACGAAGGCGCCGGTGGCGCAGGCCAGGGAAGCCCTTGCTGGCGTCATTGACCAGGTGGAGATCGTCGTGATCCGCGACGAGACGCGTGACGACCGGTTTTCCGCCCCCGCCCGTCAACTGCTCGAGGAGCAGATTGCCTTGCTGCAGCTCACCGGGGCGGACGGCAGGGTTGGCCGGCTTGCCGCGGCCGGACGGGTCGCGGCCAATGTCCTTCGCTATTGCGGGCGATCGGCGGAAGCCTCCGGGATCGACAACGCGTTGGCTGCGAGCATGGCGGCCGACGACGTCGCGCAGCTCATCAAGGCGATCAAGGATGTCGTTGCCGGGCCGCAACCTCATGACGCAACTCGCGGCGGCGGGCCGCTGCGTGCGCCACAAGGTCTGGCGACGCGCGCGGTGCGCGTCGATATGGCGCGCGTCGATGCGCTGGTCGGTCTCACTGGTGAACTGACCGTGGTCAAGAACGCCTTCGGCCACCTGTCGGCCTTGGCGCAGAATGGCCGGGACCCGGCGACCCTCGCCGCAGGGCTGCGCGATCAGCAGGCGCGTTTCGATCGGCTGCTCTCCGAACTGCAGCGGGCGGTGCTGCAAATCCGGGTGCTGCCGCTGCGCCAGGTGTTTTCGCGTTTTCCGCGGCTGGTCCGGGAAATCGCCGCCGACCTCGGCAAGCCGGTCTCCTTCGTCACCGAGGGCGATGCCACCGAGGCCGACGCCACCATCGTCGAAAGCCTGTTCGAGCCGCTGCTGCACGTGCTGCGCAACGCCGTCGATCACGGCATCGAGGCGCCGGCGCGGCGCGCGCAATCGGCAAAACCGCCCACTGCCCGGATCGTGTTGCGGGCCCGGCGGCATCTCGACAGCGTCATTGTCGAGGTCGAGGACGACGGCGGCGGCATCGATATCGAACGGGTTCGCCGCACCGCGGCGGCCCGCAACCTGATGGCGCCCGATCTCCTGGCGCAGATGACCGATACCGAAATCACCGGCCTGATTTTTGCGCCGGGTTTTTCCACCGCGTCGCAAGTCACCGGCCTGTCCGGACGCGGCGTCGGCATGGATTCGGTCAAGGCCGCGGTCGAGCGTCTCGGCGGCCACGTCGGCATCGAGAGCCGGCCGGGGCAGGGCGCCGTGATCCGGCTCAATCTGCCGTTCACCGTGATGATGACGCGGGTCATGACCGTGGAAGCGGCTGGGCAGATGTTCGGCTTTCCGCTCGATACCGTGGTCGAGACCGCGATGGTCGCGCGCGGCCATGTCGTGCCGGTCGGCGCCGGCAAAGCCTTCGTGCTGCGCGACCGGACGGTGCCGCTGATCGACCTCGCCGAGAGCCTCGGGCTGTCGGGGGGGCGGGCCAATGGCGATGCGCGGGTGGTCGTGACCTCGATGGCCGGGCAGCTCGGCGGCATCGAAGTCGACAGGCTCGGAGAACGGATGGATGTCATGCTCAAGCCGATGGATGGCCTGCTCAGCGGCATGCGGGGGGTCGCGGGAACCACGCTGCTGGGCGATGGCCGGATTCTCCTCGTCCTTGACGTCGCGGAGTTGTTCCAATGACCGTGCGGCTTGCCGATGATGGCACAATTCTGCTGCTGGACGATTGTCCCGCCGGGGATGCCGAGGTGCTGCTGCAGATGAGCCTTGCGAATCCTGCAGCCGCGCTGGACTGGCGCTCCTGCCGGTCGGCGCACACCGCGGTCATCCAGGTTTTGCTCGCGTCCGGCCGCATTCCGATCGGTCCGCCGCAAGGCGGGTTCCTGAGCACCCTGATTGCGCCGGCGCTGGCGCGCAGCGAGGTCGGGGAACCGAGATGAACGCCGCCAATTTCGGCCTTTTCCCGGACTGGAAGAGATGCGAAACAGCGGATTGGCCTATCTTTTGGGCGCGTGCCCGTACGGGAAGACAATGACCTATAACCTGATGATCGTTGATGACAGCAAGCTGGCACGGATGTCGGCGACCAAGGCGCTGAAGACGCTCTACCCCGATTGGAACCGGCTCGAGGCGACCAACGCCGACGAGGCGCTGGCCCTGGCCAAGCAGACCCCGGTCAATATCGCCTTGCTCGACTTCAACATGCCGGGCCGCGACGGCCTGCAGCTTGCCGCCGATCTGCGCACCGCCTATCCGGCCATGCAGCTCGCGGTCATTTCGGCCAACCATCAGGACGAGGTCGTCGCCCGGGCGCGATCGATCGGGGCCGTCTTCCTGCCCAAACCGCTGACCGAACAAGCCCTTGGTGAATTTCTGCGTGGTGCTGCCGAGAAACTGAAGTGACCGGCTCCAACGCGGCACTGCTGACCGAACTCCAGCTCGACGCCTTCACCGAACTGGTGAACATCGGCGTCAGCCGTGCTGCGCACAGTTTGCGCGAGATGGTCGGGGCGCAGGTGCATCTGTCGGTGCCGACGGTCGCCCTGGTCGGACGCGCCAGGGCCGTCGAGATCCTGGCGGAGCGCGAGCTCAAGAATCTGGTGGCGGTGCATCAGGTGTTCGAGGGCGACATCACCGGCCGGGCGCTGCTGATTTTTCCGGAAACCAAGAGTCTCGAACTGGTGCGCGCCATCACCGGTGGCGATCTGCCCCTGGAAGACATCATCGAACTCGAGCAGGAGGCGCTGGCGGAGACCGGCAACATCCTGCTCAACAGCTGTCTTGCGACGATTGCCAACATGTTGCACCGGAGCCTCAAGATATCTCTTCCCGAGGTGCTCCGCGGCGACGCGGCGACGTTCTTCAGTCTCGCCCCGCCGCCCGACGCCGGCGATGTCGTGATGTTTCTGTACATCAACTTCGCGGTCCGGGAACATGACATCAGCGGCTACATCGCAATGATCATGGATCTGCCTTCACTGGCCGCGTTGACGGCCCTGCTTGACGAATTCATCGAACGTGCCACCGGCTGACGGTATCCGACGGATGAACGACCTTACGCATCTGCTGAGCGGCACGCTCGACGCTTTGGACACCGGGGTCATCGTTCTCGATGGCGCGCATCGCGTCGTCGAATGGAATGAATGGCTGGCATCGGCCAGCGGCATTGCCAGGACGAGTGCGGTCGGCAAGACCCTTCCGGAGATCTTTCAGGGACGGATCCTGGCCCGGCTGACGGCATCGATTTCCGACGCCCTGGCGCTCAGCGCCTCCAGCCTGCTGACCTACTCGCTCAATCGCGAACTGCTGCCGCTGCGCACCAGGGCGGGCCTCGCGATGGTCCACAACGTCTCGGTGCGGCCGATGGGTGGCGGCCCCGATCGGCTTTGCCTGGTCCAGATCGTCGACGTCACGGCTGTGGCGCACCGCGAGCGCGTCTTGCGCGAACGTCAGAACGCCCGTTACGATGCCGTCGTCGCCGGCGCCCCGGACGTCATCCTGACGCTCGATGTGGAGGGCCTGGTGCAGGCCGCCAATCCGTCCGCCAACCGCGAATTGGGCTATGCGCAGCAGGAACTGCTCGGCCGGCCGCTCGGCCCGCTGTTTCAGGATCGCGGCCAATGGGAGGAATTCTGGCGCAGCGTGATGGATGGACCATCGCCGCCGCGGCCGATCGAACTCGTGGCGAACCGCAAGGACGGCAGCAAGACCCATCTCGAAGTGTCGGCGTCGCGCTGGAGCAGCGCCAGCCATATCTTCGCCACCGCGATCCTGCGCGACGTCAACGAACGGCACGCGGCGGAGGAGGCCCTGCGCAGCCTGAACGCCACCCTGGAGCGAAGGGTCGCCGAGCGCACCCGTGAGCGCGACCAGGTCTGGCGGGTCAGCCGCGACATGCTCGGTGTCGCCGCGACCGACGGCACCTGGATCAGCGTCAATCCGGCATGGCGGCAGATCCTGGGATGGGGGCCCGAGGATCTCCTCGGCAAGACGTTCGACTGGCTGGAGCACCCGGACGAGGCCGACGTGAAGCGCGCCGAGTTTGCCCGGCTGGCCGCGACCGAGACGACCTTCGGCTTTGAAAACAGCCTGCGCGCGCGCAACGGGGACTACCGCGTCTTCTCCTGGACCGCGGTCAATGCCGAAGGCCTGCTGTATTGCGTGGGACGCGACATCACCGAAGCGCGGCGGCAGCAGGACGCGCTGGCCAAGGCCGAGGATGCGCTGCGCCAGTCGCAGAAAATGGAAGCGGTCGGCCAGTTGACCGGCGGCCTGGCCCACGACTTCAACAATCTCCTGACTGGCATATCGGGCAGCCTCGAACTGCTGCAGATGCGGATATCGCAGGGCCGCTACAAGGACGTCGAACGCTATATTTCAACGGCGCAGGGCGCGGCGAACCGGGCGGCGGCGCTGACCCACCGGTTGCTGGCGTTTTCCAGGCGCCAGACCCTGGATCCCAAGGCCACCGATATCAACCGCCTGGTTTCCGGCATGCAGGAGCTGATCAGGAACACGGTCGGCCCGGCGATCGAAGCCCGCACCGTCGAACATGATCCGCTGTGGACCACCCTGGTCGATCCGAACCAGCTCGAGAATGCGCTGCTGAACCTCTGCATCAATGCCCGCGACGCCATGCCCAATGGCGGCAAGCTCACCATTGAAACCGTGAACTGCAGTTTTAACCCAACTGCCGCCGTGGAGCGCGAGATGCGCCCGGGGGATTACGTCGACCTTTCCGTCTCGGACACCGGCACTGGAATGTCCGAAGAAGTCATTCAGCGCGCCTTCGACCCGTTCTACACCACCAAGCCGCTGGGGCAGGGCACCGGGCTCGGGCTCTCGATGATCTATGGCTTCGCCAAGCAGTCCGGCGGACAAGTCCGCATCGACTCGACGCTGGGCGAGGGCACCACCGTGCATCTGTTCCTGCCGCGGCATGACGCGCGCGAGACCGCCGCCGCCGACACCTCCGATTTCGCAAGAGCGCCGCGCGCGGCGGCCGGCGATACGGTTCTGATCGTCGACGACGAGCCGTCGGTCCGCATGCTCATTGCCGAGGTGCTCGCGGAGCTTGGCTATACGGCGATCGAGGCCGGCGAGGGATCGAGCGCGCTGCGGGTGCTGCAGTCGGACACCCGGGTCGATCTGCTGGTGACCGACGTCGGCCTGCCCGGCGGGATGAACGGCCGGCAACTGGCCGATTTTGGCCGCGTGGCGCGGCCGAAGCTGAAAGTTCTCTTCATTACCGGCTATGCCGAGAAGACCGTCGTCGGCGGTGACAAGCTCGAAGACGGCATGGGCATTCTGACCAAGCCGTTCGCGATGGACGGCCTGGCGGCCCGCATCAAGGAGTTGATCACGACCAAGTAAAGCGCGATCCCCCGACGGGTGTGGCGATCGTCATCCTTTCTCGAAAAGCGCCGCCAGCTTGTTCAGCGATTGCCGCGTCCCTTCTTCGTTGTCCTCGGGCCGAACCCCAGCCGGAAGGTTCTCGAACGCGAGGGTGATTTCAGTCCCGCCGGCGGCATCGCGCAGGCTTGTGGTGATCGTCATGTCGCCGGCAAACCCGGGATCCTGCGATTCGAACCTGATCACCTCGACGATCTTCTCATCGGGAACCAGTTCGACGAACCGGCCTTCGAACGTATCGGTATCCTGCGAACTCTTGCCGGGCGAATCCGCTGCGTCCCGATAGGTGAGCGACATACGGAAGCTGCCGCCTTCGCGCGCATCGAATGCGTGCACGCGCGCGGTCATGTTGTCCGGCACCCGCCACGCGGCGACGGCTGTCGGATCGATGCAGGCCCGGTAAACCTCCGCGCGCGGCGCCTTGATGATCCGCGAGACCCGTGCGCTTGATGGCCCGGTGCCTGGTTCCGTCATGATGCCGTGCTCCGCCGCGCCCGCCGCCGATGCCCGGCGTTGGTATCCCTGATTTCATCGCACGATCAAGTGAGTTCTGGCCGGGCCGCGGCGTGCGGCGATGGACGCGCGCAGCGAATTCGCCGAAGATCACTGCCGCAATGGGACCATCGCCAGGAAGGATATCGCCGATGCCAAAAGGTTCGGATCTGCTCGTGGCCGCGCTGCAAAACGAAGGTGTCGAGCGCATCTTCGCCATTCCCGGCGAAGAGAACCTGGATGTTCTGGAATCGCTGCGGCAGTCCAGCATCAAGGTGGTGCTGACGCGTCACGAACAGGCGGCGGGATTCATGGCCGCGACCTGCGGGCGGCTGACCGGGCGGGCCGGGGTTTGCCTGACCACGCTGGGGCCCGGCGCGCTGAACCTGGCGACCAGTGCCGCCTACGCCCATCTCGGCGCCATGCCGATGGTGATGATCACCGGGCAGAAGGCCATCCGCTCGAGCCGGCAGGCGCGTTTCCAGATCGTCGACATCGTCGCCACCATGCGCCCGCTGACCAAAATGGCGACCCAGATCGTCAGTGCGCAGAGCATTCCCACGCTGGTGCGTGACGCGTTTCGCGCCGCCCAGCAGGAGCGGCCCGGGCCGGTGCACCTCGAACTGCCGGAGGATATCGCCGCAGACACCGCCGATGCGGCGCTGATTCCGCCGCACCCCATCGACCTGCCGGTCGCCCCGATGGCGGCGATCGAGCGTGCCGCCGAACTGATCGCCGGTGCCCGGCGGCCGCTGGTGATGCTGGGGGCGGCGGCGAGCCGTCCGCAGCTGGCCGAGCCGTTGTCGCGCTTCGTGCGCCGTGTCGGCATTCCCTTTTTCAACACCCAGATGGGCAAGGGCGCGGTGAATGGCGGCTCAAAGCTCTACATCGGCACCGCCGCGCTGTCGGAGCGCGACTGGGTGCACGAGGCGATCGACCAGGCCGATCTGATCCTCTGCATCGGCCACGACACCATCGAGAAGCCGCCGTTCCTGATGGGCGGGCAGGGACCCACCGTCATTCATGTTGGCGCGGTGCCCGCGACCGTCGAGCAGGTGTATTTTCCGCAAGCCGAGATCATCGGCGACGTCGGCGCCAGCCTTGCGCTGCTCGCCGACCGCCTCGAAGGCCGGCTGCCCAACGCCGCGGCGCTGCTCGGGCTGCGCGAGCGCATCCTGGCGCGGCTGGCCGACCGCGCCGAGGAGGATCGCTTTCCGCTGACGCCGCAGCGCATCGTCCACGACGTCCGCGCGGTGATGCCGCCGGACGGCATCGTCAGCCTCGACAACGGCATGTACAAGATCTGGTTCGCCCGCAACTACCGCACCGACGTCGCCAATACGCTGCTGCTCGACAATGCGCTGGCGACCATGGGCGCCGGATTGCCGTCCGCGATCGCTGCCTGCCTGTTGCACCCGCGCCGCCGCGTGCTGGCGGTCTGCGGCGACGGCGGTTTCATGATGAATTCGCAGGAGATGGAGACGGCGGTGCGGCTCGGGCTCGATCTGGTCGTGCTGATTCTCGAGGACAAGGCCTACGGCATGATCCGCTGGAAACAGGAGGTCGACCGCTTTGCCGATTTCGGCCTGACCTTCGACAATCCGGACTTTGTCGCCTACGCCCAGGCCTACGGCGCCAAGGGCTCGCGGGTGGCTTCGGCAGCGGGTCTGGCTGCCGCGCTTGAAGCGGCCTTTACCGCAGGCGGCGTGCACCTCGTGGTGGTGCCGGTGGACTATTCCGAAAACGTCCGGGTGCTGGTCGAAGAACTGCGTGCCGCGCGGCCCGCGCCCGGGCAAAAATCACCGGTGTGACTTCGCCATGGCGCTTGCCGTCTTCGCCTTCGTCACCCAGTTGATTTTTGTTTTGTTTCCCGGACTGGTGCTGCATCGCGCCTTGGCGCGCCGGGTCCTCAAATTGGACGCCGACGTATCAACCGCCGCGACGGACG
>Ga0102590_1005036_pt1 | contig 10470 bp, 5 predicted proteins | sample AraplaMF_Col_mMF_FD_76859 | JGI IMG/M metagenome (GOLD analysis project Ga0102590, IMG submission 76859) | Arabidopsis root microbial communities from the University of North Carolina, USA - plate scrape MF_Col_mMF | ecosystem: Host-associated > Plants > Roots > Endosphere | place: USA...
TGACCGGCGCCTTCCTTACCCAGGTAGGCTACACAGGGCTCTCCCTTTACCTTGGCCGCAATCGCTTCCAGCATGGGCCTTACTTTTTCATAGGCTTCTACGTCGCCGCCGGGCATAATAGCCGGACCGCTACGTGCGCCCATCTCACCGCCGGAAACGCCGATCCCCATGAAATGGAGCTGCTTTTCCCGCAGGTATTTTACTCTTCTCAGTGTATCTGTATAATGAGAGTTACCACCATCTATCACCACATCACCGGGCTCCAGCAGGGGCAACAGGGACTCGATCACGTCATCCACCGGCTTACCTGCGGGCACCAGCATCATGATGCGGCGCGGCGGCTGTAACAGCTGTACCATAGTAGCCAACTCTGCTACGCCCTTAACCGTTGTACCTGCAGTGGCGCTAGCTTCCAGCGCGCTGGTCTTGGTAGCATCCTTATCAAATCCTATTACGGAGAAACCATGGTCGGCCATATTCAGTAACAGGTTCCTGCCCATTACTCCCAGACCGATCATTCCGAAGTCATATAAGCTGTTTGACATAAGCAAAAGTAAAAGTGAAAGTAGTGGTAAAATTAGAACAAATACATTTATAAATTATTACCTCGCGACCGTAAAATGAACCGGATCAGTGAAAAACACAATAAAAACAGTGATAATGACAATCCGGTGGCAGTCTCTTTAGGCAGAGTTCCGGCCCGCATTGATAATGCCAAAAGAGCAACGCACTACCAGCTTTTCAAATACCGCCTTTTGCTCCTTGCCTCCGCCCTGCTTTTCCAGCTCACGGATACGGGTAAGCGCGTACTGCTGTATGGTAACCAGCGGTAATACGATCCTTTCCCGCATCTGTATGGACAATTGGTCAACAGGACTGTCTGCCATCAGGGAAGATTGGCCCGACAGCTGCAGCAGGTACTTTTTAGTAAGCTCAAACTCATCCCGGATCATCCTCCACACAGGACCGTAGCGTTCATCTTTGGCCAGGTGAGCGGTTAAAGGCATATAACTCTTGATCATTGCCATTTCACAATTGTCCAGCAGGGTCTTGAAGAAGAGCGAGCGTTTATACAGCTGCAGGAGCGCCTCCCACTTGCCAGCCTTTTCTAGCTGCTGCAAGGCAGACCCTACCCCGTAGAAGCCGGGCACATTCTGTTTCAGCTGGCTCCAGGCGCCCACATAAGGCACCGCGCGCAGGTCGTTAAGCGTGAGCCTGGCTGCCGCATTACGTTTAGACGGACGGCTGCCTATATTGGCCTCTGCGTAATACCGCAGCGGACTGGTATGTTCCAGGTAATCCAGGAAATTGGGATGTTGTTTCAGCTGGTTAAAGGAGCGGTAACCTTCATCTGCCAGGGCCTGTAACAGCGCTTCTTCTTCCGCGCTCAGGGTCACTTCTCTTGAAGAGAACAGCTCATTGGCAATGCCCGCATGGATCAGCTGCTCCAGGTTAAACTGGGCAGCGTCTATAGTGCCGAAATTGGAGCTCACGGTTTGCCCCTGTATGGTCAGCTGGATCTCTTTATTGGCGATGTTACGTCCCATAGAGGCGTAGAACTGGTGAGTCTTTCCGCCGCCACGGCCGGGAGGACCGCCACGGCCGTCAAAGAACACTACATCGATACCGGCTTGCCTTGATAATTGTGTCAGCTCTTCTTTGGCCTTGTAGATGCTCCAGTTAGCCATCAGGTAACCGCCATCCTTGGTGCCGTCAGAAAAGCCCAGCATGATGGTTTGCTTATTGCCACGCCTTTGCAGATGCTGGCGGTAGTCTTCATTCTCGTACAGGGAGCGCATTACTTCTCCCGCCTGCCGAAGGTCATCGATGGTCTCAAACAGCGGCACAATATCCACGCTGATCTGTTCTTTCTGCCAGCCTCCCAGCAGGAAAAGCCCATACACCTCTATTACGTTCAGCGCACTGGTGCTATGGCTGATGATGTAACGGTGGCAACCTTCTTCGCCATTCGCAGCCTGTATGGTCTGTATGGCTTTAATAGATTCAAGCGTATCATATTGCAGCGGGTCTTTTAACTGACTGCTGCTGATACGGCCTTTTATATGCAGTAATGCCTTTATTTTATCTTCATCGCTGAGGGATGCATAGTCTTTGGGCAACGCATCGCTTTCCGCAGCAATGGTCTCCAGTAAGGGGCCATGCACGGAGCTGTCCTGGCGTATGTCCAGGGTTGCGAAGAAGAGCCCAAACAGCTCAACTTTGCTGATCAGCGATTCTACCAGGTGTACAAACAGCCCGTTATGCTGTTCCAGGATAGTAGTACGGATCCTGTGCAGGGTATCCAGTATCTCCTCGCGGCAAAGGTTAGTTCTGTGGCCGGGTATGAACAGGTTGCCGTACAGCTTCTGTTCCAGCGTGGCCAGCTCATTCTCCACACCGCGGAAGGTAAGGCGGCGTTTCAGCCTCCGCACATCCAGGTAATAGCATTTGATCACCGCGCTGCGCAGCGCATCCGCCACCTGCAGGGTAGTAGCCGCCTTTACAAAGGGATTACCGTCACGGTCGCCCCCCGGCCAGAAGCCCATACGGATCAGCGGGTTGGCCGAGCTGACGGCATCCGGGAAATGCGATTTCAGGTAATACATGATACGCCCGGCAGCCTGGTAAAATACATTTTCCAGGAACCATACCAGGCTGATGGCCTCATCATAAGGGGTAGGTTTCTCCTTTTTGAAGAAAGGCGTTTTACCCAGCTGCTGCAGGTACATATTCACCTGGGCAGTGTTATCGTTTATAAGCGCTTTGGAGAGATCATTGATAATGCCCAGTACTTCGCCGGGATAGAACTGGGTGGGATGGGCCGTTAACACCAGCCGTACAGCAAAGTCTTCCAGCTTCCTGGCCAGTTGTTCTTCCTTCTGGTACTGTGTTACGCCGGATTGCAGGTGCCTTAGGCTACCGGCCCCCTGCATATCATGGATATCGCGGAAGGCGGCGTCTTCCAGGGCGTCAAACAGCACCACCTGCCGTTCTGAATATTGTACAAAGCGAAACAGCAGGTCCAGCTGCTGCTGCTCGTCCCGGTAGGTGGTATATTGTTCAAAAAATGAGTTCAGTATCTCTTCCGGGCTTTGTTCTTTAGCGAACCCTTCCTCGCAGTGCAGGAGGAAAAGGGACAGAAAGATGCCTGTTTTTTCAACCCTGTGGAAGGGTAAGGCAGTAAAAAGACTGTTATAGAGCTGAAATTTAGTTCCTACCAGGTTCCTGAATAATTGCAAAGTATTATTAACCGGTGCTTCCATGAATTGCTGATTTGCTGATTCCCGGACGACAAAGTACGAAAAAAATTGAGGGTTTGAAAGTTTGTGGGAGAGCGGGGATCAGGGGCTGGGTTACAAACAGCAAAAGGCCCGGCCTTTACGGCATCGGGCAATTGCTTTCCATCGGCTGTTTAGTTGTTATTTGATCAGTTACTTAACCTGAAATTAACAGGGATGGAATATAACACCGAAACGTACCGCCCGTTTTGTTTACCGGGTTTCCATTTGGGCATTGCTTTTATGACGCGGGTGGCTTCCTGTTCCAGTCCGCCACCTTTGGCAGGGCTAAGCACTTTCACGTCTTTTATATTTCCCTCATAGTCTACAACAAACTGTACCGTCACAAGTCCTTCAATACCATTTTCGGCAGCAATATTCGGGTAGCGGATATTTCTGCTAAGGTATTTGAGAAGTGCCTCATCGCCGCCGGGAAAAGAAGGCATTAATTCCACGTAATTGAAAACACGGTTCGGATCATCCGGCTCCTTCCCTACCGTCATCTCTATCACACCGGTACCAGGAGCCTCCGGTACTACGCCCACATCAACAACGCCCTCGGTACCGGCACTGGTAGCAAGTCCTACCGCCTTATTCGCCAAATCTTCCATTGGAGGTGGCTCATCTTCCGGCGATACCTCATTCTGTCTCGCAATAACGGGAGTTGTAAATTTTTCAGTGGGTCTAACAGGGGGTGGGGTACTGGATGGAAGGGCCGGCGGGGGAGGTGTTTTTGTTTCAGGAGGTAACGATGACAATTGCACAACATCGACAACCGGCCTGTTAAGTATATGCGTATCCGTTACAGAGAGACGATTGCTCAGGGCATATCCGCCAATGATCGTCATCGTAACAGCAGCAGTGCCAATAATGGCATTGCGCACGCGCCTGTCGTACTTACGGCGTAAGTCATATGCGCCGTAATCTTTGTTCCTTCCATTGAACAGGATATCAAGGAAGTCATTCCCGGAGATAGTAGCTGTGTTCATGGTATAAGCTTTACAATTAGATGCAGGCGAAAAATAAATTCCATACAGAAAAATAAAAAAACTGAAAAGCCGCTACGAAATGCAGCGGCTTTTCAGCAGGTTTCCGACATCTAATGAGCAAAAACGATGTCCTGATAATAAAGATACTATGTAGCGGGAGTCACTGAAGGCACAGACGCTTTTTCATCTGCAGCCAGTTCACTGCCCTGTTTCTTTGACTTGAATAGGGGATACAATACCTGCGCATACCACTCTTCTTCCTGATAATGCTCCAGGCCATACTCGGCAGGATATTTACGGGTGATCTTTGCCGTACCGAATATCACATCCCACAGAAAGAACATGTTGCCATAGTTGCCCTGGTAATGGCCTACACCATCCCTGTCATGCGCCGCATGATGTGCATGATGGGTAGCAGGCAACGAGATAGTACGCTCCAATACCCAGGCCACCGGGTGCAGCCATTTAATATCGTACAGCGGTTTATCCCAGCGTATACTTGAATGCGCCATGGTTGTAATAATACCTTTCACGCCTTTCACTATCAAAGCCGGTAACCCAAGGCCCAGGTATGTCAATGTAACCGTAGCGTAGATCTGCGGAAATAATACCGTATAGATAAAGTTCTGCCGGCTGGCCATTGCCATGCCCATATAGGGAGCAGAATGATGTGTGCGATGAAACTTCCATAACCAGCCCACTTCATGATGCAGGCGATGGTACCAGTATTGCGTAAGATCATCCGCCACCGCCAGCAGCAATAATCCCCAGCCCAGCGGCACCCAGGCAAAAGTATTGCGTAAGCCCGGGATCGCAGCCGGTAAAAAGGTCAATGCGAAGTAAGAGATGATCACCGGCATCAGTACTCTTCCCAACAATATACTGGCAAGGTCTGTCAGCTTTTCGTTGGTTTTCCAGTTCTTGTAAAGCCCGAATGAAAATTCCAGCACGCCTGTTACCAGTAATATAACAGTGAGCCCCCACCCGTTCAGGTGTTGAAAGATCAGTTTTACTGTTTCCATTGGTATTAAATTATGAAAGATGAATGATCAGTGTACAAATTGTCTCAGTATCTGTAATATCACCCACACGAATAATAAAGGCAGCAGGTAAAGCAGTACACTGACCGCCAGCTTGCGTATAAGCAGCCATACATCTTGCCAGGTCATAGTAAAAAAGGTTTATCAGTGTTTGATAAAATACCAGCCCAGATTGATATCCGGGTCGGGATCACCTATCTTGCTAAAGGAAGTATTATATCTATATGCAATTTCAGATCGAAGAGAAAGGTTTGCCGCAGAGATGCCACGGGGCGCGGGAGGCACATTACATAAAATTTACCACCAATAAATTCGCAATATGCCAATCCCGCAAACCTTACCGGGCATTTATTTACAGCTTACAGCAAACAACGCTTAGCAACAACAGCAGCCACGACAGGTGCCGTTTACAGTATGGTAATAAGTAGTAGTGATCACCACCTCACCCTTTAGAATAGCATGTTTAGATACATGGGCAAACTGTTGCATAACAGCAATATTTTTCCTGGTTAATTTTTGATTCGGCTTACAGTATTTGCTGGTGAGACATGTACTGCCGGAGCACTGAGCCTTGTGCTCCCCGGGTGGTGGTAAATTCTTTGTATTCCCTATAGAATTGGTAGACAAATATACATCGCTTATTCAGATTTCCAAAGAACTACGCAGAATTTTTTTTCACTTTCACCACCGGTCATGTAAATAATGGCAGGCTCCCGAATATTTTCTACATTAGTCTTGTATGAAACGCATTCTATTATTGCTGACAGGCATATTGCCTGTAACGGAAATCACTGCGCAAAGCGCAGATACCACGCATCAATTGCATGAGGTAGTAGTGGAGGCCTACCTCAACAAACAGAATCTCTTACAGGTACCTACCTCCACCAGTGTTATCACCGCAAAACAACTGCAGCTACAACCCAATATTACCCTGGTGCCGGCCATGAACACGGTACCGGGCGTACGAATGGAAGAACGCTCCCCCGGCAGCTACCGCCTTTCAGTCAGAGGCAGCTTACTGCGCTCTCCCTTCGGTATCCGCAACGTTAAAATATATATGGATGAAATGCCGCTCACCGATGCGGGCGGCAATACTTACCTGAACCTGGCCGATCCCGGCGCCATACAAAGCGCAGAGATCCTGAAAGGGCCTGACGGCAGCCTGTTTGGCGCCAACTCAGGCGGCGTTATCCTGTTACACCCCCTGGGTTTGAACAGCGCAGACAGTACCCGCTTGCAGGCAACAGTACAAGGCGGCTCCTATGGACTGTTCCACGAAAAAGCCGGCTGGCAGCAACAATTCGGTCCCTACCAACTAAGCCTGTACCAGGCTTATCAACGCTCAGATGGTTACCGCACCAACAGTGCATTGAAAAGATATTACGTACAAACTGCACAACAGTGGCAGTACAATGCACATAACCGCTTAAAGCTGCTTGCTTTTTATAGCGACCTCTCCTACCGCACGCCAGGCGGGTTAACCGAAGCACAGGCCCTGGCCAATCCGCGGGCCGCACGTCCCGCTACTGCTACCCTTCCCGGTGCGGTAACACAACAGGCGGGTGTATACAACCGTACCTTCCAGGGCGGACTGGTACATGAGGCTAACATCAGTTCGCACTGGCGGCATGTGATCACCGTTTTCGGCGCCAATACGCATTTTGAAAATCCTTTCATTACCAACTATGAAGTGCGCGATGAAAACACAGCGGGCCTCCGTACTTATATCTCCCTGCATGATCAATCAATAGCCGGTACTGACCTTCGTATTAACTGGAACACCGGATTGGAATGGCAAGTCACCGGCACCGATATTGTGAACTACGGCAACCGCAGTGGTAAACGCGATACCGTACAAGCGGCAGACAAGCTTACTGCACAACAGCATTTTTACTTTACCAGCCTGAGTGTAAAACTCCATGAAAAATGGATCTGGGAAGCAGCAGTAAGCCTGAACTATTTCCATTATACATTTGATGAAGCAGGCAAGTCAGACAGCACCCGCAAATTCAGCGCACAACTGATGCCGCGCTTTTCACTGTCTTATCTTATCACAGATGATCTGGCCGCACGTGTTACCATCAGCCGCGGCTACTCCCCTCCTGCTATTGCAGAAGTGCGCGCCTCAGATAATATCATCAACACCAGCCTGCAGGCAGAGAATGGATGGAACCACGAAGCAGGGCTGCGCTTCAACGGACGCCGCAACCGCTTCTGGATAGATGCTGCTGTTTATTACTATCGCCTGCAAAATGCCATCGTAAGAAACCTGCATGATGATGGCACTGAATTTTTCAGGAATGCAGGCGGCACCAATCAAACCGGTGTAGAAGCGCAGGGCATGTTATGGATCTTGACGCCGCGCAGGCAGGGCATTATACAAGGAATACAATGGCAGGCAGGATATACGTACAGCCATTTCCGTTTTAGTGATTATGTAAGTGCGGGTAAGGATTATTCAAACAATGAATTGACAGGCGTGCCCAAACAGGTGATCATTAACAGCTTGTTGATTCAGCTACCTGCAGGCATCTATTTATTTGGTCAGCATAACTATACAGACCGTCTGCCGCTAAACGATGCCAACACTGCCTATGCACGTTCCTATCACCTGGTACAATGCAAAGCGGGCTGGCAGCTGCCGCTGAATGGTAAGTGCCGTATGAATGTTTTTGCCGGAGCCGATAATCTGCTGAACCAATCCTACAGCCTGGGTAACGACCTTAATGCAGTAGGCAACCGGTACTACAACCCGGCCCCGGGACGAAATTATTTCGGAGGAATATCACTCCTGCTTTAATACAATCTGCAACCATCCTCAATGCTGGTCACGTATGCTTTCAACGGTACATTGAACTGTTGCTGGTAACCGTGACCGGCTTTTGCGATAAAGTCGTTCACTGCATCCTTCCTCACTACGTTAATGGTGCAACCGCCAAAACCGCCGCCCATCATACGCGCCCCAAGTACGCCAGCTGCACCTGACGCCATCTCTGCCAGCCAGTTCAGCTCTTTACAGCTTACATCATACAGTTTGTCCAGCCCTTCATGCGTAGCAAACATGCGCTGACCAAAGGCAGCCAGGTCGTCACGCAGCAGGTCCTTACAGGCATCCTGCAAACGTGCGATCTCTTCCACCACATAGCGGCAACGGTTATACGTGATGTCATGCACTGGTTTAACATAGGCATGCAGCATATCCATAGACACCTGCCGCAGGCTGCTTACTTCCGGGTGATGTGCACGTACCAGCGCCACGCCGCGTTCGCATTCCGCTCTCCGTGTATTGTATTCAGATGATGCCAGGGAGTGTTTCACCTGCGTATCCAGCAGCACTAAGCTGATATCATCAAAACGGAAAGGAATGTACTCATGCTCCAGCGAACCGCAATCCAGTTTGATCAGGTGCTGACGTTTTCCGAAGATGCTCGCAAACTGGTCCATGATACCGCAACGCACACCTACGAAGTTATTCTCTGCCGCCTGTGCAATACGCGCCATATCCATCATAGTGATGTTCAGCTCAAAAAGATTATTCAGGGCAAACAGCACCGCACATTCCAATGCAGCGGAAGATGAAAGACCCGCGCCCTGCGGAATATTACCGCCAAATGCACATTCAAAGCCGCCTATCTGGTAACCTCTTTGCACCAGCTGCTCCACCACGCCCAGCAGGTAATCCGGCCAGTGTTTGGGAGAAGTCTGCAGACTGTCCAGGCTCCCGCTGTAATGATCCCCCAGATCCAGTGCATGAAATTGCAGCTGACGGTCGTTCCGTTTGGTAATACCCAGGTAAATGGCCTTGTCTATGGCAGCCGGTAATACAAAACCGTTGTTATAATCCGTATGCTCCCCAATCAGGTTGATACGGCCTGCGGCACGCACCAGTAAAGGCGCTGTGCTGAAATGCGCTTTACAGAAAGCCGCTAAAGTGGCTGCCGGATCGGCATGTTGACGGAAAGTAGTTTGTGCTTGTTGCAGTTCCATGTGGAATTATTTCTTGTAATTTCTTCGTAATCGATTACGTCACTATATAAAAGGGTTTTGGTTATTTCCCTGAAACGATAAAAGTAATCGTTTACTTTCTAATATGCAAGTAGGATACCGGTAATTTTACCGGCTCTTATACTTTGATAATTAATTACTTATGATTTTCGTTGGCTGGATTGCCTGAAAACGGGCACCGGTTCCAGGATGATCCTGGACTTGGTATGGCTTTTTACTGCGCCTCCCCCCTCCTCTATCATTTCCAGGAGGAGTTTAAAGGCTTCTTTGCCCATTTGTACGGTTTGCTGGTCGATGCTGCTCAGGCTGGGGCTGATATGCTCCCCGAAACCTTCATTGGCGAAGCCTACCACCCCAAAACTGGCAGGTATGGCGATCTCCCGGTCTTTCAGTTCTTTGATGGCCCCGAGGGCGGAGAAATCCTCTACCGCAAAAGTGGCGTCCGGCGGCTGCGGCAGTTCCAGGAAGTGCCGGATGGCCTGCCGGCCGGCCTCTATGGATACATTCCCGTAATAGATCAGGGACTCATCCACCGGTATATGGTTGGCCGCCAGGGCAGCTTTATAGCCCTCCAGGCGGTCGCGGAAGATCTTGAGATGCTGCTGGCCGGCGATATGGGCAATACGGCGGTAGCCCTGTCGTAGTAAATGTTCCGTGGCGTACATGGCTCCTTTGTAGTCATCTACCACTACAGAAGGGATGTTAAGGCTGTCATTGGCGCGGTCAAAGAACACCAGGGGCAGTCCCCTCTCCTTGATCTCCAGGTAATGCCGGAAATCAGTGGTTTCCTTCGCTATAGAGGCCAGGATACCGTCTACACGGGTACCCAGAAAAGTGGCGATCCCTTTCTTTTCGAACTCCGTCTGCTCGTTAGACTGGTAAATGAGCACATTATACCCGTGCTTATTGGCCATGTTCTCTATGCCATGTATCACAGAGCCAAAGAAATTGATCTCCGCGCTGGGAATGATCACGCCAATGATATTGGTACGGCCCGACCGGAGCGAATAGGCGATCCGGTCGCGATGATAGTTCATACGCTCGGCGGTATCCTGCACCAGCTTACGGGTGCTGTCACTGGTACCCTTGCGGTTATTCAATGCCCTGGACACTGTCGCCCCTGTAAGATTCAGCTCCCTGGCAATATCAGCTATGGTT
>Ga0102590_1005038_pt1 | contig 10457 bp, 9 predicted proteins | sample AraplaMF_Col_mMF_FD_76859 | JGI IMG/M metagenome (GOLD analysis project Ga0102590, IMG submission 76859) | Arabidopsis root microbial communities from the University of North Carolina, USA - plate scrape MF_Col_mMF | ecosystem: Host-associated > Plants > Roots > Endosphere | place: USA...
GCCTTCAAACATGAAGTCGATGGCCTTGTGGGTTTCGCTTTTATCGGCGGCGATGATCACGCCCTTGCCGGCGGCCACCCCATCGGCCTTGATCACCACGGGATAGCCCAGACTGTCGGCAAAAATCTTGGCCGGCTGCGGCGCGGTGAAGCGCTGATAAGCGGCGGTGGGAATGCCCATTTCCTGGCAAAGGTCTTTGACAAAGCCCTTGGAACCTTCCAGCACAGCGGCGGCCTTGGACGGCCCCAGGGCGCGGATGCCCGCCGCCTCCAGCACATCCCACAATCCGCTCACCAATTGCGCGTCGGCTGCGATCACGGCGAAATCGATTCGTGTTTCTACCGCGAATTTGGCCAGCGCGGCGAAATCCGTCGCGGCGATCGGTACCCGCTCCGCGACCTGGGCGATGCCGGCATTGCCGGGGGCGCAATAGAGCTTTGTCAGTAGCGGGCTTTTCGAGAGCGCCCAGGCCAGCGCATGCTCACGGCCGCCTGAACCCACCAACAACACCTTCACGACAAGACCTCGCAATTCTTCGCCGCCACCCTGTATCATAGGCTTATGAGCGACGCAGCCTTTTCCAATTTGCCGGAATTTTCGGTCACAGAACTCTCCGCCGCCCTCAAGCGCACGGTGGAAGACCAGTTTGCGCTGGTTCGGGTGCGGGGCGAGATTTCCGGCCTGAAATTCCACTCCTCCGGCCATGTCTATTTCGATCTGAAGGACGACAAGGCAGTGCTGAACGCCGTGATCTGGCGCGGCAATGTGGCCAGGCTGCGGGTGCGGCCCGAGGCGGAGAAGCTGGCCGGCGGCAAGCGCTAGACATCAAACCGTCATGGGATTGCGTCCGGCATGTCATGGATCGGTGTTATAGCTGCAACCATGCCTGCCGCGATTGACCTCAGCTATGCCAGTCCTTGCGACAGCCGGCTGACCCGCGCCTTTATCCATCTCATCGAGGCGACCACCGGGCAGCTCGAGCTGAAGCGACTCTACAATGTCTATCAGACCGAGTTCCGGGGCAGCGTCGACTTCTGGGACGCGGCGATGCGGCTGATGCGGCTCAGCATCGACTACGACCAAACCAAGCTCGAGGCCTTGCCGAAGACCGGGCCGCTGGTGATCGTCGCCAACCATCCGTTCGGGCTGATCGACGGGCTGCTGATCGCACATCTCGCCAACCGGGTGCGGCGCGACTTCAAGGTCCTGACCAATTCCCGGCTCGACCCGCCCGACGCGGAGCTCCGCAACTACATTCTGCCGATCGATTTCGACCCGACACCGACCGCGCAGGAGACCAACCTGAGGAGCCGCGCCATCGCGCGCGCGCATCTCAAAAGCGGCGGCTGCATCATCGTCTTTCCGGGCGGCGGGGTCGCCACCACGCCGAACCTGTTCGCCAAGAAGGCGGTCGATTTCGAGTGGAAGCATTTCACCGCGCGGCTGGTGCATGACGCCAAGGCGCCGGTGGTGCCGGTCTTCTTCCCCGGGCAGAATAGCCGGATGTTCCAGATCGCCAGCCATCTGGGCATGACCGCGCGCATGGCCTATCTGCTGCACGAAGTCGCCAACAAGATCGGCGGCCGCTTCAGCGCCACCATCGGCGACGTGCTGCCGTATGAAGGGCTGAAAGAGATGCGCGACCCGCGCGCACTCTGCCGCTACCTCCGCGACAAAGTAGAGTCGCTGGCTTCGGTCAGCTGATCGCGTTCAGGGCTGCGTCGGCGACGGCATCCGGCGCGGGTGATGCATCGATGCGGTGCCAGTCCAGGGTGCCGAGATCGTAGACGAGTTGCTTTTCCAACACCGCTTGATCGGCATCGGAGGCGTCGTTCTTTCGCGCACCGATGCGTTGTCGCAGGATCTCAGGCGGGGCTTCGAGCCAGATGCCATCGAACGGCACGTTCAGGCGCTTGGCCAAGGCGGCGAAAGCGGCGCGCTCTTCTGCCTTCGCCGAGACCGCGTCGAGGATGACGCTGCAGCCGGCTTCGATGGCCGATCCCGCTTCCGCTTCCAGCTTCGCGTAGACGCGTTCGGTTGTCTGCTTGGAGTAGGCGTCCACTTGAAGTCGTTGCTCGGGGTCGACGCCGAACAGGCGCTTGCGGATCACGTCGCTGCGCAAAACCCGCGCGGGTGACTGTTCGAGTTGGCCGGCGAGGATTGCGGCGATGGTGGATTTGCCGGTGCCGCTCAAGCCGCCGATCGCGAGGAGGCGGGGCGTTCGCGGCTTCAGGAAATCACGCGCGAGGTCGAAGTAGCGGCGCGCTTCGGTGGCTTCCCCGGCTCCGCTCTTCGCGGCGGTCGCGGTCACATGGGCCCGGACCCAGGCGCGTAGGGAAAGAAATAGCGGCATCGCGGCAATGCCGTCGCTCTCGTCGCTGACATCCAGATAGCGATTGAAGACGATGGCCGCTTCGGTCCGGTCGCCACGATGGATGAGATCCATCAGCAGGAAGGCGAGATCGTAGAGCACGTCGATCCTCGCCAGGCCGCGATTGAACTCGATGCAGTCGAACAGCGTCGGCGCGCCGTCGATCAGGCAGATGTTGCGAAGGTGAAGGTCGCCGTGGCATTCGCGGACCTTGCCGGCTGCACGACGGCGCTCCAGCAGCGGCGCGAGATCGGCCGCGGCGCGGCGGGCCGCTTCGGTCAATGCCTGCGCCGCGGCGACGGAAATCGCCGGCGGGCCGTCGCGGCGCAGGTTCTCGTCGTTGATCCGGATCACCTGCTCGATACCTTCGATGCCGCCGAACTCGGGCGTCACATCGGCGTCGCGGTGGAAGGCGGCGATGCGGTCGGCCAGGCGGCGCATGAGATCCGGCGTCAGCTGGCCGGCCTCGGCGAGATGGCTGAACAATGCCTCTTGCGGAAAGCGCTTCAGGACCACGACCCAGTCCACCGCTTCGCCCGCCGATTCACCCTGGCCGCCGCCGAGCTTCAGTCCGCCGGCATCGCGGGTGATCGGCAGGATGTCGAGATAAAGCTCCGGCGCGGTGCGTCGGTTGAGTCGGAGCTCCGCCGCGCAGGATTTGCCGCGACGCTCCGGCGTCGAGAAATCGAGATAGGAGTATTTGACCGCGCGCTTCAGCTTATAGACGCGGTCACCCGCCATGAAGATGCGCGAGGCGTGGGTGGTGATGGTCTCGACTTCGGCACCGCCATGCGTCTGCGGATCGGAGAGGAAGGCAACGGTCTCGCGTTGCGCTTCTTCGGTCATCTAGAAGAACTTCGCGAGGTTGCGGCGGATGCGGTCCTTGACCGGCTCACCGGCCGAGGGTGCGGCGAAGCTCTTGGCCGTGACGGTCTCGTAGAGCGCGATGTATTTCTGCGCGAACTCCACCAGCGTGTCGGCGGGGATTTCCGGGATCGGCTGCTTATAGGGGTCGCAGCGTGCGGAGATCCAGAGGCGCAGGAATTCCTTGTCGAGACTCTCCGGCTCCTCGCCCGCCGTGTTGCGCGCGGCGTAGCTCGATGCCTTCCAGTAGCGGCTGCTGTCGGGGGTGAGGATTTCATCGGCCAGCACGATCTTGCCCTTTTCATCCAGGCCGAACTCGAACTTGGTGTCGACCAGGATGAGTCCGTTCTTCGCCGCGATCTCGCGGCCGCGGGCGAAGATGGCGAGGCTGAGCGCCGCGACCTCGTCCCATTGCTTCTGGCTGAGCAAACCCTGCGCGACGATCTCCGGCGGTGTGATCGGCGCGTCATGACCGCCCTGCTCCGCTTTGGTCGTGGGGGTAAGGATGGTGCCGGGCAGCTTGTCGTTCTTCTTCAAGCCCTCGGGCAAATTCACGCCATAGACCGAGCGTTTCCCGTCGCGATACATCGGCCAGATCGCGGTGTCGGTGGAGCCGGTCAGATAGTCGCGCACCACCATCTCGACCGGCAGCATGTTCAAGCGCCGGCCGATCACCACATTGGGATCGGGATAGTCGAGCACGTGGTTGGGGCAGATGTCCCTGGTCGCCTCGAACCAGAAGCGCGCGGTCTCGGTCAAGACCTGGCCCTTGAACGGCACCGCCGCCAGCACCTGGTCGAAGGCGCTCTGGCGGTCGGTGGAGATCAGGATGCGGCGGCCGTCACTGAGGTCGTAATTCTCCCGCACCTTGCCGCGATAGTAGTTCGGCAGTTCCGGGAAGTGTGCCTCGGTGAGGACGTTGGGGATCGCGGCGCGAATGCGGTCAGGGTCGAGCATCGGTTTTGCGGGCTCCTCTTTCGCGCCAGACGTCCATCGCCTGAAGATACCAATAGGTCGCCTGCACGGCGATGCGACCGAACGGCCCGCCGTTCCAGTCGAGGCCGAACGGCGAATAAAGCTTGATGCGGTCGCTCTCGCCGGCGATCGCCTCGGCGACCACCCGTCCGGCGATGGTCGTGGTGTTCATGCCATGGCCACCGAAACCGGTCGCGTACCAGAGGCCCTCGGCGGTGCGGCCGATCTGCGGCATCATATGCCGGGCATAGGACATGAGGCCGGACCAGGCCGCCGCGACCCGCAGCTGCTTGAGCTGCGGATAGGTCTCGACAATGCGGCGGCGCATGATCTCGGCGAGATTGGCGGGATCGGCGGTCCGGGTGGTGATGCAGCCGCCCCAGAGGATCCGGTTGCCGTCCACCACACGGTAGTAATCGCCGGCGCGCCGGTCGTCGGCGATGGCGGCGACCGTGTTGATGGCCTCAGCGAGGTTCGCGATAGGCTCGGTCAGCAGCATATAGGTCGCGATCGGCAGATAGGCCCTATGCAGTGCGGGCGCGACGCGGCCGGTATAGCCGCCGCCGCACAGCACGACATGCTCGGCCTCGATGCTGCCGCCTTGGGCCGCCACGACGAAGCCGCCTGGCTTGCGGATGATGCCGGTCGCCGGGCTCTGCTCGAACAGCAGGCCGTGCCGCGCCGCGATCGCGGCGCCGAGACCGAGCGCGTAGTTCAACGGATGAAAGTGGAAGGCATCGGGCACGTAGAGGCCCTGGAAATAGGCCTTGCTCTTCAGCTTCTCCTGCACTTCTTCGCGGGAGAGAAAATGCAGGGTCGCGCCGAACCGCCGCTTCGCCTCGGCGACCTCCGCCTGGAGCCCAGCGGCATCGTCGTAGCGGATCGCGCGCATGACACCGGGCGTCGGATTGACTCGCGCCAGGTTGAGGCGATCGATGTTCTCGCGCACGATGCGCACGCCCTCGACCGAAAGATCGTGCAGCGCCTTGGCGCCGGTTTCGCCCGCCCGGCGGACGATCTGCGCATGGCCGGTCGCATAGCCGGCGGTCACGAAGCCGCCGTTGCGGCCCGAAGCGCCCCAGGCGATCCGGTGCTGCTCCAGCACCGCGACCTTGAGGCCGCGCTGCAGGCATTCATAGGCCGTCGACAGGCCGGCCAACCCGCCGCCGATCACGCAGACATCGACGCGTTGGGTGCCGGAAAGCGACCGATAGGCGGAATGGTCGGCAATGGTGCGGCGGTAATAGGTATCTATGTAGGATTCGGGCATTTACACGTCAGGGGTAATGTCAGGCGCGGCGAACTAAGCAGAATTGGCCGGAGATTCCAATGGTTGGGGTGTCGCGCCGGGAAAGCGGCTGAATAGACCAAACGGATGGCTGTGGCAAAGCATGGATACCGGACGGAAGTCACCGTCGCGTGCCGCCGCCTTTGACCGGGCTTTGACAATCGCCGCCGGGCGGCGTCTTCTGCCGGGCGATTGCGGCAACCTGCGGAAGCATCATGAAGCCCGAAGTGATCATGCTGATGACGTCCTCACTGGACGGCCGGCAGCACCCGAGCCGTTGGACCCTGACGCCCGACGGCGAACGCAAGGACTGGGGCACGATGTTCGAGCAGGTGCATGATTCGCTCGGCGGCGATGCCTGGATCGTCGGCCGGGTCACCATGCAGGAGATGAGCAAGGCCGCGGCGCATCCGCCGGCCGCGGTGCCGCAGGTCGAGCGGCCGCTGCATGTGGCGGCGCGAGCGGCGAAGGGTTATGGCATCGTGCTCGATCCTTCGGGCAAGGCGCATTTCGCCGGCGGCACGGTCTGGGGCGACCACATGATCGCGCTGCTCGGCCGGGAGGTCGGCGATGCGCATCTGGCCGAGCTCGCCGCCGACGGCGTCTCCTACATCGTCGCCGAAGGGCCGGAGATCGATCTCGCGGCGATGTTGGAGACATTGAATCGCGCCTTCGGCATCCAGCGCCTGCTGCTCGAGGGCGGCGGTACGGTGAACGGGAGTTTCCTGGCGGCAGGGCTGGTCGATGAGGTCCATGTCCTGATCGGCCCGGCGTTCGACGGCGACAGCAGCCAGCACGGCATTGTCTTCCACCCGGGCGGTCTCGCCGGCAAATGCGAGCTGAGCTTCCGCGAAGCCAGGCCGATCGCGCACGGCATGGTCCATCTGCGCTACGCGGTCAGTCGTCCCCGCGGCTAGATGCGCGCGACCAACGCGACCAGTTCCGCCTGCCGACTGGCGCCGGTCTTTTGCAGCGCGTCTTTCAGGTAGCTGCGCGCGGTGCTGGACCGAATCCCGAGCCGCAAGGCGATCGCATCGATGTCCAGGCCCTCGGCCAAGAGCGCCACGACATGGGCTTCGCGATCGGTGAGGCCGTAGGCGCTGCGGAGCCAAGTGAGGTCGGGACGGAGCGAAGCCGGTTCGGGGTCGCGCTGGATCAAGAGTGCCAGCGCCGTCGCCGAGGCGAAGACATCGCGCGCCCGGCCCGGCACCGGATGGACCTGCAGCAGATAGCGCCGGCCTTCGAGATTGGTGAGCGCCGCCACGCCCAAACGTCCCGGCCGGGAAATCGCCCCGGCGATCGCGCGGTCGATCGAGAGCTGCGCTGCGCGATCGTCCGTCACCAGGCGGCGGCGCAGGATCCGCACCGGACAGGCGGGATTGCCCTCGCCGGCCGTCTGACCGGGCAGCACCCGCCCGCGGGAATCCAGCTCGATGATCGCCCCGCCGCGCCGGCCGAGCAGCCAGGACATGCCGCGCGCCTCCGCGTCGAGCACGCCCTTGGCGATGCGCGCAACGGCATGAAGTTCGGGAAGCACGCTGTTGAGCAGGGTGCGGTCTTCCGGTTGATAGGGTCCGAACTCGAGCCGGCGTTTCAGGCTCAGCTCGACATATTCGTCCGCTCCGAGCGCCAGGATGGTGTTGGCGTGCCAGAACACGCCCTTGGGTCGCAGGAACTCCTGGTAGTAGGGATCGCGCGCTAGCTCGTCGAGGGCATAGTCGTCCTGGTCGATCCGAAACCCGCTGTAGTGGATACCGACGCGCTGATAGCGGGAGTTCGGCGGCGCTCGGCCGGCCAGAACATCCGCAGCCCCCAGCGCGGCCTCCGGGCTTACCACCGCCGCGACCGTTTTCCGCGCTTCATTCCGCATCAGTACGGCGTCGCGTGCACCCGCCGCCACGGCGAAGTGCACCAGCGCCTCTTCCCAGCCATCCGCCAGGATTGCAGCAGAGACCAGGTCGTCGACGCCCGCCCGGATGCCATCCAATGAAAGCATCGTGCGCATCTTGCGCCTCTAGAGATCCACCTGCGGCCGCACACTGCGATAGGACAAGCGCGGCCGCGCCCCGACATCCGTATCGTGCCCTAATTGCCGGATTTGCGCGACACTTTTAGTGGCGTTAACCACGGACCCCCGTTCTTAAGTCGCGCCGAAGATCGGAGTCGGAGAAAGAAAGCACTTGTCCGATCTGGAGCCGGACAATGGATCCGGCATCTGAGCCGGCGCACGGCCGCGTGCGATCGGAGGCGGCGGCTATTTCGCCGCCGCTCGGATCCGGGTAAAACGGCGGACACCGCAAGACCGCAGGGGAAATTGCACATGATCCGCCACACCGTCGTCTTCACCTTGAAGCACGCGCTCGGCTCGGCCGAGGAGAAGGCGTTCCTGGCCGACGCACGCATTCTTGCCAAGATCCCGACCGTGCGGAACTTCGAGCAGTTGAAACAGGTCAGCCGCAAGAACGACTACAAGTTCGGCTTCTCCATGGAGTTCGACGATCAGGCCGGATACGACAGCTATGACCAGCATCCCGACCACGTCGCCTTCGTCCGCGACCGCTGGAAGAAGGAAGTGACCGACTTCCTCGAGATCGACTACGTGCCGCTCTGACCGGCCCGGTCAATCCACCTCGCGGTGCACGTCGTGCACCAGGCAGCCGGCCCCTTGCGCCGGCATTTCCAGCCAGTGCTTGTGCCGAAGTGTGCGCTTGGTGTCCTCGTAGCCGCTCTGCCAGTGCTCGCGCATGGAGGTCGCCGAGAACTCGTAGTCCTTGGCGTGGCCTTCATAGGCCTTCTGCTGGTAGATGAGCTGCAGGATGGTGATCTCGGGGAGATCGCGGAGCTCGTCCTTCAAGCGCCGGTCTTCCTCGGTGAGCGCCTCGTCCGGGATCTTGGCGAGCGCGCTGTAAAGTCGCGTCTTCCAGCCGTGGATGCGGCGATAGACGTCGGTGTTATAGCGGGTGCGCGAGGAATACATGATGTCCTTGTGCCGCGCCATTACGTCATTGAGGTCGCGCGGCAGCGCGCCACGGGTGCTGAAGAGATCGACCTGGAACACCAGTGAGTTGAAATCGTCCTCCTGTTCCAGGAGATATTGCAGCGGCGTGTTGGAGACGATGCCGCCGTCCCAGAAGTAATCGGTCCCGATCTTCACCATCGGCAAGGCCGGCGGCAAGGCGCCGCTCGCCATGATGTGCTCCGGCTGGATCTCCTCGAGCCGGTTGTCGAAATAGAGAAAATTGCCGCTCAAGACATTCACGGCGCCAACCGAGAAACGCACTGGGCCCGAATTGAGCAAGGTGAAATCCACCAGCTCCAGCAAGGTCTCACGCAAAGGCGCGCTGTCGTAATAGCTGGTGGCGTCCTGGGCGCCGGTCGGTGCGAACCATGGGCCGCGTTGGCGCGGCTCGAAGAAGCCGGGCTGGCCTTGGGTCATGGTGAACCAGGTGCTGGTTGCGTTGCGGGCCTTACGGAAGATGTCGCCATCCGGCGTATAGGCCCAGATGCGCCGGTCGGTGATCCGCTCCCAGAAGGCCTTCATCTTGGCGAGCCGCTCTTCGGGCTTGTTGCCGGCGATGATCGCCGAATTGATGGCGCCGATCGAGACGCCGGAGACCCAATCGGGCTGGATGTTCGCCTCATGCAGCGCCTGATAGACGCCGGCTTGATAAGCGCCGAGCGCGCCGCCGCCCTGCAACACCAAGGCGATGCGGTCGCAGCGCTCCGGGCGCCAGCCATGAGAGACGTCCTGCCGGTCGGCCGCCTTGGTCTTCGCATCCATGTTTTTGATCCCGCTGTTGGAAGCGCGCAGCCTAACTCAGGCGAGTTGGCGAATTTGTGACGGAAGCGGGTCCGGTTCGGGTCATTGCTAATAGGTGCGCAATTGCGTCTCTCGGGCCAAGCGTGCATTGAACGCGTTCAATCTCCGTCGACGCGCGGTCGCGGCGTTGACGGCGCAGGCGGCACGACATGAGACGCACAATTTTGGCAAGGCTGCTCCCAGCCTCAACGATCAGTTCGGTTAGGACAGCGGCCCTCGGCGAGTAGGCATTTGTTCGATCGTCATCGAATTGATCGAGCAAACTTCACCGACGTGAAACCTTGCCGGGCCGATTACACAGAATCATCACTTCTTTTTCTCACGCGATCTTGCATACGATCGCCGCGAGCCATCGAGACCATCCAATTCACTCAACTGACTTCGTTCAGTTCCAAGCTGGGGGTGCTTGACCATGACGTTTATTCGCGTTGCCGGCGCTGTCGTCGGCGGCGGCCTCTTTGCCGCGCTCTCTTTCCAGAATGCGCTGGCCCAGGCGACCACGCCCGAAGGGCGTCTGAAGATTCTGCAGGACCAGATCAACTCGCTGCAGCAGCAGTTGGAGCAGTTGAAAAACACGACCGACCAGAAATTCGAATCCGACCCGATCGTGACCTTTCCGAACAACCGGCCGACCATCGGCAATAAGAATGCGTCGCTGGCGATCGGCGCGCAGATCCAGTTCGATATGGGCGGCTATTTCCAGAACAACAACACCGATAACGTCGTTCCCGCGGGTGCCCGCGAGCTCAACACCGGCAGTAACCTGCGCCGCGCGCGCATGTTCCTGGTCGGCAAGTACTATGATTGGACCGTAAACTTCGCGCCGGATTTCGGCGGCTCGCCGGACGGTGCGGTCAGCCTGTACGAAGCCAACCTTAACTACACGATGAAGCCGGTCACCATGACGATCGGTATGTTCAAGCCGTGGTACAGCTTGCAGGATTCGATGAGCTCCAACGACTTCCTGTTCATGGAGCGTCCGAGCATTATCGAGATCGCGCGGAACATCGCCGCCGGCGATGCCCGCGCGTCGATCGGCGCAAAGGCCAATGGCGAACAGTGGTTTGCATCGGGCTATCTGACCGGTGGCAACTGGGGCGATCAGCAGGCCACACTGTTGAATGAAGAGCAGCTCGGCG
>Ga0102590_1005040_pt1 | contig 10452 bp, 10 predicted proteins | sample AraplaMF_Col_mMF_FD_76859 | JGI IMG/M metagenome (GOLD analysis project Ga0102590, IMG submission 76859) | Arabidopsis root microbial communities from the University of North Carolina, USA - plate scrape MF_Col_mMF | ecosystem: Host-associated > Plants > Roots > Endosphere | place: USA...
CCCTGCAAAGGCGGGTTTCCGAAAAGATGATGCTCAAACCGCGAAAATGGCGTTAGAGCTAGAGCTTGGCTTTCGACGCTTGTTTTCTGTTCTTCGACCTGGGCACTCACGACTCATGACCGATACAGCCTCCCAATTCATCGTCACCCTGGCCCAGCTCAATCCGACGGTCGGCGACGTCCCCGGCAACGCCGCCAAGGCGCGGCAGGCGCGTGCGCAGGCCGCAGCGGACGGCGCCGCGCTGCTGGTTCTCCCCGAACTGTTCATTTCCGGCTATCCGCCGGAGGACCTGGTGCTCAAGCCGGCGTTTCAGGCCGCCTGCCGCGCGGCGGTTGAGGAACTGGCGCGCGAGACCGCCGACGGCGGCCCCGCCATGCTGGTCGGCAGTCCGTGGGTCGACGGCGGCAAGCTCTATAACGCCTGCGCGCTGCTGGACGAGGGGCGGATCGCCGCGATCCGCTACAAGGTCAACCTGCCGAACTACGGCGTGTTCGACGAGAAGCGGGTGTTCGCCCGCGGGCCGGTGTCCGGGCCGATCACCATCCGCGGGATCCGCGTCGGGGTGCCGATCTGCGAGGACACCTGGATGGAGGAATCCGCCGAATACGAGAACGTCGTCGAATGCCTTGCCGAGACCGGCGCCGAAATCCTGATCGTGCCCAATGGCTCGCCCTATGCGCGGGGCAAGAACGATCTGCGGCTGTCGATCTCCGTCGCCCGCGTCACCGAGAGCGAGCTGCCGCTGATCTATCTCAACCAGGTCGGTGGCCAGGACGAACTGGTGTTCGACGGCGCGTCCTTCGTGCTCAATGCCGACCGTTCGCTGGCGGCGCAACTGCCGGGATTCCAGGAAAGCATCACCACGCTGCACTGGCGCAAAGGCGAGGCCGGCTCGAGGGCGATTACGCCGCCTGCGTGCTCGGCCTGCGCGACTATGTGCGCAAGAACGGCTTTCCCGGCGTGCTGCTCGGCATCTCCGGCGGCATCGATTCGGCGCTGTGCGCGGCGATGGCGGTCGATGCGCTGGGCGCCGACCGCGTCCGCGGCGTGATGCTGCCGTTCCGCTTCACCGCGCAGGTCTCGCTCGACGACGCGGCAAAACTCGCCGCGGCGCTCGGCATCCGCTACGAGGTACTGCCGATCGCGCAGGCGGTGAACGGCTTTGAAGCGATTCTCTCCGACACCTTCGCCGGACTGCCGCGCGACATCACCGAGGAAAACCTGCAGGCCCGCACCCGCGGCACGCTGCTGATGGCGATCTCCAACAAGACCGGCGCGATGGTGGTCACGACAGGCAACAAGTCGGAAATGTCGGTGGGCTATGCCACGCTCTATGGCGACATGAACGGCGGCTTCAATCCGATCAAGGACATCTACAAGACCGAGGTGTTCCGGCTCTCCAGCCTGCGCAACGCCTGGAAGCCGGAGGGCGCGCTCGGCCCATCCGGCGAGGTCATTCCGGTCAACATCATCACCCGGCCGCCCACCGCGGAGCTGCGTGAAAACCAGACCGACCAGGATTCGCTGCCGCCCTACGACATCCTCGACGGCATTCTGGAGCGACTGGTCGAACGCGAGCAGCCGCTGGCCGACATCGTTGCCGACGGGTTCGATCGCGAGGTGGTGGCGCGGATCGACCGGCTGCTCAACATTGCCGAATACAAGCGGCGCCAGGCGGCACCCGGCGTCAAGGTGACCCGACGGAATTTCGGCCGCGACCGGCGCTATCCGATCACCAATCGATTCCGCGATGCCGGCAAACCGTTGCCGGAGCCCGACCACGCGCTGGTCTCGCGCGCCGGCCGCGGATCGGCGGAAGGCTTCGACGTCTGACACACATGATCCGGAAAACTGGACACCGGTTTTCCGAAAAGATCATGCTCAAAAAAAATCAGCGTGCGGGGATGAAGGTCGGTCCCACTGAACGGATCGGCTTGTTCGGATCCGCCGGGGCTGCCGGAGACGTGGCCGGCGCATCGGACGCCGGCGTGCTCGCGGTGGCCGCCGGTGCGGCGCCCTTCTTCTGCGCCACCGGACCGGCCTTGGTCGGCGGCGGCTGCGACATCTTCTTGGCGCGCTCCTCGGTGACGATGATATCGCCCTGTTCGGCCGAGGCCTTGTCGTCGATGTTCTTCAGCGCTTCCGACCAGGTCTGTCCGGCCGCCTTGCAGGAACATGACGGATTGAATTCGGTGCGGTAGCGGAACGCGTTCGGCGACGACGGATAGGGCTGGCCGCCGATCGACACCGCCGAATTCATGTCTTCGCCGGGATTGCGATAGCTGAACAGCGTGGCGTCCGACGCCGGGCAGAGGTTCTTGCAGGTCTTCTCGTCGTCGGCAAAGCGGCTCGGCACGGTGGCGAACGAAATCGGGAAATAGAAGCCGTCGCAGGTGCGCACGCAGACCGTCCGGTAGGTCCCCGATGCCGCGCCGTTGTCGAGCGGCGCGGTTGGCGCGCCCGGATTGTTGTTGCCGAACAGGTTGTCGAGGAAATTGCCGGGACCGGTGGCGCGCGCCGCGTTGGCGTATTGCGGGCCGCAATTGTTCTGCGCCAACGCCAACAGCACCGAGCGGCGCTGGTTGTCGCGCTCCGGACTGATGTTGCCGGGACCGCCGCGCAACCGATCGAGACTCGAGGTGATCTGGTCGAGATTGCCGCGCATCTGCTGGATCTGGTTGTTCACCGGACCGCACTGTGCCGACTGGCCGCTGAACAGCGAGAAAAATCCGGAACTCTCGCAGCCCATCCGCTTGGCCTGCGCAGTGGCGCGGTCGAGCTCGCCCTGCTGCTTGGCGGCGGCTTCCTGATAGCGGCGGATCTGGTCGTCCTTGGCCGGGTCGCCGCTGCCGCCGCGCTCGATGGTGGCCAACTGGGCTTCCAGCCGCGGGCACACCGGATTGACCGCGGGACCGGCCGGCGCGCCGGCCTGCGGTGGCTGGCCGGGCGGAACGCCTTGCGCGAAGACCGCGCCCGGCGCTGCCAGTGCCAGCAGGGCAGCGCAGGCAAGAGCCCAGCGGGCCGGTGCCCAACGGGCAAGAACCCAACGGGGAAGAGCCCAGCGGGCACGATCCCAACGGGCAAGGGTGGCGGTCAGGTTTTCAGGCATCATCCAGCCATTAAAGAGCATCCGGACGCCGGCGGCGGCACCGGCGAGGGCCTTCCCAATAGCTGCTTCTCGGGGCAGCGTCACGTCGTTTCCGGGGCGCCGATGTGGCGGTTTGCAGCGCCGGTTTGCGCGTTCGCAAGCGTCGCCGCGCGATCAGCGCTGGCAGGTAATCGCGACATATTCGGCGCACCTGGCGTGCTTGCACAGCTCGCCGCCGGAAGCCGGAACCGAGCCCGTGACTTCATCCGGATCGAGCCGCCGGTAGGCCGTTGCCTGCACGAAATCGCGCGACTGGCAGTACGAGCGCGCGGCATGGGCGCCGCATTTTTCGCCCTTAGCGAGGCACTGGTCGATCCCATAGCCGTCGGACTCGTTCTGGATGATGAAGACTCGGCTGTCGGCCAGGGCAGCGGAGGTCGCGGGACCGGTTGCAAGCAACAGGCACGCCAGGAATGCAGGAAAGGGTCGCATGGGTCACCGGTCAAAGAGGGAGTTACCTCGTCCGGTAAACCCAAAAGCTTAACAATCATTAACCATGGCGGTTAAGAGGAGATCATGGCCAAAATCGGCCCAAAGCCGCGCAAAGACAGCCATGCCGCCTTGACGCGGTCCCTCCGCCTGTTCCATGGTGGCGCCATGAACGGCCACCTCGCCATTTGCAGCATTTGCCGCGAGATTATGAGCTAGCGATTCGCTGGCTGAGGCCGTCTTTTCTCACTTGAGATCATTGGACGCCCGGCCGCAAGGGACGGGATTTCCATGGATTTGCGCCTTTACGATACCCTGACCAAGGACAAGCGGGTCTTCGCGCCGATCGATCCGGCGAACGTGCGGATGTATGTCTGCGGCCCCACGGTCTACGACTTCGCCCACATCGGCAACGCGCGCCCGGTGATCGTGTTCGACATGCTGTTCCGCCTGCTGCGCCACGTCTATGGCGCCGACCACGTCACCTATGTCCGCAACATCACCGACGTCGACGACAAGATCAACGCCCGCGCTGCGCGCGACTTTCCCGGCCTGCCGCTCAACGACGCGATCCGCAGGGTCACCGAGAAGACCGAGCAGCAATTTCAGGAAGACGTGAAGGCGCTGGGGTGCCTGCCGCCGACGCAGCAGCCGCGCGCCACCGACTTCGTGCTGCCGCGCGCCGACGGCAAGACCGACATGGTGACCTTGATCAGGCAATTGATCGCCCGCGGCCATGCCTATGAAGCCGCCGGCGAGGTGCTGTTCGACACCCAGTCGATGCCGGACTACGGCCAATTGTCCGGCCGCAGGCTCGAGGAGCAGCAGGCCGGCGCCCGCGTCGCGGTCGACGCCCACAAGAAACATCCGACCGATTTCGTGCTGTGGAAGCAGTCGTCCGAGAACGAGCCCGGCTGGGACAGCCCGTGGGGAAGGGGCCGCCCCGGCTGGCACATCGAATGCTCGGCGATGAGCGCGGCCTACCTCGGCGACGTCTTCGACATCCACGGCGGCGGGCTCGACCTGATCTTCCCGCATCATGAAAACGAAATCGCCCAGTCACGCTGCGCCCACGGCACGCCCGTGATGGCGAACTATTGGATGCACAACGGCTTCCTGCAGGTCGAAGGCGAAAAGATGTCGAAGAGCCTCGGCAATTTCGTTACGATCAATGAATTGCTGCAGACGGACAAGTTCGGAGGCAATCGATGGCACGGTTACGTGCTGCGCTTGGCGATGCTGATGACTCATTATCGTCAACCCATAGACTGGACAGTTAATCGCCTTGTCGATGCTCGCCGGAGCCTTAAGGATTGGATCGACGTCGCAATCGGTTTCGACGAAGGAGATCGAAATTTATCCTCGGAATTGATCGAAACTCTTTCCGACGACTTGAATTCCGCCGCAACCATCAGCGTCTTGCATAATCTGCATCGGGAAGCGCGAGGCAGGCTAAACCCAGTTGCCGCGACACAGTTGAATGTCGCGCTTCGATTTTTGGGACTTTGGAATGGAGAGAACACCAATGACATCTACAGTTATGGGATCACGGTAGGAACTGGACCAAGCGAGCCGGAGATCCGCGCGCTGATAGATGACCGCACTGCTGCCCGTGCGCGGAAAGATTTCAAAGAGTCCGATCGCATTCGTGACGTCCTCGCGGCAGTGGGCGTGGTGCTGAAGGACGGCAAGGATGCCGACGGCAAGCCGGTGACGACCTGGGAGATCGCGCGATGAACGCGTCTGACAAACCCGCGCTGCGTCCGATGCTGCCCGATGACGGCCCGGTGCTGGCGGAGATCTTTGTAGCCGCGATCGAGCAATTGACCGGGGACGACTACAGCGAGGAGCAGCAGCAGGCCTGGGCCAGCGCCGCCGATGATGAAGAGACGTTCGGCAAGCGGCTCGCCGGCCAGCTGACGCTGGTGGCGACGCTGCAGAATTCGCCGGTCGGGTTCGCCTCGCTGAAGGGCGCCGATCATATCGACCTGCTTTACGTGCATCCGGGCGCGGTGGGGCAGGGCGTCGCCTCAGCGCTGTGCGACGCGCTGGAAAGGCTCGCCGGCGGCCGCGGCGCCAAGTCGCTCACCGTCGAGGCCAGCGACAACGCGCAGGAATTTTTCCTCAAGCGCGGCTACGTCGCCACGCAGCGCAACACCGTCACCGTCAACGGCGAGTGGCTCGCCAACACCACTATGAAGAAGACGCTGGCCGGTCCGGCGCCGGGAGCCACGTCATGAGCCGCGAACGCCTCTATCTGTTCGACACCACGCTGCGCGACGGCGCGCAGACCAACGGCGTCGATTTCACTCTGCACGACAAGCGCATAATCGCCGAAATGCTCGACGAACTCGGCATCGATTATGTCGAGGGCGGCTATCCCGGCGCCAATCCGACCGATACCGAATTCTTCGCGTCGAAGCCGAAGCTGGCGCATGCGAAGTTTACCGCGTTCGGCATGACCCGCCGCGCCGGCCGCTCGGTGTCGAACGATCCCGGCGTCGCCGGCCTGTTGGAAGCCAAGGCCGATGCGATCTGTTTCGTCGCCAAGGCGTCCGCCTATCAGGTGCGCGTCGCGCTGGAGACCACCAAGGAGGAAAACCTCGCCTCGATCCGCGACAGCGTCGCCGCGGCGAAAGCCGCGGGCCGCGAGGTGATGCTGGATTGCGAGCATTTCTTCGACGGTTTCAAGGAAGACGCCGCGTTCGCGCTGGCCTGCGCCACAGCCGCCTACGAATCCGGCGCGCGCTGGGTGGTGCTGTGCGACACCAATGGCGGCACCATGCCGCATGAAATCGAGGCGATCGTCGGCGAGGTGACCAAAGCGATCCCCGGCGACCATGTCGGCATCCACGCCCATAACGACACCGAGCAGGCGGTGGCGAACTCGCTGGCGGCGGTGCGCGCCGGCGCCCGGCAGATTCAGGGCACGCTGAACGGCCTCGGCGAGCGCTGCGGCAACGCCAACCTGTGCTCGCTGATCCCGACCCTGCGGCTGAAGCAGGAGTTTTCCGACGCGTTCGAGATCGGCGTGTCGGCGGAAAAGATGGCGACGTTGATGCGGGTGTCGCGCACGCTCGACGACATGCTCAATCGCGCGCCGGACCGTCACGCGCCCTATGTCGGCGAGAGCGCCTTCGTCACCAAGACCGGCATTCACGCCTCCGCCGTGCTGAAGGACCCGCAGACCTACGAACATGTTGCGCCACAGACCGTGGGCAATCACCGCAAGGTGCTGGTGTCGGATCAGGCCGGGCGATCCAACGTCATCGCCGAACTGGAGCGCGCCGGCATAGCGTTCGACAGGAACGATCCGAAACTGGCCCGTCTGGTCGAGGAGATGAAGGAGCGCGAGGCGGCGGGCTATGCCTATGAGTCCGCCGATGCCTCGTTCGACCTGTTGGCACGGCGCACGCTGGGGCGGGTGCCGGAATACTTCCGCGTCGAGCAGTTCGACGTCAATGTCGAGCAGCGCTACAATTCGGGCGGCCAGCGCGTCACCGTGGCGATGGCGGTGGTCAAGGTCGACGTCGCCGGCGAGACGCTGATTTCGGCGGCCGAGGGCAACGGCCCGGTCAACGCGCTCGACGTCGCGCTGCGCAAGGATCTCGGCAAGTACCAGAAGTACATCGAGAGGCTGAAGCTGATCGACTATCGCGTGCGTATCCTCAATGGCGGCACCGAGGCGGTGACGCGGGTGCTGATCGAGAGCGAGGACGAGAACGGCGAGCACTGGACCACCGTCGGGGTATCGCCGAACATCATCGATGCCTCGTTTCAGGCGCTGATGGATTCGGTGATCTACAAGCTGGTGAAATCAGGCGCGCCGGCGTGAGAGGGGCTCATCATGATCGACCACATCTCGCTTGCGGTCAGTGACATCGAGCGCGCGGCGGCGTTTTACGAGCGCGCTTTGGCGCCGCTCGGCATGACCAGGCTGGTGACGCGGCCGGGGATGGTCGGCTTCGGGAAGGCCTATCCGGAGGTCTGGCTCAACCTGCGCGCCGGCATGGCGCGGATGTCGCCGGACAGCGGCGTCCATCTCGGCCTGCGGGCGCGCACCACCGCCGAGATCGACGGCTTTCATGCCGCGGCCATTGCCGCCGGCGGCCTCTCCGAAAGCGCGCCGTCAGTGCGTCCACACGACCGGGTGCGCTACTACGCGGCGTTCATCGCCGACCCCGACGGCAACCGCATCGAGGCGGTGACGTTTCTGCAGGACGGCGCGGGCGGGTAGGACGACGACCACGCGGAGGAAGCGGAGCGAGGGCGGTTACAGCCGGTTCGCAATCTCGGCAGGCATCGTCTGGGCGGCTTCGGAGGCCTGCGCCGCCGCAGAGCGCAGCCGCGGCAGGATGTCCTCGACCCGCTCGGCCTTGAGGATATCGACAGCGAGCGTCGGCCGGATGAACGCCGTCGCGCGCATGTGGGCGAACAGCTCGAGCAGCGGCTCCCAGAAGTTATCGATATTGGCCAGCAGGATCGGCTTGCTGTGGCGGCCGAGCTGCTGCCAGGTGAGCTGCTCGACCAGCTCTTCCAGGGTGCCGATGCCGCCGGGCAGCGCCACGAATGCGTCGGAGCGTTCGAACATCAGCCGTTTGCGCTCATGCATGTCGTGGGTGACGATCAGTTCCTGGGCGCGCGACAGCGCGTTCTCGCGCTTGGTGAGAAAGTCGGGGATGATCCCGGTGACTTTGCCGCCATGGTCGAGCGTCGATGTGGCCACCGCGCCCATCAGTCCGATCGAGCCCCCGCCGTAGACCAGGCCGACGCCGTTTTCGGCCAGCGCCTTTCCCAGAGCAATGGCGGATTCGACGAAGCGGGGATTGGTGCCGGGGCCGGAGCCGCAATAGACACAGACGGTTTTGATCATATTCATGAAAATCCATGTGGCACTGCAAAATGACAGCGTCAAGACTCGGGTGAGCCACAAGATAAGCGAATTTCGTGCCGGATTGCCTCCTGAACAGGAAAAGAATGCCAGCCGAGGGTTCACGCGGCGGTCAAATATCCTATATGTCGGGCAACATGTACCGACCAGAAAACGCCCGCGGCCCACGTCGCTTGGGACGCTCCAGGCACCATAGATGACCGACATCGATTCGTCCCTGGAACCCGAAGCCACATTACCTCCCGCCAGTTCCTTGACCCGGGGCACGCTGCTCGGGACGCTGGCGCATCTGTGGCCCTATATCTGGCCCGGCGACCGCGCCGACCTGAAGATGCGCGTGGTGTGGTCGATGGTGCTGCTGCTGGTCGCCAAGCTGGCGACGCTGACGGTGCCGTTCACCTTCAAATGGGCGATCGACGCGCTCACCGGCCACGATACCGCGCCCGTGCAATCCTCGAACTGGACGCTGTGGCTGATCGCTTCGCCGCTGATCATGACCGTCAGCTACGGCGCGGTCCGCGTCATCATGGCGGTGCTGACGCAGTGGCGCGACGGCATGTTCGCCAAGGTGGCGATGCACGCGGTGCGCAAGCTGGCTTATCTGACCTTCGTGCACATGCATGAATTGTCGCTGCGCTTTCACCTCGAGCGCAAGACCGGCGGCCTGACCCGGGTGCTGGAGCGCGGCCGCACCGGCATCGAAGTCATCGTGCGGATGGTGATCCTGCAGCTGGTGCCGACCATCGTCGAATTGTCCTTGCTGACGGCGGTCCTGCTCTGGCAGTTCGACTGGCGCTATGTGGTGGTCATCCTGATCACGGTCGTGATCTACATGTACTACACCTACATCGCCACCGAATGGCGCATCGAGATCCGCCGCAAGATGAACGACTCGGATACCGAGGCGAACACCAAGGCGATCGATTCGCTGCTCAACTACGAGACGGTGAAATATTTCGGCGCCGAGCACCGCGAGGCCGAGCGCTACGACCATTCGATGGAGCGCTATGAGCGCGCCAGCGTCAAGACCTACACCTCGCTGGCAGTGCTCAACACCGGCCAGGCCATCATCTTCACCGCCGGCCTCACCGCGACCATGGCGATGTGCGCCATCGGCGTGCGCAACGGCAGCAACACGGTCGGAGATTTCGTCATGGTCAACGCCATGATGATCCAGCTCTACCAGCCGCTGAATTTCATGGGCATGGTGTACCGCGAGATCAAGCAGGCCGTGATCGACATCGAGAAGATGTTTTCGGTGCTGTCGCGTCAGGCCGAGGTCAAGGATCGTGCGACCGCCAAGCCGCTGGTCGTGCGCGCCGGCAACGTCCGCTTCGAGGACGTGCGGTTCTCCTATGATCCCGAGCGGCCGATCCTCAAGGGTCTCAGCTTCGAGGTGCCGGCCGGCAAGACCGTGGCCATCGTCGGCCCGTCTGGTGCCGGCAAGTCGACCATTTCGCGGCTGTTGTTCCGGCTCTACGACGTCTCGAGCGGCCAGATCCTGATCGACGGCCAGGACATCCGCGACGTGACGCAATCTTCGCTGCGCGCCGCGATCGGCATGGTGCCGCAGGACACCGTGCTGTTCAACGACACCATCCGCTACAACATCCGCTATGGCCGCTGGGACGCCTCCGATGCCGAAGTGGAGGAGGCCGCGAAGATGGCGCAGATCGACGCCTTCATTCGGATGTCGCCAAAGGGCTACGAGACCGAAGTCGGCGAACGCGGCCTGAAACTGTCCGGCGGCGAGAAGCAGCGCGTGGCGATTGCCCGCACCGTGCTCAAGGGCCCGCCGATCCTGCTGCTCGACGAGGCCACCTCGGCGCTCGACAGCCACACCGAGCAGGAGATCCAGGACGCCCTGCAACAGGTGTCGCGAAACCGCACCTCGCTGGTGATCGCGCACCGGCTCTCCACCATCGTCGGCGCCGACGAGATCATCGTGCTGGACCAGGGCCGCATCGCCGAGCGCGGCACCCAC
>Ga0102590_1005042_pt1 | contig 10448 bp, 8 predicted proteins | sample AraplaMF_Col_mMF_FD_76859 | JGI IMG/M metagenome (GOLD analysis project Ga0102590, IMG submission 76859) | Arabidopsis root microbial communities from the University of North Carolina, USA - plate scrape MF_Col_mMF | ecosystem: Host-associated > Plants > Roots > Endosphere | place: USA...
GACCACGAACACGCCGAATCGGTCCGGACCGAGAACCGCCGCACTCCGGCGGCTGGAGCCGGAGTCGGCACACCGCCCTGGGGGCTGCTTGCCCTGCAGAGCACCGCCGGGAACGCGGGTGTTGTCCAGATGCTCCGCCGGGCAGGGCACTCCTGGGAGCGGGGCCAGCATGAGCATGACGCCGACTGCGGCCGACAGGCCGAGCCGCCCGTCGTGCAGCGTTCCGCCGTCCATGATGTCCTGCGTGGTGGCGGGCGGCCCCTGGACGAGGCGACCCGGTCCGATATGGAGGCCCGCTTCGGTACCGACTTCTCCGACGTTCGTATCCACAATGACGCCGCGGCAAGGATGTCCGCCGCCGAAGTCGGCGCCCGCGCCTACACGTCGGGCAGCCACATCGTCATGGGCCAGGGGGGAACTGACAAGCACACCCTGGCCCACGAGCTGACGCATGTCGTCCAGCAGCGTCGGGGCCCGGTCGCGGGCACCGACAACGGCGCGGGCCTTATGGTCTCCGATCCGTCCGACCGGTTCGAACGCGAAGCGGAAGTCAACGCGACCCGGGTGATGGCCCGGCCGGCCCCCGAGTACAACCCGGCCGTAGACGCAGGCCGGATGCCTGGGACTGGAACGGTGCAAAGGGCCATCAACACCGGTCTTCGCGTGATCGACGGGAAGCAGGTGACGATCGCTGAGCTCGCCCGCTGGGGAGCGCACGAGCCCACCTTCTTCACCTTCGGTAAGCCGGCAAGGACCAAGTGGAAAATCCGTACCCCGGCTGACCTGCAGCGCGTCCAGCGCGAGTTGTTCGCCACGCTGAACCGCTTGATCGAGTCCGAAGAGACATACGAGGCGAGGAACGCGGACGCGCTGAGCGAACTCGTCAAGAGGATGCATGGAAAGACCCCCGCTGCTTCCGCTGCGAACCCCGGGCCGTCCGCCGCTGTCGGTGCGAGGGTTGATGCGGCCGTGCAGGCGGGCGCGAGTACGGTCCTGGCCGAGCTGATGGCGATGGGGAGTCGCGCCTTTCCGCGGGATGAGATCCAGTCCCTCGCGCGGAAGGCTGCGCCGGGCAGCGGATGGTTGTACGAGCTCCAGATGGGTCTGATGGAACTGAACGAGGACCCGCAATGCGTGGTCCAGTTCGGTGCATGCAGCCTGGCCGACATCAACCACTACCTCGGCGTGGCATCGGGCGCCGAGGGCGACGGCAACCACATCGCTGCCTATGAAGCGGAGAAGCGGTCGGGCAACGTCGGCGCCGACTGGGTGATCTGGCGGCCCGTCGCCTCGGGCGGGGACATTAGCGCCGGAGCGCAGACGGCCGGTATGTACACGGGCGAGTTTGTCCAGGCGAAGCAGACGGTCGAACGGAACTTTGCCGGAAATCTCAAGGCGGCCGCGTTCCAACTCGAAGGAAAGAACGCCAGCGGGCAGGGCAACGCCACGACCGAGCCGGAGCTCACCCTGCGTTCGGGAACGGGCAGCGCGAACCGCCACAGGGGAACCATTGCCGTGCAAGTCACCGACGACATACGGGACTTGCGCAAAGTCGAGATCGCCATTGACAAGGTACTCAAGGTCCCTGGTAGCAGAAACCCGAGGTCCTATGTCGACCGCGTCATCCTGGAAGAGGCAGCGGCGGGTGGCAGGCGCACGATGTACGAGATCAACAGCGGAAGGATGGTGAAGACGACCGTGCCCGCGGGCCAGACGGAGTCGGCCGTGACCGACCAGCGATGACGGCACGGTCATCTTCCCTTCTGGCTCAGGCCCCGGGCGACCACCCGCCAACGATTCCCCTCCCGGCGGACGGCCCTTGGGTGCCAACGGCTGCGGGACATGCCGGGGCCGGTGCGGTCACAGGAAGCGGCGGATCGGGGTGATGGCCGCTTCCTTGGCGCGTTGCAGGGCCGCACGCCGCTTCCAGCGGGTCAGGTCGATGGCGACGCTGTGTTCCAGATCCCGTTCGTAGTCGGCGTCGAGGGCGGCGGTGAACGTCTCGTCCAGGACGGCGAGCATGACCTCTTCGTCGTGGTCCATGGAGCGGCGGTTGAAGTTGGTGGAGCCGATGAGGGCGGCGACCGAGTCCACGGTGATGATTTTGGCGTGCATCATCGTCGGCTGGTACTGGCGGATGTGGACGCCTGCCTGAAGCAGACGTGTGTAGTGGTGCTGGCCGGCGAGTTGGCAGGCGCGCTGGTCGGTGTGCGGGCCGGGCAGGAGGATCTCCACGCGCACGCCGCTGCGCGCGGTTGCGCACAGCAGGTCGACGAAGTAGGTGTCGGGGGCGAAGTAGGCGGTGGCCAGGCGGAAGCGCTGCTCGGCAGAGGTGAGCATGATGCGGATGAGGGTCTGCATGTCCTGCCAGCCGATGCTGGCGGAGCCGCGTACGACCTGGACGATGGATGAGCCGGCCTGCGGGTGGTCGGTGAAGCGGTCGTGGTCGTCGAAGAGTTCGTCGTGGCATTCGGCCCAGTTCTGCGCGAACGCGGCGGCGATGCCGTCCACGGCGGGGCCGCGCACTTTGACGTGGGTGTCGCGCCACTCCCCGGGGTTGCGGGCGTTGCCGCACCATTCCTGCGCGATGCCGACGCCTCCGGTGAATGCGGTGTGCTCGTCGACAATAAGGGCCTTGCGGTGGCAGCGGTGGTTCTGTTTGAACGGTGACAGCCAGACCGGTTTGCGGAACCAGGCCACCTGCACGCCTGCGGTGTCCATGAGGTCGAGCAGGCGTGGTTCGATCTTCTGGGCCCCGAAGCCGTCGAGCAGCAGTCGGACCCGCACCCCTGCGCGGGCACGTTCGGCGAGGGCGGCGGCGAAGTCATGGGCGATCTGGCCGCGCCAGTAGACGAACGTCATCATGTCGATGGTGTGCTGGGCGGAGCGGATCGCGCCGAGCATCGCGGGGAAGATCTCGTCGCCGTTGCGCAAGGGGATCAGTTCGTTGCCTTCGGTGGCGGCCACGCCGATCAGCCGCTCCAGGCGGCGGCGCAGGCGCTGTTTGCGGGCCTGCACATCGGCTTGGGCGCCGGGCTCAGCGGGTGCGGGTATGCCGTCGAGGATCACGCCAGAACTCCCGTAGGGGCAGAAAGAACTATGAGGACGGTGCGGGCCGCCTGACGCGCCCGGAAGAGCAGATGCCCGGCAACCCCCGCCTCACTCCCGGCACCGGTTCGACGCTACCCGCGGCACCTGAAACCCGCCCGCTGCGGGATGGCACCACCGGGCGGGTGTCTCCGAGGGGGTGGCGCCGTCGGCGCAGGACGCAAGGCTGCCGATGACGGCCCTGTCGTCATCGGCAGCCTTGCGTCAGCCGGCCCGCGGTTACGACGCCCGGCGGGGCCGGGGGAGGGAGTCGGTGGCGGGACGCGGCGGGAGGTGGCGTGGGTTCCTTCACGTGTGCCGGTCCCGCCTCCGACGTCGACCCGCCTACCCATATATCCCTTCGGGAACTTTTGCCCACCCGGCCGTCATTGGGTGAGGGAAGCGAGACTGCGATGACCGGGCCCAGCCGGGTCGGAATGGGTGTTGGTGAGAAGCCCGTTCGGGTGGAGGGATGATGGCCGGATGTTCTACGAGGATCTCAGCCGCTACACCTACGCGGACGCAGGCGAGGTGTTCAGTGACCGCGTCGACGGTATGCGGTTCGTCAGCTTTCGGCCTGCCTACGAGCGCCTCAACGTGGGCTGGCTGGAATCCGGTCACCGGTGGACCGCGGGCCCGGCTCCCCAGGCTTTCACTGACGGGCTCCTGGCCATACTTGAGTCTCAGGAGGTCAACGCGATGCTGGGGTTGCACGAGTGCGACCTGTGCCCCGCGTCCCTGCCGGACTCGCATCCCTGGTACACGCCCCGGCCGGGACATCTGCGCGCGAGCGAAGGAACCGGTGAGATTCGCGTTCCGGGAGCCCCCGGCACGGTTTTCGCAGCTCCACAGCTGATCGGCCACTACGTTGTCGATCATGGTTACCTGCCGCCGGACCCTTTCGTCGACGCGGTCCTTGCTTTCGATCCGTACGGCCCCTGGCCGGCGAGGTTTCCCGGGATCAGGTTCCCCTGGGTCCCCGATGACGCGATCCTTCGCCATGTGGACGACGGGGAGTTCCTCGACATCTGATGAGGTAGGGCTCCACTACGTGAGACCACGCCGTCAGGGCCCGGCCGTCGTGGACGGCCGGGCCCTGACAAGGGTGAGGGTATGCGCTGGTCAGTTCACCATCGGTACCAGCGGCCGCGGCTGCCGCCTGCGGAGGTGGAGCGCATGAGGAAGCCGAGCAGCCACACCACGAGCACGGCCAGGGCGACCCACCACAGGATTTTGACGGCGAAGCCGGCGCCGAAAAGGATGATTGCGAGCAGCAGGACAAGAAGCAAAGGAACCATTGTTATCTACCTCCTGGCCCGCCGTGTGCCCTTCCAATGCTTGTTCATTCACCGAGGGCCCCTTGTTTGTGAAGGGGATGCCGGGGCACATGCGTGTCACCGCGACAGCGGCACCCCAACTGTGAGGAGGCTTGTTCCATGAGTGCAGGCGAGAAGGCGAAGGCGAAGACCGAGCAGGCCGAGGGCAAGGCCAAGCAGACCCTGGGAAGGGCCCTCGGCAACGAGCGCATGGCTGCCGAGGGGCAGGCGGAGAAGAGCACGGGGGATGCCCGTGAGGCCAAGGAGAAGACCAAGGACGCCTTCAAGCACTGACGTCGTCTGTTCCCGTGGACGGTGGTGAGCCCTCCGGCATCACGGAGGGCTCACCACCGTTCGGCGTGTTGGCGTGTTCTGATGCGGGCCGGCGCGGATCTGGTGCGTTCCGGCCAGATCCGGTGCGCCGAGGCGGCCGTTTTGCAACCCGTCTGATTGTCCGCCAAGGCCTCTCGCATCCTGCGGGATCCTCAGATGGCTGGCGTCCACCGCAACGGATCGGTGCTGGCTTCGATGACCCAGACCGCGTGTTGGCCGCAATGACCCAGGCCGCGTGTGGTTATATCGTCACGGCGAGGGCAACCAGTCGGCACACCTAGCGCTTTCTTCGGTAGCAGGATCACCGAGCTACGGTCCTTAGCAGCGGCTCACTCGCGTAGTCCTCGCCGTGTATTTCAAAATGCCAGGAAGATCAGTTCCGGTCATTCGGGCGGGCCAGACCTCTCGATGTCGGGTGAGATGGCGGTCGTCCAGTCCACGATGGCAGGTCACATTTCATGACGGACAGCGAAAGTGCGCGAGCGGGACGATCACGCGGGAATTTGAGTAGGCGACGCCTTCTCCAAGGGACGGCAGGCACCCTCGGTACTGCTCTGGGTTCCGCCGGAATCTATGAGTTGATCGACGGCATTGCAAAGCCACCGGATCGAGCCGCTGTCGCCGACAGTCCGCCCATCCAGGAACAATATGTCCTGCAGAACGAGCAGGTCGTCATGGTCGATGGCTCAGGCGTGAAGAGCAGCAACGGCACGATTGCGGTCCGGGTGCCAGCCTTGCACGACCATGTCATTACCGCACGGCTGAATGTGCCGGCGAAAGCCAAAGCGTTGCAGGAGGCGCAGCACCATCTCGAGTCTGTTCTCCTGGATCTGGAACGTCAATTTCCGCCTACCCCCACAGGGGTGGCCACCACGGTAGCCTGGGGGCTTCCCTACTTCCACCACTACGTCCCAACCCTGGGCAAGGCGTCGGGCTTCTTCAAGGCGGGAACACCTTACCCGGTGTATCTGCCGGTTGATTTGATGACCTCCAAGACGGAGGGCCGTACCGTATATGCGCTGCAGGAGGCCAGGACATTCCCCAGCGACCAGGCCCCGCCCGGCTTCGGGCCGGTTCGCTTGGAACAGAATGACGTGGTCGTACTGCTCCGCAGTGACTCGCTCGCCAATATCAAGGCAGCCCAAAACGCTCTCTTCGGGACCGGAAGCGACCAGGCGGGCAGCCTGTTCAAGGTGACGAGTATCCGTCAGGGATTTTCCGGGGGCGGTTTTTACGGGCAGCAGGGCCTGCCGAGCAAGCTGGCGCTGGCAGCTGGGATCCCCGGTGCACAGTCGATTCCTCGACAGGCGCAGGGCTTCCTTGGCTTTGCCACCACCCTGGACTCGAATATGGGACCCGATAACGTCCCCAGTCTGGAGACTCTGCCCGGCTTCAGCGATCAGTGGCCCAATGGTTACTTCAAACAGGGGACCACTATGCATCTCTCGCACCTGTTTCAAGATCTGGTGACTTGGTACGAGCAGAACTTCCCTCAGTACACGGATCGCGCCCAGGCGATGCTCCAGCCCGGCCTCTCGCCCGCACCCGCGCCGGGTACGCTCGCCCTCCAACCGCCAGGTCAAAGTGAGGCCGAAGTGGCGCAAGGGGTCCAGCGGTATCACGCCTACGGCCACACCGGGAGCATGTCGCAGGTGGACAGCACCACATCACCGATGACCAGCAACTACGGGAAGGCCTACCCCGCGGGGACGACCATCCCCGTGCGCGGCGATTTCGACACGCTGGACAATCCATTCCACTACACATCCGATCCGACGGCAGACCACTACAGCACGAAGCCGGCGGCCGGATTGCACTTCATTTCGTTCCAGCCGACGATTGGAATCTTCAACCTCGTTCGGCTCTCGATGGACGGCTACTATCCCGATATGACGCTCCCGCTGGCACCCCGCAGCCCCCACGCCGGCATCAATTCGGTTCTGCACACGACCCACCGGCAGAACTATCTGGTTCCACCGCGTCGCCATCGTTCCTTCCCGCTTGCGGAGTTCCTTATCTGACACACGCCGTGCGCCGCACCCCTACAGCAGCCAACAGAATGGCGCCCGCGGGCTGACCTTGGACGTCACCGCCGGATCGCGCACGTAGCCGTTGTCGAGTTCCGTCCAGGTGACGTCGCCGACGCTGTCGTAGAAGGTGACCAGGTCGGCCGTGACGTGGCTCGCTTGGCCAAGCGCGCGAGCCACGGTTTGATCGTCGAGGTTGGCCGTCCGAAGCTCGTTGGTGCCAAGGGGAAGCCGTGCCGACGCTCAAACTGGCCTGTCATTGCCGTGAGGGTCCCCAGACTCTGTCTGTCACGAGGCCGGCCAGGCGCTCTCGGCCGTGGATTGCGTCGGCGGGCCGGTCGGTTCCCGGAAAGTATCCGGCCCTCACCACCTGCACTGCGATCTTCGGTTGCCCGCCCTCTCCGAGGCGATCGGGAACACGGCGGTGCGAGGTGAAGTATGGGGCGGGTGCAGCGCCGAGTCGGCCGTTGCCGCCCCGCTGCCCATGGGCTCGATCATGCAGCGGAGCCGTCGAGGATCTCGCCGCCCGTCTCGGCTTTCCCTGCAGCGTGCCGGTGTCGAGGGCGCGCGCGAACCGGCCGAGCAGGGTAGGGGCGCATTGCGCGGCATGGACACATGCGCCGTGGCTGTGGGCCGCGCGGGAGGTGGACTCGATGTCCGGGGCCTTGGGGCGCGTATAGAGTTGTGATCAATGAGTGGTCCGGGTGAGGTCTATGATCCAGATCATCGAGGCGCGCAGGTTTATGGCGAGGCAGCCGTCTGGGGTCCTATCGGATGGTGATGCCTCGCCAGGCCTTGAGCTTGTTGATCAGGCCCTCGACGGTGTTTATCTCCTGGTAGAGGTCAGCATCGCGGTTCGGCGCTCGCCGCGCACATGCAACCGGTCGGTCGACACGTAGGGCGGATCAGTTGCGCATGCCGGCCGGTGGGCCGACGACGGTGGTGAGCCGGAGTTTGGTCTCGTCCTCACTGCCCGGCGCGGCGGTCATGATGACAATCTTGAGCTCGGTGTCGCCGTCGGTCAGGACATCGCAGTCCACCGTGACCGGGCCCACCGACGGATGGTCGACCGTCTTGTGGACCTCGCGGTTCGCGGTCACCTCTCCCGTCGCCCACAGCTCGGCGAACCTCTCGTTGCCTGCGTTGAGGTCGCGGACCAGTGCGGCCAGGCGGCTGTCCTGGGGGAAGCGGCCGGTGGCGCGGCGCAGGTCGGAGACGAGGGCGGCGTCGGCGGTGTCGGGGTCCGTCTCGGTGACCGGCCACAGCGCGAGGGGGGTGTGATCGACGTCCACCGGGAACCTGTCGCGTGCGAAGTTACGCATCCGCGGTGGCGAGGCCAAGGGGTCTCCCAGCAGGGCGGCCCACCCGTGGTTCCACCACACCAGTTGCCAGTCCGCCGCGAACACGGCCACCGGTACGTCCCCGAGGCGGACGAGCACCCGCTGCATGCCGGGCGGGAGATGGTCGCAGATCGTGCCGTCCGTCGGCGGCGCGATCTGGGCCAGCCGGTAGAGGTGGTCCCGCTCGGCGGTGGACAGTTGGAGAGCGCGCGCCAGGGACGCCACCACCGACGCCGAGGGTGTCGTGGCCCGCCCCTGCTCCAGGCGCACGACGTAGTCGACCGACACTCCGGCCAGGTCGGCCAGTTCCTCGCGCCGCAGCCCGACAGCCCGGCGCTTGCGGACGACCGGCAGCCCAGCGGCTGACGGGGGCAGCCGGTTCCGCCACGTGCGGATCATCGCGCCCAGTCCAGCTCCGGGGGGTGTCGTCGTCATGCTCTCCATCCTCCCGCGTCCCCGATCACATGCGGGGGCGCGAGGGTGGTACTGGTCTTCCCACCGTCGAAGCGTCCCTGGTCCGGCTCCCTCGTCAAGGCAACCATCGAAGGCATGACGATCACTTTCATCACCGGAGCCAACAAGGGCATCGGCCGCGAGACCGCCCGCCGCCTCATCGCGTGCGGTCACACCGTTCTCCTGGGAGCCCGCGACCGTGAGCGGGGTGAGGAGGCAGCCGCCGCGCTGGGCGCACGCTTCGTCCCCATCGACGTGACCGACGACGCGTCCGTGGCCGCCGCCGCCGCGGACGTCGCCGAGCACGAGGGCAGGATCGATGTCCTGATCAACAACGCGGGGGTCCAGGGTCCCTTCGGTGATCCCGGCGACCTCACCGCCGCCGACGCCCGCGCCGTCCTCGACGTCAACGTCATCGGCGTCGTCCGCACCACCACCGCGTTCCTGCCGCTGCTGCGCCGTTCGGACGACCCCGTGATCATCAACGTCAGCAGCGGCATGGGCTCCCTCGCCTTCACCCACGACCCCGGCCGGTCCGAGTCGCACGTCGTCGTGCCGCTGTACGCCTCCTCGAAGGCGGCGCTGACGATGTTGACCACGCAGTACGCCAAAGGGCTCAAGGGCATTCGCGTCAACGCCGCCGACCCCGGCTACACCGCGACCGACATAAACGGGCACAGCGGCTCCCAGACCGTCACCGAGGGCACGGACGCGATCGTCGCCCTCGCCACCGAGGGGCCCGGTGCCGGCACCGGACGCTTCATCGACCGCCATGGCGAGATCGCCTGGTCCTGAGACCGGCGGCGCCGGATCACCACTCCGGGCGACAAGGGCATCACGTAGTCGTCGCAGTATTCGGGGCAGTTCGAGGGCGCAGATCGGATCGTGATCAATCTGCGGGATTCACCCTCGCGGCGGGCCCGGACCGGTAGATCTTCTTGCGTGACGCGAGTGCGGCTGAAGGACGTCGAACGGGAGCTCGTCGAGCCGTACCTGCCGATCGGCGGGTACGGCCCCTAGCCCGAGCGGCTGGGGCAGCAGTTCGAAGGCGTGATTCGGCGGTTCAAGGCCGGCGGCCAGTGGCGGGAGATGCCGCAGGAGTTCGGTGCCGGCCGACTGTTCACAACCGCTTCCGGCACTGGCGTGACGCAGGCGTCTTCGAGGCCCTGCTGGAGGACCTGATCGCGGAAGCCGCGAAGCGGGGTGCGGTGGACCTGTCCCTGGTCAGCATCGACTCCACCACTGCGCGCGCCCACCACGACGCCGTCGGCATGCACCTGGGCGAGGACGTCCTCCCCGCCCAGGAGAAAGCCGCGGCTGAGGAGGAGAAGGCCAGGCCAAAGGGGGCAGCGACGAAGGAACAAAACGGACAGGACGCCGAAGCGGATCCCGAGTGGGAGGAGCGACGACGTATCCGACGTCTGCGCAAGTTCCGGCTGAAGGCCGCCCTCCTGGGGCGTTCCAGGGGGGGCAGACCAGCAAGGTCAACCTCGCCGACGACCGGAAGTGCCGCCCGCTGGCGTTCGTCCTGACCGCGAGCCAGGCCGCGGACAGCCCGCAGATCATCCCCGTGCTGGGGACGATACGGGTCCCCGGACCCGTCGGCCGGCCCCGCACTCGGCCGGACGCGGTCGCCGGGGACAAGGCCTACTCGTCCCGCGGTAACAGGGTCCACCTGCGCAAACGCGGTATCAAGGCCGTCATCCCCGAGAAGAAGGACCAGGCCGCCAACCGAAGAAGAAGGGCAGCGGCGGCGGCCGGCCTGTCAGGCGCGACGCCGACCTGTACAAGGAGAGGAACACCGTCGAGCGCCTGATCAACAAGCTCAAGGCCTGGCGAGGCATCGCCACCCGATACGACAAGAACCCGGACAGCTACCTCGCGGGCCTCCA
>Ga0102590_1005043_pt1 | contig 10445 bp, 7 predicted proteins | sample AraplaMF_Col_mMF_FD_76859 | JGI IMG/M metagenome (GOLD analysis project Ga0102590, IMG submission 76859) | Arabidopsis root microbial communities from the University of North Carolina, USA - plate scrape MF_Col_mMF | ecosystem: Host-associated > Plants > Roots > Endosphere | place: USA...
GGGTGGTCGCGGCCGGCATGACGGTCGCAGGTTCCGTCACCAACGACATCGTCGGCCCTGCCCTGCTCGGCGGCCTCGTGCTGATCGTGATGCTGATCGGCTTCACGGTGATGCAGCATGCCTTCGCGGGCGGCGGCGCCACCACCGGTATCGTCTCCGACATCGAGCGCCGCGCGCTGGCGCTGGCCGGCTCCGGCGATCTGATCTGGGACTGGGACGTGTCAGCCGACAAGGTCTTCACCAGCCCCGAGACCGAGGCCCTGCTCGGCCTCAAGCGCGGCACGCTGGAAGGCCCGGCCGCATCTTGGCTGGAAGTGCTTCACCCGCTCGACCAGGACCGCTTCCGCGCCGCACTCGACAGCGTGCTCGACCAGCGCCGCGGCCGCCTGGTGCAGGATTTCCGCCTGCGCACGCCGGATGGTCATTTCATGTGGTTCGCGCTGAAGGCGCGCCCGGTGGTCGGTTCCGACGGCGAAGTCTCGCGCGTGGTCGGCACGCTCACCGACGTCACCGAGCTGCGCAACGCCGAAGAGCGCATGCTGCACGATTCCGTGCATGACAACCTCACCGGCCTGCCCAACCGCAAGCTGTTCATGGACCGGCTGGGTGCGGTCGCGCATTTCGCCAAGACCATGCCGACGCTGCGGCCGACGCTGATGGTGATCGACCTCGACCGCTTCAAGCAGGTCAACGATTCCGTCGGCATCGCGGTCGGCGATTCCATCCTGCTGACGCTGGCGCGGCGCCTCACCCGCATCCTGAAGCCGCAGGATACGCTGGCGCGGCTCGCCGGCGACCAGTTCGGCCTGATCCTGCTCTCGGAGCAGGACCCTGCCCGCATCACCGCTTTCGCCGAGACCATCCGCAAGACCATCCGCGCGCCGATCGCCTTCAACGAGCGCGAGATCTTTCTCACCGCCTCGATCGGGCTCGCGCTGTCCGATCCGCAAGTCCAGCTCACGGACGAGATCATCAAAGACGCCGAGCTGGCGATGTATCATTCCAAGCGCATCGGCGGCGACCGCATCGACGTCTACAAGCCCGCCATGCGCGCGCGAAAGACCGACCGCCTGACGCTGGAGAGCGAGCTGCGCCGCGCCATCGAGCGGCAGGAGCTCACGATCCTCTACCAGCCGATCGTACGGCTGGAGGACCGCTCCGTCGCGGGCTTCGAGGCGCTGGTACGCTGGGATCATCCCAAGCTCGGGCGCATGGCGCCGTCGGAGTTCATCAGCATCGCGGAAGAGACCGGCCTGATCGTCGATCTCGGCATGTTCGTGCTCGACCAGACCGCCAAGCAGCTCTCGATCTGGCAGCGCGCGATGCGCTCGCGCGAGCCGATCTTCGCGAGCGTCAACGTCTCCTCGCGGCAATTGCTGCGCCACGATCTGATCCACGACATCCGCACCGTGCTGTCGCGCTCCTCGGTGGCGCGCGGCACGCTCAAACTCGAATTGACGGAATCGCTGGTGATGGAGAATCCGGAGCACGCAGCGCAGATGCTGACGCGCATCCGCGAGCTCGGCACCGGATTGTCGCTCGACGATTTCGGCACCGGCCATTCCTCGCTGGCCTATCTGCAGCGCTTCCCGTTCGACACCATCAAGATCGACCAGTCGTTCGTGCGCACCACCAACCGCGGCACCCGTCCGGTGATCCTGAAGTCGATCATTGCGCTCGCACACGACCTCGGCATGGACGTGGTGGCCGAAGGCGCCGAGACCGATTCCGACGCGGTCGAACTCTACCAGATGGGCTGCGAATATGCCCAGGGCTTCGCCTTCGGCGAGCCGATGGACGCGGACGCCGCGATGCGGCTGCTGACGGAAGTGCGGCTGGAAGCGGCGAGCTAGGCGCTCCTCTTCCCCTTACCCCGGGCGTCGCCGGTCAGTCTTCAGCTTGGTGAACCGCACGCTCTGGCCGTCCGGCATTCGCATGGCCTTGAAGCCCGCGGCAAGGCAGGCCTCGCGCTGCGGCATCTGAATGTCGGGGCTGCGCGAGGTGTCCCACCATGAGGCGCGGTTGGCCGCGCGCGGCAGCGCCGCGCCGATGATCTCCTCGATCTGCTCGAAGCTCAGCACGAATTCCGCCTGCTTGTGCCGCATCAGATAGTCGCGCAACGCGTCGTAATCGTTCACAATCGTCCTCTCGTCCGGATCGGGATCTGGCCGATCGGGCCTGCCGAAAATCGTTAGCCGGATAAACCGCTTCTTAACTCATTGCGGCATCGGCGTCCCGGCTTAAACACTACGCAAGAATTCGGGCGCATCCACTAGTGCCGGGAGCAAAAGATGCTGTCTGGATGGCGCGACGTCACGGCCCGCCGGCCGTGGCGCATATCGGCGAAGCTGCTGATCATCTCGTCCATCGTGACGGTGATGGGCTTTTCCGCCATTTGCGTCAACGTCATGCTCGACATGCGCCGCGGCGAGGAGGCGCTCGCCCGCCAGACGCTGGAAAACCTCGCCAAATCCATCGACGCCGACATCAGCCGCAACATCGAGATCTACGACCTCTCCCTGAAGGCGGTCGCCGGCAACATGCTGCTGCCCGAAATCAACGCGGTCTCAAAGACGATTCGTCACCTGATCCTGTTCGACCACGCCACGACGGCGAAGCATTTCGGCGCCATCCAGGTGTTCGATGCCGAGGGCAGATTGACCATCGACGCCTCCACCCTCGATCCCCTGCCGGAGAACCGGGGGGATGAGGATTATTTCAGGGTTCATCGCGACAATCCGGGCGCCGGACTCTTCATCAGCCGTCCGATGCTGTTCCGCGGCACCTATTCGATCGTGCTGAGCCGGCGCATCAGCGATACCGACGGCGGCTTCCTCGGCGTCGTCGCCGGGTCGATCCGCTTCAGCTATTTCCACGAATTGTTCGAGCGCCTGAACCTCGATCCCGAAGATACCATCACCGTGCTCAAGCGCGACCGCACCATCATGATGCGGCGGCCGTTCGATCTCGACATCATCGGCAGGAGTCTGGGCACGCGGCAGGACTGGAAGTCGGAAAACCTCCAGGTTGGCGGTTCCTATGCGGGCAAGGGCCCCGTCGACGCAACCCCGCGGCTCTATGTCCGCAGCAGCGGAACCAATCCGCTGTTCGTCGTGGCCGGCAAGCCGCTGAGCGCCGTGTTCGCACTGTGGCAGAGGGAGGCACTCCGTATCGGCGCCGTGGTGTTGCTGCTCGCGCTATTCCTGCTGGGATCGGCGATCGGGCTGGCGCGCGAGATCGGCCGGCGCGCCGAGGCCGAAAGCAAGCTCGAGGAGATGGCGACGACGGACGCGCTGACCGGCCTGAAGAACCGCCGCAAGTTCGACCAGGTAATCGACAGCGAGTGGCGACGTGCCATCCGCCAGAAGACGCCGGTCGCGCTGTTGATGATCGATGCCGATCACTTCAAGGCCTACAACGACACGTTCGGCCACCAGGCCGGCGACCAGGTGCTGGTCGGCATCGCCATATGCATTTCCGATTCGGTGAGCCGCGCCGGGGATTGCGCCGCGCGCTATGGCGGCGAGGAGTTCGCCGTGCTGCTGCCGAACACCTCAGCCACCGACGCCTTCAAAGTCGCCGAGGCGATCCGCGGCAAGGTGCAGGGCTGGTCCGACGACCAGACGACGTCGACGGTCTCCTGCGGCATCGCCAGCCTCGTTCCCGCGATCGGCATGGACTGGTCGATCCTGGTCGCCGCAGCAGACAAGGCGCTCTACGCGGCGAAAGCCGGCGGCCGCAACCAGTCCGTGGTCGCAAGCCTTCCGAAGCTGTCGCTGGCGGCGTGAGGCACGCTACTCACTGCGGTTGAGCGCGACGCAATCCGCAACAGCCTCGCTGTCGTCCCCGCGCAGGCGGGGACGACAGCGGAATGTGTGGCAGCTACTGCCCCAGATACTTCTTCATCTCCGCGATCAGCCCGTCGCGCAGTTCCGGCCGCTTCAGGCCGAAGGCGATGTTGGCGCGAAGGAAGCCGGGCTTGGAGCCGCAATCATGGCGCTCACCTTCGAACTCGACGCCGTAGAATTTCTGCGACTTGGCAAGCCCGATCATGGCGTCGGTGAGCTGGATCTCGCCGCCGGCGCCGCGCTCCTGGGTCTCCAGGATCTTGAAGATTTCCGGCTGGAGGATGTAGCGGCCGGTGATCGAGAGGTTGGAGGGCGCGGTGCCCTTGGCCGGCTTCTCGACCATGCCGTCGACCTCGAACATCTTACCAGTGCGCTTGCCGACGCCGCAGATGCCGTATTGATGAGTGAGATGGTCGGGCACCGCCTCGACCGCGATGACGTTGGATTTTTCGCCGAGCGTCGACGCCGTCTCGATCATCTGCTTCAGGCAGCCGGTGGTGTTGAGCACGAGCTCGTCGGGCAGCACGACCGCGAACGGCTCGTTGCCGACGATGTCGCGCGCGCACCAGACCGCGTGACCAAGGCCGAGCGGGGCCTGCTGGCGCGTGAAGCTGACGGCGCCGGCCTCCGGCTGGTTCTGCGCCAGGATGTCCTGCTCCGTCTTCTTGCCGCGCGCGGCAAGCGTCGCGTCGAGCTCGAACATCTTGTCGAAATGATCTTCGATGACGTTTTTGTTGCGGCCGGTGACGAAGATGAAATGCTCGATGCCGGCTTCCCTCGCCTCGTCATAGACGTACTGGATCAGCGGCTTGTCGACGATGGTCAGCATTTCCTTAGGCATCGCCTTGGTGGCGGGCAGGACGCGGGTGCCGAGGCCGGCGACGGGGAATACGGCTTTGCGGATTTTCATCGGATTGATCGAATACCTGAGGAGATACGTGAACGGAGCAATGGCATCTTGCTAGCTTGTTTGCAGCCGCCAACAAAGGCGGATGTGGGGCCTCGCGCGCCGAGTTAAGAAAAAAGCAGCCACTAAAATTTCACCTTTGTTAAGCTATTGGCAACCGGTACCGGGCCTCCTGATGGCGGTTTTCCGGCCGGACAGGTGAGAGATGATGCAATCATTGGCAGGACTGGCAAGACGCGCTGGATCCGTGACCGGCAGGGCGATGCTCGCAGCCGCCTTGCTCCTGCCCGGCTATGCGCACGCACAAGCGCAGAACGGCCTGTCCAACCTGTTCGGCGGTATTTTCTCCGGCTCCAGTTCGGCGCCCCAGCAGCCAGCGCCCGGCCCCGGCGGCGCCCTGCCTTGGACCGGCGAGGACGGCGCCTCCGGCCACCCGCTGATGACGGCAGCCGCGATCCGCGAGGCCGCCGGCAATTTCGGCAATTGCGTCGCGGGCATGTGGCCCGATGCCGCACGGCGCGGCATCACCCAGGAGAACTTCCAGCGCTTCACGACCGGGCTGTCACCGGACCTGCGCATCATGGACCTCATGGATTCGCAGCCGGAGTTCACCAAGTCGATCTGGGATTATCTCGACATCCTCGTGAACGACAACCGCCTCGCCAAGGGCCGCGAGGTGCTCGCCAAATACAAAGCGCAGTTCGACGCCACCGAAAAGGCCTATGGTGTCGATCGCTACATCATCGCCTCTATCTGGGGCATCGAGTCCAATTACTCGACGCAGATGGGCGACCGCAGCGTGCTGCAATCGACCGCGACGCTCGCCTGCATCGGCCGCCGCCAGGCCTATTTCAAGGACGAATTCCTCTCGGGCCTGGAGATCCTCAACCGCGGTGATCTCAGGCCTGAACAGATGCGCGGCTCCTGGGCCGGCGCCTTCGGCCCAACCCAGTTCATGCCGACCGCATTCAAGCGCTTTGCCGTGGACGGCGATGGCGACGGACGGCGCGACGTCGTCGACAATCCGACCGACCTGATCGCCTCGACCGCCAACAATTTGAAGAAGGACGGCTGGCAGACCGGCCAGACCTGGGGCTACGAGGTCGTGGTGCCCCAGGGATTCAACTACATGCTGGCCGATCGCGCCAAGGCGATGACGATGGCCCAGTGGGAGAAGCTCGGGCTCAAGCGCCCGGCGGGCCAGCCCTTCCCGCATCCGGCGGAAAAAGCCTATCTGCTGGCGCCGGCGGGCGCGCAGGGACCGGGCTTCCTGATGCTCCAGAACTACCGCGTCATCATGAAGTACAACCCGGCCGAGGCCTATGCGCTGGCGATCGGCCATTTCGCCGACCGCCTGCGCGGGGGGCAGCCCTTCGTGCAGCCTTGGCCGCGGCAGGAACGGGAGCTGTCCCGCACCGAGCGACTGGAACTCCAACAGCTCCTGGCCCAGCGCGGCTTCTACAAGGGCACTCCGGACGGCCAGTTCGGCGGCCAGACCCGAGAAGCCCTGCGCAACTTCCAGGCCTCGATCGGGGTGCCCGCCGACGGATTCGCCTCCTCCGACGCGCTGGAACGGCTGCGCGGCCGGTAAAGTCGCGCCGAAAGTAACCCTGAAGCGGGATTTTGGCCGGTCCCCGGTGTATTGAAGAATCAGCCAGAGAATTTGCCCGTTTGCGGCCCGATTCCGTTATTATGTTGAGCGAATTCCAGACCCCGTTGCGCGCGCCCGAGATCGCATGTCGAAGCCAAAATCCTTTTTCAAGGCGCTGACCGAGACCGGCCCGCTGATCGCGCTGGGGACGGCGCTCGCGATATTGGTCACCATCGCAGGACCCGCCTCGGCGCAGTTCTTCAACTTCCCCGGCTTCGGTGGGCCGCCGCAGCGCTCGGCCCCGCCGCCGCGGGGCGGCGGACGCGACGGCGGATGGTTCGGCGGCGACTTCTTCGCGCCGTTCCAGCAGCAACAGCCGCAGGCGCCGCGCCAGGATTTTTCGCGCGCGCCGGCACCAGCCAAGCGCGACACCATCCCCGACAAGAATGTGCTGGTGATCGGCGACGCCATGGCCGACTGGCTCGCCTACGGCCTGGAAGACGCCTACACCGAGCAGCCCGACATGGGCGTGATCCGCAAGCACAAGACCACGTCCGGCCTGATCAAGTACCAGCCGAAGGGCGAACCCTCGGATTGGGCGACCGCTGCGAAGGGCATCCTCGAGACCGAGAAGCCTGACGTCATCGTCGTCATGCTCGGCCTCAACGACCGCATCTCGATCCGCGAGCCGGTGGCCGAAAAGTCCGACAAGCCTTCCGACAAGGACAAGAAGAACGACAAGGGCGCGCGCGCCAAGCCGCAAGGAAAGCCTGACGCCAAGCCGGGCGATGCCAAGCCCGACACCGCCGGCAAGCCCGACGACAAGCCGGCCGATGCCGACCTGCCGCAGGACGATGCCGACAACGCCGACACGCCTGCGGCCGCGCCCGAAAAGACCGCGCGCAACCCGAACGGCCTCTACGAATTCCGCGACGACCGCTGGGTCGAACTCTACGGCAAGAAGATCGAGGAACTGGCCAACATCCTCAAGAGCAAGGGCGTCCCGGTGCTCTGGGTCGGCCTGCCCGCCATTCGCGGTCCCAAGGGTACCGCGGACATGCTGTTCCTGGATTCGCTCTACCGCGAAGGCGCGGCCAAGGCCGGCATCACTTATGTCGACGTCTGGGACGGCTTTGTCGACGAAGCCGGCCGCTTCCTGCAGAAGGGTCCGGACTTCGAAGGCCAGATCCGTCAGCTCCGCAGCTATGACGGCGTCTATTTCACCAAGCCCGGCGCGCGCAAGCTCGCCCACTATGTCGAGCGCGAGATCACGCGCCTGCTCGCAGGACGCTCCGGCCCGATCGCGCTGCCGAGCGAACCGGCGACGCCCGACACCAGCGCCGAGCCCGGCAAGCCCGCACCGCGGCCGCTGGCGGGCCCGATCGTGCCGCTGGTTGCGGCGTCGATCTCGACCGATCAATTGCTGGGCGGACCGGGCACACGGCCCGCCGCCGTCGATGCGCTTGCCGCGAAGACGCTCGTGAAGGGCGAGCCGTTGGCGGCTCCCGCGGGCCGCGCCGACGATTATGCCTGGCCGCGCCGGGAAGTCGGCCGCGAGCAGGCCAAGGGCGATACGCCGATGGCGGCGACGACGCCTGACGGCAGTCCCGCCGCTCCCGGCACGCCGGGCGCCGCCGCGGCGATCGCGCCGCCGAAGCTCGCACCGAAGAAGCCGGCGGTGTCGCAGCCTGCGCAGTCCCAGCCGTCCATTCGCGATTTCTTTGGATTCGGCTCTCCGCAGCCCGCTCCAGCGCCGCGTCAGCTAACGCCCGCACCAGGACCGCGCAATCCTGCTCAAAACCCTCCGATCCCCCGACCGCCGGGTAATGTCGGGCGCTCGGCGGAAGTCATCCGGTAATCGATCTCGCGTCCCGGACGCGTCGCCGCACCTCCTGGCGAGGCGACGCCGAGCCCGGCCCCGGCACTTGCCGCACCCACAAAAAGAATGCGCCCCGGCTCTGCGCAGCAGCGCTTTAGCGCTGCAGCGCGTCCGGGGCACGAGAGATGCGGCGTCGGCTACTAGCCTTAGTAGCGCCAGCGCGGCGGCGGGCGGCGGGCTGGGCGCGACATCATCAGTGCGAGCGCGAAGCCGATGCCACCGGCGATCAGGAGCGAGCCAAGCGGATTGTCCTGCACCTTCTGGGCAATCGCCTGCGATCCGTCGCGCAGGGTTTCGGCCGGCTTGTCGTAGGCGTCCTTGGCGTAGCTGGCCGCCGTCTCGCCGGCGTCGCGCACGGCATCCTTGGCTTGGCCGTAGAGATTCTGCACGGTGCCGGCGGCTTCGCGCGCCTTGCCCGATGCCTGTGTCTGCGCATCGCCCGCAAGATCACCGACAGCGCCTTCGGCGCGTCCGGCGAACTCCTTGGCTGATCCAACGATCCTATCCTTGTCCATGCTGCTCCTCCTCGGGGGTCTGCCGAAGTAACCGATCAGGAGCGGCGCGGTTCCAATTGGCTTTCTTGTTTGAGCATGATCTTTCCGGAAAACCGCTTCACACTTTTCCGGATCATGCTCTAGAGAATGAGTCCGCCGTCGACGACCAGCGTCTGCCCGATGATGTAGGAGGACAACGGCGAGGCCAGGAACAGCGCCGCGCCCGCCATGTCGGCCGGCGTGCCCAATCGCCGCAGCGGGATGCGCGCCAGCGCGCCTTCGAGCCGCTTGGGATTGTCGGTCGTCACCCTCGTCATCTTGGTGTCGACGAGGCCGGGCGCGATGCCGTTGACGCGGATGCCGTCCTCGGCCCAGGCCTCGCCCAGGGTCCGCGTCAATCCGACCGCGCCGGTCTTCGAAGCATTGTAGGCGGGATTGCCCATGGTGGAGTGATAGGCCGCAGTCGACGAGACCATGATCAGCGCCCCTCTGGAATCCCGCAACATGGAATGGAATCGCGTGGCGCACGCCATCAGGCTCATCAGATTGACCTCGACGACCTTGCGGAAGCCGGCCATCTCGAACTCGCCGCGACGATAGAGCACCGCGCCCTGCGCGAGCACGAGCACATCGAGACGATCGAACGACGGCTTGAAAGCTTCGATCGCGCCGGCATCGCTGACATCGAGCTGCGCGTAAGAAAGACCCGTGAGATCGGAGCCCTCCTCCGGCGAATATTCCGTTGCGTGAGCACGCGTGCCGCAGACCGCAACAGCCGCGCCCCGCGCCCGAAAGGCTTGTGCGATGCCGTTGCCGATGCCGCTGGAGCCGCCGACGACCAACACCTGCCTGCCCGAAAAATCCAGCTCGTTTGCCATCGCGGCCTCCCCTTTTGTCTTGCTTGTTTGACCTGTCTGCGGATCGATGCCAGCCTCGTCAATCCCAAAACAAAAAACAAGCACGCCGCGAGGAAACAGCATGTCCGACTTCAAGCAGCTCAGCCGGTCCGTGAAGGGCCTGACCGTTATCATCACCGGCGCGGCCAGCGGCATGGGGCGCGCGACTGCGCGCGTGTTCGCAAGCGAAGGCGCGAACGTCGCCGTGACCGATTATGACGAGCAAGGCGCGCTGTCCGTCGCCAGGGAGATCGCGGCGAGCGGCGGTTCGGCGAAGGCCTGGAAACTCGACGTCGCCGACGGCGACGAGATCAAGCGTGTCGTCGGCGATGCGGCGTCGCATTTCGGCGGGCTCGACATCGTCGTCAACAATGCCGGCATCTCCGTCCGCGTCGCGATCGACGACGAGGCGTATGAAGACGCCTGGGCCAAGGGCATCGCGGTGATGCTGACGGCGCATCCGCGCATCATCCGCGCGGCGCTGCCGTATCTGCGCAAGTCGGCGAGCCCGCGCATCGTCAACATCGCCTCGACCGAAGCGCTCGGCGCCACCGCGTTGCACAGCCCCTATTCGGCGGCGAAGGGCGGCGTCGCCAGCCTCACCCGCTCGCTCGCGGTGGAGCTCGGCCGCGAGGGCATCACGGTCAACTGCATCTGCCCGGGGCCGATCCGCACCGCGATCACCGATCGCATCTCGGAGGAACACAAGACCATCTACGCCAAGCGCCGCACCGCACTCGGCCGCTACGGCGATCCCGAGGAAGTCGCGCATATGACGCTGAGCCTGTGCCTGCCGGCCGCATCCTTCCTGACCGGCGCGGTGATTCCGG
>Ga0102590_1005045_pt1 | contig 10444 bp, 6 predicted proteins | sample AraplaMF_Col_mMF_FD_76859 | JGI IMG/M metagenome (GOLD analysis project Ga0102590, IMG submission 76859) | Arabidopsis root microbial communities from the University of North Carolina, USA - plate scrape MF_Col_mMF | ecosystem: Host-associated > Plants > Roots > Endosphere | place: USA...
TTACGGCTTGCTTCGTGCTCTTCCCGGAGAACGGCTCTTTTGCCTCCGTCGCCGACAAGACGCTTTCGCACCTTGAGGGCTTAACGCCAGCACCACGGCGCCAGAACCACACGACTTCACCGTACGCCTCGGCCATACTCGTCCGTCATGGCATCGGCGTCCATCGCACCTCCCCGCGCGTCAGTGACGATGGCCAACGCCCCTCATCCCGCGGTGAGACGAGCGCAGTTATGCCGCTGATTTGGGGGGAAAAGGAAGCGGTATATTTCTGGTTTTCAGAAATTTTCAGGCTTGACGTCACTTCTGAAAATCAGAAGTGATTTGCCTGTCGGGCAGTCACAGACAAGATCACAGATGCCGTAGGGTGGGCAAAGCGAAAGCGTGCCCACCATTTGCAAATGCGATCGCGGATGAATGGTGGGCACGTCGCTTCGCTCCTCTGCCCACCCTACGACAGCTTGCCCCTACAACAGCGAAGCGGTGCGGCACAACCGCCGACTACCTTAAATTTCATCTAACAAATTTTCCCGCTTTGTGAATTCAACCACAAAGACTCTCGTTCGCGCGGCGCATGATCGGCCTTGCAAGACGTTGAATGTGGCCATCGAGCCCATCGCTATCTTCGCCGGCTCGGGCCTTTTTTCGCTCCAGATACTTTTGCATGACCCGGCACGGCACACGTCTACTCCCGGGACTATTGAAGCGTGCCGGCCACGCCATTGAACCCTCGATCGTCCAGGAGGCTCCCTATGTCGCACTCCGCATTTCTTGAAGAGATTCTCAATGTCTATCGGGCCGCACATGCAAGCGATGACGGGGAGCGATGCGCCGTTGCGCCGCATCCCGACCTCCGCGCGCGAATGGTCGAGGCCATCAGATCGATGAAGCAGGCGCACGGCTTCGACGAAGCATTGGTGATCAAGCTGGCCGAGCCGAAGGCGGACGGCCTCAACGACGGCATGATCTATCCGCCGGACCAGTTTCCGATCGGCACGGCCCCCAGCGTCATTCGCAGCGCCGCCGCCGATCGCGCCCCGCTGCGCGGCGCGCTCAAGGTGATCGTCGTGCTGGTCGACTTCACCGACAAGCCCATGGCGCAGACGAACAATCACTTCAAGGAACTGTTCTTTTCGCAGGGCGTGCTCCCGACCAAGAGCGTCCGCGAATATTTTCACGAGGTCACCAACGGGTTGGTCGATATCCAGGGCGACGTCGTCGGTCCCTTCCGCATGCCGCAGACGCTGGCAACCTATGCCCATGGCGCGGCCGGATTGGGCAGTGCGCTCCCCAACGCGCGGACGATGGCGCGGGACGCAGTCACGGCATCGAACCCGACCGTCAACTTCGCGCCCTACGACAACAATGCCGACGGTTTCGTCGATGCGTTCATCGTGATCCATGCCGGCGCCGGCGGCGAAGTCACCGGCAATTCCGGCGATATCTGGTCGCACAAATGGGTGCTGGACGGCGGCGCCCAGACGGTCGACGGCACGCAGATCTTTGCCTACCTCACGGTGCCGGAAGATTGCAGGATCGGGGTGTGCGCCCACGAACTCGGCCACCTGCTGTTCGGCTTCCCCGATCTTTACGACACCGACGGAACGTCCGAGGGCCTTGGCAACTGGTGCCTGATGGCAGGCGGCAGCTGGGGCGGCGGCGGCGACACGCCGGTGCACCCGTCGGCGTGGTGCAAGGCAAATCAGGGCTGGGTCAGCGTCGACAACCGCACCGCCAACGGCGTGGTGAGCATCCATGACGTCAAGGATTCTCACACCGTGTACCGGCTGTGGAAGGACGGCGCCCCCGGCAGCGAATACTTTCTGGTCGAAAACCGCCAGAAGGCCGGTTTCGACGTATCGCTGCCGGCCGGCGGGCTGCTGGTCTACCATGTCGATGAGGCCCAGAGCGGCAACACCGACGAGAACCACTACAAGATCGCCCTGATGCAGGCTGACGGCAAGCGCGACATGGAGCTCCACCATAGCCGCGGCGATGCCGGAGATCCCTATCCGGGCAGCAGCAACAACAGCAGCTTCAACAACACCTCAACACCGAACTCCAAATCCTACGCCGGCGCCAATACCTGCGTCGCCGTAACAGGCATTTCCGCCAGCGGATCCACCATGACGGCCAACCTGCAGGTCAAGTGCGTCGTCGTGAAGAGCAAGGAAAAGGAATTCAAGGAGCGCAAGGAATTCAAGGAGTGGAAGGAGTTCAAGGAGATCGAGAAAAAGGAGCACAAGGACTTCAAGGAGCGCGAAAAGCCGTTCGGCGACAAGCTCCGCGAAGGACCCGGCGGCTTCCCGAGCGCAGGCGGCGCGGGCGCCAAGCAGTTCGACAAGTCCTTCGAGAAGATGGCCAAGGAAGGCAAGGACCACAAGGACAAGGATTTCAAGGACTTCAAGGACAAGGATCACAAGGACTTCAAGGATAAGGAGAAGGAAGGCAAGGACGTCAAGGACAAGGAAAAGGAGACCAGCGACAAGCCGTTCAAGGACTTCAAGGAGCACAAGGACCACAAGGACAAGGACAGCAAGGACAAGGACCACAAGGACCTCGAGTCTCCGCCGGCCCGGCCTGAGGACCATACCGGGCAGCTGACGCAGATGGAGGCCAGGATTGCCGCGATCGAAACCGCGCTGCGCGGCGATCAGGGCAGCCAGCCGGCGCAGCCTTACATCGGCCAGGACCTGCGTCCGGATCTGAGCCAGACCCCGTACTCCGCCGAGGACGACCAGGGCGATCTGCAGCAGCAGATGAAGCAGGGATCGGCATCGGCAAAGCGCGCCTACGATACCAAGCCGAATGGCTGATCGAACCAGCCCACAGCCGGCCGCCACCGCGGCCGGCGTTTTCGCCGGCCGCGCCGGTGGAGTGCCCTATCTGGTCCTCGCGCACCCCACCGACGAAACGGCGCTCGCGGTGGCGTCCACGCTGCGCCAGCGGCACGGCGAATGCGCGGTCGAGTGGCGCAGCCCCGAGGAGCTGCAATGCTCCTCGCGCTGGGATCATCGCGTGAGCGCTGCCGGCGTGAAAACCGAGATCCGCATGAAAGACGGCTCACTGCTCGCCGGCAACGCACCGGCCGTGATCTTCAATCGCATCGGCTTCGTCGATCCGCCGCAATTCTTCCGTGCTGCGCCGGCCGATCGCGATTACGCGCGAATGGAGATGTTTGCGCTGCTGCTGAGCTGGCTGACCAGCCCGGGCTGCGTGGTGGTCAATCGTCCGGCGCCGAACGCGCTGGCCGGCGGGGTCTATCGCCCGCCGATGTGGTTTCGCCTCGCCCAGATCGCCGGACTTGCGACCGTCGGCCTGACGGCGACATCCAGCACGCGCCGGTTTCCGCCGGGCCGCAGCGCGATCCGGCGGCCGGATCTCGCGCATGTCGGTGCGCATCATGTCGACGGCCGTCCGCGGCCAAACGACTTCTCCTGGTTTTCCGAGCCGCTCGATACGCAGCGTATCTCGATCCTGGCCATCGGCGGACGCGTTGCCGCGGATGCGCCGGCGGGGCTGGCCGAGCCGTGCCGTCGGCTGGCGCAGCTTGCCGACACCGACATTCTGCGCATCGATTTCGTGATGTCGGCCAATTCGCCTTGCGGCTGGGCGTTTGCCGGCGCGGACTCCTGTCCGCAGGTCACCGACCCTGCATCGCTGCTCCGCATCGTCAGCCTGCTCGAAACCGCAGCGACGGGCAGATCGTGAGGACGCCATGATCCTGTTCTCCGGCATATCTTCGGAACGGCCTCTGGCCATGGCGATCGAGAGCGCCGAACGGCAGAACATCCCGCATACCGTCCTCAACCAGCGCCAGATGGATTTCTGGGAGATATCGCTGACATTGGGCCGCGGCGGGCCGGCCGGCTCGCTCTGGCTTGACGAGCAGGAGTGGCCGCTGCGGGATTTTTCCGGCGTCTATGCGCGGTTGATCGACCCGGCGACGATGCCGGAAAACCGTTCGCGACGTACCGCGCCGCGCGATCCGCATGCGCGGGCGCGAACCGCGTTTGTCGGCGAATTGCTGAACGACTGGCTCGACATCTGCCCGGGCCGCATCGTGAACCGGCCGAGCGCGATGCTCTCCAATCTCTCAAAGCCCTACCAGGCTCAATTGATCGTGAAGGCCGGGTTCCTGACGCCGATCACCCTGATCACCAACGATCCGCAGCGGGTTCGCGAATTCCACAACAGCCACGGCCGGATCATCTACAAATCCTGCAGCTCGGTGCGCTCGATCGTCCAGGAGTGGAATCCGGCCGATCCGAACATCGACCGTATCCGCCTGCTGCCGACCCAGTTTCAGGCGTTCGTGCCCGGCACCAATATCAGGGTCCATGTCATCGGCGAGGTCGTCATCGCCACCGAAATCGTGTCCACCGCAACGGACTACCGCTATTCGCGCCGGCAAGGCTCCGATATCGAGATGCGGCCGGCCGCCCTGCCCGCCGAGATCGAGGAACAATGCCGGCGGCTGACGGTTTCGCTCGGACTTTCGTTTTCCGGGATCGATCTCAAGCGCACGCCGCGGGACGAATGGTATTGCTTCGAAGTCAATCCGAGCCCAGGTTACAGTTTCTTCGAGGACCATACCGGACAGGCGATCGCCGATACGCTGGTCCGCTATCTCGCCGGGGAGGAAGCCAGATGCCGGTGATGGAGATGGCCATGGTGCAAGTTGTAGAAAATCGTGCCGACATTGCCGGGCGCGTGCAGTCGGTGCGGGGCGATCCCGAGCGGCCGGGTTTTCGGATCATGACGATCGAGGTCCACAGCGTCGCGCCGGTCGCCGGCTTGACCAACATGTTCGAGAACGCCGCCGGCACGCGGCTGGATGTGCTGGTGCCTGAAAGTCAGGCCCAGACCGCGGCGCCCGGCAAGACCGTGCGCTGCCGGATTCGCCGCAGCGGGCCGGCGACCGTGTTCGGCGATTCCTGCACCAGCGACTGACACCGCGCGCGCTCGCCGCCGGCAAGTGCTGATCCGGTGCGCCCGGTCAGGCCCACAAACTCGTCATGCCCGGGCTTGTCCCGGGCATCCACGTCTTGGTCGTCGCGCGGAACAACATGGATGGCCGGGACAAGCCCGGCCATGACGGGCGGACAGTTCGGCGCTCCGGACGCGCGCGCTGATGCGCCCTTCTCCGGGCCTTCCTGCCGATGACCGTTTTCGCGGGGTTTGCGTCATTTCCAGCCGGATATGACGGCGGTAGACTCGGGTGCAATCAAGCAAGCATCGAGCAAGGAAACATGACATCGCGACGCCTGCTGTGGAGCGCCCTTGGCGCTGTCGCACTTTTCCTCGTCATCGGCGGCGGCTGGCTGTGGTCGCTGCCGCCTGCCCGATCCGTCGCCCCGCCGCCGCCGATCGCGCAGGACGAGCGCGATGCGACGATCGCGGCGCTGAAGCCGCCGAAGCGGCAGCGCCCGCTGATCGCCATCATCGGCATCAACGACGGCACCGAGACCACCGATTACCTGATGCCCTACGGCATCCTCCACCGCGCCGATGTCGCCGACGTCGTGACGCTGGCGACCGCGCCCGGTCCCGTGCAGCTCTATCCGGTGCTCAAGGTCGAACCGCAGGCGACCATCGCCGAGTTCGATGCGCGGCATCCCGATGGCGCCGACTATGTCATCGTGCCCGCGATGATCCGCGACGACGATCCGGTGGCGCTGCAATGGATCAGGAATCAATCGGCGAGAGGCGCGATCATCGTCGGCGTCTGTGTCGGCGCCAAGGTGGTCGGCGATGCCGGGCTGCTGCACGGCAAGCGGGCGACCACGCACTGGTATTCGGTGAAGGAATTGCGCGGCAAGCATCCGACGATGCGCTATGTCAGGGATCGGCGGTTCGTCGTCGACGGCGATGTCGCGACCACCACCGGCATCAGCGCCTCGATGCCGATATCGCTGACGCTGATCGAGGCGATCGCCGGACGCGACAAGGCCCGCGCGGTGGGACAGGATATCGGCGTCGTCGACTGGGACGCGCGGCATGCAAGCGACGCGTTCGCCTTCACGCGCCCGTTTGCGCTGACCGCGATCGGCAACACCGCCGCGTTCTGGGCGCGCGAACGGCTTGGCATCGAGCTCAAGGACGGCGTCGACGAAGTGTCGCTGGCGCTCGCCGCGGACGCCTGGTCGCGGACCTACCGCTCGCAGGCGGTGACGTTCGCCGCCACCGCCGATGCCCGGCAGACCCGCGACGGCCTGCGCATCTATCCCGAAGAGGTCGCGGCGAGCTGGCCGGCGGAGCGGCTGCTGTCACTTGTCTGGGAGCGCAAGCCGGCGGAAGCGCTGGACGAGACGTTGCGCGCCATGACGGCGCGCTATGGTGCGCGCACCACCGATTTCGTCGCGATGCAGCTCGAATATCCGAGAAATCGATTGGTGCAGTGAATTGCCGTCATGGCCGGGCTTGTCCCGGCCATCCACGTCCTTGCGATTGGCACGAAGAACGTGGATCCCCGGCACAAGGCCGGGCATGACGAGCAAAGGCCGGGCGGGCACAACTGGTCCCTCGTCATTGCGAGCGCAATTTCGTAGGGTGGGCAAAGCGACTTGTCCGCCGAAGCTCGAAGAGCGAAGGCGGAAGCGTGCCCACCATCTCATAGCGTACTCGTTGATGGATGGTGGGCACGTCGCTTCGCTCCTTTGCCCACCCTACGGCACTACGGCACCGCTAATCACCGCCACGGCTCGACGATGATCTTGGTGTGCGCCTCGGGATTGGCGAGATCGGCAAACGCCTTGGCGACGCCGTCGATGCCGACGGTGGCCGTCACCATCGAGGCGGCGTCGACCTGGCCTTCCGCGATCAGGCGCAGCGAGTAGGCGAATTCTTCCGGCGTGTAGCCGAGCACGTACTGGATGTTGAGCTCCTTGAGGATGCCGAGCATCGGCTCGGAGCGGTCGGTCTCCATGCAGACGCCGACCACGACGATGCGCGCGTCGCGCGGCGCGCCCTCGAACACCTGCTGGATCAGGCCGGGCACGCCGACGCATTCGAAGATCAGCGCGGGTTTCAGCGCCGGGAGCAGCGCCTGTAGCGGCGGGCGCGCGGCCTTCTCCTCCGGCGTCATCTGGGCGTGCTCGGCCCATGTCGCATAAGGCTGCGTGCGCGCGGGATCGACCACGACGTCGGCGCCGAGCTTCTCGGCGAGCGCGCGCCGCGCCGGCGAGTAATCCGCCGCGACGATCGGATGCAATCCCCTGATCTTCAGCGCGGCGATGACGGCGAGCCCGACCGGGCCGCAGCCGATCACCAGCGGCACCTCGCCGCCGCTGATGTTGGCTTTCGCCACCGCGTGCACGCCGACCGCGAGCGGCTCAGTCAGCGCGGCATGCTCGGCGGCAAGGCCATTCGGCACTTCGAGCAGCAGCGCCTCGGAGAGCAGCATCTGCTCGGCATAGGCGCCGACAAAATCGTTGGAATAGCCGATGCCCTTCGGGCCTTCACCGGTGAGCAGCGCCGGGATCGAGCAGACCTTTGCGCCCGGCTTGAATTTTCGCGCGGTATCGGGGCCGTAGTCCAGCACCTCGCAGCAGAACTCATGGCCGAACACCACGTCGCGCGAGAGGTCCATCGGCTTGCGGCCGGGAAAATGTTTGGCCAGTTCCACCATGCGATGCGCGTGCTTGCGCGCATGCAGGTCGGAACCGCAAATGCCGCAGGCCAGCGACTTCACCAGCACCTGCCCGGCGCCGGGCTTTGGCTCCGGCATCTGGTCGACGACAATTTCCCCGCTGCGGAAAATGGCTGCGCGCATCAAGTATCCTCCCGGTGATTTTTCATCACCTTAGCGCATCACCGGTTCTGATTGAATCAGAACCGGTGATGCACGGGATTTTTATCTGACGCGTTTTCTTCACGCGAACCGGCGGCCACTTCGCTCGAAAACGCTACGGTGAGATCACCAGGAATAGCGGACGACACCCTTGCCGGCGTAGGAATTGGTGACGTTGGAAAACTGGCCCTCGAAGATCGCAGCCGTCGACCAGCCGTTCAGCCATTTCATCTCGGCGGCGGCGCTCACCAGCGCCGAGTCGTGCGCCTGTGCCGCGCCGTTGACGACGAAGGCGGCGCCCGGCAGCGTCTGGAACAGGGCCGTGACGTTGCGGTCGGTGTTGAAGTCGTGCGCCCAGGCGGCGCGGCCGCGCAGCGTCAGGATGCCGTTCTGCACCGCCCAGGACCTGTCGGTGCGCAGGCCGAGCTCGGTGCGCGCCGCCGTGACGTCCTTGGCGGCATAGTTCAGCGCGAAGGTGCCGGGGCCGACCAGCACCTGCTCGGCATAGGCCGGCAGGCTGTAGGTGGTGAACTGGCCGGCGGCATAGGGCGTGATGCCCATCCACGGCGTGACGTAGCGGTAACCGCCCTCGATACGGCCGGACCAGGCGTTGGCGTTGAACTCGGCGCGCAGGCGCTCGAAGCCGGCGACCGTGACCGTGCGCTCCGTGGTGACGTCCTGCCAGCCATAGGCCGCCGCCGCCGTGACATAGGCCTTGCCGATGTTGTGACGGACGAAGACGCCAGCCTGGAACAGGTCCGAACGTCCCGAGCCAAAACCGGAGACGGCAAAGCTGGTGCCGCCGCCGGCGAGCGCAAAGCCGGCCAGCGTATCCGGCGAGAGGCGATAGTCGGCGCCGACCGCAAAGCCGAAGGCGCGCGCGCTGGCGTCGTTCGATCCGAGCGCCGCGTTGCCCGAAGTGTTGCTGCCGCCGCCATAAGCCGAGCCCCAGACGCTCCAGCGCTGATCGAACAGATCGCTCCGCGCGACATCGGCCTTGGTCGGGAATTTTGCGAAGGCCTCGCGCGCGGCACGCGGCTTCTTCGCGGCATAGCCCAGCGCGCTCTCCTCCGCGAACGGAACGGCACCGGCGTTACCACCGAAGCCGCCATTGCGGCCGGCCACGAACGGATCGGAGATCAGCGAGAGGAACAGGTTCATCGCATCGAAGGTCGACTGCTGCGATCCGGTCGCGATCTCGCCGGACACCTGCGTCAGGCCGGCCGGCGAGAGCGAGGCGAAGGCAGCGGGAATGCCGCCGGTTGAGTTGAAGAAATTGGTCAGGCTGTTCGCGACATTCTGCTGGTTGATGTTGAGGCCGCCGCCAAAATTCAACGCGAGATTAAGATAGACGTTGTTGGGATCGTAGCTGAGGCTTGCGGCCAGGTTCGGCACAGTGCTCGACACCACCGGGTTGAACGTGCCGGAGACGCCGCCGGTCGCTGTGAGGATGATGTATTGCTTGGCCACCGTGCCGATCGGAGCGACCACGACGGTGGCGCCGCCGAGCGTCGCCACGCCGGCAACCCTGGTCAGATCGCTGGCAGCGCCCGCGATTTCGACCATGTAGCTGGACGCCGCCGTGAAGGTCAGGCTGCCCGCGACGTTCAGCGTGCCGATCGAATTGCCGGGCGCCAGCGTGCCGCCATTGACCGAGACATTGTTGATGGTGCCGGTGCCGCCGAGCGTGCCGCCGGCATTGACGGTGACGAGGCCATTGATGACGCCGTCGACCGAGAGCGTGCCGCCGAGCACGTTCCAGTCCTGCGCGCCGGTGCCGGTGACGGTCCAGTTCGAACTGCCGACCTTGTTGAAGGTCGAAAAGCCGTCATATTGCTGGAAAGCGCCGATCAGGCTGAGGTTGAACGTGTCCTTGCCAACGCCGCCGAGCTGAAACGTATCGGTGCCGCTGCCGATCACGAGACCGTTGATGACGCTGCCGGGCCCAAGCGTCAGCGTGCTGTTGCCACAGCCGCAGAATTCGATCGCGGCAAAGCTTCCCGCGGCATTGATGGTGCCCGAGTTGAACACCGTGCCGCTGCCCTGCAGGAGAATGCCGACACCGAAGCCGCCGGCGCCGACATTGATGGTGCCGGTGTTGGTGACAGAGTTGGTGCCGACGGGGCTGCTGGTGACATCGATGCCGACGGCGAAGCCGCCTCCCACGGTGATGGTGCCGCTGTTGGTGATGGTGTTGGAATCGCCGAGCACGACGATGCCGACGGAATCGTCGCCGAGCAGGATACGGCCGCTGTTGCTGACCGTGCCGGACGAGCCGTTAAAGGCAACGCCGGCGCTGGTATCGCCGCCATTGATGGTGCCGGAATGGGTGATCGTAGCGCCGTCGCCTTGCGTGGCGATCCCGGCCCCGTTGCTGCCGACGTTGATCACGCCGATGCTCGTGATCATCGCATCGTCGCCGAACACGTCGATAGCGGCGCCGGAAGCGGCCACGTTGATGGTACCGGCGTTGTTGACGATGGCACGGTTGCCTTGCAGCAGAATGCCGTCGGCGTTGATGCCGACACTGATGATGGCGCCGGCGAGATTGCTGACGGTGTTGTCGTTGTTGATGGCAACGATGCCGGCCCGCCCAACGCCGTCGCCGACCGTGATCTGGCCGGCATTGGTGATGGTGCTGTTGCCGGCAGCGAA
>Ga0102590_1005048_pt1 | contig 10438 bp, 6 predicted proteins | sample AraplaMF_Col_mMF_FD_76859 | JGI IMG/M metagenome (GOLD analysis project Ga0102590, IMG submission 76859) | Arabidopsis root microbial communities from the University of North Carolina, USA - plate scrape MF_Col_mMF | ecosystem: Host-associated > Plants > Roots > Endosphere | place: USA...
CGGATCTGATCGGCGCGCTGTTCCAGGAGGCGAAGCCAGACCTGGTGCTGAACGCAACCGGCTTCGCGGTCTCGCAGCCCGGCGGGGATTTCGCGACGCCGTTCGACGTCGCCGACTGCCCGGTGCTGCAGGTCGTGCTTTCCAGCGGCAGCGCCGCGGATTGGGTGCAGAACACCCGCGGTCTCTCGCCGCGCGATCTCGCCATGCAGGCCGCCTTGCCGGAACTCGATGGGCGAATTCTGACCCGCGCGATCTCGTTCAAGGCCGCGGCCCGCTACGATGCCGCGACCCAGTGCAATATCGTGGCGCCCGAACCGGTCGAAGACCGTGTCGCCTTCGTGGCCGATCTCGCCGAACGCTGGATCCGTCTGCGCAAGAAGAAGGTGGGTGAGCGCACCATCGCCGTGGTGCTGGCCAATTACCCGAACCGCGCCGGCCGGATCGGCAACGGCGTTGGTCTCGACACGCCGGCCGGCACGGTCAATCTACTCCGCGCCATGCGGACCGCCGGCTATGCGATTTCGGATATCCCCGCCGATGGCGACACGCTGATCACGCGCTTGCTCGACCGACAGGCGGCATCGGTGCAGATCGACGTCGCCGACTATCGGACTTTCTTCGCGGGCCTGCCGGCGGTCATCCGCCACGCGGTGATCGCGCGTTGGGGTCAGCCGGAGAACGATCCGCACTGCATCGACGGGCATTTCGCTTTGCCGCTGCAGGGTTTCGGCGCGACCTTGATCGGCATCCAGCCGGCGCGCGGCTACGAGATCGATCCGGTCTCGAGCTATCACGATCCCGATCTCGTGCCGCCGCACGCCTACTTCGCCTTCTACGCCTATTTGCGCGACGTGGCCGGGGTCGATGCGATCGTCAACATGGGCAAGCACGGTAATCTGGAATGGCTGCCGGGAAAATCGCTGGCGCTCTCCGCCGCCTGCTATCCCGAAGCGGTGATGGGTCCCGTGCCGCTGATCTATCCGTTCATCGTCAACGATCCCGGCGAAGGCACGCAAGCGAAGCGCCGCAGCAGCGCCGTCATCATCGATCACCTCACGCCGCCGTTGACCCGCGCCGAGAGCTACGGCCCGTTGAGCGAATTGGAAACGCTGGTCGACGAATACTATGAGGCAAGCCAGGTCGATCCGCGGCGCTGCGCGGTGCTGAAGGGCAAGATCGTCGATCTCGCGCAGGCCAGCGGACTTGCGAAGGATTGCGGCATCGTCCGTGAGGACGACACCGAGGCCGCGCTGACCAAGCTCGACAACCATCTCTGTGAGCTGAAGGAGCTGCAGATCCGCGATGGGCTGCACATCTTCGGTGAATCGCCAAAGGACACGCAGCTCGCCGACCTGCTGGTGGCGCTGACCCGGCTGCCGCGCAAGACCGGCGTTGCCGGCGATGCCTCGCTGCTGCGCGCGCTGGCCGCAGATCTCGTGCTCGATTTCGACCCGCTGGATGCCAAGATGGGCGAGCGCTGGACCGGCCCGCGTCCCGCAATGGTCGCGGCCGCATCCGATACGCCCTGGCGCACCGCCGGCGACACGGTCGAGCGTTTGGAATTGCTGGCGTCTAAACTCACCGCTGGAACGCTCCGTCCGGAAGCGAGCTGGACCCGTAGCCGCGCAGTGCTCGATTTCATCAATACGGAGCTTCGCCCTTCGGTCGCGGCTTGCGGCGATGCCGAGCTCGCCGCTGTGCTGACCGGGCTCGACGGCCGCTTCGTGATGCCCGGGCCTTCGGGTGCTCCGACCCGCGGCCGGCTCGACATGCTCCCCACGGGACGAAACTTCTTCTCGATCGACACCCGCGCGGTGCCGACGCCGACCGCCTGGACCCTGGGCTGGAAGTCGGCGGCGCTGCTGCTCGACCGCCATCGCCAGGAGCATGGCGCCTGGCCGAAGTCCCTGGTGCTTTCGGCCTGGGGCACGGCGAACATGCGGACCGGCGGCGACGACATCGCGCAGGCGCTGGCGCTGATGGGCGTCCAGCCGCGCTGGGATGCGGGTGCTTCCGGCCGGGTTTCCGGTTTCGAGATCATGCCGCTTGCGGTGCTTGACCGGCCGCGGGTCGATGTGACCTTGCGCGTCTCCGGCTTCTTCCGCGATGCCTTCCCGGCGCAGATCGATCTCTTCGATTCGGCCGCGCGCGCGGTCGCGGCTCTGGACGAGCCGGATTCGCAGAACCCGCTGGCCGCCCGCAACCGTGTCGAACGCGCCGCCTTGATCGCCAAGGGCGCCAGCGAAGCCGAGGCCGAGCAGCGCGCCGGCTATCGCATCTTCGGCTCGAAGCCGGGGGCTTATGGCGCGGGCTTGCAGTCGCTGATCGACGAGAAGGGCTGGAACGACGGCGGCGATCTCGCCCGCGCCTATCTCGCCTGGGGCGGTTATGCCTATGGCGCTGGCGTCTCCGGTGCCGCCGAGGGCCGCATGTTCGAGACCCGGCTTTCTCAGGTCGACGCTGTCCTGCACAACCAGGACAACCGCGAGCACGATCTTCTCGACAGCGACGACTACTACCAGTTCGAAGGCGGACTCGCGGCGACGGTGCAGCACCTGACCGGCCGCAAGGCGGTGGTCTGGCACAACGATCATTCGCGCCCCGAGACACCGAAGATCCGCAGCCTCGACGAGGAGATCGCCCGGGTGGTGCGCGCCCGCGTGGTCAATCCGAAATGGATCGCCGGCGTGATGCGCCACGGCTACAAGGGCGCGTTCGAAATGGCGGCGACCGTAGACTATCTGTTCGCTTTTGCCGCCACGGCGGACTGCGTCGCCGATCATCATTTCGACGCGGTGTTCGAAGCCTATCTGCTGGATGACGCCGTGCGCGATTTCATCGCCGCGCACAATCCCGCTGCATTGAAGGAAATCGCCGACCGCCTGCAGGAAGCACAGACCCGGGGCTTGTGGAAGTCGCGCCACAATTCCGCGCATCAGCGCCTGGCGGCCTGGTCCAAAGGAGAAGCCGCATGAGTATCGAAGAGGGCGACGTCAATAAACGCGCCAACGAGAAATCCGCCCGGCGCCAGGAAGCGCGCCAGAAGATGATGGCGGAGAAGACCCGCGAGAAGGGCCTGATCATCGTCCACACCGGCAAGGGCAAGGGCAAATCGACCGCGGCCTTCGGCATGGTGATGCGCTGCGTCGGCCACGGCATGAAGGTCGGCGTGGTGCAGTTCATCAAGGGCAAGTGGGAGACGGGAGAGCGCACCGTGCTCGAGCGCTTCCCCGATCTCTGCGAGATCAAGGCGCTGGGTGAGGGCTTCACCTGGAACACCCAGGATCGCGCCCGCGACATCGCCCACGCGGAGCAGGCCTGGGCCGAGGTGAAGCGCATGATGGCCGATCCCAGCTTCGCTTTCGTGCTGGCCGACGAGATCAACATCGCGCTGCGCTACGACTATCTCGCGGTTGCCGAGGTGGTCGCGGTGCTCAAGGATAAGCGGCCGGATCTCCATGTTTGCCTCACCGGCCGCAACGCCAAGGATGAGATTGTGGAGATCGCCGACCTGGTGACGGAGATGGAGATGGTGAAGCATCCGTTCCGCGATGGCGTGAAGGCGCAGAAAGGCCTCGAGTTTTAAGCATGACTCAACCGGCCGCCGTCATGTTCCAGGGCACCGGCTCCGACGTCGGCAAGTCCCTGATCGTCGCCGGCCTCTGCCGCGCCTTCGCGCGCCAGGGACTGAAGGTCCGTCCCTTCAAGCCGCAGAACATGTCGAACAATGCGGCGGTGACGGTCGATGGCGGCGAGATCGGCCGGGCTCAGGCGCTTCAGGCGCGCGCCTGCGGCATTCCGCCCAGCAAGCACATGAACCCGGTTCTCTTGAAGCCGCAGAGCGAGACCGGTGCCCAGGTCATCGTGCAGGGCCAGATCTTCGCCAATGCCAAGGCGGCCGACTATCAGCGCCTGAAGCCCCAGTTGCTCGCCAAGGTGCTCGAGAGCTATCGCATCTTGCGCGCCGAAGCCGATCTGATGCTGGTCGAAGGGGCAGGCTCGCCGGCCGAAGTGAACTTGCGGCAGGGCGACATCGCCAACATGGGCTTCGCGCTGACCGCCGGCGTGCCGGTCGTGCTGATCGGCGACATCGACCGCGGCGGCGTCATCGCCAGCCTGATCGGCACCAAGGCCTTGCTGGCGCCGCCCGAAGTGGCGCGGGTCAAGGGATTCCTGATCAACAAATTCCGCGGCGATCTTTCGCTCTTCGCCGACGGCGTGAAAGCGATCGCCGAGAAGACCGGCTTTCCTTCGCTCGGCGTCGTGCCCTGGTTCGACGGCGCGCGCGATCTTCCGGCCGAAGACGGTGTCGCGCTCGACGGCGCACATCCGGGCTATGGCGCGCGGGCCGGTGCCGGGATCAAGATCGTGGTGCCGCAGCTGCCCCGCATCTCCAATTTCGACGATCTCGACCCGCTGCGCGCGGAGCCGGGGGTCTCGGTCGAGTTCATGACGCCGGACCGTCCGCTGCCCGGCGACGCGGATCTGGTCATCCTGCCGGGTTCGAAGGCGACCATCGTCGATCTCATTGCCTTGCGCCAATCCGGCTGGGATATCGACCTGAAAGCGCATGTCCGCCGCGGCGGCCGGATCCTGGGCTTGTGCGGCGGCTATCAGATGCTGGGGACGCGGGTCGCCGATCCGGAGAACATCGAAGGGCCGATCGGCGATCTGCCGGGACTGGGGCTCCTCAACGTGAAGACCACGCTCACGCCGAAGAAGAAGCTGGTCGAGATCGCCGGCAAGGACCACGCGACGGGTGCAACGGTGCGCGGTTACGAGATGCATGTAGGCGAGACCAGCGGCGCCGATTGCGACCGGCCGATGCTTGATCTCGGCGGACGCCCGGATGGCGCGATGTCGGCCGATGGCCGGGTGATGGGCTGCTACCTGCACGGCATCTTTGCGGATGACGCGTTCCGCCGCGCCTACCTGAAGACCCTGAAGCCCGACTTCGCGTCCGATCTCAATTTCGAATCCCGCATCGATGCCACGCTCGACGCGCTGGCCGATCACCTGGAACAGCATGTCGCGGTCGATCGGATCCTGGACATCGCTAATGCGCGATGACGGCCGCCGCGGCCACGCCGACGCCCAGCAGCAGGCAGGCGCGGAAGTAAAGCCGCAAGGCCTGCCAGATATCCGGTGCATCCAGAATCTTCCGGCCGGTCTCGTTGGTCCAGGGCTCGTCGGTCGGGACACCGTGATAGGCGCGCGGCCCGTTCAGCGCGAAGCCGAGCGCGCCGGCGAGGGCCGCTTCCGGCCAGCCGGCATTGGGCGAGCGGTGACGTCGGGCATCGCGCGCGGTGACGGCGAAAGCATGGGGTGCATCGGCGCCGGGCAGCAGCAAGGCGCCCAGCATCATCAGCAGCGCGGAGAGTCGCGCCGCCGGCCAGTTCACCACGTCGTCGAGCCGCGCCGCCGCCCAGCCGAAGTCCTGATGCCGCGGCGAGCGATGTCCGATCATGCTGTCGGCGGTGTTGATCGCCTTGTAGGCGATGAGGCCGGGCAATCCCAGCAGCAGCGTCCAGAACGCGGGCGCCACCACCGCATCGGAGAAATTCTCGGCGAGGGATTCGATCGCGGCGCGGCTGACGCCGGCCTTGTCGAGGCGGTTGGGATTGCGGCCGACGATCTTCGACACGGCGAGCCGGCCGCCTTCGAGGCCGGAGACTTCGATGGCGCGCGCGACATCGGCGACATGGCCGTAAAGGCTGCGTTGCGCGATCAGCGCGCTCATCGCGATGCCGAGCCAGAGCCAGCCCAGCGGCAGAGCGAGCAGCAGCATCTGGATCGCGCCGCCGATCAGCAAAGCGGCGGCGACCAGCACGACGACCAGCGCAATGCCGGCATTGCGGCGCCGGTGTGGTGCATCGCCTTCGCGGTTGAAGGTCCGGTCGGCCCAGCCGATCGCATTGCCGATGACCACGACCGGGTGCGGCAGTTTGCGGTAGAGCGCCACCGGATCGCCGTACCAGGCGTCGATCAAGAGCGCGATCAGCAGGCTGAGAGGCTCGGACCAGTCGAGCCAGGATTGGGTCATCGGCACCACTCCGGGAATCGGCGGCGATCCTGCCCGACTTTGCGCCGGCGTCAAGTGAAGGTCGGCTGACCCGCATGTTCGCCGGCTGGTCCCGCGATTTCCGTGCCCTCATGGCGGCCTTCGCGGTCTCCAGCCTCGGCGCCAAGGTCGCGCGCGAGGCGGTGCCGCTGACCGCCGTCCTGGTGCTGCAGGCCGGACCCGGTGCGCTCAGCCTGCTCGGCGTGGCGGCAACCTTGCCGGTGCTCTTGCTCGGGCTTTTCGCGGGCGTCTGGGTCGATCGCTGGCGGCGGCGGCCCTTGATGATCGCCGCCGATCTGCTGCGCTTTCTGGCCGTGGCCTCGATTCCGGCCGCGGCCTGGTGCGATCTCCTGACGATGACGCAGCTCTTCGCCGTGGTGATGGCGGTTGCGGCCCTTTCGCTGCTCTTCACCGCGGCGGACGCCGCCTATCTGCCGTTGCTGGTCGAACCGGATCGGCTGGTCAAGGCGAATGCCGCCCGCGAGAGCATCGACGCCGCCACCGAGATCGTCGGTCCGCCGGTCGGCGGCGTGCTGGTGCAGGTCGTGACCGCGCCGATGACGTTGCTGATCGACGCCATCTCCTATCTCCTCTCGGCGCTCTTCCTCTTGCGCATGAAACATGCGGAGCCCGAAGCACCGCCACCGACCCAACGTCGACGCGTCCTGCACGAGATCGCGGAGGGACTGCGCGCCCTCTGGCAGGATCCGATCCTGCGCCCCTTGCTGCTGGCGCGTGCGATCCGCACCTTCTTCGGCGGCATGTTCGGGCCGTTCTACGTGCTTTATGTCGTGCGGCATCTCGGCGTCTCGCCGGCGATGATGGGAATCCTCATCGCCTGCGGCGGCGCAGCGGCGCTGGTCGGTGCCGCGCTGGTGTCCTGGCTGAATGCGCGGGTGCCGGCGGGGCCGGGGCTGATCGGTGCCTTTGCGATCAAGACCATCGGTCTCGCTTTGCTGCCACTCGCCGGTTTGCTGCCGGCGCTGGCGATCCTGCTGCTCATCCTGCAGCAGGTGCTGCAGGATTCGGTCACCGGCTATTTCGCGGTCAATGAGCGCACGCTGCGCCAGAAGCGCGTGCCCAACGCGCAACTGGGCCGCGTCGCCGCCACCCTCGCCGTGGTCAATGATGGGCCGGTCCCGCTGGGCGCGCTGATCGCCGGGCTGCTGGTGCAGATCGTCAGCCTGGACGCGGTGCTCTGGATCGCGGTCGCGGGCTATGCGCTGTCGCCGCTGGTGGCGCTGCTGTCGCCGGTGCGGAACCTGCGCCGGATCTGAGCGGGGGTGCCCAGGAGCCATGACGCTATTGCTGAGGTCGATGTCCAAAACGGACTAGCCCGGGGCTCCCCAATCGGCTCTAAGATCGGCCCATGGAACGGATTCTGGCGCAACTTCCCGACCTCGAACCGGGCTGGGTCTGGCTCACCGGGGCCGGCCCCGGTGCGACCGGCCTCTTAACCCTGCTGGCGGTCAAGGGGCTTTCCCAGGCGGATGTCGTGGTCTACGACGCCCTGGTCGATCAATCGATCCTCGACCTCGCCCGACCCGACGCGAAGCTCGAATATGCCGGCAAGCGCGGCGGCAAGCCCTCGGCCAAGCAGCCCGACATTTCGCTCCGCCTGGTCCAGCTCGCCCGCGAGGGCAAGCGGGTGCTGCGCCTGAAAGGCGGCGATCCCTTCGTGTTCGGCCGCGGCGGCGAGGAGGCGATGTCGCTGGTCGAGGCGGGCATTCCCTTCCGCATCGTGCCGGGCATCAGCGCCGGGATCGGCGGCCTCGCCTATGCCGGCATTCCGGTCACCCATCGCGACGTCAATTCCGCCGTCGCTTTCGTGACCGGCCATGACGCGACCGGTGCCGTTCCGGATTCGGTCGACTGGGCCTCGCTTGCGAAGGGCGCGCCGGTCATCGTGATCTACATGGCGCTGAAGCATATCGCGCTGATCGCCGACCGGCTGCTCTCCGGCGGCCGCGCCAAGGACGAGCCGGTTGCGGTGATCGCCAAGGCGACCACCGACGATCAGACCGTGCTCGAGACCACCCTCGCCACCTGCGCCGATGACGTGGCGAGGAGCGGCATCGAGCCGCCGGCCATGGTCGTGGTCGGCCAGGTGGTGCGTCTGCGCGCCGCCTTGGATTGGCTGGGTGCGATCGGTGGCCGCGCGCTGCAGGCCGATCCGCTCGGCACCCGACATCACGACCAGACCGGCTCCTGACCCTATGCAGTCGCGCGGCCTGATCATCGCGGCGCCGGCCTCGGGCAGCGGTAAGACCACGATCACGCTCTCGCTGCTGACCTTGCTGAAGCAGAATGGCGTCGCCGTTTCCAGCGCCAAGGTCGGACCCGACTACATCGATCCGGCTTTCCACCAGGCGGCGACCGGACGCCCCTGTTTCAATCTCGATTCCTGGGCGATGCGGCCGGACACCTTGCGCGGGCTGCTGGCGGAGGCGGCGCAAGATTCCGCGCTGACCGTGATCGAAGGCGTCATGGGATTGTTCGACGGCGCGGCGACCGGTCCCGGCGGTGCGACCGGGTCCACGGCCGATCTCGCGCGCCTGTTCGATCTGCCGATCGTGCTGGTGATGAACGTGAAGGGCCAGGCGGCCACCGCCGGCGCCGTGCTCTCCGGCCTCGCCCATTATCGACCGGGCGTGCGGATCGCCGGGGTCGTCTTCAACAATGTCGGCGGGCCGGTGCATCGCCAGATCCTCGCCGCGGCGGCGGAAGAGGTCGGCATTCCGGCGCTCGGCTTTCTGCCGCGCATCGCGGCGCTGGCACTGCCGGAACGGCATCTCGGTCTGAAGCAGGCCGGCGAGATCGCCGATATCGGCGCGTTTCTGGCGGCGGCCGCTGCCGCCATCGCACCGCATGTCGATCTCGATCGGTTGACGGAGCTGGCCGCACCGATCGCAACCGGCACGGCGCCGGATACGCTCGGCATCCCGCCGCTCGGCCAGTACGTCGCGGTCGCCAAGGACATTGCCTTCGCCTTTGCTTATCCGGCCCAGCTCGAGGCCTGGCGGCGGCAAGGCGTATCGCTTTCCCTCTTCTCGCCGCTGGCTGATGAGCCGCCTGATCCGGCGGCGGATGCGGTCTTCCTGCCCGGCGGTTATCCGGAGCTGCACGCCGGCAAGCTCGCGGCCAATTCCAGATACCAGGACGGCCTTCGGGCGGCGGCCGCGCGGGGCGCCGCGGTCTATGGCGAATGCGGTGGCTATATGGTGCTGGGCGAGAGCCTGACCGATGCCGATGGCGTCGCCCATCCGATGGCGAGGCTCTTACCGGTCGCGACCAGCTTTGCCAAGCCGAAGCTCCATCTCGGCTACCGCCATGCCCATCTGATGGAGGCGGGACCACTGGGCGCCCGGGGTGCCGGCTTTGCCGGTCACGAATTCCACTACGCCACGGTCGAGCGCGAAGCCGGCGATGCCGCGCTGTTTGAGGCCAAGGACGCCCGCGGCAAGGCGCTCGCGGCCATGGGCCGGCGTCATGGCAAGGTCATGGGTTCATTCCTTCATCTCATCAGCCCGGCCTGATGCTTTTCCCGAAGCGCGTCGCTATGATGCGCTCCGGCGTAGCCCTCCCGCAGTTTTTCCCATGCTTGCCGAACCCGAAGCACCGACGACTCCCGCGTCATCCGCCGGCCCGTCGTCCGTTGCGCGTCGCTGGCCGAAACCCGGCCCGGGACTCATGGCCGCGCTGTTTCTCTCGGATTCGCTCGCGCGCGCCCTGCTGGCACCGGTCATTCCGCTGGAAGCGCTGCGCCACTTCGGCAGCGAGCGCAATGCCAGCCTGATGGTCGCGGCGGCGGGGATCATGGGCGTGGTCGCGACCTTCGCGATCCCGGCTCTGGTCCAGCGCTGGCGGCCGCGGCGGGTCTATCTCGGCGCCATTGCATTGCTGGTGCTCGCGCCGGCGGCGATGGCGGTCGACGGACTCTTAGGCTTTTCCGCCGGCTGGTTCTTGCGCTCGATTGCCGCGGCAAGCCTGCTCACGCTGCTCAATCTCTATATCTCCGCCTTCATCCCGAAGCGGCAACTCGCCAGTTCCGAACCCTTGCGCACCTTCGTCTCCGGCGCGGCCTGGGTCGCCGGGCCCTGGATCGGGGTGCGGCTCTACACCATCGATCCCTTGCTGGTGTTCGGCATTTCCGGCGGCTTCGCCCTGGCGCTGTTCGGCTTCTTCCTCTGGCTCCGGCTGGAAGCGCCGATCGGCATTGCCAGCCGCAATCCGTTGAAGAACCTCCGCCGCTACTTCTCGCAGCCGCGCCTGGCGCTGGCCTGGGTCATCAACTTCGGCCGTGAGACCTGGTGGGTCATGATGTTCAACTACGGCCCCTGGTATCTTGAGGAGCAGGGCTTTCCGAAGACCGCGGCC
>Ga0102590_1005050_pt1 | contig 10438 bp, 14 predicted proteins | sample AraplaMF_Col_mMF_FD_76859 | JGI IMG/M metagenome (GOLD analysis project Ga0102590, IMG submission 76859) | Arabidopsis root microbial communities from the University of North Carolina, USA - plate scrape MF_Col_mMF | ecosystem: Host-associated > Plants > Roots > Endosphere | place: USA...
GAGAGGTCGCTGTTCTGCTGTGTTTTCTTCGTAGCCATGAAATCACTATTCCAGTTGAAACTTGCCTCAAACTGCCTTTGCAGCCCAAAAGCCAGAGAACCGATTAATTCATTAAATGACGGATGAGTTCATCATCCGAGTTCATCGTATCCTTGACGCGGACCATGTAGTTTTCGCCTGAACGCCCGAACTCGCACACATACAATTCCTTGCTGTTGGCGCTGACCTCGACACGCACGTCGCCGTGGTCGCGGAACGGAATGACGTCACCGACCATCAGCTTCGATATCGTGCGCAGCGTCAGGTCCTGCAGCCTGATCTTGGCCTCGAGCGTGACATGTGAGCGGCGGACCTGGTCACCGAGCTGTTCGGTCCACTCCGCTGAGTTGCTGCTGGCCTGGCGTTTCGGCTTCGGCGGCGTCACCTTGGTCTTGAGCAGTGCCGTCTGCGGAACGATCAACGAAAATTCCGAAACGATGCCGGCAAGCGCGATCGACATGTTGATAGCGGCCGCGAATTCATCCGGACGATCCTCCTGCGGCCGGGCGCGCATATCATGGGCGTGCGGAGCCGAAAGGCTCGGTTCGAAACCACCCGGCGCGTTGACGGCCGAGCGCAGCACCTTGGCGATCTTGTCGAAGACCATGACCGCCAGATCGAGCTCGATGATCGAAAGCATCCGTTCGGCCGGTTCCTCGATCGTATCGGCGGTGGCGCCGAGCAGATGCTCCATCAGCGTGATGACGAAGCCGTTGCCGCAGGCAAGCGTAATGTTCTGCGACCAGTTGCGCAGCGTCGCGTCGACGAGTGTGACGTTCGCGCTCAGGTCTTCGATGAGGTGGTTCTTGTAGCCGATCTCGCAGCCGAGATAGTTGACCGTCACGTCGAGGCCGGTCTCGCTTTTGATGACGTCGGGAAAGAATTCACTGTAGATTTCCCCGAAGGAACTGCAGATCTTGGCGACCCTGCCTCTGTCGCCAAGCCCGCCTGTCAGCTTGGCGAGGAGGGCAGGATCCATTGCCGGTTTGTCGTGCGAAGCATTGCTCGTAGTCATTTAAGCCGCCTTGTTTTCGCCACCTGGGTTCATCATTTCCTGCTCGACCGCATCGATGGACGGACGCTCGTAAGCCGAGATCGTCTTGCGGCCGTATTCGAGAGCGACCTGCGGTACCGAGCCGTTCATATAGGCAAGCAGTGTCTGCTTGACGATGACGTAGAGGCGGTGCTGCTTGTTGCGCACGACCTTGATCTGGGAGACCAGCGGCGAGCAGACGCAGTAGGACAAGAGAATGCCGAGGAAGGTGCCGACGAGCGCCGAGCCGATCAGGTGGCCGAGCACTTCAGGCGAATCGTTGATGTGGGCCATCGCCTTGATGACGCCGAGAACGGCCGCGACGATGCCGATCGCCGGGAAGGAATCGCTCATGATCTGGATCGAGTGGTAGGGCTTCATCTTGTCGTGCATGATGGTGTTGAGCTCTTCGTCCATCAGCGCTTCGATCTCGTGGCTGCGGGCGTTGCCGATGATGATCAGGCGTACGTAGTCGCAGATGAACGCCGTCAGCTCCTTGTTCTTCAGAACCGTCGGAGCCGCCTGGAAGATCGTCGATTCGGCCGGATTGTCGATATGGGCTTCGATTTCGTTTCGCGACTTGGTGCGCAGGTCGCGCATCAGCGAATAGAGCACGCCGAGCGTATCGAGATAATTGCGTTCCTTCGGCACGGCGTGCCTGAAGGCTTCGCTGAGCGCCTTGCCGGAGTCCTTCACCACCTTCATCGGGTTCGCCATGATGAAGCTGCCGAGGCCGGCGCCGCCGATGATGAGGAATTCGAAGGGCTGGAACAGCGCGTCCACTTCGCCGCCCATCGCCATGAAGCTGCCGACGATACAGCCGCAAGTCACTATAAATCCGATAATGATATTCATCGTCAGCCCAATCTGAACGTTGCTTTTCTTTGAGACGGATAGGGTTTCTGCCTTGCGTGAGGCTGATGAAAGGCCCGATCGCGAGGCATTTCCGCGTGCCAGCTTCGCGCAAGCATCTGCCGTCAGTCTAAAGGAGACGAATGGGTGCCCGCGCCCGTTTCTGAGATGCCGCCTCAGCGAAATCCCGGCCGAACCACTCAAGACGACGCCCGGCTTTTCGTCCCGTTCATCGCCAATGCTTGGAGCTTACCGACATGCAATCCGGTCTTTATGTTTCTCTGTCGTCGCAGATGGCCCTCGAAAAGCGTCTGAACACCATCGCAGACAACATGGCGAACGTGAATACGACCGGTTTTCGCGCCACCGAGGTGAAGTTCGATGAGATGGTGGCGAATACCAAGAACAAGCTGAACACCAAGGTCGCCTTCGTTTCCCAGGGCAACGACTATCTGAACGAGGGAAACGGCGAACTGCAGCACACCGGCAACATGCTGGATTTCGCCATCAAGGGTGATGCCTGGTTTTCGCTCGATACGCCGGCCGGGCGCGTCCTGACGAGGGATGGCCGCTTCACGATCAAGGAAACCGGCGAACTTGTTTCCATCCGGGGATATCCGGTTCTCGACGCCGGCGGTGCCCCGATCCAGCTGAACACCAAAGGCGGCGAGCCTGCCGTCGGCACCGACGGCATCATCTATCAGGGAGACCGCCAGGTCGCTTCGCTCGGTCTGTTCGAGGCCGATATCAGCAAGGGTTACTTGCGCTACGAAAACAGCGGCATCATGACCACCGACCAGCCGCGCGCCGTCGTCGACCGCTTCAATGTCGGTGTCGAGCAGGGTTATCTCGAAAACTCCAACGTCAACGCCATGCGCGAGATCACCCAGCTGATCGAAGTCAACCGCGCCTTCGAAAGCGTCTCGTCGCTGATGCGCGACAGCGAAGATTCCTTCAAGGAAGCCGTCCAGACACTTGGGGGCAGCCGCTAGGCGAAAGTTGAAAGTTAAAGCATGAGCACCACGCTACTGTCTGAGGACGGCCTTTCCCCGAAGCTGGCGCATCTGGCGGGCCTCGTCGACCGATACGCATCGCCGGAGTTCGCGGTTGCCCATGGCGGTCGCGTGCAGACCATCGCCGCCGGCCATTACACGGTTCACGGTCTCTCCCGCCATGTTCGTCTCGGCGAGTTCGTGGCCCATAAATCCGCGACCGGCATCCATCTGGGCGAAGTCGTGCGCGTCGAGCCGGAGCTGATCTATGTCTGCCCGATCGAACCCGGCGAGCCGATCGGCATCCACGATACCGTCATCCGCAAGGGCGCCTTCCGCATTTCACCGTCTGACAGCTGGTGTGGGCGCACTGTCAACTCGCTCGGCGAGCCGATCGACGGGCTGGGTCCGGTCACCGAAGGGCTCGATCGCCGCTCGATCTCCAATACCGCGCCGCCCTCGATGACCCGCAAGCGTGTCGAGACCGGCTTCAAGACCGGCGTGCGCGCGATCGACATCTTCTCGCCGCTCTGCCTGGGGCAGCGCCTCGGCATCTTCGCCGGCTCCGGTGTTGGCAAGTCGACGCTTCTGTCCATGCTCGCCCGCGCCGATGCTTTCGACAAGGTTGTCATTGCGCTCGTCGGCGAACGCGGCCGCGAGGTGCGCGAGTTCATCGAGGATACGCTCGGCAGCAATATGAGGAAGGCGATCGCCGTCGTCGCAACCAGCGACGAGAGCCCGATGCTTCGCAAGATGGCGCCGCTGACGGCCGTCACCATCGCCGAACACTTCCGCGACAAGGGCGAGAACGTCCTCTTCATCGTCGACAGCGTCACGCGTTTCGCCCATGCGATCCGCGAGGTGGCGACCGCCTCCGGCGAGCCGCCGATCGCGCGCGGCTATCCCGCTTCCGTCTTCACCGAGCTGCCACGCCTGCTGGAACGCGCCGGCCCCGGCCCCGAGGGCGCCGGAACCATCACGGCGATCATCTCGATCCTCGTCGACGGCGACAATCACAACGATCCGATTGCCGATTCGACGCGCGGCATCCTCGACGGCCATATCGTCCTGCAGCGCAGTCTCGCCGAAGAAGGGCGTTATCCTCCGATCGATCCGCTTGCCTCGATCTCGCGTCTTGCCCGCAAGGCCTGGACGCCGGACCAGGAAAAGCTGGTGTCGCGGCTGAAGGTGCTGATTCACCGCTTTGAAGAGACGCGCGACCTGCGCCTGATCGGCGGTTACCGCCAGGGTGCCGATCCCGATCTCGACATGGCAGTCAAGCAGGTGCCAATCATTTACGACGTCCTGAAACAGTCTCCGGGCGACCGCGACTCGCCCGATGCCTTTGCCGATCTCGCCGGCGCGCTCAAGGCTGCAGCCGGCATGGGCAATCAGGGCGGCCCCATCCAGAGGAGATAGACGTGACTGAATTTGACGACGAACGCATCGCTTCCCTGAAGCAGCGCAGGAAAACCGTCATCCTGGATCGGCTGCTGACCTTTACCGGCCTGGCGCTTGCCGGCGCCTCGGCTTTCTTCCCCTGGTACGTGTTCTTCAACGCGGAAAAGTTCGGCATCAATGTTGCCACCAGCAGCAATTCGCGCGAACTGCCGGATTGGCCGGCGCGTAACGTCTTCAGCGTCTCGCCGCTTGCCATGGTCAACAAGAACGAGGGGGACAAGAAGGCCCCGCCGATTGATCCGCTGACGACCGCTACGGTGTCCGATCTCGGCAAGGAGCGCGATGGCGGCCCCATATTGGAGGATCAGCCCTTCCCCGGCAAATCATCCTTCCGACTGCTGCATGTTTCCAACGGCCGGGCGCTGATCGAGGATCCCTCCGGCATGTATGTGGTGCGCATCGGCTCGATCCTGCCCGATGAAAGCCGCCTTGCGACACTTGAGCAGCGCGACGGCAAATGGGTGATCGTCACCTCCAAGGGCGAGACCTACCAGAACAACTGAACCTGTCTGCAAACCCAGGCAACAGTGGCTCCGCCGCGAACCGGCCGGAGCCCCTGTTCTTTTGCCCCTGTTCTTTTGATAGCGGCGGCGTTCGCACAAAAGCCTCGCGAAGCCCGAATTCCCGTAAGTCCCACGCAAGATTACCGCACTAGGTTCGGGACAGTAAAAACGGAGAGTTTCATGCAACCAATCCAACTTTTCGACTTGGCTTCGCGACAGGCGGAATGGCTGACGATTCGTCAGCAGGTTGTTGCCGGCAACATCGCGAATGCCAATACCCCGAAGTTCCACGCCAAGGACGTCACGCCCTTTGACGCTGTGCTCGACAAGTCCGACATCGCCATGGCGCGCACCAATCCGGCGCATCTCAGCGGTAACGATTTCAGCAACAGCGGCGATATCGACGTCAAGGACGCTGCACTCGACCAGGAAATCGGCGTCCAGGAATCCGGCAATACCGTCGGTTTGGCCGAGGAGCTTTCCAAGTCGGGCGATATCAAGCGCCAGTACGATCTGAACACCTCGCTGGTCAGCTCCTTCAACCGCATGATGTTGATGACCGTCAGAAGGTAAAGTCATGGATCCGCTTTCAGCAGCAATGAAAATCGCCGGCTCCGGGCTCGAAGCGCAGTCAACGCGCTTGCGCATCGTCTCGGAAAACATCGCCAACGCCCGCTCGACCGGCGACACGCCCGGCGCCGAGCCTTATCGGCGCAAGACGATTACCTTCGGCCAGCAGATGGATCGCGCCAGCGGCGTCGAGACGGTCGGCGTCAAGAAGGTCGGCGTCGACGAAGGCGACTTCAGCACTGAATTCGATCCCAGCAACCCGGCTGCGGATCAGAAGGGCGTCGTCAAACTGCCGAACGTCAACATCCTCGTCGAGATGGCCGACATGCGCGAAGCCAACCGCTCGTATGACGCCAATCTGCAGACCATCAAACAGACCCGCGATCTCATCTCCTCCACGATCGATCTCCTGAAGAGCCAATAATAATGATCAGCAGCGTCCAGAATGTCAGCAACCTTTCGATGACCCGCGCGCTCGGCGCCGTCGACACCGAAAATTCCGCCTCGTCGTCTGCCGCCACCATGCCGGGCGCCGCCGGTGTGGCCAATGGCATGAGCTTCGCCTCGGTCATGGGCAACATGGCGAGCGACGCGGTCAGCAGCCTGAAGGGTGCGGAAAGCATGTCCTTTGCCGGTATCAAGGGCACGGCGACGACGCGTGAAGTTGTCGATTCCATGCTCCAGGCCGAGCAGACGCTGCAGACCGCGATTGCCATCCGCGACAAGGTCGTCTCGGCCTTTCTCGAAGTCACCAAGATGCAGATGTAACTGATTTGAGGACGAACACATGAGAGCGCTCGCCATCGCAGCAACGGGCATGGATGCCCAGCAGACCAATCTGGAAGTCATCGCGAACAACATCGCCAACATCAATACGACGGGTTTCAAGCGCGCTCGCGCCGAATTCTCGGATCTTCTCTACCAGACCGAACGTGCCAAGGGTGTCGCCAACCGCGCCAACCAGGCCGTCGTTCCGGAAGGTGCCAATATCGGCCTCGGCGTCCAGACCTCGGCGGTCCGCAACCTGCATCTCCAGGGCGAATTGACCCAGACCGGCAACGATCTCGACGTGGCGCTGATCGGCAAGGGCTTCTTCCAGATCCAGTCGACCGACGGCACGACGCTTTACACCCGCGCCGGCGCCTTCAACAAGAACGACCAGGGCCAGCTCGTCACCATCGACGGCTACGAGGTCCTTCCCGGCATCACCATTCCAACAGGCTCGACCGAGCTGACGATCAGCCGCTCCGGCCAGGTTTCTGCCAAGCTGCCGGGTGCGACGGATGCGACCGTGCTCGGTCAGTTGACGCTTGCCGACTTCGTCAACGAGGCGGGTCTCCAGCCGCTCGGCGACAATCTCTTCCAGGAAACGCCGGCCTCCGGCGAAGCCGTCATCGGCAATCCCGATGAGGAAGGTTTCGCCTACATGAAGCAGGGTTATCTGGAATCCTCGAACGTCGACCCGGTGAAGGAAATCACCGAGCTGATCTCGGCCCAGCGCGCTTACGAAATGAATTCCAAGGTGATCACCACCGCTGATGAAATGGCCTCCATCGTCAGCAAGAACCTGAAGTAAGGGAAGGGCCGAAACATGATGTTTTGCCGGGCAGGACACATCTCAGGATGGGTGGCGGCAGCCACGATCGCAGTCGCGGGCATTATCTTGCCTGCGAACGCGGATGCCGGCATGGGTTATGCCGTCGTCCCGACCACGATCATCTACCCCGGCGACACATTGTCGGCCAGCCAGCTTCAGGAGGTCGAGGTCACCAACCCCAACCTCGCCGGCGACTATGCCAAATCCGTTTCGCAGGTCGAAGGCATGGTTTCCAAGCGCACGCTGTTGCCGGGCCGCACGATCTCGGTTTCGGCCCTGCGCGAAGCCTATACCGTGACCCGTGGCTCCTCGATCCGCCTGGTCTTCTCGCTCGGGGCGATGACGATCTCCGCCGCCGGCACGCCGCTCGAAGACGGCGCGACCGGGCAGGTCGTCCGCGCGCGCAATATGGATTCCGGCGTCATCGTCAGCGGCACGGTGCTTGCGGACGGCACGGTCCATGTGAGGGCAAAATGAAATTGTTCTTCCGTTTCGTTACTCTTGTCGCGGTTCTCGCCATGAGTTTGGCTGATGTCGCGCCCGCCTGGGCGCTGACCTCCCGCATCAAGGACATCGCCTCCCTTCAGGCCGGCCGCGATAACCAGCTGATCGGTTATGGCCTCATCGTCGGCCTCCAGGGGACCGGCGACGGCTTCCGATCCTCGCCCTTCACCGAGCAGTCGATGCGCGCGATGCTGCAGAATCTCGGCATCTCGACGCAGGGCGGCCAGTCCAACGCCAAGAATACGGCGGCCGTGATGGTCACCGCCAACCTGCCCCCTTTCGCAAGCCCCGGCAGCCGTATCGATGTGACGGTGAGCTCGCTCGGCGATGCGACGTCGCTGCGCGGCGGCACGCTCGTCATGACCTCGCTTTCCGGCGCCGACGGCCAGATCTACGCCGTCGCGCAGGGTGCCGCCATTGTTTCCGGTTTTCAGGCGCAGGGCCAGGCGGCGACCGTCACCGAAGGCGTCACCACTGCCGGCCGCGTGCCCGGCGGCGCGATCATCGAGCGCGAACTGCCGTCCCGCTTCAAGGATTCGGTCAATCTCGTCCTGCAGCTGCGCAACCCCGACTTCTCGACGGCGATCCGTATTGCCGACATCGTCAATGGTTATGCCTCGGCGCGCTTCGGCGGCCCGGTTGCCGAAGCCAAGGATTCGCAGGAAGTCGTGATCCAGAAGCCGCGCACGGCCGATCTCACCCGGCTGATGGCCGATATCGAAAATCTCATCGTCGAGACCGATACGCCGGCCAAGGTGGTCATCAACGAACGCACCGGAACGATCGTCATCGGCTCGGACGTCCGCGTCTCGCCGGTTGCCGTCAGCTACGGCACCCTGACGGTTCAGGTCACCGAGACGCCGCAGATCATCCAGCCCGAACCCTTCTCGCGCGGCGTAACCGCCGTCCAGCCGCAGACCGATATCGCCGCGGAGCAGACCGGCGGGCGCGTCGCGATCATCGACGGCCCTGACCTCCGGACCCTCGTCGCCGGCCTCAACAACATCGGGGTGAAACCGGATGGTATTATCGCCATTCTCCAGGGCATCAAATCGGCAGGCGCCCTGCAGGCGGAGCTTGTGCTGCAATGATCAAGATCATCAACCCTGACATGACGGTCCTGCAATTGCTGCGCCGTCTGGCGCTGCCGGCCGCGGGCCTCGTCCTTCTGTCGATCCCCGGCGCCTTCGCGCAGGAACATGCGCCGGCTGGCGACATCACGTCCCAGGACGAGATCAAGCAGTTCTGTACCAACATTGCCGAGCCCGCCCGCGACCAGCGTTATCTCCTGCAGAAGCAGGAACTGGAAAAGCTTCGCGCCGACATCGACGCCCGCATGGCGGAGATGGACAAGCGCAAGGCCGAATATCAGGACTGGCTGAAGCGGCGCGACGATTTCCTGAAGCAGGCGGAAGCCGGCCTCACCGAGATCTACAAGAAGATGAAGCCGGATGCGGCCGCACTCCAGTTGCAGGACATGAAGATCGAGGTGGCCTCCGCCGTGATCATGCGGCTCGGCCCGCGGCAGTCGAGCCTCATCCTCAACGAGATGGACCCGCAGAAGGCCGCTGCCATCGCCAGCGTCATTGCCAGTGCGTCCGATCCCAATACGTCGAAGGATCCTTCATGAATATGCGTTTCCCGGCCGCGATCGCCGCCCTCGCACTCCTTGCAGGTTGCCAGTCTCCGACGGCGGTCAGCGAGATCGGCCGCGCGCCCGCCATGAGCCCGATCGGAAGCGGTCTTGCCTACGGCCAGACGCCGCAGATGGCGCTCTATCCGAAGCAGCCGCGCGCCGTGGCGCAGGGCTACTCGCTGTGGAGCGATTCGCAGGCCGCTCTCTTCAAGGATGCGCGCGCGCTCAACGTCGGCGACATCCTGACCGTCGACATCCAGATCAACGACAAGGGCTCCTTCGACAACGAGACCAACCGCAGCCGCAAGAATTCGAGCGGCATGAACTGGGACGTCAACGCCCAGATCTTCGGCTGGACGCCCGAGTCCAAGACCGATCTGACCTATGGCTCCGATACCAGCACCGACGGCAAGGGCAAGATCGAGCGCACCGACAAGCTCACCCTTCTGGTCGCCGCCGTCGTCACCGGCATTCTCGAGAACGGCAACCTCGTCATATCGGGCTCGCAGGAAGTCCGCCTGAACCAGGAACTGCGCATCCTGAACGTTGCTGGTATCGTTCGTCCGCAGGACGTCAATGCCGAAAACCAGATCTCCTACGACAAGATCGCCGAAGCCCGCATTTCCTATGGTGGCCGCGGCCGCCTGATGGAAGTGCAGCAGCCTCCGCGCGGCCAGCAGGCCGTCGATCTTTTCTCGCCGCTTTGAGGCTGAACGACGATGGCAGAACCAGACGCAAGCGCAGGCCAACCGAAGAAATCCGGCACGCTGATGATGATCATCGGCGTCGTCGTCCTGACCCTGCTCGGGGCCGGCGGCGGCTGGGCGGTCGGCACGATCGTCGCGCCCAACATCAAGGGTGCCAAGGAGGTCGAGCAGGCCAAGGATGCCGAGGCCAAGAAAAAGGCCGAGGAAGGTCTGGCGCGCATCTCGACCGAGGCCAACAACGTCGTCCAGCTCGAGCCGATCACCTCGAACCTCGCCTACCCCTCAGAAAACTGGGTGCGACTCGAAGTCGCGCTGCTGTTCAACGGGCCGCCGGATGTCAAGGTTTCCGAGGATATTCACCAGGATATCCTCGCCTATATCAGAACCGTTTCCCTTCAGCAGATCGAGGGGCCGCGCGGCTTTCAATATCTCAAGGATGACATACAGGAACGTGTTGACCTTCGCTCGCAAGGGCGGGTATCGAAGGTCATGTTCAGGACATTTGTCATCGAATGATTCGTCTCATAGTTTTCCTTGCCGCCAT
>Ga0102590_1005051_pt1 | contig 10436 bp, 10 predicted proteins | sample AraplaMF_Col_mMF_FD_76859 | JGI IMG/M metagenome (GOLD analysis project Ga0102590, IMG submission 76859) | Arabidopsis root microbial communities from the University of North Carolina, USA - plate scrape MF_Col_mMF | ecosystem: Host-associated > Plants > Roots > Endosphere | place: USA...
TGTTTGCCTGGGTGCCGCTGCCGGAAGCCTTCCGCAGCGTCGGCAGCATGCAGTTCGCGACCCTGATGGTGGAGAAGTCAGGCGTTGCGGTGTCGCCCGGCGTCGGCTTCGGCGAGCATGGTGAAGGATATGTCCGCATCGCCATGGTGGAAAACGAGCAACGGATCAGGCAGGCCGCGCGCGGCGTGCGCCGCTTCCTTGAAAGCGGCATCGAAACGTTGCACAACGTCGTTCCGCTCGCCAACAGGCGCTGATTTCTCTTCGACAGGTTCACTCAAGCATCATGGTTGCACCCCTGAAAGTGGGCATAGCGGGGCTCGGCACCGTGGGCGCCGAAGTTGTCCGTTTGATTGAAACGCAGGCGCGCGTGCTCGCGGGCCGCAGCGGCCGCGGCGTGCGCGTCGTCGCCGTCACAGCGCGTTCGAAAGCGAAGAAACGCGGCATCGATCTGCGCGGCGTCGAATGGGCCAGGGATCCGCTGGCGCTTGCCACGCACCCCGAGGTCGATTGCTTCGTCGAACTGATGGGCGGTGCCGGCGATCCTGCGCTGTCCGCCGTCGAAGCCGCGCTCGCCGCCGGCAAGTCGGTCGTTACGGCCAATAAGGCGCTGCTCGCCAAGCACGGTATCAAGCTGGCGAAATCAGCCGAAAAGCATGGCGGTGCGCTGAATTTCGAGGCAGCCGTCGGCGCCGCAATTCCTGTCATCAAGACGTTGCGCGAAGGTCTTGCCGGAACCGGCATCAACCGCGTCTACGGCATTCTCAACGGCACCTGCAATTACATCCTGACCCGCATGGAGCAGGAAGGCCTGTCGTTCGCAGAGTGCCTCAAGGATGCGCAGCGGCTCGGCTATGCCGAGGCCGATCCGTCCTTCGACGTTGATGGGCACGACACCGCACAAAAGCTCGCCATTCTCGCCAGCCTCGCTTTCGGCACGAAAGTTGCTCAAAGCGCGGTGTATGTCGAAGGCATCTCCTCCATCGCTCCGGAAGACCTGCGCGCAGCCGCGGATCTCGGCTACCGCGTCAAGCTGCTCGGCGTTGCCGTTCGCACCGCCAAGGGCATCGAGCAGCGCGTGCATCCGACCATGGTTCCCAAGACCTCGTCGATCGCGCAGGTGATGGGCGTCACCAACGCAGTCACGATCGATGGCGAGGGCATTCCGCCGATTACGCTGGTGGGGCCTGGCGCCGGTGGTGCGGCGACCGCGTCGGCCGTCGTTGCCGATATCGCGGATGTTGCGCGCGGCATCCGCGCCAATCCATTCGGCCGTCCGGTCGCCCAGCTCCGCGACACCAATAAGGCGCCGATGGAGCGTCACGAAGGCGGCTATTACATCCGCCTTCTGGCGCGCGATTTCCCGGGCACCGCGGCTGCGATCGCGACCCGGCTCGCAGAGCAGAAGATTTCGATCGAGTCGATCGTGCAGCGTCATCCCAATGGCGGCGTCGCGCCGGCGAACGGAAAAGCGGTGCCCGTGCCCGTCATCCTGATCACCTATGCCACACACGAGGACGCCGTGCGCCGCGCGCTCGCCGCCGTGCAGAAGGACAAGGTGATCAGCGGACGGCCGCAGGTCATCAGGATTGAGAAGAACTAGAGCATGCTCCCGAAAAGTGTGAAGCGGTTTTCGGGAAAGAGCATGCTCGAGACGTAAAACAGTTCGAACGAACTGTGGGTGTTACGAGTTGATGCGGACGGAGATGTCCGTCCCAAACTGTTTCGAAGGAGTTAGCCGATGTCGACCCATATTTCAGTGCCGCCGCAAGCATTGCTCGAGCGTATTCTCACGCTGGAGATCGTGCGCGTGACTGAGCGGGCGGCGGTGTCGTCGGCGCGGTTGCGCGGGCACGGCAACGAGAAGGCGGCCGACCAGGCCGCCGTCGATGCCATGCGCCGCGAGCTCAACAAGCTGCCGATCCAGGGCACGATCGTGATCGGCGAGGGCGAGCGCGACGAGGCGCCGATGCTCTTCATCGGAGAGAAGGTTGGCGTGAACGCCGGCCCCGAGGTCGACATCGCAGTCGACCCGCTCGAAGGCACCACGCTGTGCGCCAAGAACATGCCAGGCTCGATCGCCACCATGGCGATGGCTGACGGCGGCACGCTGCTGCACGCGCCCGACGTCTACATGCAGAAGCTCGCGATTGGCCCCGGCTACGACAAGGGCGTCGTCGAGCTCGATGCCAGCCCTGCCGAGAATGTCCGCCGCCTTGCCAAGGCCAAGGGCGTCAAGCCCGAGGGCATCACCGTGCTCGTGCTCGACCGTCCGCGCCATGCCAGCATCATCGAGAGCGTCCGATCGACCGGCGCTGCCGTGCGCCTGATCACCGATGGCGACGTCGCCGGCGTGATCCACACCGCCGATCCTGAGAACACCGGCGTCGACATGTATCTCGGCACCGGCGGTGCGCCGGAAGGCGTGCTCGCGGCGGTGGCGCTGCGCTGCATCGGCGGCCAGATGCAGTGCCGGCTGATTCTCGATTCCGGCGAGAAGGTCGAGCGCGCCGCCAAGATGGGCGTCAACGATCCCAAGATGATCTACGGCATCGAGGACATGGCGCGCGGCGACTGCCTGTTCGCCGCCACCGGCGTCACCACGGGCTCGCTGCTGTCAGGCGTGAAATTCCGCAAGGACGGCGTGATCGAGACCGAGACGGTGGTGATGCGCTCCGTCACGGGCACTGTGCGCTACATCAAGGCCGAGCATCGCGAGCTCGCCAAGTTCCATTTGGACTGATGTTCTCTGTCGTTCCGGGTCTCGCGAAGCGAGAACCCGGAATCGCGCGCCACAACTTCTGGATTCCGGGTTCGATGCCGCGCATCGCCCCGGAATGACAACAAGAACAACAGGGAAGCGCCCATGTCCGATCTCTCCGCCGTCAAAGCCCTCATCTTCGACGTGTTCGGCACGGTCGTCGATTGGCGCACCAGCCTGATCACCGACTTCATGTGGTGGGGAAAGCAGCGCGGCATCTCCGCCGATTGGACCGCGCTCGTCGACGGTTGGCGCGGCATGTACGTCGCGTCCATGGACGACGTGCGCAAGCATCCCGAGCGCGGCTATGTCATCCTCGACGATCTGCACCGCCGCTCGCTGGAAAAGCTGGTCGAGAAATTTGCCATCAAGGGCCTGACCGACGCCGACCTCGACCACCTCACCAAGGGCTGGCACCGCCTCAATCCCTGGCCCGACAGCGTCGCCGGCCTGACCCGGCTCAAAACGAAATTCGTGATCTCGCCGCTGTCGAACGGCAACGTCGCCCTGCTTACCAACATGGCGAAGTTCGCTGGGCTCCCCTGGGACCTCATCATGTCGGCAGAGTTGTTCGAGCACTACAAGCCCGATCCCGAAACCTACCTCGGCGCCGCAAAGTTGCTCGGCCTCAAGCCCGAGCAGGTGATGATGGTCGCCGCCCACAACGGCGATCTCGCCGCCGCGCAGAAGAACGGGCTCAAGACCGCCTTCGTGGCGCGGCCGACCGAGTACGGTCCGCATCAGAAGGTCGATTTTGAGGCCACCGGCGTCTGGGACATCGTCGCCAAGGATTTTGGCGGGATCGCCGACAAGCTCGGGTGCTAGACTTGCGGCAATCGCGGCATGGTGGCCGCGAACGCGGGTCTCGCGGAGAGCTCTAACCACCAATCATTGAGCCTTCCATAATTCCGGAGAAGCGCTCTACCTTCGTCCGCCAGGACGAAGTAGCCAATCATCGGCCCGAGATGGATGTCGGCCAGTGACAGGTGATTGCCGCAGAGGTATCGCCCCCCGCCAGCAATTGTCTCCAGTGCCGCGAGCACTCTCGGCGCAGCTTCGAGTCCTCTTTGAAACTCGCTCGCATCCACGGGATGGCTCATGGCCGGTCTGAAAACCCCTTGAGAGAAAACTTGCCTCACGAGAGGCCAATAGGCGTAGCTGTCCGCGATCGAGACGATCTGATTGCAACGCGCTCGCGCTCTCGGCTCCACGGGTTGAAGCCTGGGGCCTTCGAAAGCTTCATCCACGTAGCGCGCGATGGCGCCCGTTTCGTAGAGGACGAAGTAAGCGTCAATCAGGGCCGGCACGCGCTTGAAGGGATGCGTTGCAAGGTAGCCTAAGGGTATATTCTCGACGAAGGGATTTACCTCGACCCAACGGTACGCCACGCCCTTTTCATGGAGAGCCAGCCGGGCGATCCAGGAATAGACGCTGTATTGGTAGCCGTGCAGCTCGATCGTCATGCGCTGAGGTCCTGTCCTGCCACGATCAGGATTGCCTGTTCAATGCAGGTTTACAAGCCGTCGCGACTTCTGGTGGCGGCAGTGGTCCGAAAGGGAGCGACAATGGTGTTCCTCACGCGATCTTCAGCGTGAGCTCGCTCCCTTCCGTCTCCGCAAAGCCCGCCTGCAACACCTCTTCTCGCTTGTGGCGCAGATGCGCGCGCAGGATGTGCGCGAGGCCGGTGCCGTCGCGCCGCTGCAGCGCGTTCAGGATGGCTTCGTGCTCGCTGACGGCCAGCGCCCAGCGCTGCGGCGTCATCGGCGTGACGTAGCGCGCGCGGCGGATGCGCGCGGTCACGGACGCGTAGAGCCCTGACAGCACGGGATTGCCAGCGGCGTTGACGATGCCCTCGTGAATGGCGCGGTTGCCGCGATAATACTGGATCAGGTCGCCGTCGCGATAATGCTGCACCATGGCCGCGTGGGCCGCGGCGATGTCAGCGATGTCAGCGTCCGTGATGCGCTCGCAGGCGAGTTCGCCGGCCAAAGCTTCCAGACCCTGGCAGACCTCGAACAAGTCGCGCATGTCCTTGTCGGTCAGCTTTGCCGCGCGCGAGCCGCGATGGGGCAGGAGCTGCACGAGGCCTTCCGCGGCCAGCACCTTGAGTGCTTCGCGCAGCGGTGTGCGCGAGACGTCGAGCCGTTCGCACAGCTCGCGCTCGGGAATCCGCGCGCCCGGCGGGATTTCGCCGTCGAGCAGAATGTCGCGGATGCGGCCGACGACCTCCTCATGCAGCATGGGCTATCTCAAATTTTGAATGCAAAAATGGTCCAGTAGACGAAAGTTAGACAATTATATCTTGAAAATCCAAAATTTTGCATTCAAAAATGCAAAAAACAGATGGGATCGAGGAAATGGACCAGGCCGTAGCGGCGGACGACCTTGTTTTTGAATGCAAGGACGGGATCGGGCGGATCACCTTCAACCGTCCGCAGGCGCGCAACGCCTTCACCTTCACCATGTACGAGCGGCTCGCCGCCATTTGCGAACAGGCGAACGGCGACCTGTCCATCAAGGTGCTGGTGCTGCGCGGGGCCGGGGACAAGGCCTTTGCCTCCGGCACCGACATCAACCAGTTCCGCGCTTTTAGGACACCGCAGGACGCGATCGACTACGAGAACCGCATCGACCGGGTGCTGACCACGCTCGAGCAATGCCGGGTGCCGACGATTGCCGCCATTAACGGGTTCTGCACCGGCGGAGGGGCGGGCATTGCGGCGGCCTGCGACCTGCGCATCGGCACGCGCAGTGCGAAAATCGGATTTCCCATCGCGCGGACGCTCGGCAATTGCCTGTCGATGTCCAATGTCAGCCGTCTCACGGCGCTGATCGGCGCGGCCCGGGTCAAGGACCTCATCTTCACCGCGCGCCTTGTCGATGCGGCGGAGGCCGCCAGCGTCGGCTTGCTCGGCGAAGTCGTCGACGATCTCGCCGCGCTCGACCAGCGCGCTGACGAGATCGCGCGCCTCGTCGGCGGCCACGCGCCGCTGACGCTGAACGCGACCAAGCAGGCCGTCGCCCGGTTGCAACGGCGGCTGACGCGGGACGAGGGCGAAGACCTCATCCTGATGTGCTACACGAGCCAGGATTTTCGCGAAGGGCTCGACGCTTTCCTCAGCAAGCGCGCCCCGCAGTGGCGCGGTCAATAGGACGCTCCGATGCCAAGCGATCGATCGCAATCCACCTCGCGCCGCTCCGGTCCGCTCGCCGGCCTCAAGGTCATCGATCTCACCCATGTCATGGCGGGGCCGACCTGCACCTTGATGCTCGCCGATATGGGCGCCGACGTCATCAAGATCGAGAAATGGCCAAACGGCGATGACACCCGCCATTCGGTGCCGCCGAAGATCGGCGATGAGGCCGCGTCCTTCCTGATGATGAACCGCAACAAGCGCGGCATCGTGCTGGATCTCAAGACCGAGGGCGGCAAAGAGGTGCTGCGGCGCCTGATTGCGGACGCCGACGTGCTGGTCGAGAACTTTGCGCCGGGCGCGATGGAGCGCCTGGGTTTTGGCTACGAGGAGCTGCACAAGCAGTATCCATCGCTGATCTACTGCTCGCTATCGGGCTTCGGCCGCACCGGACCGTACAAGGATCGCCGCGGTTTCGACCTCGTCGCGCAGGCCATGAGCGGCATTATGAGCTTCACCGGCGAGCGCCCCGATGGACCGCCGGTGAAATGCGGCCCGCCGCTGTCGGACATCACCGCCGGCCTGCTCGCGAGCATGGGCATCCTCGCCGCCTACGCGCACCGCCTCGAGACCGGGGAGGGGCAGTGGGTCGAGACCTCGCTCTACGAGGCGGCGCTGGTGCAGACCTATTGGCAGTCGACCATTGCGCTCGCCGCCGGGACGGCACCGCGTGCCATGGGCTCGGCCCACCCGCTCAACGCGCCATACCAGGCGTTCGAAGCCTCCGACGGCTGGCTCGTGGTCGGCGGCGCCAACAAGAAGCACTGGCTCTTGATGCTGGAGGCGCTCGGCGCGAGCGAGCTTGCCGCCGATCCGCGCTTCGTCACTGGCGCCGACCGCATGGCCAATCTGAAGGAGCTCGAAGCGGTCCTGAGCCAACGCTTCCGCACCCGAGCGCGCGCGCATTGGCTCGCCGCGCTGGACGAGAAGGGCGTCCCGTGCGGCCCCGTGCACGACATGCTGGAGGCGCTGAGCGATCCGCAGACGCTGGCGCGCGAGATGGTCGTCGAGGTCGAGCACTCCACGCTCGGCCCGGTCAAGACGATCGGGCTTCCGATCAAGTTCTCGGAAACGCCGGGCAAGGTCGCATCAGGCGCGCCTGTTTATGGCGAGCATACGCGGGAGGTGCTGGCCGAGCACGGGTTCGACCAGAAGCAAATCGAAGCGCTCGAGCAACAAGGCGCAATCGTCTCGGCGTCAGGGGGGCGTGAGGAGCGCGTCGCCTGAGCGAACTTCGGCACGACTGATCAAGCAAAACAGAAAAATCGATTGGAGGACATCATGCGTGGGACATCTCTCTTCCTGTTGTCGGTCAGCGTGGCCGTGCTCGCAGCCAATGCGCCGGCATGCGCGGCCTGGCAGCCGCAGAAACCGATCGAGTTCGTGGCAACCGCGGGGCCGGGCGGCGGCACCGACAATCTCGCCCGCGCGGTGCAGAACGTCATTACCAAGCACAAGCTGACGGATCAGCCGATCGTCGTCGTCAACAAGGGCGGCGGCAGCGGTGCGGAGGGCTATGTCTACGGCAAGGCCTCCGCCGGCGATCCCTACAAGGTGATCTTCGGCACCTCGAACGCCTGGCAGCAGCCGCTCGTCTCGAAGGTCGCCTTCAACTACACCGATCTCACCCCGATTGCGGCGATGGCGCAGGACGAATTCCTGCTCTGGGTCAAGCAGGACGCGCCCTACAAGACCGCGGGAGACTACCTGAAGGCGGCCGCGAGCGGCCAGTTCAAGATGGGCGGCGCGCAGTCCAAGGACACCGACGAGGTGCTGACGCGCATGATCGAGAAGGTCGGTCACGTCAAGCTGACCTACATCCCGTTCAAGAGCGGCGCCGAGGCCGCCGTGCAGCTCGCCGGCGGGCACATCGATTCCCACGTCAACAATCCCAGCGAAAGCCTCGGGCAATGGCGTGGCGGCACGCAGCGTCCGCTCTGCGTCTTCAGCCCGAAGCGGCTGCCTGAGGGACCCAAGATCACGGCGACCGAAGGCTGGAGCGACGTTCCGACCTGCGTCGAGCAGGGCCTCGACATCAAGCAATACGAGCAGCCGCGCACGGTCTGGCTGCCCGGCAAGGTCACGCCGGAGCAGGCCGCCTATTACGTCGACCTCATGAAGAAGGTGCAGGCGACGCCGGAATGGAAGGACTACATCGAGAAGACCTCGCAGGTCGACACGTTCCTGACCGGCGCCGAGTTCGACAAGTTCATCAAGCAGGATCTCGAACACGTCAAACAGGTCGCGAGCGAGCAGGGCTGGCTGGTCAAGTAGAGCGGGCACCACGTCATGATCTCACGCCGCGCCCTCGAACTTGCCACCGCCATCCTCACCGGCGGTTTCGGCGTCGCGGTGGTGGTCCAGAGCCTGGACAACGGCATCGGCTGGTCGAGCGAGGGCGTTGAATCAGGCACATTCCCGTTCCTGACCGGCATCATCATCATCGCCGGCAGTCTCTACAATCTGGCGCGCGGAATCGTGCCGGCCGGGACGTTGGCGAATGTCCCCATCGCGATCACGTCGATTGAGCTGCGGCGGCTGGCCGGCCTGTTCTTGCCGGCCGCGATCTTCGTCGCGGTGATCCCGCTGCTCGGGATGTACGTTGCCTCGGCGGTCTACATTTTCGCGGTGCTGGCCGTCCCCGGGCATCAATCCGTGCTGCGTTCGGCGGCCACGGCCGCGGCAACGGCGCTGGCGCTCTACGTCGTGTTCGAACGCATGTTCCAGGTCAGCCTGCCGCATGGCGCGCTCGCAGCAGCGCTCGGGTTCTGAGGAAGGGGCGATGGACAATCTCTCAGAGCTCCTGCACGGCTTCAGCATCGCGGTCACGGTGCCGCATCTCGTGCTGATGGCCGTCGGCGTGCTGCTCGGCATTCTCGTCGGCGTGTTGCCGGGGCTGGGCGCACCGAACGGGGTGTCGCTGCTGCTGCCGCTGACCTTCGGCATGCAGCCGGTCTCGGCGATCATCCTGCTCTCCAGCATGTATTGGGGTGCGCTGTTCGGCGGTTCGGTGACCTCGATCCTGTTCAACATTCCGGGCGAGCCGTCCTCGGTCGCGACCACCTTCGACGGTTATCCGATGGCGCGCGATGGAAGGCCGACCACGGCGCTCGCCACCGCGTTCGGCTCGGCGGCGTTCGGCGCGCTTGTCGGCGTCATCCTGATCACCTTCCTGGCGTCCTGGGTCGCGCAGGTCGCGCTTGCCTTCGGACCGGCGGAATACTTTGCGGTCTATTTCCTGGCCTTCGCCAGCTTCGTCGGCATGGGCGGCGCCGCGCCGATCAAGACGGTCGTAGCGCTCGCGATCGGGTTTTCGATCGCCGCGATCGGGATCGACACCGTTTCCGGCAGTGTCCGTCTCACCATGGGCGTCGATGAACTCGTCAAGGGCGTGAGCTTCGTCGTTGCAGTGATGGGCCTGTTCGGGATCGGCGAGTTGCTCGTCGCGGTCGAAGAGGAATTCCATGCCCGCGCGGTGTCCTCGAAGATCGATTGGCGCGAGGTCTTTCGCGCGGTCGGACGCCTGCCGCGGCACAGCGTTGCCTTGCTGCGCAGCGCCGCCATCGGCTGCTGGATGGGGATCACCCCGGGCGGGCCGACCGCGGCCTCCTTCATGAGCTACGGCATCGCCCGCCGCTTCTCGCGCCGTGGCCGCTATTTCGGCACCGGAGAGGTCGAAGGCATCATCTCGCCGGAAACGGCCGATCATGCCGCCGGCACCAGCGCACTGCTGCCGATGCTCTCGCTCGGCATTCCCGGCTCGGCGACCGCCGCCGTCATGATGGGCGGACTGATGATCTGGGGCCTCAATCCCGGGCCGATGCTCTTCGTCGACCAGAAGGACTTCGTGTGGGGCCTGATCGCCTCGATGTATGTCGGCAATATCGTCGCCGTCGCCCTGGTGCTGCTGACTGTCCCGGTTTTCGCTGCCCTGATGCGGATTCCCTTTGTCGTCATCGCCCCGCTGATCGTGATCATCTGCGTCGTCGGCGCCTATTCGGTGTCGAACTCCTATCTCGACGTCGTCATGATGCTCGGCTTCGGAGTCGTCGGCTATCTCTTCAAGAAGCTGTTCTATCCGCTGGCGCCGCTCGTGCTCGCCATCGTCATCGGAGACAAGGCCGAGGATGCGTTCCGGCAGTCGATGCTGATGTCGAAGGGCTCGCTCGGGATCTTCTTTGCCAACAAGTTGGTGACATGCCTGATCGTGGCCGGCATCGCGCTCTTGCTGCTGCCGCTCGTGCTGCAGCTTACGCGTCTCCGGCGCAAGCCCGCAGCCCCCGAAACCTCCGCCCAGGAGAAGGTGATCATATGACCGCGAAGCCGCTGATTGCGCTGGCCATGGGAGATCCCGCCGGCATCAGCCCCGAGCTGACGGCCAGGCTGGTGGCGCAGGACGACATCCGCGCAAGCTGCCGGCTCGTCGTGATCGGCGACCGCCGCATCTTCGAGGAGGGCGCGCGCATTGCCGGTGTCAAGCCGGA